>JAABUN010000422.1_pt1 | contig 111543 bp, 102 predicted proteins | sample 5559311 | NCBI WGS metagenome assembly JAABUN01 (sample SAMN10711877, study PRJNA513370) | rock metagenome | isolation source: Antarctica rocks | place: Antarctica: Victoria Land, Siegfried Peak sud | reverse complement strand
CGAAGGCGTACACGTCGGTGTTGTCGGTCAGCGGGTCGCGCAGGGTCTGCGGTGCCTCGCGGTGGCTGGACGCCGAGCTGGTGCCCGGGCCGAGCAGCAGGGCGCTGCCGGTGATGGCGGTGGCCGACGCGGCCAGGAGCGCGAGGCCCTGACGACGACGACGCGAACGGGACGGGGACATGACGGGGTCCTCTCGGAAGGCAGATACGAGGCAGTTCGTACACCAGGTTCACCCGTTCGCGCCACACGGCGTGGCAACACGTGCGCGAAGAGTGACCGATGAGGCCCGCGACGGGGGGTGGCGCCGCTTGCACGAGGTGGGTCCTCCGCGGGGTCAGCACCTGCCGCGTCCTGCCCAGCGCGTGCCCTCGACCTGGACGCGACCAGCGCACCGGGGTGCCGTCCCACCAGCCGGTCTCGACCGTCGACCGTCAGCGCGCCGGGCAGACGCCCGCCGCGGCGCCCGGTCCTCAGGAGGACTGACCCGTCCCCGCTGCGCCGCTGCTGCGTCCCGTCTCGACGTGCTGGGCGAGGTTGGCCAGCGACGAGGTCAGCCCCGCAGCGTGGTCCTCGGCGGAGATGCCGGCGGGCACGTCGTCGGCCCGGAACTCGATGAGCGTGCCGCCGTCCACCGCCGTGACCTCCCAGGTCATCGTCATGGTGCCGGCGTAGGCGGGGTCGTCGGCGACGAAGTCCACGGCCTGCACCACGCGCACGCCGGGGCGCAGGTCGACGAAACGGGCCTCGACCACGTCTGCGTCGCTCGTGGTCTTGCCGGGTGCGGTCGCTGCCTCCGCGTACGTCAGCACGAGCCGGTAGGACCCGCCGGGGCGCCCGTCGAACCGCTCGAAGCGGCCGCACATGCCGTCGGGTGGCAGCCAGGCCAGCAGCGCGTCGGGGTCGACGAGGGCCGTGTAGACCCGGTCGAGCGGCGCCGCGACGACCCGGGAGGCCGTGTCCGTCCGTGCCACAGGTCGACCCTAGGGGGCTGGAGCAGCTCGTCGACGTGCCGGGCCGGCGCATGCGGGCGTGAGCGCGTCCCGCTGACCCCCTCCCCGTCGTGGAGGAGGGCCGAGGTGGTGCGGGGCGGCACCGGGGTCGAGGTGCCGAGGTCTGGGGTGGGTCGCCATCAGGCTCGTGCCGGTGGCCCCGCTGGGCAGCGCCAGCACCGGGTCCGCGCCGCCGCGCCGCCGCCGGGCGTCGCCAGCCGGCGGCCGCGACGCAGCGTGCGTCCGCGGGCGCGTACGGCGGGCAGGGTCGGCCCGGGGTGCCGGTCCGGGTCGGGGTCGTCCAGCTCCTCGAACACCGGCGGTCCTCCGTGCTGGGTGGGCGCAGCGCGGCGCGACCGGCCCTGGCGGCGCCCCGGGACGTGAGCGGCGCCCGCGGGTCCCCGCATCACGCACCGCTCCCGTCCTGACGAGTACACGGAGCGCCGCACCGCGGGGTTGTCCCCGCCCCTGCGCCGGTCGCACCCGCCGGCAGGCCGAGGGCGTCCGGGTCGGAGCAGGACCGCAGCGCCCCGGGACCACCCGATCGGGTGCGCGCTGCCCGGACAACCGATCCCGGGGCCGGCGCGTGTCATCGGTGTCACTCCGCCCGACACCTCTGGAGCCCCCGCCATGCGCACCTCCCGCACCGCCACCGCCACCGCCACCACCGCCCTGGCCCTCTGCGCCGGGCTGACCCTGACCCTCGCGCCCGCCGCCGCCGGCGCCGCGACCCCGGCCCCGCAGGCCCCCGCCGCCGTCACGGCCTCCAGCGCTGCCGCCGCCTCGTCCACCGGCGTGCTGAAGGTCGGCAGCCGCGGCCCCGAGGTGCGGCAGTGGCAGGCCCTGCTCAACCGGATCTTCCGCGCCGGCGCCGTCACCGGCAGGACCATCGCCGAGGACGGCGTCTACGGCCCGGGCACGGCCAGGGCGACCCGCACCGTCCAGGCCCACCTGCGCCTGACCCAGGACGGCGTCGTCGGCGACCGCACCCGCCGGGCCGTCTCCGGCCTCGGGTTCGCCACCGGCGTCGGCGGCACCACCCCGAGCAGCGACGCCCACGACGCCGACCGCCGGCTGCGCAGCGGCATGCGCGGCGCCGACGTCAAGAAGTGGCAGGGCACGATCAACATCGCCGTCCGGCTCGGCCGGTTCGACCACCCGCGGCTGGCCCAGGACGGCGAGTTCGGCCCCGGCACCCGCCGCGCCACCATCGCCCTGCAGAAGCAGCTGAAGGTCACCGCCGACGGCATCGTCGGGCCCACCACCCGCGAGGCCGTCGGCTGGCTGCTCGAGGGCTGACCGCCGCGCTCCACCGCTGACGGCCCTGACCGGCCGGCCCGCACCCGCGGGTCGGCCGTTCAGCGCTGCCGCCACCGTGCCCGACCTCCCCGCCGCGACGACGGCCCCGGCACTCCGCCACCCCCGATCGAGGAGCCCGCATCCGCACGTACCGCCCTCGGTCCCGTCGGCCCGCTCCCGGGCTCGTGCTCGTGATGGGGCTGGTGACGCTGCTCGGCTGCACCGCCCCGCAGGCGGAGCAGCCGACCGAGGCGCTCCGGGAGCCGCCCGCGACGTCGGGCCCGGCGCCGGCACCGGCACCGGCACCGACACCGGGTCCGGCACCGACACCGGGTCCGGCACCGCCGCGCTCGTTCTCCCTCGTGGCGACCGGCGACGTGCTGCTGCACCCGCCGCTGTGGGAGCAGGCGCGCCGGGACGGCCGCGGCTCCGCGCTGGACCTGTCTCCCGTGCTGGCCGGCGTGCGGCCGCTCGTGGCGGCCGCCGACCTGGCGATCTGCCACCTGGAGACACCGCTGGCGCCCGCCGGCGGCCCGTACCGCGGCTACCCGCAGTTCGCCGTCCCGCCCGAGATCGTCCCCGCGCTGGTCCAGACGGGGTCCGACGCCTGCACGACCGCCTCCAACCACACCTTCGACCAGGGCGCCGCAGGGATCGACCGCACGCTGCGGGCCCTGGACGAGGCCGGGCTCGCGCACGCAGGCACGGCGCGCAGCGCGCAGGAGGCCGAGCGGGTCCGGCTGCTCACCGTGGCGACGACCGGCGGCCCCGTGCGGGTCGCCCTGCTGTCGTACACGTCCGGCTCCCACGGCATCGCGGCTCCCGGCGGGCAGGCGTGGCGCGGCCGGCTGCTCGACGAGACGCAGGTCCTGCGGGACGCTGCGGCAGCCCGGCGGCAGGGCGCGGAGGTGACGGTCGTCGCGCTGCACTGGGGCGAGGAGCACGTCCAGGAGCCGACCGCCGAGCAGCAGGCGCTCGCGCCGCGGCTGCTCGCCTCGCCGCACGTGGACCTGCTGATCGGCCACCACGCCCGCGTCGTGCAGCCGGTGGAGCAGATCGCCGGGAAGTGGGTGGCGTACGGCCTGGGGAACCTCGTCGCGGCACACGCCACACCCGGCGCGGCGCTGCGGGAGGGGCTGCTCGCGAGCTTCCGCTTCTCCGAGCAGCCGGACGGCCGGTTCCTCGTGGACGAGGCGGGCTACGCGCCGCTGCTCATGACCGACACGCCGCCCCTGCGCGTGCTCGACGTCGCCCGCTCCGCGCGGGCCGCAGGCACCGACGCCTCCGCGCAGCGGCTGGACCGAGCCTGGGCACGCACGACCCGCGTCGTCGAGAGCCGGGGCGGCGGGCTCGCGCCCCTCTCGGCAGCGCCCTGATGCTCAGGCGCGGGCCGCACGGGAATGCGGCGGACGCCACCTGGTTGGATGCTTGCAGCAAGCAACCAACGGAAGAGGCCCATGTCCGAGATCGACGACGTCGCCCGTGAGCTCGTCCTGCTCTTCCGCGGCCTCAAGGGGCTGCACCGCGAGGTGCTCGCCGAGGTGGGGGTCCGCCTCGAGCTGCCGGCGACCGCGGTGCTGACCAGCCTGGCCGAGCGCGGGTCGCAGCGGCTGTCGACGGTGGCCGAGGTGCTCGAGCTCGACCTGTCCAGCGTCAGCCGCCAGGTCAGCGCCCTCGAGCGCGAGGGGTGGGTCGCCCGCGAGCGCGACCCGGCCGACTCGCGCGCCGTGCTCCTCGACCTCACCGACGCCGGGCGCGCCGTGCTCGACCGGGTCCGGGAGGCCCGCGTCGCCCACCTCGCCGCCCGGCTGCCCGGCTGGTCGCCCGACGAGCTGCGCGCCTTCGCGGGCTCCCTCGCCCGCTTCCGCACCGACCTCACCCAGCACACCGCCACCACGGACCGCACCCCGGCGCTCGCCGGCCAGGAGACCACATGACCACCGCTCCCCCCGCGCCCTCGACCTCGGCCGGACCGCTCACCCACCGGCAGATCCTGGTCGTGCTCTCCGGCCTGCTGCTCGGGATGTTCCTCGCGGCGCTGGACCAGACCATCGTGTCGACGGCGATGCGCACCATCGCCGACGAGCTCCAGGGCCAGACCGCCCAGGCCTGGGTCACCACGGCGTACCTGATCACGTCGACCATCTCGACGCCGCTGTACGGCAAGCTGTCCGACACCTACGGGCGCAAGCCGTTCTACCTGTTCGCGATCGCCATCTTCGTCGTCGGCTCCGTGCTCTGCGGCACCGCGACCGACATCTACCAGCTGGCCGCCTACCGCGCGGTGCAGGGCATCGGCGCCGGCGGCCTCATGTCGCTCGCCTTTGCGATCGTCGGCGACCTCGTGCCGCCCCGCGAGCGCGGGCGCTACCAGGGCTGGTTCATGTCGGTGTTCGGCATCTCGAGCGTGCTCGGCCCGGTCATCGGCGGTGCGCTCGCCGGTCAGGAGTCGCTGCTCGGCATCGACGGCTGGCGCTGGATCTTCTACCTCAACGTGCCGATCGGCCTGGCCGCGCTGTTCGTCGTCACCCGCAACCTGCACCTGCCGACGCGCCGCTCCACCAGCCGCATCGACTACCTCGGCGCCGCGCTGCTCACCTCCGCCGTCGTGCCGCTGCTGCTCGTCGCCGAGAAGGGCCGCGAGTGGGGCTGGAGCTCCGGGCTCACCCTCGGCCTGGTCGCCCTGACGCTCGTGTCGCTGGTCGTGTTCGTGCTGTGGGAGCGCCGGATGGGCGAGGCCGCGATCCTGCCGCTGCGCATCTTCTCCAGCAGCGTCTTCAACTACTCGAGCGCCGTCGCGCTGCTCGTCGGCACCTCGATGTTCGGCGCCCTCGTGGTGCTGCCGCTGTACCTGCAGATCGTGCGCGGCAACAGCCCGACGCGGGCCGGCCTGCTGCTCACGCCCCTGATGGTCGGCATCATCGTGACGTCCGGCATCAGCGGCAGGGTCATGTCGCGCACCGGCAAGTACAAGAAGCTGCCCGTCATGGGCACCGCGGTCATGTTCGTGGCCGTCCTGCTGTTCTCCACGCTCGGCGTCGACACCCCGGTGTGGCAGGCCAGCACCTACATGGCCCTCATGGGCGCCGGGCTCGGCCTGTCGATGCAGACGCTCGTCATCAGCGTGCAGAACGCGCTCCCGCCCCGCGACATGGGTGTCGCGACCAGCTCGGTGACGTTCTTCCGCTCGATGGGCGGCACGTTCGGCGCGGCCATCGCGCTGTCGGTGCTGTTCAGCACGCTGGCCGGCAACATCCAGGCCCGGGCCACGGCGGCCGGCCTGCCGCAGTCGGTCATCGACCGGTTCGGATCGGCCACCGCCCTGGACGACACCTCGGTCATCGCGACGCTGCCCGACGCGGTCCGCCGCGCCGTGCTCGAGGGCTTCGCCGACTCGATGCGGACGGTCTTCCTCACCGTCGCGGTGCTGCTCGTGCCGGCCTTCCTGCTGTCGCTGCGGATCCAGGAGCTGCCGCTGCGCTCCGCGGCCGGGCTGCAGGCCGAGGGCCGCGAGGCCGAGGCGAAGGCCGAGTCGGCGATCGTGTAGCGGGTAGCGTGGCTGCCGGCGCTCCTGCGCCGCCCGCTGTGCGCCTGCTCCCCCGGCCCCGTCCATCGACGGAGCGACCCGAGGTGAGCGGCAGCGCCGGCACCCACGACTGCACCGACCGCCGCGCCCTGCGCGGCACCTGAGGACCATGATGAGCACTGCCCGACCGCCCTCGCGCACCCCGCGCACCGCCACCCGCGAGGAGCTGCTGGAGGCCGCCCGCCTCGGCGCGCTCGTCGCCGCCGCCGACCGCTCCGGACGGCCGGCGGACGCCGGAGCCGCGTACGTCGCCTGGCGCCGCCTGCGCCGCCGCGTCGGCGGTCCCGCCCGCCGGCTGCTGCGCGTCGCCTTCGACACCGGCTACGGCCGGGGCATGCAGGGCGCCCACCCGACCCCCGGCACGTAGACCTGCCCGGCCGGGGGCAGGATGGGGGCGACCCGACACCCACGCTCCGGAAGGCTCGCAGATGACGGACGTCTCCCTCCAGCACCCCGGAGGGTCCCTCCCGCTTCCCGTCCGGCCCGCCACCGAGGGCCCGGAAGGCGTGGAGATCCCCAAGCTGCTGTCCACCACGGGGCTGGTGACCCTCGACCCCGGCTTCGTCAACACGGCCTCGTGCGCCTCGGCCATCACCTACATCGACGGCGACGAGGGCATCCTGCGCTACCGCGGCTACCCGATCGAGGAGCTCGCCGAGAAGGCCAGCTTCCTCGAGGTGTCGTGGCTGCTCATCCACGGCGAGCTGCCGACCCCGGACGAGCTGGCCGCCTTCAAGGCGCAGATCCGCAAGCACACGATGCTGCACGAGGACTTCCGCGAGTTCTTCGGCGGCTTCCCGACCGACGCCCACCCGATGGCCGTCCTGTCGTCGGCGGTGAGCGCGCTGTCGACCTTCTACCAGGACAGCCTGGACCCGTTCGACCAGCAGCACGTCGAGATGTCGACCATCCGGCTGATGGCCAAGATGCCGACGCTCGCCGCGTACGCGTACAAGAAGTCCGTCGGGCAGCCGTTCCTGTACCCCGACAACACGCTCGGCTACGTCGACAACTTCCTGCGCATGACGTTCGGCGTCCCCGCCGAGGAGTACGTCGTCAACCCGGTCGCGTCCAAGGCGCTGAACCTGCTGTTCCTGCTGCACGCCGACCACGAGCAGAACTGCTCGACCTCGACGGTGCGCCTGGTCGGCTCCAGCCACGCCAACCTGTTCGTCTCCGTCTCGGCCGGCGTGGCCGCGCTGTTCGGCCCGCTGCACGGCGGCGCCAACCAGGCGGTGCTGGAGATGCTCGAGGGCATCCAGGCCGACGGCGGCGACGTCGCCCGCTTCGTCCAGCGCGTCAAGGACAAGGAGCCGGGCGTCAAGCTCATGGGCTTCGGCCACCGGGTCTACAAGAACTACGACCCGCGCGCGGCGCTGGTGAAGAAGGTCGCGGCCGACGTGCTGGCCTCGCTCGACAAGTCCGACCCGCTGCTCGAGCTCGCCGTGCAGCTGGAGGAGGCGGCGCTGGCCGACGAGTACTTCGTCGAGCGCAAGCTCTACCCCAACGTCGACTTCTACACCGGCGTGATCTACAAGGCGCTGGGCTTCCCGACCCGCATGTTCACGGTGCTGTTCGCCCTGGGCCGGCTGCCGGGCTGGATCGCGCAGTGGCGCGAGATGATCGAGGACCCGGCCACCAAGATCGGCCGGCCCCGCCAGGTCTACACCGGACCGGCGGTGCGGCACCTGCCGTAGGACGTCCGACGAGGCCCCGGTGCACGTGCACCGGGGCCTCGTCGCGTGTCCGGGCGCAGGGGCGGGTCAGGCCCAGGGCTGGACGACCAGCCGCACCGGGTTGCCCTGCTTGCTCTGCAGCTGCTCGACGCCGGCGCCGACCTCCTCGAGCGGCATCACGCCGCTGACCGAGGCGGACACGTCCAGCCGGCCGGTGCGCACCAGGTCGACCAGCTCGTCGAGGTGCTTCTTCTGGTAGCCCAGGTGGCCCAGCAGCGACTGGCTGAGGATGCCGAAGAACAGGCCCGGGCCGAGCCCGCACGTCGTCCAGCGACAGGCCGACCATCACGGCGCGGCCGAACCGGCCCAGGCTCGCCACCGCCTGGGCGAGCACGGCGTTGGCGCCCACCAGGTCGACGGCGACGTCGAGGCCGCGGCCGCCGGTGAGCTCGCGGACCCGCGCCGGCACGTCGTCGGTCGTGGGGTCGAGGGCGGCGTCGGCGCCGAGGGCGAGGGCCCGCTCGCGCGCGCCGGCGAGCGGGTCGACGGCGATGATCGGGGTGGCGCCCACCATCCGGGCGACCTGCACCGCGTGCACGCCGAGGCCGCCGATGCCCCACAGCCCGACCGACTCGCCCGGGCGCAGGTCGGCCCGCGAGGTCAGCGCGGCGTACGGGGTGGAGACGGCGTCGGCGAGGATGCAGGCCTGCTCGAACGGCAGGTCGTCGGGGATCGAGGTCAGCACCTGGCCGGGCACCACGACGTACTGCGCCCACGCGCCGTCGTAGTTGAAGCCCATGATCTCGAACGCGAGGCACTCCTCGTAGCGGCCGCGGACGCAGGCGTCGCAGCGCAGGCAGGGCTTGCCGCCGGCGAGCAGGACGCGGTCGCCGACCTGCCAGCCGGGGACGAGCTCGCCGACCCGCTCGACGACGCCGGCGGACTCGTGGCCGGGGGTCACGACGGGCAGCGGGCCGGGCAGCGAGCCGTCGATCAGGTGCACGTCGGACAGGCAGATGCCGCAGGCCATCACCCGGACGAGCACGTCGTTGGGGCCCGGCTCGGGGACGGGCACGTCCTGCACGGACAGCTGGCGGGTGGCCGCGTCGAAGCGGGCGGCGCGCATGGTGTCGGTCATGCCGACAGCCTGGCCTACTGGACGAGCGCGGCGGTGAGCCGGTCCAGCTCGGCCGCGGGGTCCCCGGTGAGCCCGGCGTGGACCGGGCCGGCGTGCACGACCGTGCTGCGCGGCGCGGTCAGCCAGCGGAAGCGCTGCCCCAGGCTGGTCGCGCCCGCCGGGCCCTCCCCCGCGCAGGTGCGGGCCAGCGCCTCCAGCGCGCCGCGGACCCCGTCCACGTCCACCTGCGCGTCCAGCGCCTGCAGCCGCGGCACGTCGAGGTGGACGCGGGTGCGCAGGAAGTCGGCCTCCTGGCAGTACAGGACCAGCCCGACGTTGACGCACTCGCCCCGCTCGACCCGCGGCACGGCCCGCAGCACGGCGTACTCGAACACCGCTCGCCTCACGGCCGCCACCCCTCGTGCCCCTGCACCCGGCGCAGCAGGTGGTCGACGTACGCCGCCCGCACCGCCGGCGCGGAGTCGAAGCCGGGCTCGTCCTCGAGCCAGACGTCGGGCACCAGCGCGACCACCCGCTCGAGCAGCTCGCCGGTGACCCGCGGGGCGAGCTCGGCGTCGGCCTGCGCGCGCTCCGTGGCCTGCTGGGCGAGGACGTGGTCTGAGGCGTCGTACGCCTTCGTCGCCGCCCCCGCGGCCCGCGCCCAGGAGTGGTGGAACACCAGCGACGCGCCGTGGTCGATGAGCTGCAGCCCGCGGTGCCAGAGCAGCAGGTTGGGGTTGCGCCAGCTGCGGTCGACGTTGCCGATCAGGGCGTCGAACCACAGCACCCGGCTGGCCAGGTCGGGGGCGACCTCGTGGGCGAGCGGGTCGAAGCCGAGCGAGCCCGGCAGGAAGTCCATGGCGAGGTTGAGCCCGGCGCTGGCGCGCAGCAGGTCCTGGACCTCCTCGTCGGGCTCGCTGCGCCCGAGCACCGGGTCCACCTCGACCTGCACGATCTCCGGGACGGGCAGGCCGAGGGCGCGGGCCAGCTCGCCGGCGACCACCTCCGCGACGAGCACCTTGCGGCCCTGTCCGGCGCCCACGAACTTCACGACGTACGTGCCGAGGTCGTCGGCCTCCATGAGCCCCGGCAGCGAGCCGCCCTCGCGCAGGGGGGTGACGTAGCGCGTCGCCGTCACCGTCCGCAGCACCGCGCCAGCCTAGGTCGCGAGGAACGGCGCGGTCTCGACGTGCTCCCACGGGCCGCCGAGGTAGCGCCACACGGCCAGCCCCGTCGCCGCCACGTCGTACGGGAGGAAGCCCGCCGACAGGTCGGCCAGCAGGGCTCTCGCCCGGTCCGGGGGCACCGTGTTCTGCACGGTGACGTGCGGGGCGTGCGGCCGGCGGTCCTGCGGCGTGAGCAGCCGGTCCCAGCCGGAGGCGAGGTCCCGGCGCAGCGCGGCGAGCTCCTCGGACTCCAGCACGTACGCGACCCCGCGCCCGAGGCTGCGCAGGCGGGCGACGCGGACGGCGAACCCGGGCACCGCGGCGGCCGCCCGCACGTCCTCGCGCACCGCGAGGGCGTCGGGCAGGGCGTGGAACAGCGTGACGTGGGCGCCGACGTGGTGGCGCCCGGCCGGGAAGTGGGCCGTGCGCAGCGCGTCGAACCGGGCCTGGGAGGCCTCGTCGAGCGCCAGCGTGAGGATCAGCGGCACCTACGTGAGCGGGCTGCGCGGCAGCAGCCGGTCGCTGATGATGCGGCGCTGGATCTCGCTGGTGCCCTCGAAGATCGTGGTGAGCCGCGCGTCGCGCCAGTAGCGCTCGACGCGCCGCTCGGTGGTGTAGCCGTTGCCGCCGTGCAGCTGCATCGCCGAGCCGGTCACCCGCACGGCCATCTCGCTGGCCAGCAGCTTGACCGCCGCCGCCTCGCGCTCGCACGGCACGCCCGCGTCGAGCAGGTGGGCGACCTGCTGGGTGAACGCGCGGGCCTGCGCGACCTCGGCGGCCATGTCGGCGAGGGTGAAGCGCAGCGCCTGGAAGTCGCCCAGCGGGTGGCCGAACTGCTCGCGCTCCTGCAGGTAGAGCGCGCTGTCCTCGACCGCGCCGCGTGCGACGCCGACGGCGCGGGCGGCGGTGTGGACGCGGGCGATGTTCAGGCCGCGCTGCACCGCCTGGAAGCCGCCGCCGTCGCCCGAGCCGCCCTCCTCGGCGTACAGGCCGGTGAGCCGGTCGGCGTCCGGCACGCGCACGCCGTCGAGCTCGAGCTCCCAGGTCAGGAACCCGTGGTAGCCGATCTTGTCGATGGCGGAGCCGGTCATGCCGGCCGGGAAGGCCCCCGGCTGCTTGACGACGAGGAAGGGCACCAGGCCGGCGCTGCGCGGCTCGCCCTCGGCCGGGTCGCTCACCCGCGCCAGCACCTCGACGAAGTCGGCGGCGAGCGCGTTGCCCGCCCAGCGCTTGCGACCGGTGAGCACCCAGTCGTCGCCGTCGCGCACGGCCCGCGTCTGCACGCCGGCCAGGTCGGACCCGGCGTCCGGCTCGGACAGCGCGATGGCGCCGATCCACTGCCCCTTCGCGCTGGCCCGCAGCAGCTCGGCGCGCCGGTCGTCGTCGAGCACCTGGGTGCCGAGGCCCTGCCCGCGGGCCAGGATGCTGCCGACGCTGAGCCACGCGCGGGCCAGCTCCTCGGAGACCAGGCAGTACTCGAAGACGCCGAGCCCGAGGCCGCCGTGCTCCGCGGGGACCGTGATGCCGAACCAGCCGAGGCCGGCCAGCTCGTCGACCAGCGCCCGCGGCATCTCGGCCTTCTGCGGGTCGAGCTCGTCGGCCAGCGGCAGCACGCGCTCGCGGGCGAACGTGCGGGCCTGCTCCTGCAGGGCCAGCCGCTCCGGTGTCGCCCAGGGCGTCGTCAGCACGGGCGGCGGGAGCTCACGGGGCGGGGTCCGCTCGGGCACGGGCGCGTCCTCTCGTCGGGCGGGGCTGCCCGCCGTCGATGCCCTGCGGGCAGAGTGGGGACACGGGCGGGGCGGAGGGGGTGACGGGTGGCACAGGTGCGGCTGGAGGGCTTCCACGCGGTCAAGCACGCGCTGCGCTTCGCGCCGGAGCTGGTGCACGAGGTGGAGGCGGCCGACCTCGACGCCCTCGCGGCCCTCGCCGCCCGGCTCGCGCCGGACCTGGTCGACGTGCTGGCGGCCCGGGCCGTGCGCGCGCCCGTGGAGCACCACACCGGCGTGCAGGCGCGGGCCGACGTGCCGGTGCAGGACCGCTCGTGCCTGTTGGCGCGGGCGACGCCACTGGTCCTGCTGGACGCGCCGCGCTCCCCCGGCAACGCCGGCGCCGTCGTCCGGGTCGCCGCGGCGGCCGGCGCCAGCGGGGTGGCGGTCTGCGGCGGCACCGTCGACCCGTGGGGGCCCGCGGCGCTGCGGGGCAGCGCCGGGCTGCACTACGCGCTGCCGGTGCTGTCGGTGGAGCTGTCCGAGGTGGCCGGCCCGGTGGTGGTGCTCGACGCGGGCGGCGACCCCGCCGCGCCGGTGCCCGCGGACGGGGTGCTGGTGGTGGGCAGCGAGCGGACGGGGGTCGGCGAGGCGCTGCGCGCGCGGGCCGACGCCGTCCTCGCCCTGCCGATGCGGGCGGGGGTCAGCAGCCTCAACCTGGCGACGGCCGTCGCGGCGGCGCTGTACCGGGGGCGGTGACCGGGCGGCGGGCCTCCGCGCTGATCAAGCCCTCCTGGTGGCCGACACGCCGACACGACCCGCAACGGGGGCTTGATCAGCGAACGGCAACGCAGCCTCTCAGCGGCGGCCGACGGACCCGCCGAGCAGCAGGTCGAGCGCCCGGCCGGTGCGGCCGCGGTCCAGCAGGTCGGTCAGCCGCGGGACGGCGGGCGCCGCGCGCAGCGGCTCCGGCGGCGCGGCGGCCACCACGGCCGCGTCGACGAGGGCGGCGGCGCGGGCCCCGTCGAGCTCCCCCCGCGCCAGCCCGTCGATGAGCTGCCGCGTCGCGCACGGCCAGCTCTCCCGGCAGACCGCGCACTGGCGCTCGGCGTCGGCGACGTGCAGGCGGTCCAGGCCGGTACGGGCCGCGGCGAGCCGGTCGCGGGCCACCCGGGCGTCCTGGAGGACCTCGCCGAGCAGGCCGTCGTAGAGGGGCGTGCGCACCCTCCTACGGTGCCACGACCGCGGGCCGGCCCGGGTCCAGACCGGCCGCCCGGATGCCGATGCCGCAGGGGTGAGCCTGCCCGCCGACCGCCGCGCCGCCCTGACGGCCGGCCTGTCCGGCCTCGCCCTGGCGGCCGGGCTGGCCGGCGGCTGGCTGCTGCCGCCCGCCGGTGCGGCCGCGGCCGGGCTGCCCCCGGTGCCCGCGGACGCGGCGAGCTCACCGCTCGGCGTGCCCCAGGTCCCGCCGCACGGCAGCGGCGGCTACGCCTTCCTCGTGGCCGACGACGCCGGCGCCCCCGTGCTGTTCGACCCCTGCCGGCCGGTCCACTGGGTCGAGGCACCCGGTCCCGTGCCGCCCGGTGGCCGGGAGGTGGTCCGGCGCGCCTTCGCCGAGCTGTCGCGCCACACCGGCCTGCGCTTCGTGGAGGACGGCACCACCGACGAGCGGCCCGCCGAGAGCCGGCCCCTCGTGCAGCCCGCCCGGTACGGCGACCGCTGGGCGCCCGTGCTGGTCGCCTGGTCGACCGAGGCCGACGCCCCCCGCCTCGCCGGTCGGGTCGCCGGGTACGCCGGGCCGGCCGTCGCCGACGACGGCGGCCGGCTGCTCGTCAGCGGGCAGGTGGTCCTCGACGCCGCGGACCTCGCCCACCCGGGCGGCAGCGGCGTCACGGCCTTCGCCTACTACGCGGTCCTGCACGAGCTGGGCCACCTGGTCGGCCTGGCCCACGTCGACCAGCCCGCGCAGCTCATGTACGCGCAGGGGCACATCGCCGCCCCCGCCCCCGGTGACCTGCGGGGGCTGGCCGCCGCCGGCAGCGGCCCGTGCTCGACCCGCGACCCGCGGCGCTGATCAGGGGCTCGCGGCCGCGTCGATCGCCTTGTAGAGCCGCTTCTCCGACACGGGGTAGCGGGTGCGGACGTCCTGCGCGAACAGGCTGAGCCGCAGCTCCTCGACCATCCAGCGGATGTCCTGCTTGGCCGGCCCGGCCGGCAGCCGCGCCCACTCGGTGAGCACGTCGTGCACGCGCACGACCGCCTGCCGGTCGCGGACCGGGTCCTGCGCCAGCCGGTCCAGCCGGCGGCCGACACCCCGCAGGTAGCGCACCAGGTCGGGCAGCCGCGCGGTCCCGGTGGCGGTGACGAAGCCCGGCCGCACCAGCACCCGGAGCTGCACCTGCACGTCGCGCACCGAGTCGGCCAGCGCCGACTGCTGCTCGTGGGCCGCCACCCGGGCCGTCATCTCGTGCCACAGCGCGAGCACCTGCTCCACGGTGGTCACCACCCCGTGCACCGTGTCCGGCAGCGCCGGGCGGGCGGTCTCGAGCAGGGCGCGGAAGCCGGCCTCGTCGCGGGGCACGGCGGTGAGCAGCGCGTCGGCCGCGGCCAGCACGCAGTCGTCGAGCAGGGCGGCCACCGAGCCGTGCGGGCTGCGCGAGAGGGCCAGCTTCTGCGCGTTGCCCATCCGGTCCAGCACGCCCTTGACCGGCGAGGGCACCGAGAGCAGCAGCAGCCGCCGGACCCCCGCGCGGTGGGCGGCGTCGCGCTCGGCCGCCGACCCGAGCACCCGCAGCGCGACGGCGTCGCCCTGGTCGACCAGGGCCGGGAAGCCGCGCACGGCGCCGGAGCTGACGGCCGGCGGCAGGTCCCCCACGTCCCAGCTGCGCAGCCCCGAGCGCTCGATCCCGGCGGCAGCGGTCGACAGCGCCTCCTGCAGCCGCGGTGCGAGCGCCTTCTGCAGCGCGAGCAGGTCCTTGCCCTGCCCCAGCGTCCGGTCGCCGGAGAACACCCGGAAGGTGATCCGCAGGTGCTCGGGCACCCGCGACCAGTCGACGTCCTCCGGCGCGAGGTCGACGCCGCGCTGGCGGCGCGCCTCGTGCGACAGCGCCAGCAGCAGGTCGCCCTGCCGCGCCTCGAGCTGCGCCAGCAGCGCGCGGGCGGTGTCGGGCGCGGGCACCAGGCGCACCCGCGTCTGCTTCGGCAGCGCCTTGATGACCGCCGTGACGAGGTCGGCGCGCAGCCCCGGCACCTGCCAGTCGAAGCCCGTGGAGCGCACCTGGTTGAGCAGGTGCAGCGGCACGTGCACGGTGACACCGTCCGCGACCCCGGTGCCCTCGGAGGCGAACGAGTAGGTCAGCGGCAGCCGCAGCTCGCCCTGCACCCACGTGTCGGGGTAGTCGCCCGGGTCGACGGAGGCGTGCGAGGCGACCAGCATCGCCATGGTGAAGGTCAGCCGGTCGGGGTCGTCGTGGCGCGCCTTCTTCCACCAGGCGTCGAAGTGCCGCCCGGACACGACGTCGGAGGGCACCCGCTCGTCGTAGAACGCGTACAGCGTCTCGTCGTCGACGACGATGTCGCGCCGGCGGGCCCGGTGCTCGAGCTCCTCGACGTCCTCGAGCAGCCGCGCGTTGGCGGCGAAGAAGGCGTGGTGGGTGTCCCAGTCGCCCTCGACCAGGGCGTGCCGCAGGAACAGGTCGCGCGAGGTCTCGGGATCGACCGAGCCGTAGTTGACCGGCCGGCGGGCGACGAGCGGCAGCCCGTACAGGGTGACCCGCTCGTAGGCGATGACCGCCGCCTGCTTGCGCTCCCAGTGCGGCTCGGCGTACGAGCGGACCACCAGGTGGTCGGCCAGCGCCTCGACCCACTCGGGCTGCACGCGCCCGACGACCCGTCCCCAGAGCCGGTTGGTCTCGACCAGCTCGGCGGCGACCACCCACCGCGGCGTCTTCTTGAACAGCGCCGAGCCCGGCACGACGGAGAACCGCGCGGCGCGGGCACCGACGTACTCGCGCTTGTCGGCGTCGCGCATGCCGACGTGGGTGAGCAGCCCGGCCAGCAGGCTCTGGTGCAGCTTGTCGCTGTCGACCACGCCGTCCTCGTGCTGCGCGCCGGTGGACATGCCGAGCGTGCGGGTCACCTGCCTCAGCTGGTGGTACACGTCCTGCCACTCGCGGATGCGCAGGTGGTTGAGGAACTCGCCCTTGCACAGCCGCCGGAACGCGCTCGAGCCCAGCTCACGCTGCTGGTCGCGCACGTAGCGCCACAGGTTAAGGTAGGCCAGGAAGTCCGAGGTCTCGTCGGTGAACCGCGCGTGCATCTCCGCGGCGGCCTGCTGCTTGTCCTGCGGGCGCTCGCGGGGGTCCTGGATCGACAGCGCGGCGGCGAGCACCAGCACCTCGTCGAGCACGCCGTTCTTGTCGGCCTCGACGACCATGCGCCCGAGGCGCGGGTCGACGGGCAGCTGCGCCAGCTGCCGGCCGACCGGGGTCAGCCGGGTGCCGGCGATCGCCCCGAGCTCCTCGAGCAGCTGCACGCCGTCGCGGATGCTGCGCGTCTCGGGCGGCTCGACGAACGGGAAGGCCGCGATGTCGCCGAGCCCGAGGGAGGTCATCTGCAGGATGACGCTGGCCAGGTTGGTGCGCAGGATCTCCGGGTCGGTGAACTCCGGCCGGCCCTCGTGGTCCTCCTCGGCGTACAGCCGGATGCAGATGCCCGCCTCGACGCGCCCGCAGCGGCCGGCCCGCTGCTTGGCCGACGCCTGGCTGATCGCCTCGATGGGCAGCCGCTGCACCTTGGTGCGCTGGCTGTAGCGGGAGATGCGCGCGGTGCCGGGGTCGACGACGTACCGGATGCCGGGGACGGTCAGCGAGGTCTCGGCGACGTTGGTGGCCAGCACGACCCGGCGCAGGCCCTGGAGCGGGGTGAAGACGCGGTGCTGCTCGGCGGCCGACAGCCGGGCGTACAGCGGCAGCACCTCGGTGCCCTCCGCCGCCGACGAGCGCAGCGCGTCGGCGGTGTCGCGGATCTCGCGCTCGCCGGACAGGAACACCAGGACGTCGCCCGGGCCCTCCTGCGCCAGCTCGTCGACGGCCTCGACGATGGCCTGCACCTGGTCGTCGTCCCGGTCGACCTGGGGCCGGTAGCGCACCTCGACGGGGTAGGTGCGGCCGCTGACCTCGATGATCGGCGCGCCGTCGAAGTGGTCGGCGAAGCGCTGCGGGTCGATCGTCGCCGAGGTGATGACGACCTTGAGGTCGGGCCGCTGCGGCAGCAGCTGCTTGAGGTAGCCCAGCAGGAAGTCGATGTTGAGGCTGCGCTCGTGCGCCTCGTCGATGATGAGCGTGTCGTAGCGGCTGAGCAGCCGGTCGCTCTGGATCTCGGCCAGCAGGATGCCGTCGGTCATGACCTTGACGTACGACGCGTCGCTGATCTGGTCGTGGAAGCGGACGACGTAGCCGACGTCCTCGCCGAGCGGCGACCCGACCTCCTCGGCGATCCGCTCGGCGACGGCGCGGGCGGCGATCCGGCGCGGCTGGGTGTGCCCGATGAGCCCCTTGACGCCGCGGCCCAGCTCGAGGCAGATCTTGGGCAGCTGCGTCGTCTTGCCCGAGCCGGTCTCGCCGGCGATGACCACGACCTGGGCGTCGCGGATCGCCGCGAGGATGTCGTCCTTGCGCTGGCTGACGGGCAGCTGCTCGGGGTACTCCAGCCGCGGCACGCCGGCGGCCCGGGCGGCGAGCCGCTGCTCGGCGCGGGCGACGTCGGCCTCCAGGCCGGAGCGGGCGCGGTCGTCGCGCGCTCTGGCCAGCCGGCGGTCGAGGCGGCGGCGGTCGGCCAGGCCGAGCGCGTCGATCCGGGTGCGCAGGTCCGCCGGGCTCTCCTGCCCGGTCGGGGCGTGCTCGGTGGGGGCGCTCATCCTGGAGCCGAGCGTACCGGCGACGTGTGAGCGCGGCAGGTCCACGGGCAGGGGCAGGCGTGACAGGCTTCCGCCTCCCTCTGAGCCAGGAGACACCGTGCTGGGACTGCCCGACTCCGTCACCGCCTGCCTGTTCGACCTGGACGGCGTGCTGACCGACACCGCCGCGGTCCACAACAGGGCCTGGAAGCAGACCTTCGACGGCTTCCTGCGCGAGCGCGACGGCGACGGCTTCGTGCCGTTCGACCCCGCCGGCGACTACAACGCCTACGTCGACGGCAAGCGCCGCGAGGACGGCGTCCGCAGCTTCCTGGCCTCCCGGGGCATCGAGCTGCCGGAGGGCACGCCCGACGACGCGCCCGGGGCGCCGAGCGTGCACGGGGTGGGCAACCGCAAGAACGAGCTGCTGCTGGCGACCATCGAGCGCGACGGCGTCGAGGTGTACGAGGGCAGCCGGCGCTACCTGCAGGCCGCCCGCGACGCCGGGCTGCGCCGCGCGGTGGTGTCCAGCAGCGCCAACACCGCCCAGGTGCTCGAGGTCACCGGCCTCGCCGAGCACGTCGAGGTGCGCGTGGACGGCGTGACCGCCCGCGAGGAGGGCCTGCCGGGCAAGCCCGCCCCCGACACGTTCCTGCGGGCGGCCGAGCTGCTCGGGGTGGACCGGGCCCAGTGCGCGGTGTTCGAGGACGCCCTCGCCGGCGTGGAGGCCGGCCGGGCCGGGGGCTTCGGCTGCGTCGTCGGCGTCGACCGCGTCGGGCAGGCGCAGGCCCTGCGCGAGCGCGGCGGCGACCCGGTGGTGCAGGACCTGGCGGAGCTGCTGTGACCCGCGACCCGGCGGCCTCCGAGGAGCTGCTGTTCCCGGTCGAGCCGTGGTGCGTGCGGGAGACGACGCTCGACCTCGACCGGCTGGGCCAGAGCGAGACCGCGCTCGCGCTGTCCAACGGCCACATCGGGCTGCGCGGCAACCTCGACGAGGGCGAGCCGTACGGCATCCCCGGCAGCTACCTCAACTCCTTCTTCGAGGAGCGCCCGCTGCCCTACGCCGAGGCCGGCTACGGCTACCCCGAGGAGGGGCAGACGGTCGTCAACGTCACCAACGGCAAGGTCATCCGGCTGCTGGTGGAGGACGAGCCGTTCGACGTGCGCTACGGCGAGGTGCACTCCCACGAGCGCGAGCTGGACCTGCGGGCCGGCACCCTGCGCCGCCGCACCGACTGGACCTCCCCCGCCGGCAAGCGCGTCGAGGTGCGCTCGAGCCGGCTGGTGTCGTTCGTCCACCGCGGGATCGCGGCCATCTGCTACGAGGTCGAGGCCGTCGAGCGGACCAGGATCATCGTGCAGTCCGAGCTGGTCGCCAACGAGGAGGTGCCGGTCCAGACCGACGACCCGCGCGTCGCGGCGGCCCTGGACCACCCGCTCGTCGCCGTGTCCCAGGACGTCGAGCAGCACGGCGTGCTGCTCGTGCACCGCACCCGTGGCAGCGGCCTGACGATGGCCGCCGGCATGGACCACGAGGTGTCGGTGCCGGGCCGGGTCGAGGAGGAGACCGACGCCCGCGAGGACTGGGCCCGCACGACGATCACCTGCATCCTCAAGCCCGGCGAGGTGCTGCGCATCGTGAAGTACCTGTCCTACGGCTGGTCCTCGCAGCGCTCCCCGGAGGCCGTCCGCGACCAGGCGGCCGCGGCCCTGACCGGCGCGCGCTACGACGGCTGGGAGGGGCTGCTGCAGCACCAGCGGGACTACCTCGACGACTTCTGGGACGCCGCCGACGTCCAGATCGAGGGCGACGACGTGCTGCAGCAGGCCGTCCGCTTCGCGCTGTTCCACGTCCTGCAGGCCGGCGCCCGCGCCGAGCGCCGGGCCCTGCCGGCCAAGGGGCTCACCGGCCCCGGCTACGACGGCCACTCTTTCTGGGACACCGAGGGCTTCGTGCTCCCGGTCCTCATGTACACCGCGCCGAGCTCGGCGGTCGACGCGCTGCGCTGGCGGCACAGCATCCTCGGGCTGGCCAAGGAGCGCGCCCGCACGCTGGACCTGCAGGGCGCGGTGTTCCCGTGGCGCACGATCCGGGGCCAGGAGACGTCGGCGTACTGGCCCGCCGGTGCCGCCGCCTTCCACCTCAACGCCGTGATCGCGTACGCGGTCGAGCGCTACCGCACCGTCACGGGCGACGAGTCGTTCGAGGCCGACGGCGGGCTGGAGCTGCTCGTCGAGACGGCCCGGATGTGGTGCTCGCTGGGCCACCACACCGCGGACGGGGAGTGGCACGTCGACGGCGTCACCGGCCCCGACGAGTACAGCTCGGTGGCCGACGACAACCTGTTCACCAACCTCATGGCGGCGCGCAACCTGCACAGCGCGGTGGCCGCGTGCGGGCGCCATCCCGCCCCCGCCCGCGACCTCGGCGTGACCGACCGCGAGCTGGCCGCGTGGACGCACGCCGCGGACCGGGTCCACGTGCCCTACGACGAGCGGCTGCAGGTGCACCCGCAGGCCGAGGGGTTCACCGACTACGCGGTCTGGGACTTCGAGGCCTACCAGGACCGCTACCCGCTGCTGCTCAACGCGCCGTACGTGCAGCTCTACCGCAAGCAGGTGTGCAAGCAGGCCGACCTCGTGCTCGCGCTGCACTGGTGCGGCGACCGCTTCACCCCGGAGCAGAAGGCCCGCGACGTCGACTACTACGAGCGCATCACGGTGCGCGACTCGTCGCTGTCGGCCTGCACGCAGGCGGTGATGTGCGCCGAGGTCGGCCACCTCGACCTGGCGCACGAGTACGCGCACGAGGCGGCGCTGGTCGACCTGCGCGACCTGCACGGCAACAGCCGCGACGGGTTGCACCTCGCCTCGCTCGCCGGCGCCTGGGGCGCCGTCGTCGAGGGCTTCGGCGGGCTGCGCGAGGCCGGCGAGCTGCTGTCGCTGGACCCGCAGCTGCCGCCCGGCATCAGCCGGCTCTCCTTCGGCCTGCGGCGGCAGGGCGTCCGGCTGCGCATCGAGGTGACCCACGAGCAGGTCACCTGCTCCCTGCGCGACGGCGAGGACGGCCGGCTCGCCTTCCTGCTCGCCGGCGAGCACGTCGAGGTGACCGTCGGAGCACCGGTCGTCCGTCCGCTCACGCCCCGCGTGCCGCTGCTCCCCCGCCCGCAGCAGCCGGTGGGGCGCGAGCCGGCCCCGCTGCCGGCGCGGGCGTGAGCCGGGCCGGACCCAAGCGCAGCGCCGGCCTGCTGCTGTGGCGCCGAGCGGCCGGCGGGCACCTCGAGGTGCTGCTCGGGCACCCGGGCGGGCCGTTGTTCGCCGGCCGCGACGACGGCGTCTGGAGCGTGCCCAAGGGCGAGTACCTGCCGGGCGAGGAGCCGTTCGCCGCGGCCTACCGCGAGTTCACCGAGGAGATCGGCGTCGCCCCTCCCGACGGCGACCCCGTGCACCTCGGCGAGGTCACCCAGCGCAGCGGCAAGGTGGTCACCGTGTGGGCGCAGGCCGGCGACCTCGACGTGACGCAGTTCGTGAGCAACCTGTTCGCGATGGTGTGGCCGCCGCGGTCCGGCCGGCTCCAGGAGTTCCCGGAGCTCGACCGCGCCGCGTGGCTGGACCTGCCCACCGCGCGCCGCAAGCTCGCGCCGGCCCAGGTGGCGTTCCTCGACCGGCTCGAGGAGCACCTCGCCACCTCGCGGTGACGGGTCAGCGCGACCCGGCGGCGGCGACCACCTGCGGCTTGGCCCGCGCGTACTGCGGCGGCCAGGCCACGTCGTCCCCGAGCTCGCCGGCGGCGCGCAGGACCCAGTGCGGGTCGCGCAGCAGCGCCCGGGCCAGCAGGACCGCGTCGGCCGAGCCCTCGGCGAGGACCTGCTCGGCCTGGGCGGGCTCGGTGATGAGACCGACCGCGGCCGTGGGGACGCCCGCGCCCTCCCGCACCGCGCGCGCGAACGGCACCTGGTAGCCCGGCCCCATGGCGACCTGCTGCGTGGGCACGTTGCCGCCGCTGCTCACGTCGACGAGGTCCACCCCCAGCTCGCGCAGGCCGCGCGAGAGCTCGACGGTCTCGTCGACGTCCCAGCCGCCGTCGGCCCAGTCGGTGGCCGACAGGCGCACGAGCAGCGGCTTGGCGTCCGGCCACACCTCGCGCACCGCGGTCACGACCTCGCGCAGGGCGCGGCTGCGACCGGCCAGGTCACCGCCGTACCCGTCGGTGCGCCGGTTGCTCAGCGGCGAGAGGAACTGGTGGAGGAGGTAGCCGTGGGCGGCGTGCAGCTCGGCCACCTCGAAGCCGGCGCCGTCGGCCCGCACCGCGGCGTCGCGAAAGGCCCGGACGATGTCGGCGATCCCGGCGCTGGTGAGCTCCTCGGGGGCGGGCCAGGCGCCGTGCGCGAGTGCGCTCGGCGCCGCCGTCGACCAGCCGCCGTCGGCCGGCGCGACGTAGCCGGTGCCGTCCCACGGCCGCTGGGTGGAGGCCTTGCGTCCCGCGTGGGCCAGCTGGATGCCCGGCACCGCGCCCTGCGCCGCGACGAAGCGGGTGATCCGGGACCAGTCGTCGGCCTGTGCGTCGTCCCAGATGCCGGCGTCGGACGGGGTGATCCGGCCCTGCGGGGTGACGGCGGCGGCCTCGCTGATCACCAGGCCCGCGCCGCCGCGGGCCAGGCCCCCGAGGTGCGCCAGGTGCCAGTCGCCGACCCGGCCGTCGACCGAGGAGTACTGGCACATGGGGGCGGCCCAGGCGCGGTTGCGCATCGTCGTGCCGCGCAGGGTGAGAGGGCTCAGCAGCAGGCTCATGCCGAGTGCGACCTCGCGGGCGGCCGGCTTGTTCCTGCGGGCCGGACCGCGTAGACCCCCACGCGCTTGGTCGTCACGCCCTCGAGGTCGCGCGTGGTGGGCACGTCCACCTGCGCCAGCCGCTCCAGCCCGGTCTGCGGCAGGAAGTGCCGCCCGGGGTCGCCGAGCAGCACCCGCACGCCGCGCGAGGCCGCCGTGCGCAGCCACGGCAGCACCCGCTCGGTCATGTCCCGGTCGTAGCAGACGTCGCCGGCCAGCAGCACGTCCACGTCGGGCGGCGGGCCGCCGAGCAGGTCCACGCCGGTGAAGCCGACCTCGAGCCCGTTGAGCGCGGCGTTGAGGGCCACCGCCGTGGCGGCGAGGGGGTCGACGTCGGCGCCGGTCACCTGCGCCGCCCCCGCCCGCCGCGCGGCGAGGGCGACCAGGCCGGAGCCGGTGGCGAGGTCGAGCACCCGCAGGCCGGCCACCTCGGCCGGCGCGTCCAGCACGTACCGCGCCAGCCCCTGCCCGCCGACCCACGCGAAGGCCCAGAACGGCGGCGGGATCTGGCCCTGCGCCAGCTCGCGCTCGAGGTCCTCCCACGTCTGCGTGACGTCGTCGGCCAGGTGCAGCCGCAGCTCCGGCACGGCGGGCGGGACCTCGATGCGGGTGCGGCGCAGGACCAGGGCTCGGCGGGCGTCGGGGTCCACTACCGGTCGATCGAGCCCATGTCGGGGTAGCGGTCGCCCGCCGCGACGCCCACCGGCGTCAGCTCGTCCAGCCGGGCCAGGTCGTCCGGCGTGAGGACGACGTCGAGGGCGCCGACGTTCTCCTCCAGGCGGGTGCGCCTCTTGGTGCCGGGGATCGGCACGACGTCGTCGCCCTGCGCGAGCAGCCAGGCGAGCGCCAGCTGGCCGGCCGTGCAGCCCTTGGCGTCCGCGAGCTCCTTGACCCGGTCGACGAGCTGCAGGTTGCGGGTGAAGTTCTCGCCCTGGAAGCGCGGGTTGTGGCGGCGGAAGTCGTCCTCGGGGATGTCCTCGGGGGTGCGGAACTGCCCCGTGAGGAAGCCGCGGCCGAGCGGGCTGTACGGCACGAAGCCGATGCCCAGCTCGCGGGTGGTGGGCAGCAGGTCCTGCTCGGGGGTGCGCTCCCAGAGGCTGTACTCGGTCTGCAGCGCCGCGATCGGGTGGACCGCGTGCGCGCGCCGGACGGTGGCTGCGGACGCCTCGGACAGCCCGAGCGCCCGCACCTTGCCGGCCTCGACGAGCTCGACCATCGCGCCGACGGTCTCCTCGATCGGCACGGTCCTGTCGACGCGGTGCTGGTAGTAGAGGTCGATGACGTCGACGCCGAGCCGCTGCAGGCTCGCGTCGCAGGCGGCGCGCACGTAGTCGGGGGTGCCGTTGATGCGCACCCAGGAGCCGTCGGGGCGGCGCTCGTTGCCGAACTTGGTCGCCACGACGACCTCGTCGCGGCGGCCCGCGATCGCCCTGCCGACCAGCTGCTCGTTGGTGAACGGGCCGTACATGTCGGCGGTGTCGAGCAGGGTGACGCCGAGGTCGAGCGCGCGGCCGATCGTGGCGATCGACTCCTGCTCGTCACCGGGGCCGTAGAACTCGGACATGCCCATGCAGCCGAGGCCGAGGGGCGAGACGGGGAGCGGACCGAGGTCGCGCAGGGAGAGGGACGTCATGCGCCGCCCCTACCCGCCGGACGCGTCTCCCACGAGGTCGGCGAACACCACGGTGTTGGAGCGGTAGCGGCCGGTCTCGGCGTCGTAGGCCCCGCCGCAGGTGATGATCCGCAGGCTGGCCCGGCCGTCGCCGGCGTAGATGCGCTCGGTGGGGAACTCGCGCTTGGCGTACGTCCGCACCTCGGCGACGGCGAACTCGGCGTCGGTGCCGTCGGCCCGCCGCACGGACAGCCGGTCGCCGGGGTCCAGGCCGGTGAGCCCCTGGAACACGCCGGGACCCTCGCGGCTGTCCAGGTGGCCGACGAGCACCGCGGGGCCGAGGTCGCCCGGCGCGGGGCCGTCGACGTACCAGGCGGCGCGAGAGGCGTCGGCCGGCACCTGGAGCGTGCCGTCGCGGCCGGTGCGGGTGCCGGTGAGCCGGGTGTCGAGCCCGAGGTCCGGGACCTCGAGGGCGACCGGCGGGGAGGACGTGCGCGCCACGGCGGCCACCGCCACGACCGGTCCGGCCCCGAGGTCGGCGGACAGGTCCGCCGCCCGCGCGGCGCCCTGCAGGTCGTGCACGGCGAGCAGCCCGCAGGCCGCCACGGCGAGCGCGGCGACGCCGATCCAGGGCGCCGACCGGGACACGCCCCGGGGGCCCGACGCCGTGGCGTCGGGTCCCCGGAGCGCGGACCTGATCATGCGGGCAGGCTACGGCGGGAGCTAGGCCGTGCGCCTGCGGCCGAGCAGGAAGCCGGCACCCGCGGTGGCGAGGCCGAGCAGGGTGACCGCGGCGGGGAGGGTGGGCAGGCCACTCTCGGTGCCGCCGGTGCCGCCGGTGCCCGCGGCGACGGCGCCGGCCGGAGCCGTCGTCGTGGACGCGTTGGCCGCGCCGGACCCGCCGCTGGTGCCGCGGGCCTGCGTGCTCGAGCCCGAGGTCGGCAGCGCCAGGTACGGGAACGCCTTGCCGAACGCCTTGTCGTTGGCGTCGACGGCGTCACCGGCCGCGAGGGGCTCCACGATCTTGCCGGTGCGCAGCGCACCCTCGAGGGCCTGGATCTCGATGTCGACGACGTCGTCGGTCAGGCGGCGGCCGTTCGGGAAGCCGGCGGTGTCACCCGCGAGCGCGCCCAGCCGGTCAGGCTGCGCGGCGGGCTTGATGCCGGTGTTGAGCCGCAGCATCTCCGAGGGGACGACCTTCGGGGGCTGGTTGAGGCCCTCGATCCCGGTGAGGAACGCCGCGAAGATGTCCTCGCGGGGCGCCGCCGGCGCCTTGATCCCGTAGATGCTCTCGATGAGCTTGGGCACCTCGGGGTCGAGCACCCGCGCCACCGCCTCCGGGACCTTGCGGTCCTGCCTCGGGTTGAGCGAGTTGAAGGCGTCCTTGAGCCCGATCGGCAGCACGACCTCGTTGACCAGCGGCGCGCCGAGGCGGGAGACCTGGACGTAGGGGCCGGTCGGCGTGGCCGTGCCCTTGCCGAGACGCATCGTCTGCTGGTCGGTGGTGCTCCAGACGCCGACGATGCCGCTGCCGTCGCCGTCCCGGGTGAGCTCGGAGGTGGGGACCTGCAGCGCGACGCTGTTGACGTTGTAGCCGGTCAGCGTGTCGCTGCCCGTCTCCGACAGGTCGGTGCCGTAGAGCAGGTCGAAGACCCGCAGGTCGAGGAAGAACGGGTCGTCGGACTGGCCGGCGAAGCTCCTGACCCCGCCCGGGCCCCGCACGACGGCCTCGTCGCGCAGCGCGCCGTAGTTGGGCATGGACGCGTCGCCGACGCGCGACGGCGCGACCGGCGCGTCCTTGATCAGCACCGTGCGCTTGTTGCCCGGCATCGTGATCTTCGACAGCGTGTAGGTCTGCTTGAACAGCAGGTTGGGGTCGTCGAGCGACTCCACGGGGCCGTCGTTGTACAGGAACGTCTTGCCCGTGCGCTTGTCGATGTTCTTGAACACCCAGGAGTACGTGACGTTGGAGATCGCGTCGCCGTCGGTGTCGACCTTGATGTTGTAGCGGTAGCCCGACGCGCCGAACGGGTAGAAGTTCGGGCCGCCGGCCGGCTCCTGGAACGGGATCCAGTTGGCGATCAGCGTCGTCATGTCCGGCTTGTCGGGGCTGACGAACGCGTACGTGTCGGTGTTGTCGGCGAGCGGGTTGGCGGCGGTGAGCGGCGCCTCCCGGTGGCTGGACGCGGAGCTGGTGCCGGGTGCCAGCAGGGCGCTGCCTCCGGCCAGGGTGGCCAGGGAGGCCACCCCGGCGAGCACCCTCGTGCGTCGTGCCTTGTTGCTCGGACGGGTCATCTCTGCTCGTTCCTGTCAGCAAGCCGGACGTGCCGGCGGCCCGGGACCCGCCGGGTGGCGGGGCCCGCCACTCCCCCGCGTGAGCGGGAACACGGTCGTGGCGCCGCACGTTCGACGGCGGCCCGTCAGCGGTTCACACCGTCGGCAGGCCACCCGTTCGTCCGCTCGCGTCCGGCTCGTGCCAGGCTGGGCGGATGGTCCTCGAGGTCGCCCGGTTCGCCATCACGCCCGGTTCGGAGGAGGCCTTCTCCGCCGCCTTCCACGAAGCGGAGCCGCTCGTCGCCGACACGCCCGGCTTCCGCTCCGCGCGGATGACCCGCGGCATCGAGTCGCCGAGCCGCTTCGTGCTGCTCATCGAGTGGGACTCGGTGGCCGCCCACGAGGAGTTCCGGGCCAGCGAGCGGTTCGCCCGCTGGCGCGCCCTCATCGGCCCGCACTTCGCCTCGCCGCCGGAGATGGAGCACTTCGAGCAGGTGTGACCGCCGACGGACGCGCCACGGCCGGGTCGACGGCTCGCGCGGGGGCACGTCGGCACCGGTCGAGCCGGTCCCGCTCGCGGACCGACCTCCAGGCCTGCGTCCGGGCGTGACAGGGTGGGGCGTGCGCACCCTCCGTCTGGTCGGCCTCACCGCCGACGGGTCCCGCCTGGTGGTGGGCGACGGCGACGCGCGCTGGGAGCTGGCCGTCGACGACGCGCTGGTCGACCAGGTGAAGGCCGCGCGCGCCGCTGCAGCGGCCGTCCCCGACGTGCCTGTCGGCTCGGGTGCGCCCACCCCGCGCCAGGTGCAGGAGCGCATCCGCCGCGGCGAGTCGGCGGCCGACATCGCCCGCACCAGCGGGGTGACCCTCGAGCACGTCGCGCGGTACGAGGGCCCGGTGCTCGCCGAGCGCGCCCACCACGCCCGGCTGGCCCGGCTCGCCCCCGTCGGCGGTCGGCCGGTCGAGGAGCTCGTCGAGGAGCACATGCAGCGGATGGCCCAGGCCGGGCAGCCGCTCGTCTGGGACTCCTGGCAGACCGACTCCGGCAGCTGGGAGGTGCTCGTCCGCTGCGGACGCGTGCTGGTGCGGCTGCTCTGGGAGCCGGCGGTGCGCCGGGTCAGCGCGGTCGACGAGGCCGGCCGCCGCGCGCTCGGGCTGATGCCGGCCGAGCAGGACACCCTGTCGGCCGTGCTGCGGCCGGTGGCGTCCCGCGGGCTGCAGGCCGTGGCGCCCCTGGAGGCGCTCGCGCGGACGCAGGCGGCGTCGCCGGGCCTGGGCGGACCGGCCGCTGCCGACGCGACCGCCGGGCCGGCCGCGCGGGCAGCGGCCCCGGAGGCAGCCGGTGCGGGCGGTGCCCCGGTCGCGGCGCCGGCAGCGTCGAGCCCTGCTGCCGTCGTGCTGTCCCCCGCGGCGACGGTGCAGCCGCCGGCAGCCCAGCTGGTGCTCGACGAGATGGGCGGCGCGGGCGCGGTCGTCACCGGGCCGGTGGCGGCAAGCGGCCCGGGTGCGGTCACCGCTGGGCTGGGGCCGATGGCCGACGGCGCGGGTGCGGCCGCGACAGGGCTGGGGCCGGCAGGCGACGCGGGTGCGGTCGCCACCGGGCCGGGTCGTACCGCCCGCGGCTCCGTGCGCGCATCCGCGCCGGCGACCCGGTCCGCGGTGGCCGGCCTGCAGGCGGGGGCGCAAGAGGCGGCCAGGGCCGTCAGGGACCTTGCTGCGGTCGCGACCGGTGCCGACGGCCGGCCGGCTGAGGGTCGGCCCGACGGGGTCAGCGCCTCGGCGCCGCCCGCCGGCAGCCCTGCCGGCGGTGCTGCACCCGGTACCGAGGACGGCCTGCGCGAGCACCCCGGAGGTGTTCTCGACGCCTCTGATCAGGACGGTGTCGCCGCTCGGGCTCCGGGGTCGGGGTCTCAAGGAGACGCGTTCCCCGCGGTCGGTGACACCGGCTCCGCGGCGCCGGGTCCCGGCGCACCCCCGTCCGGCACGTCCGCCCCGCACACCGAGCCCTCGACCACGCCCGCCGTGGAGTCCCCGGGCACGCGCCCGGAGGACGACGAGGGAGCGACTGCTGAGCCCGCTGCCGCTGCGCCGGCTCGGCCCGCGGCACCGCGCCCCCCGGTGGGGCCGCCTCGTCCCGGCGGCCGGCAGGGCGGTCGTCCCAAGCGCGCGTCGGTGCCGGCGTGGGACGACATCTCCGGGATCTCAGGCAGGCCGGGGCCGTCCCGCCGGGGCTCGTCCTAGCCCCCGGGGGACGGCTCGACCGCTCGGCTCAGCGTCCGCGCTTGGCGCGCACCTGGGCGAGCAGGTCCTTGGCCTTCTGCTGGTTCTGGGGCTTGCGCGCCTCGTCGACCAGCTTCTTCGCCAGTCCGGCCTTGGCCAGTCCGCTCAGCAGTCCCATGACGTCTCCCCGAGGTCGTGCGCCGGCGCGTTGCCGGCACTGTCCACGTCGTGCCCCGAGAGCGGTCCCCGACGCCCCGGGGGTGGCAGCAGTGGCCTCCATCGCGCTTCTGGTGACCAGAGCGTGCGCTGGGGTTGACGCTGTGTCTCCGACGCCACGTCTTGGTGACTCTTCCCACGCGGAGGCCGCTTGCTGCAGCAAGCGCGGGTCCCTAGCGTCGACGGCGTCCCCGCACGATCGAGCCGAGCTGGCCGAGCCGCGCCCCCGTACGGCGCCGCCTGGCTGTCCCGCCGGCCCGACTGCCCGTGGCCCAGGCGCCGTCGCGCCGGGTCACCCGAGGGGCTCGTCCGCCCGCCATGAGCGCTGGCGCACGGCCCCCGTCCGGAGGTCCCCCCACGTGAGACGCACCGTCCTGCACGCCCTGACCGCCGCCGCGCTCGCCTCGGCCGTCGCTGTCCCCGTCGCCACCGTCGCGCTGGCTGATCCTCCCGCTCCGGCAGCCCCCGCTCCGGCAGCAGTTCTTCCTCCGTCGCCCGTGCCCCTGGCCGCTGCTGGACCGGACCGCCCCGACCTCGCCGCGGAGCGCAGCGAGCGCCGCGCGATGGCCGACCGCGTCGCTGCGGCGAAGGAGCGCGCCGAGCGCCAGGCGGCTGCGCAGCGCAAGGCCGCCGCCGAGCGCAAGGCGGCCGCGGAGCGCAAGGCCGCTGCAGACCGCAAGGCCGCGGAGGCCCGCGCCGACAAGGCCGCTGCGGCGCGCCGCGCCGCTGCTGCGCGTGACGCCGAGAAGGCGGCCGAGCGTCGCGCCGAGGAGCGCGCCGCTGCACGACCTGCCGCCCCCGCACGGGCCAGCCGCGGCGCCTCCCGCAGCGCGCTGCCCAAGGCGAGCGGCAGCCCCCGCACCATCGCCCGCAGCATGCTCGCGTCGCGCGGGCAGGCCGAGCAGTTCAGCTGCCTCGACCGCCTCTGGACCAAGGAGAGCGGCTGGGACGCCAGCGCCCGCAACCCCTCCAGTGGCGCGTACGGCATCCCGCAGGCCCTGCCGGCGAGCAAGCTGGCCTCGGCCGGCTCCGACTGGCGCACCAGCGCGCGGACCCAGATCGCCTGGGGCCTGAGCTACATCGACGGCCGCTACGGCTCGCCCTGCGCAGCGTGGCGCCACTCGCAGGCGAACAACTGGTACTAGGCCGGACTGCCGGGGGTCCACGCCGCGCTGCGCACCGTCCATGAGACGGCGCAGGGCGACCCGTGGAGCCGGCGGCGCAGCCGTCCTGGTCGGGCGGCCACTCCCCGTGAGACGCCCGGCCTGAGCGTCGGCCGTCCGGAGGCGGTGCCCCTCCACGGCGGGCCCGTCCGCGTCGGCCCCGCCTTGTGTCGACGGGGCCACCGCGACGCCCGGTCCATGCGGGCCGGGCGACGGCCGCCGAGTCGAGCGTCTGCGGGAGTACGCGCTGCAGTGATCGGACACACGCCAGGACCGGGGAAGGCTGCGCCGCCCGCCGGTGTCGGCCATGGGGTGAGCCCCTCCCCGACCGCCGTGCGTCCGTCTGCCCGCGCCTGGCTGGTGTGGGTCGTCGCGCTGCTCGCCTACGCCGTGGCGGTGTTCCACCGCGCGTCGCTGGGGGTCGCGGGCCTTGCCGCGCAGGAGCGGTTCGATGCCGGCGCGTCGGCCATCTCGCTGTTCGTCGTCCTGCAGCTCGTCGTCTACGCCGCGCTGCAGGTGCCCGTCGGGATGGCCCTGGACCGGCTCGGCAGCCGCCGCATGATCCTGCTCGGCGCCCTCACCATGGCAGCGGGCCAGTTGGTGCTCGCCCTCGCCGACGACGTGCTGACCGCCGTCGCGGCTCGGGTGCTGGTCGGCGCGGGCGACGCCATGACCTTCATCAGCGTGCTGCGCCTGGTGTCGCTGTGGTTCCCCGGTGGTCGGGTGGCCGTCGTGACCCAGCTGACCGGCCTGCTGGGCCAGGCCGGTCAGGTGGTCGCCGCCTACCCGCTCGTGGCGCTGCTCGGCAGCCGCACCTGGGGTGCCACCTTCGCCGGCGCGGCAGCGGTCGGCGTCCTCGTGGCGGTCCTCGTCGCCGTCGCCGTCCGCGACGTGCCGCCGGGCACCGAGCTCGCGCCGCCGCAGTCCCTCGTCGAGGTGCGCGGCAACGTGCGCGACGCGTGGCACGAGCCGGGCACCCGCCTCGGGATGTACACCCACCTGTCGACGCAGTTCTCCGCGACCGCGTTCGGGCTGCTGTGGGGCTTCCCGTTCCTCACCGTCGGCCAGGGGCTCGAGCCCGGCACCGCCGCGGGCCTGCTCACGCTGCTCGTGGTGTCCGGCATGGTCTTCGGCCCCGTGATCGGGCAGCTCTGCGGCCGGTGGCCACTGCGCCGGTCGGTCCTGGTGTTCGGCATCCTGGCGGCCACGGCGACCGTCTGGACGGTCGTGCTCGCCTGGCCGGGGCGCGCCCCGCTGCCCCTGCTCGTCCTGCTGGTGCTCGTGCTCAGCACCAACGGCCCGGGCTCGATGATCGGCTTCGACTACGCACGGACCGAGAACCCCGCTGCCCGCCTCGGCAGCGCCAGCGGGATGGTCAACGTCGGCGGGTTCGTCGCCTCGCTGCTGCTCATGCTCGGCATCGGGGTCGTCCTGGACGCCCGCACGCCGGGCCCCGGCACCGACTACTCGCTGGCCTCCTTCAAGGTCGCGTTCGCGCTGCAGTACGTGCTGTGGCTGGTCGGCCTGATCGGGGTCGTGCGGCACCGCCGCGAGTTGCGCGCCCGGGTCGCCAGCGAGGGCGTCGCGATCGCGCCGCTGCACGTCGCCGTGCGGGCCCGACTGCGCGGCACCTCGGCGTACACCTGATCCGGCCCACGCCCGTACTGCGCCAGCTCCGCCCGCGCCACCGCCTGCGGCCCCGCCTCGTACGGTGAGGGCGTGGACCTCCCGCAGTCCGTGCAGCGCGTCGCCGCCGTCCTGGCCGAGCGGGGGGCCACCGGGACGCCGGTGGTGCTGCCGGACGCCGCCAGGACCGCGGTCGAGGCGGCCGCCGCGCTGGACGTGCCCGTCGGTGCCATCGCCAACAGCCTGGTCTTCTCCGCCGCCGGCACCCCGGTCCTGGTCCTGACGTCCGGTGCGCACCGGGTCGACACCGGTTGGCTCGCTGCCCGGCTCGGGCTGACCGCCCTCGAGCGCGCGACGCCGGAGCAGGTGCGCGCCTGGACGGGGCAGGTCATCGGCGGGGTGTCCCCGGTCGGGCACCCGGAGCGCCTGCGGACCGTCGTGGACCGCTGGCTCGAGCAGCACGACGTGGTGTGGGCTGCCGCCGGCCACCCGCGCGCCGTCTTCCCGACCAGCGGTGACGAGCTGGTGCGCCTGACCGGGGGCGAGCCGGGCGACGTCGCGCCCTAGTCCGCGAGACCCCGCAGGAACGCGTCCACGACCGTGACGTCGTCCGGTGAGAGCCCGTCGCGCGGTGACGGCGCGACCAGCAGGCAGCGCGACTCGCGCTCCATCCAGGCGCGCACCTCGTCCTGACCGGCGAGGTCGTCGTCGACCCAGACCAGCGGCCGCGCGGGCTCGACCCGCACGATCCGCCGCACCAGGTCGAACTTCCACCAGCGCCCGGTCAGCTCGTCCGGCGCCGCCGGCGTGACCGCCGCCAGCGAGCCGGGCAGGAGCGGGTCGGGCTCGCCCGGGTCTGGCGGGAAGTCGGCGTCGGCGTGCGTCCCGGCCACCGGCAGCTCCGGCAGCTGCAGCAGCTCGCGCAGCCCGCGGTTCGCGTCGTGACCCCAGGTCGTCAGCCACTGCACGTCCGCCGACTCCCGCCAGCGGACGACCGCCGCGACGACCGACGGGGACCAGTGGATCGGCCAGGAGCGCCCGGCAGCGGACGCCCTCCCCTGCTCCCAGTCCGCCCAGAGGTCGGGGTCGGGGCGGGCGGTGACGGCGTTCAGCACCCCGTCGACGTCGAGCAGCAGGAGGGGTCGCACCTCGGGCGGTGTGCCCCCTGCCCCCTCGGCGGCAACCTGCGCAGGGCGTGCTCCTCACGCCACACCTCGACGACGGGCAGCGCGCCGTCCCGGGCGGGCCAGCTCCGACGCGGCCGTCCGCAGCACGGCGCGGACCTCCTCGGGCGGCACCACCCGCTCGACGGCCTGCTCCAGCAGCTTCGCCAACGAGTACGCCGCATCGGTGCGCAGCGCCCGGTCGACCGCCACGAGGGCGAGCGCGCCCTGGCCCTGCGCGTAGGCCACCCAGGCCAGCACCGCGCAGACCGGTGCGTCGTGCGGTGGGACCGAGCTGCGGCACAGCTGCAGCAGCAGGCCGAGCAGGGGCTCGGGACGGTCCAGGCACCAGGCGGCGACCTGGTCGCGGACCAGGACGGGGTGCAGCGCGGCCACGAGCCGGGCCGCCGCCTCCGGCTCGAGGCTGCCCGGCCGCTGCTCCCAGGCCTCCAGGGCCGCCCGCCAGCGGGCCAGCTCGAGGCGCCGCGCCGCGACCGGGTCCAGCCGCAGCCGCCGGCGCAGATCGCCGAGCGCCCGCTCCTGCAGCTGCTCCGCCGGCCGGCTGCCCAGCGGCAGCACCGGCTCCACCGACGCCACCAGCTCCTCCCGGCTGGCCAGCTGCGCCCGCCCGCCGAACGCCTGCTCGGCTGCCACCGCCTGCACCTTCGCGCTGCCCCCCTCGACGGGCAGCCCCTCCGGCGGGCAGCAGGTCAGCCGGCAGCGGTAGGACCACCAGCGACCGTCCCGGACCAGCAGCGCCTCGGTCACCGGGACCCGCCGCTGCTGCAGCCGGCTCTCCACAGCGCCGACCAACCCGGCCCACGGGTGGTCGTCGCCGTCGGAGCGGGCAGCGGTGTGGACGAGCAGCAGCGCGGACCGGGCGCCGTCCCGCACCAGCGCGTGCACCACCTGCTCCACGAGCAGCGGCGACTCCGACAGGTCGACCCGCAGCACCAGCCCGACGGTGCGGCCGGGCCCGCGCAGGGACAGCCCGACCAGGCTCTCCCGCGGCTCGAACCCGACCAGCAGCGGTGTGACCGCCGCGATCTCGCCGGGGGTCCGCAGCCGGGGCACGTCGCTCATGGGCAGCAGGCTCAGGCGCGCTCGCGTCCCGCGCCCGGACGCGCCGGCGGCCTGTGGACGGCCCACCGGGCTGTGGACGGCTCGGCGCGGTGCGGCTCGCGGTGTGCCGGGCGCCCCGTAGCCTGCGCCCATGACCGAGCAGCCCGACGACGCCGCGATCGCGGGGCACGAGCACGAGGAGGAGCACGACGCCAGTGAGGGCCTCGGCGTCGCCAGCCTGGTCGTCGGGACCATCGGCCTGTTCGTCGGCCTGCTGACCATCCTCGGCCTGCGGGGCGTCGCACTGAGCCTCGGCATCGTCGCCGTCGTGCTCGCAGCGGTCTCGTGGCGGCGGGCCACCACCGGCGGTCAGCGCGGCACGGCCTACGGCGGGCTCGCCCTGGGCCTGGTCACCCTGACGATCGGCGCCTTCGTCGCCCGCTCAGGCTGAGGCCCCCGCCGCGCTCCCCGCGCCGTCCGCGCGGGGGTGCTGCGCAGCGACCCCGCGAGCGCCGGCAGCCACCGCCGGCCGGCCCGGCCGGCCACGACCTCCGTCTGGCACCGGTCCGCGCATCCGCGGGGCTGCACAGCCGCCGGGCGTCACCAGAGCCGGCCGGCTGCCGCCGCGCTCCCTCGGCGCCGGCGAGCGTCCCCGGGACCGGCGGCCTGCCGCCGCGGTCCCTCGGCCACCGCCGAGCTTCACCGGGACCGACCGGCCGCCGCCCCGACCCGCTCAGCCCCCGATGAGCGCGGTCGCCCCGACCGCCCGCCGCAGCCCGCTGGCCCGCACCACCTGGCGCCCGACCGCCGCACGCACCGCGTCCGCCGTGCCCACCACGCGCACCCGCTCCCCGGCGCGTGTGACGGCGGTGTAGAGCAGCTCGCGCGTGAGCAGCGGCGAGTCCTCGGGCGGCAGCAGCACGGTCACCGCGGCGTACTGGCTGCCCTGGCTGCGGTGCACCGTCAGCGCATGGACCGCCTGCACCGACGACAGCCGCGACGACGGCAGCAGCTGGGGCTCCCCGCCCGGCCGGGCGAACGCGGCGAGCAGCGTGCCGGCCGGGCCGCGCACCACCACGCCGGTGTCGCCGTTGTAGAGCCCGACCTCGTAGTCGTTGGCGGTCACGAGCAGCGGGTCGCCAGGTCGCCACTCCCCCGGACGGCCACCCGTCCACGCCGCGACCTGCGCGTTCCAGTGGGCGACGCCGTAGGGCCCCTGCCGGTGCGCGCACAGCAGCCGGTGCCGCGAGAGCAGCGCGAGGGCGCGCGCCGCGTCGCCGGCCCGGCCCGCCGAGGCGAGCAGGTCCGCCTCGGCGAGCAGCTCCGCGCGCAGCGGCTCCTCGTCCGCGGTCAGCGTGAGCGGGCCACCGGCCTCGAGCAGGGCGACGGCCTTGTCGGCGTCACCGGTGCGCAACGCCTCGGCGAGCGCGCCGATCTCGGAGCCGAAGCGCCGCGACACCGTCAGCCGGACCACGCCGTTGCGCAGCTGGCGCCGCTCCTCGGCGTCGAGGTCGGCCACGTCGGCGCCGACGGCCGGCGGGAGGGCCGGGCCCGCCTCGACGGGCGCGGGCCGCGAGACCAGGTCGCTGAGCACGGCGCCCGCCTCGACCGGGGTCAGCTGGTCGGGGTCGCCCACGAGCACGAGGCGGGCGTCGGGGCGCACCGCCTCGAGCAGCCGGGCCATCAGGGTCAGCGAGACCATCGAGGACTCGTCGACGACGACCACGTCGTAGGGCAGGTGGTTGCCGGCGTGGTGGCGGAAGCGGCTGCGGCTGTCCGGCCGCCAGCCCAAGAGCCGGTGCAGCGTCGACGCGGTGAGGTCGGCGGGCAGCCCGACCGCACGGGCCTGCTGCTGCACCGACTCCTGCAGACGTGCGGCGGCCTTGCCCGTCGGCGCCGCGAGGGCGATGCGGGGCACCGGCCCGGACTGCGCGCGCAGCAGGACCAGCAGCCGGGCGACGGTGTGGGTCTTGCCGGTGCCCGGCCCGCCCGTCAGCACGCTCACGCCGCGGGACGCGGCGACCGCGACGGCGAGCCGCTGGCGGTCGGCGCACGGAGACCCGAACAGCTCGGTCAGCCGGGACAGGTCGACCGGCGGGGACGCCCGGGCCGCGCGCTCCTCGAGCTCGCGCCGCACCAGCTGCTCCTGCTGCCAGTAGCGGTCGAGGTACAGCAGCCCGTCGACCAGCCGCAGCGGGCCCCACGGGGCGTCGGCGCCGCGCGCGACGAGCGGGCTGTCGAGCAGGGCGTCCCAGTCGTCCGGCCACGGCAGGTCGACCAGCGGCACGGCCGGCTCGTCCTCCTCCGCCGGCAGCACCCCCTCGGCGACCGTCGCCAGCTCGACGCACACCGAACCGGCGCGCACACCGCGCACCGCGAGCGCGGCCGCGAGCAGCACCGCCGGCCGGTCCTCCAAGCCGAGCCGCGAGAGCCGCAGGGCCACGTGGACGTCGGCTGCCGACAGCACCCCCGCCTCGGCGAACTCGCGCAGCAGCCCGCCGGCCCGCACGGGGATCACGAGGCAGCCCCGGCCAGCAGGTCGGACAGCTCGGCGACCAGCGCCGCGGGCGGGTGCCACTCGAGGACGCCGGCGCCCGGCGGGGAGTCCGGCCCGCACATCCCCCGCACGAACAGGTAGAGCACGCCGCCGAGGTGGGCCGCCGGGTCGTAGCCGGGCTGTCGCCAGCGCAGGTAGCGGTGGACGGCCACCGCGTACAGCAGCGCCTGCAGCGGGTAGTGCGCGCGCAGCATCTCCTCGGCCACGGCCTCGGGCCGGTAGTGCCAGGCGGTCAGCGGGTCGGGGCCGAGCCGGTTGGTCTTGTAGTCGACGACGACGTAGCGCGGGCCGGGCAGGCGCAGCAGCGCGTCGATGCTGCCGGTGAGGAACCCGCGCAGCTCCTGCGGCTCCAGCCCGGCCAGCCGGTCGGGGTAGCCGGCGAGCGGCCCGAGGTCGTGCCGGCGCAGCAGCCGAGCGACGTCGGCGAGGGTCGCGGACGGCACCGCGTCCTCGCCGCCCGCCAGCGGCAGCTCGAACTCCAGCTCCGGCAGCCGGTCGGCGGCCGGCACGTCGGCGAGGGCCAGCCCCCACGAGCCGAGCGGGGTGTGCAGCACGGGGCGCAGGCCGTCGGCCAGGGCGCCCGCCTCGACCCGGCTGCCCGGGCGGCGGGCCACGGCCTGCGCGCAGCGCTCGTCGAGCGCAGCGGGGTCGAGGTCCTCCAGCACCTCGTGCACCAGCGTGCCGAAGGCCGTGCCGCCCGGCAGACCCGTCAGCGGGGACGCCGGCGAGCCGGCCGGTGCGGCGGCACCGGCGTCGACGGCGACGTCCGGCTCGTCGACGGTGCCCGGCGCCTCCGGCTCGCTGGCGACGCCCGGGGCCTGGTGCGCGTCGTGGGCAGCACGCGTGAGCGCGCTGTAGGACGTCCGGCGCCACGCGGTGTCGAGCGAGCGGGTGAAGCGGGAGACGTCCAGGGCCGGGGCGGGCTCGGTCGGCGGGTCCCAGCGCGGGGGCGGGCCCGCCGTGACGCGGTCGGCCGACACGGTGCCCGCCGACGCGGCGGCGACGGCGGCCAGCTGCCCGGTCGCCGCGTCGTCCGCCGGCACGGCGACCGAGGTGGGCCGCACCCCGCCCGGGCCGGGGGCGCCGAGCAGCAGCCGGTGCAGCGGCGCGGTCGCCGTGTTCCTGGTCGGCGCCCAGTGGGCCACCACCTGGCACTGCGCCCGGGTGAGGGCGACGTAGAGCAGCCGCAGCTCCTCGCCGGACTCCTCCGCGGTGTGGCGGGCGAGCGCGGCGGCGTAGCCGGGCGCGTCGGCCCCGCCGACGTCGAGCACTCGCCGGTCGTCCTCGTCGTGCAGGCGCAGCGGGTCGGGCCGGTCGGGCGACCAGCGGTCCCAGGCGTACGGGACGTAGACCACCGGGAACTCCAGGCCCTTGCTGACATGCACCGTCATCACCTGCACGGCCGCAGCGTCGGACTCCAGGCGCCGGGTCCGCTCGTCGGCGCCCTCGACCGCGGCCTGCGCGATCCGCCGCCGCAGCCACTCGACGAGGGCTGTCAGCCCGAGCTGCTCCTGCAGCGCGGCGGCGTGCAGCGACTGGCCGACGTGGCGCAGGTCGGTGAGCAGCCGCTCGCCGTCGGGCCGGGCGAGCACCCGCGCAGGCAGCTGCTCCTCGGCGCTGAGCACCTCCAGGAACGCCGCGACCCCGCGCTCGCCCAGCAGGTCGGCCCAGCCGCGCAGCCGCGGGCCCAGCCGGTCGGTCACCTCGTCGCCCCCGGCGTCGAGGGTGGCGGGCGTGCCGCCGAGGAACACCGACAGGGCCGCGGACCGCACCCGGCCGGCCCGGTGGGGCTGCTCCAGCGCCTCCAGCAGCACGAGCCACGAGCGGGCGCTGGGCGTGGCGAACACGCTCCCGCCGCCGGCCAGCACCGCGGGGACGCCGGCCCGGGCGAGCGCCTCGCGGACCAGCGCGCCCTGGCGGTTGGTGCGCACCAGGACCGCGACGTCGCCGGGCGCGACCGGCCGGCCGTGCAGCCGCGCCGGCCCGGTGAGCAGGCGCACGAGGTCCGCGGCGACGTCCTGGGCGATCGCCGCCCGCACCGGGTCGACCTTGGGCAGGCCGCGCGACAGCGGTCCGTGGCCGGTGCGCGGGACCTGCCGGACCCGCAGCGGCGCCCCGGCGCCGGTCAGCCGGGTGCCGGGGCAGGCCGCCTCGACCGGGTGCACGGCGATGCGCGGGTCGCCGAGGGCGGCGCCGCCGAGGACGTGCTGCAGCGCCTCGAGCAGGGGCGCGTCGCTGCGCCAGTTGCGGACGAGGGTCGCGCGCGTGGTGGCCACGCCGCTGGCGGCGAGGTAGGTCGTGACGTCGCCGCCGCGGAAGGCGTAGATGGCCTGCTTGGGGTCGCCGATCAGGACCAGCGTCGTGCTGCCGTGGAAGGCCTGCCGGAGCACGTCCCACTGCACCGGGTCGGTGTCCTGGAACTCGTCGACCAGCACGACGCGGTAGCGCTCCCGGACCCGCGCGCACGCCACCGGCCCGGTCACCGGGTCGGTGAGGGCGTCGCGCAGCAGCGCCAGCCAGTCGTCGTAGTCGACGAGCCCGAGCCGCCGCTTGCGCCGCTCGACCTCGTCGCGGACGGCCTGCGCCGCCGCGCGCCGCTGGCCGGGCACCCCGTCGGCGGCCACCGGCACCAGCCCCGACGCCCGGTCGGACACCGCGCTGCGCCCGAGCTGCAGCATCTGGGCGTGGGTGATGCGCGGCTCGTCGGCGCCCGGCCGGGCGTAGCGGCGCAGGTAGAGGTCGTCGACGACCTCTCGCACGAGGTCGTCGAGGTCTTCGCGGAACGTCGCGGCCGGGTCGGTGTCGGCGGCGGTGCCGAGGCCGGTGAGCATCTGCGAGCAGAACGAGTGGGTGGTGGCGATGGTGGCGTCGTCGAAGCCGGCCAGCGCGCGGGCGAGCCGCTGCCGGCGCCGCTCCACCTCGTCGTCGGCGACCGACGCGAGCAGCCGCAGCAGCTCGTCGCCACCGCTGCGCGCCGCCGCCGGGTCGCGCAGCCCCCGCTCGGCGCTGACCAGGCGCTCGCGGACCCGGTCGCGCAGCTCGCGGGAGGCGGCGTTGCCGAAGGTGACCAGCATCAGCTGGGACAGCTCGGCCACCCCCTCCGCGACGTAGCGGGCCGTGAGCGCGGCGATGGTGAACGTCTTGCCCGTGCCGGCGCTGGCCTCGAGCAGGGTGGTGCCGGTCGGCAGGGCGCCGCAGACGTCGAAGGGCGTCACGTCATCTCCTCGGCGGCGAGCACGGGCGCCCACAGCCGGCAGGCCAGGGCGCCGAACCGGGTCGGCTCGCCCGGCTCGTGCTCGCCGTCGCGCGGCTCCTGCTCGAGCAGGGCGGCGAGCGGCGCCCGGTCGCCCCAGACGTGCACGTGGGAGCGGTCCTCCTGCTCGCCGCCGTAGTCGCTCACCCACTCCTTGCCCGCGCTCTCGAGCGCCTGCTCCGGGCTGTTGCCGCCGAGCCGGGCGCCCGCGTAGGCCGCCGACGTCTTGACCGCCAGCGGCAGCGGCTCGCGCAGCCCGCGGTCGCGCAGGTCGACGAGGGCGGCGAGCGCTGCGAGCGGGTCGGCCGGGGCGACGATCGTCGAGCGGCGGGCGCGGTTGCCGCGGCGGCCCACGGTGACCGCGCGGTCGCCCTCGCCGGCGGCCGCGAGCGCCAGCGCCAGCACCCAGGCGCGGGCGCGGTGCTTGGCGGCGAGCGTGGAGTAGGCGACGGCGACCACCGCGCCGTCCCGCACCCCGTTGACGGTGCCCAACAGCACCCGGCCGCCCAGCGGCAGCCGGACGTCGACCCTGCGCGCCGGCGCGACCAGCACGGGGGCCGCGGCCTCGACGAGCGGCTCGACCCGGGACTGCACCTTCTCGAGCACCCGTACGCCGAGGGGCCCGGGCGGCAGGGTGCCGCGCAGCCACTCGGCCTGCCGCGCCGCAGCCAGGTCGGTGCCGGCCAGGGCCGCGGCCAGCATCCGCTCCCCGACCGCCCACTCCTGCAGCCCGTCCAGCGCGACCAGCAGCGCGTCGTCGACCTCGTCGTCCTCGCCGGGCAGGGTCAGGCCCAGGCGCTGGCGCAGGTAGGCCCGCACCGGGTGCTCGACGAACGCCACCAGGTCGTCCAGGGCGACGTCGCCGTCGCGCACCGGCAGCGGCGGCTCCGGGACCGGCGCGCGCCGCGCCGCGCCGGCCCGGCGCGCGCCCGCCAGGCTGACCGGGTCGAAGCTGAACGGCGCGGGCGCACGGAAGTCGCGCAGGTCGTAGGGCTGCAGCGGGTGGCGCACCACGACGGCCTCGCGGCCTCCGGGGGCCATCGCCTCGACGACGTCGAGCAGCTCACCGACCGGCACCGCCGGCGGGCGCGCCGCGCCGGTGACCGGGTCGGCGCCGGTGTGGAGCACCACCAGGCGCTCCCCCGCCGACAGCACGGCGTCGAGCAGCAGCTGGCGGTCCTCGCTGCGCACGTCGCGCTCGCCGAGGCGCGGGTCGCGCGCCAGGACGTCGTCGCCGTCGACGCCGCCCGTCCGGGGGAAGACCCCGTCGTCGAGCCCGAGCAGCACGACCACGCGGTGGGGCACCGAGCGCATCGGGACCAGCGTGCAGACCGTGAGCGACCCGGTGCGGAAGCCCGCGCGGGTCGGCCGGCCGCGCAGCCGGTCGGCGAGCATCGCCCGCACGTCGGCGAGGCGCACGGGCACGGTCGACCCGGCCGCGGCCTCGGCGAGCTCCCGGCGGGCCTGCGCCAGCTGCCAGGCGTCGGCCTCCGCCACCTCGGTGAGCGCGTCGAGCCCGTCGGCGAGCGCGGCGACCCACTCGGTCACCGGCTGCTCGCCGGACAGCCGGCCCAGGACGTCCTCGAGCCGGTCGAGCAGCTCGGCGAGCCGGCCGGCCAGGTCGATGTCGCTGCTGTCCACGTCGTCGAGCGGCAGCGCGCGGTCCAGCCAGACCGGCTCGTCCTCCGACGTGGTGACGCCGAGCAGCAGCCGGTCCAGGCCGGTGCGCCAGGTGTTCTGCGGCACCGCCGCCATGCCGTACGGCGCGCGGCCCGGCGCGTCGATCCCCCACCGCACCCCGGAGCGGGCCACCCAGTCGCGCACCCGCTCGAGGTCGTCGTCGTCGAGCGCGAAGCGGCGGCGCACCGCGGGGCTGGCCGCGAGGTCGAGCACCGCGCTCGCGGTCACCCGGCTGCCGGCCAGGGCGAGCAGCCGGGCCACGGTGTCGAGCAGCGGGTTGGTCGCCCGCAGGCTGCGGTCGGCCAGCCGCACGCGCAGCGCGTGCCCGGGGTGGGGCAGGCCGGGGCCCAGGCCGAAGGCGGCGGACACCAGCGGGGCGAAGGTCTCCACGTCGGGGCAGAGCACCAGCACGTCGCGCGGCTCCAGGTCGCGGGAGTCCTCGAACAGCCGCAGCAGCACCTCCCGCAGCACCTCGACCTGGCGGGCTGGGCCGTGGCAGGCGTGCACCTGCACCGTCCCGTCCACCGCTGCGGGCGTCGGCGCGCGGTCCTCGCGCAGGTCGGCCTGCAGCCGGCCGAGCTGGCTCGCCGGCCGGTCGGCCCCGGCGTGGTGGACGTCCTCGTGCGCGGGCAGGCGCAGCTGCAGCTCACGGACGTCGCGGGCGTGGCTGCGCAGGAGCGGGTGCTGCGGGAGCGTGGCGGTCGGGTCGTCGCGGCGGTGCACCGCGGTCCGCCCGCGCAGCCGGCCCCACAGCACGGGGCTCGGGTGGGGCAGCCAGACGTGGACGTCGCGCCGCTCGCCGAGCGCGGCCAGCACCTCCAGCTGGTCAGCCCGCAGCCGGGTGGGCCCGAACAGGCTCAGGCGCTCCGGCAGCGCCGCCCGCTCGGGCTCGGCGACCAGCACCGCGCAGCGCTGCGCCAGCTGCTCCGCGGGGCTGGGGCCGAGCCGCTCGCGCAGCCGGCGCCACAGCTCGGCCTGCCAGCGCAGGTCGGGCGCGAGCTCCCCGGTGCCGTCGGTGTCGCGGCCGGCCGCCCAGTCGCGCAGCATCTGCGGGCGGTGGGCCGCGTAGGAGGAGAACAGGGCGGCCAGCCGCGCGGCCGTCGACCAGCGCCGGCCCCGGCGGTGGCCCTCCTCCCCCGCGCCGACGTGCTGCGCCAGCACGGCGCACCACGGCTCGGCCACGCAGGCGTCGACGACCTCGAGAAGCGGCCAGAGCGGCGCGGCCCACGGCTCGTCGTCCGCCGACGTGCCGGCGGCGCCGGCCAGCGCGCCGGTGACCAGCCGCGACGGCGAGGGGAAGACGACGCCGGAGCAGATCCCGTCGCCCGCGCCGCCCGCGCCCAGCACCGTCGACAGCCGCTGGGCCAGCCAGCGCTCCACGCCCTGCGCGGGCACGGCCACCACCTCGGTGGCGAACGGGTCGTCGAGCGGGGTGCGCAGCAGGTCGGCCAGGGCGTCCGCCAGCACGGCGGTGCGTTCTGCGCGGTGGACCGTGAGCACCCGCCCTTCCTACCTCCCGGCCCCGACAGCGCGTCCCGCACCCGGGACCCGTGTGCACAGGCCCGCGGGCCGCAGGAGCACGATGCCCCTGACCCGCCGACGACAGGAGGCCCCGTGTCCGCCCAGGTGCTCTGGCAGCCCTCCCCCGACCGGGTCGCGCGCTCCCGGATGACGCGCTTCGCCGAGCAGGTACGCGCGCGGCACGGCGTCGCGGTCGACGACTACGCCGCGCTGTGGCGGTGGTCGGTCGAGCACCTCGAGGACTTCTGGGCGCTGGTCTGGGAGCACTTCGACGTCGTCGCGCAGGCGCCGTACGAGCAGGTGCTCACGAGCCGCGAGCTGCCCGGCGCGCGCTGGTTCCCCGGCGCGCGGCTGAACTTCGCGGAGAACCTGTTGCGCGTGCGCGGCCCGCACGCCGCCCTCGTCGCGGTCGGCGAGCAGGGCGAGCCCGTCGAGCTCTCGTGGGACGAGCTGCGCGGGCAGGTGGGCGCGGTGCAGCAGTCGCTGCGCGAGCTCGGCGTGCAGCAGGGCGACCGCGTCGTCGGCTACCTGCCCAACGTGCCCGCCGCGGTGATCGCCTTCCTGGCCTGCGCGAGCCTCGGCGCCGTCTGGTCGGCCTGCGGCTCCGACATCGGCCCGGCGAGCGCCGTCGACCGGTTCGGCCAGCTCGACCCGGTCGTCCTCGTGACCGCCGACGGCTACCGCTTCGGCGGCAAGGCGCGGGACCGCAGGGCGGCGGTGGGCGAGCTGCTGGACGGCCTGCCGACGGTGCGCGCCGTCGTGTCGGTGCCCGTCCTCGGCGAGCAGGTCGAGCGGGCGGACCTCACCGTGCTCGCCTGGGACGACGCGACCGCCGCACCGCGTGAGCCCGACCCCGTCGCGCTGGACGCCGAGGCGCCGCTGTGGGTCGTGTTCTCCTCCGGCACGACCGGCCTGCCCAAGGGCCTGGTGCACGGCCACGCCGGCGCCCTGCTCATAGGCCTGGCCCAGCACGGGCTGCACTACGACCTCGGCCCCGACGACCGCTACTGCTGGTACACGACCACCAGCTGGATCATGTGGAACTCGCTGCTGTCCGCCCTCGCGGTGGGTGCGACCGCCGTGCTGTACGACGGCAGCCCGCTGTGGCCGGACCCGGACCGGCTGTGGCAGCTCGCCGAGGACACCCGGCTGACCTGCCTCGGCACCAGCCCGGGCTACCTGCTGGCCTCGGAGAAGGCCGGGCTGCACCCGCGCCGCGAGCACGACCTGTCGGCGCTGCGCTCCGTCGGCTCCACGGGCTCGCCGCTGCCCGCCGCGTCCTTCCGTTGGCTGTACGACGAGGTGGGCGAGGACCTCGCGCTGCACGTCATCAGCGGCGGCACGGACTTCGCGGCCGCCCTGCTGCTCGACGCCCCGTGGCTGCCCGTCACCGCCGGGGAGATGTCGTGCCGGGGCCTGGGCCTGCACGTCGACGCGTGGGACGAGCAGGGCGAGCCGCTGGTGGACGAGGTCGGCGAGCTGGTGGTGCGCGCGCCGATGCCCTCGATGCCGCTGCGCATCTGGGGCGACGAGGACGGGTCGCGGCTGCGCGACGCGTACTTCGGCGTCTACCCGGGCGTCTGGCGGCACGGCGACTGGGTGACGATCACCGCGGCGGGGACCGGGGTGGTCCACGGGCGCTCGGACTCCACGCTCAACCGGCACGGCGTGCGGATGGGCAGCGCCGACATCTACGCCGCCGTGGAGGCGATGGACGAGGTCGCCGAGGCGCTGGTGCTCGGCGTCGAGCTGCCCGACGGCGGCTACTGGCTGCCGCTGTTCGTCCGCCTCACCGAGGGGGTCGAGCTCGACGACGACCTGGTCGCCCGGGTCAAGGCCGCGGTGCGCGAGCAGGCGTCGCCGCGGCACGTGCCGGACGAGGTCGTGGCGGTGCCGGCGGTCCCGCACACCACCACCGGCAAGAAGCTCGAGGTGCCGCTCAAGCGGATGGCGCAGGGCGTGCCGCTGGACAAGGCGCTCACGCTCGGGGCGGTCGACGACCCGGAGGCGGTGCGCTGGTTCGCCGACCTGCTCGCCGAGCGCGCCTCCCGGCGGTGACCTGAGCGCCGTGGCAGTGTCCGCCACGTGCGTCTCCTGACCGTCAGCGGCCTCAACGCGGACGGCACGCGGCTGGTGCTGCGGGCCGGCACCGAGGTGTTCGAGCTCGCCCTCGCCGACGTCCCGCAGGGCCGGCAGCCCGCGCTGCCGTTCGCCGGCGCGTCCCCGCCCACGCCGCGCGAGATCCAGCTGCGGCTGCGCCGCGGCGAGTCGGTGCACCAGATCGCCGAGGACAGCGGGCTGGCCCTCGAGGCCGTCGACCGCTACGCCGGCCCGGTGCTCGCCGAGCGCGAGCTGCAGGCCTCCCGGGCGCGCCGGGCCGTGTACGACGGGCGCGTCGTCGAGGAGCTCGTGCTCGAGCACCTCGGCCGGCTCGGGGCCGACCCCGCGGAGGTGCGCTGGGACTGCTGGCTGACCGAGCAGGGGCCGTGGGAGGTGCGGGCGCAGTCGCCCGGCCACCTCGTCCGCCTGGTGTGGGACGCCGCCGGGCGCAAGGTCCAGGCGCTGGACGAGGCGAGCCGGGCGGCCCTGCGGCGCAGCCCGCTGGCGCACGACGCGCTGGAGGAGATCCTGGCGCCGGACCCGCCGCGGGCCCGGGCGAGCCGGCCGGCCGGCCGCCCGCGGCTCGGCGTCGTCCCGCTGTGGGACGACGACCAGGCCGCGGACCGTCGCTGAGGTGGCTCAGCCGTGGGGGGCGGCGAGCTCGAGCGCCACGCCGTCGGGGTCGCGGAACTCCAGGATGGACATCCCGCCCAGGTCCTTGACCTCGCCGTGCGGCGCGCCGACCGCGTCGAGCGCGGCGACCGCGGTCTGCAGGTCGGCCGGCGAGCCGACCGAGAGCGACAGGTGGTCCAGACCCACGCGGTCCTCGGAGAACGCGTCGCCGCCGGGGGCCACCGGCCGCAGCCCGAACAGCCCGCCCGGCCAGGAGTAGACGATCCCGCCGTACAGGAAGCCGAGCGCCTCGCGGGTGGCGTCGTCGGCGTCCGCGGGGACCTCGTAGGCGACCTCCCAGCCGAAGACCGCGTCGTAGAAGGCCCGGGAGCGGGCGAGGTCGGTCACGGTGAGGCGCACGTGGGAGAAGCCGGTGACGGGGATCGGGGTCATGGCCGCACCATGCCCGCCGCCTGCTGCGGGCACCCGTCGGTCCGTCCGGCGCGACGGTGGGCGAGCAGCCCGTAAGCCAGCGCGTTCGGCAGCACCGCCACCGCGTAGATGCCCCGCTGCACGCGGGTCTCGGACTGCACCAGCCCCAGCGGCGACAGCACGTAGTGGTCGAGGAAGCCCCCCGCGTAGCGCGCCTCGCCGGCCCAGACCCGCAGCGCCTGCTCGAGCTCGGTCAGCGGGCAGGCGGTCCCGGCGAGGTTGACCGCGAGCACGGCGAGCGCGACCGGCGCGTGCACGCGCAGCAGGCCCGGCCACCGCAGCCCGGCCAGCCCGCCGGTGACCATGAGCAGCACGGCGCCCGCGTGGAGCAGGGCGACGGCGCAGGCGAGCAGCACCGGGCCAGTGTCGCAGCCGGGTGGCAGGCTGGCCGGGTGTTCGACGCCGACCCGGTCGCCCTGCTGTGCCGCGAGCGGCTGCGCGAGCGCACCGCCGCCCTCGTCGCCGAGGCCTGCGCGTGGAGCGTCGGGCTGTCGGACCGCCCCCACCTGGTGCGCCGCGGCGCGCGCCTCGTGGTGGACGGCACGCTCGGCATGCGCGCCGCGCTCGGCCTGCCGCTCGGCGAGGACGACGGGCGCCTGGACCTCGGCGACGCCCGGCCCGGCAGCTTCTCCGACGCGCTGAACGCCCTCACGCCGGAGGGCCGGCTGTACGCCGAGCTGCTCGACGACCAGCTGGTCGTCCCGTTCGTGCTCGAGACCTGCGTGCAGGCCGCGCAGACGGCCGCCGGGACGCTGCCGGACGTGTGGGCCGACCTGCTCGACGACCTCGGGGAGGACGGCACCGACCTGCCGGCCGTGGTGCGCGCGGCCGAGTGGGAGGCGCCGCTGCGCACCGAGGCCGAGCAGCTGCTGCTCGCCGCCCTGCGCGACGCCCCGCTGGTCGAGGTCGAGGCGGAGGGCCTGCCGCTGTCGCTGGTGCGGGCCGCGGAGGCCGAGCTGCGCCGGGCGTCCGAGCCGCCGCCCGAGCCCGCGGCGGTCGACGACGAGGCGATCGCCGGCGCGCTGTTCCTCGCCGAGGCGGCCGTCCGCGAGGCCGGCCTGCCCGTGCCCGTGCCGCCGGAGGCCGCCGACCGGCTGCTCGAGGCGCTGCTCGCCGAGGGGCTCGAGCCGGGCGAGGTGCTCGAGGTGCTGCCCCACCTGCCGGTGCTCGCCGACACCGCGGACGAGGTCGCCGCCACCGTGCGGGTCCTGCCCGACACCTGATCGTGACCTCTGTGAGGCACCCGACAGGGGCTGCGCCGTACAGGTGATCCCCGGCTGCTCCGAGTCCGTCTCCGTCGCTCGCGAGGAGCGCACGGACAGGACGGGGACGAGCAGTGCAGCCGGCGGACGTGGCCACCACCCTGGGATGGACGGCGGCCCTGCTCGGGATCGTCTACAACGTCCCGCAGACGTGGCGCTCGTGCGCGGCGCGGGAGGTGGCCGGGCTGTCGCCCGCGTCGCGCTGGCTCGCCGTCCTGCAGTCCGCGACCTGGCTGGTGTACGGCCTCACCGGCGGCGGGCTCGTGCAGGTCGTCACCAACGCGGTCAACGTCGTCCTGCACCTCGCCGTGCTCGCCGCCCTGCTGCTGCTCGCCCCGCAGGTGCGGGAGCGCCGCGTCCTGCTGCCCCACCTGGCCGGCAGCGCCGCCTGGCTCGCGGTCGTCGCCTGGTCGGTCAGCTCGGGCACGGTCTCCGTCGGCGTCCTGGCGGCCGTGTGCAGCGTCGCGTACGCCGTGCCGCAGCTGGTCCTGCTCGCCACCGACGCGGGCGCCGCCGGCGGCGTCTCCGCGTCGACCGTCGTCCTCGGCGCCGCCAGCAACGCCTGCTGGACGCTGTACGGGCTGCTGCTCGGCACCCCGGCGGTGTGGCTGCCCGCGCTGCTCTCGCTGGTCGCCGGGCTCGCCACCGCCGCCCTGCTGCGGCCGGTGCCGCCCCCCTCCTTCACCGCGCGCGAGCTGGCGCTGGCCGCCTGATCAGCGCTCCCTCGGGACCGTCAGCCCGGACAGGCCGGCGGCGCCCACGACGGCCGCGCTCACGAGCAGCGCCGCGGCGAAGGACGCCCGGTCGATGAGCAGCCCGGCGGCCAGCGGCCCGATGATCGAGCCGAGGTCGCTGCTCATCTGCCACACCGCGACGGCTGTCCCGCCCCTGCCCGAGACCACGTCGCCGACCATCGCCGCCGGCGCCACGCCCAGCAGCGACGCCCCCGCGCCGAACACCGCCATGGCGGCGAGCAGCGTGACCGGCCCCGTGGCCAGCGCCAGCGCCGCCAGGGACGCGCTGGTGATCAGCCCGCCGGCCACCAGGGCGGGCCGCCGGCCGAGGGTGTCGACCGCGCGCCCGGCCGGCAGCAGCAGCACGGTCTGCACCAGCGCCGACACCAGGAACGCCGCGCCCGTCCAGCTGGCGGGCAGCGCCAGCCCCTGCACGACCAGCAGCGGCACGACCGTGCTGCGCACCCCCAGCACGGCGAAGCCGACGGCGAAGTTGCCGGCCAGCGCCGCCCGGTACGCCGGGACCGCCAGCGCCTGCGCGAGGGTGGTGCGCTGCTCGGCGGCCGCGACCACGGGCTGCACCGGGTCGCCGTCGTCCTCACCCACCCCCGCGGCGACCGGCTCCGGGGACCCGGCCGGCTCGCGGGGCAGCAGCCAGGCGGCCGCGACGACGGCGAGCACCAGGGTCGCGGCGTACAGGAAGAACGGGGCGCGCAGCGAGACGCCCACGACGGCCCCGCCGAGCGCCGGCCCGACGATCCCGCCGACCAGGAAGCCGGCGCGGTAGACGCTCTGCGTGCGGCCGCGCTGCGCCGCCGCGGCGACCCGCAGCAGCAGGCTGGTCGAGGCGATGGTGAACACCGCGGAGCCCACGCCGCCGATGCCGCGCAGCACGAGCAGCTGGGGGTAGGTCACCGCGAGCCCGGCCAGCAGCGACGACACGGCCACGACCGCCAGCCCGCCGACCAGCGCCGCGCGCTCGCCCACCCGGTCGACGAGCCGGCCGCTGCCCAGGCCCGACACGAAGCGCATGAGGGCGAAGGCCGAGACCACCGCGCCCGCCGCCGTCGGCCCGACGCCGAACTCCAGCGCGAACAGCGGGATCGCCGGGGCGACGATCCCGAACCCGAGGGCGACGCAGAAGGCGACCACGGCGAGCACGAAGGTCTCGCGGGGCAGCCCGCGCAGGCTCGCGGGCAGGCGCACCGGCTGATCCTGCCAGCCGAGCGCGCGGGGCTGTGGTGCGCTGGTCGCGTGACCGACCCCTTCGCCGACGCCGACCGCCCGCGCGCCCCCCGCCTGCCCGGCGCCCCGCAGACCGCCGTCGGCCGGCACGGCCAGCAGGCGCTCGTGATGATCCACGACCACCTGCGCGCCGAGCTCGAGCAGGTGGTGCGGGCCGTGGCGGCCGCGGTCACCGACGCGCGCCGCGCCGCCGATGCCCGCGCCCTCATCCGCGACCTGACGATGGGGGTCAACTACCGGGCGCTCGGGTCGTTCTGCGGGCGCTGGTGCTCGGTCGTCGAGGTGCACCACCGGATCGAGGACGCCGTGCTGTTCGTCGACCTCGGCGAGGCGGACCCGGCGCTGCGGCCGGTGCTGGACCGGCTGTCCACCGAGCACCACGTCGTGCACGACGCGCTGGTGGTGCTCGACCGCGCCCTGGTGGCCATGCTCACCGAGCAGGCCGGCGCACTGCCCCGCGTGGCCGACGCGCTGGAGGACCTGCGGGCCGGGCTGCTCAGCCACCTGGCGTACGAGGAGGAGGAGCTGCTGCCCGCGCTGGGCCGGCTGGAGGTGCGCGTGTGAGCCCGGCTCCCGGGCCCGACGACCCCGCGCTCGACCTCGAGCTCTCCTTCACCACCTGGGACGGGTCCTGCCGAGACCCCTCGCCGTCGCTGCAGCAGTGCCGGCGGGTGCGGGCGCACGACGGCCCGCACGCCGCCGGCTTCGGCGCGCAGCGGCGCCGCTGGTCCGACGCGCCTACCTGAAGTCCGCCTTGCGCACCAGGGCGTGGATCCCGGTGGTGCGGTCCACCACCTGCGACACCTGGAAGTCCGCCGCCGCGCTGAGGTAGGCGTAGGCGACCGGCGCGTCCATGCCGAGGTCGTCGACGAGGAAGGCCAGCGCGTTGCGGACGGCCTGCTTCATCGCCACGTCGAGGTCGTTGACCTGGCCGTCCACCGGGCCGTCCGGGTCGCTCAGGCCGATGGGCAGCCAGGAGTCGGCGGTCTCGCCGAAGCAGTAGCCGTCGAAGGCGACGCTCGGGGCGGGGCCGCCGGGCTTGACGACGCTGAGGCGGAACGTCGCCCGCAGCGAGCCCTCCATCGCGGTCAGCGCCACCTCGCCGTCGCCCTGCGCCATGTGCGGGTCGCCGGTGAAGAACATCGCGCCCGGCACCTGCACCGGCAGGTACAGCGTGCTGCCCACGCCGAGCTCGTTGATGTCGAGGTTGCCGCCCTGCACGGTCGGGGGCACCGAGTCGACCAGGGCGCTCGTGTCCCGGGCGATGCCCATCAGGCCCATGAACGGCGCGAGCGGGAAGCCGTTGCGCACGCCGGGGAGCAGGCCGTTCAGCCTGCCCGAGTGACGGGCCACCGGCGTGAAGACGCTGACGTTGCCGCCCTGGTTGAAGTACCTCTCGAAGCGCGGGACGCCCTCCCACGCCTCCGGGTACTCCCCCGGCAGCGCCCCCTTGCCGTGCCGGTTGCTGATGACGCCGTACGGCACCCGCAGCCGCAGGTCGACCACCTCGACCTTGAGCACGTCGCCGGGCTCGGCCCCCCGCACCGCCACCGGTCCGGTCACGACGTGCGGGCCGGGGCCGTCGTGCACGGCGCCGGCCGCCACGCTGACGGCGTCGTGCAGGACGTGGTGCCGGGGCACGCCGTGCGCCCCGAACCACTCCACCGGGTCGCGCCCCTGGTCCTCGAGGATGCCCTCGTGCGACAGCGCGTCGAAGGTCACGACCCCGCCGGAGCGCACCACCTCGACCGGCTCGGTGTCGCGGTTGGGCAGCTTGCCCCAGCTGACCGTGTCCGGCCGGTTGGGCACGTAGGTGCCCCGGATCCGGCCGGTCCCCGGCTGCAGGACCCGCACCGGGTGGGGGCCGTGCCCGGGACCGGCCGCCTGGGCGGTGCCGGCCGCCTGGGCGGTGCCGGGCACCGCGACCCCGGCCGCACCCGCCGCGGCCAGCCCGGCCGCCGCCCGCAGCAGCGTCCGCCGTCCGACGCCGTCGACCAGCCGGTCGGCGGCCTCGCGCCCGTGCTCGCTCGTCATCCGTGCACCTCCGTCGTCGGCGCCGTCCGGCGCCGGGCGGAGCAGACCAGGTCGCCGTGACGGAGGTGTTGCCGAGCGGTTACTCCCCCGTGCTGCCGTCCGCGAGCTCGCGGAGCAGGTCGAGATGGCCCAGGTGGCGGGCGGTCTCCTCGACCAGGTGCAGCAGGGCCCAGCGCAGCGAGAACTCGCGTCCATCCCCGCGGGTGGCGGTGTCGTCGAGGGCGTATGCCGCCGTGACGTCCCGGCTGCGGGCGCAGGCGGCGCGGTACAGCTCGACGGCGTGCTCGAGGGGCTCGTCCCCGGCCGAGGAGAACTCCCAGTCGGGGTCGTCGTCGAACGGCGCGCTCGCCCACGGCTCGGGCTCCGGCCGGCCGGCGAACCGCGTGGTGAACCAGCTGTCCTCGACCAGCGCGAGGTGCTTGACCAGGCCGGCCGCGGTCGTGCCGGAGCGCAGCGGGCTGGACGTGGCGTCGGCCTGCCGCATGCCCTCGACCTTGTGCAGCACGCCCTCGCGGTACCAGTCGAGGACGGCCACGAGCATGGTGCGCTCGTCGGCCGTGCGGACCGGCGGCGTCTCCCGCTCGCCGGCGTCGACCGGCACCTCGCCCCGCTCGGCGGCGCTGCGCTCGACGCAGAGCTCGTTGCCCTCGGGGTCGGCCAGCACCACCCAGCCGGTGCCGTCGGGGCGGCGCCGGTCGTCCACCAGGGTCGCCCCGAGCGCCTGCAGCCGCTGCACCTCCGCGTCGCGGGGCTGCTCGGGCTGAAGGTCCAGGTGGACGCGGTTGCGCACGGCCTTGGCGTCCGGCACCTGCTCGAACAGCAGGGGCGTGCCCCGGGACGTCACCAGCGCGGCGGGGTCGCCGGGCAGGTCGTCCTCCTGCAGGCGACCGCCGACGACCTGCGCCCAGAAGGTGGCCAGCGCGTACGGGTCGAGGGCGGCGACGGTGATGTGGCGGACGGCGGACGAGGTCGCCGGGGACGCGGGCTGCGGGGTCATGGCCGCAGCGTCGCCCGCGCGTCCACCGGGTTGTCAGCCACCGGGTTGTCAGCCACCGGGTCGTCAGCCACCGGGTCGTCAGCCACCGGCCATCGCCCCCACCACCAGCAGTGGCTCCTCCCCGCGCAGCACGGCAGCGGGCAGCGCGTCCTCCGGGGCGTCGTGCGAGAGGTCCTGCCGGCAGGCGAAGAAGCGCACGAAGGCGCGCCGCCGCCCGGTGACCGGGTCGCGGACCGTGCCGCGCAGCACCGGGAACTGCGCCTCGAGCGCGTCGAGCACCTGGGCCAGGCTCGGCCCGGCGTCGAGCGCCACCTCGCCGGACACGTGCGCGAGGGTCCTCAGGTGGGCCGGCAGCACCACGCGGATGGTCGTCACGGCAGGGTCTGCACCTCCACCGACAGCACCGCCGGCAGGTCGCGCACGATCGGGGCCCAGGTGTCGCCCGAGTCGGCGGAGGCGTACACGTCGCCGCCGGTCGTGCCGACGTAGACGCCGCACGACTCGAGCCGGTCGACGGCCATCGCGTCGCGGAGCACGTTGACGTAGCAGTGCTCCTGCGGCAGCCCCTTCGTGAGCGGCTCCCAGTCGCCGCCGCCGGTGCGCGAGCGGTAGACCCGCAGGCGGCCGTCCGGCGGGTAGTGCTCGGAGTCCGACAGGATCGGCACGACGTAGACGGTCTCCGGCTCGTGGGCGTGCACGTCGATGGGGAAGCCGAAGTCGCTGGGCAGGTCGCCGCTCACCTCGTACCAGGAGCCGCCGGCGTCGTCGCTGCGCATCACGTCCCAGTGCTTCTGCATGAACAGCACCTCGGGCCGCGACGGGTGCATGGCCAGCTTGTGGACGCAGTGGCCGACCTCCGCCTCCGGGTCGGGGATGCCGCCGGACTGCAGGCCCTTGTTGATCGCCGTCCAGCTCGTCCCTCCGTCGTCGGTGCGGAAGGCGCCGGCCGCCGAGATCGCGGTGTAGATCCGCTGGTCGTCGGTGGGGTCCAGCACGATCGTGTGCAGGCACAGGCCGCCGGCCCCGGGCTGCCACTGCGGACCGGAGCCGTGGCCGCGCAGCCCGGCGAGCTCGGACCAGCTCGCGCCGCCGTCGGCGCTCCGGAACAGCGCCGCGTCCTCGACGCCCGCGTAGACCGTGTCCGGATCGGTGAGCGACGGCTCGAGGTGCCACACCCGGGCGAACTCCCACGGGTGCGGCGTGCCGTCGTACCACTGGTGGGTCCCGGGGACGCCGTCGTAGCGGAACTCGTTGCCGACCGGGCTCCACGTCCGGCCGCCGTCGTCGGACCGCTGGACCAGCTGCCCGAACCAGCCCCCCGACGGCGCGGCCCAGATCCGGTCGGGGTCGGCCGGCGACCCCTTCAGGTGGTAGGCCTCCCAGCCCCCGAAGTGCGGGCCGGCCACCTCCCAGTCCCGTCTGCGCTCGTCGCTCGTGAGCACGAAGGCTGCCTTGCGCGTCCCCACCAGCACCCGTACGCCCGCCATCCGGCACCTCCCTCGTGGAACGTAGGACGCACCACCGACAGGGAACTCATCGCTGCGCGGACACGGCCTGTCGGCGGCTCGTGGTGGACTCGGGGCATGCCTCTCACCGGTGAGTACGAGCCGAGCACCCAGCAGTGGGTCCGCGACCAGGTCGAGCTGTACGAGTCGTCCGGCGGCACGCAGGGCACCACGCTGCGCGACACCGGCCTGCCGGTCGTGATCATCACGAACCTCGGCGCCAGCAGCGGCAAGCTGCGCAAGACGCCGCTGATGCGCGTCGAGCACGAGGGCCGGTACTGCGCGATCGCCTCGCAGGGCGGCGCCCCGAAGCACCCCGCCTGGTACGCCAACTTCCTGGCCCACCCCCACGTGGAGCTGCAGGACGGCGCCGAGCGGCGTGACTACGTGGCCCGCGAGGTGGACGGCGAGGAGCGCGAGCAGTGGTGGGAGCGCGCCGTCGCCGCCTTCCCGCCCTACGCGGAGTACCAGCGCAAGACCGAGCGGCGCATCCCGGTGCTCGTGCTGGAGCCGCAGGAGGGGTAGGGGCGTCTCGTCCGCACTACGGAGGAGAAGCGTGAGCCCTGTCCCTGATACCGCTGTCCCGAGCACGACCCTGAACAACGGCACCGCGATCCCCCAGCTGGGGTTCGGGGTGTACCAGATCGAGCCGGCGCAGACCGTCGAGGCCGTGAGCAAGGCGCTCGAGGTCGGCTACCGCCACATCGACACCGCGCAGATGTACCAGAACGAGGCCGAGGTCGGTGAGGCCGTCGAGACCTTCGGCCGGGCCGAGGTGTTCATCACCAGCAAGCTCAACAACAGCTTCCACGAGCCCGACGCGGCCCGCCGCGAGTTCGACGAGACGCTGCGCAAGCTGCGCACCGACAGCATCGACCTGTTCCTCATCCACTGGCCGCTGCCGACGCTGTACGACGGCGACTACGTCTCCACCTGGAAGGTCCTCGGGGAGTTCCTCGCCGACGGGCGCGCCAAGGCGGTCGGCGTCTCGAACTTCCAGGTCCCCCACCTCGAGCGGCTCGCCGCGGAGACCGACCTCGTGCCGGCCGTCAACCAGATCGAGGTCCACCCGTACCTCACCAACGACGCGGTGCGCGAGTACGGCTCGGCCCACGGCATCGTCACCGAGGCGTGGTCGCCGATCGCGCAGGGCCAGGTCCTCGGCGACCCGGTCATCACCGAGATCGCCACCGGCCTCTCGAAGTCGCCGGCCCAGGTCGTCCTGCGCTGGCACGTGCAGCGGGGCGACGTGATCTTCCCGAAGTCGACCACGCCCGCGCGCATCCAGGAGAACTTCGAGATCTTCGACTTCGAGCTCGACGGCGACGCCATGAAGGCGCTGTCCGCGCTCGACAAGGGCGCGGAGGGCCGCACCGGCCCCGACCCCGACACGTTCGACTACGTGCCGGGCTAGCAGCCGGACGAGGGGCGGGGCGCTGCGGCGTCCCGCCCTCGTGCTGTCCGGCCCGAGCCGGCCGTCCTGCCCACGTGCCGGTCGTGGGCCATGGGGGTAGTGGCGCGGCATGACCGACACACGCCCCCTCGCCCTGATCACCGGTGCCTCCCGCGGCATCGGCACCGAGCTCGCCCGACAGTTCGCCTCCCACGGCTACGACCTGGTGGTCGTCGCGGAGGACGCCGCCATCGAGGCCGCCGCCGAGCAGCTGCGCTCGGGCGGCGCCGCGGTGCAGGCCGTCCAGGCCGACCTCAGCACCCGCGAGGGCGTCGAGCACCTGTGGAGCTCCCTGAGCGGCCGCCTGCTCGATGCGGCCGCCCTGAACGCCGGGGTCGGCCTGGGCAAGGCGTTCATCGACCAGGACCTCGACGAGGCGTTCGGGGTCATCGACCTGAACGTGCGCGGGACCGTGCACCTGGCCCACCTGGTGCTCACGGACATGGTGGCGCGCGGCAGCGGCCGCGTGCTGATCACCTCGTCGATCGCCTCGACCCAGCCGGGCGCGTTCCAGGCGATCTACAACGCGACGAAGTCCTTCGAGCAGTCCTTCGCCGAGGCCCTGCACGAGGAGCTCAAGGGCACCGGCGTGACCCTGACGTCGCTCATGCCCGGCCCGGTCGACACGCAGTTCTTCCAGCGGGCCGATCTCCTGGACACCAACATGGGCCAGGGCCCCAAGGACGACGCCGCCGCGGTCGCCGCGCAGGGCTTCCAGGCCCTCATGAAGGGCCAGCGCAAGATCGTGGCCGCGTCGTTCACGAGCAAGGCCATGGCCGCCGTAGGCGCGGTCCTGCCCGACGGCCTCAAGACGCTGATGCACCGCCAGATGGCCGCTCCCAAGAGCTCCTAGTCGCGGGGCAGCTCGTCGAGCAGCCGCAGCCAGATCTCCGAGATCGTCGGGTACGCCGGGACGGCGTGCCAGAGCCGGTCGAGCGGGACCTCCCCGACGACCGCGATGGTCGCCGAGTGCAGCAGCTCGGCGACGTCCGGCCCGAGGAAGGTCGCGCCGACGACGGTGCGGCGCTGGGCGTCGACGACGAGCTTGGCCCAGCCCGAGTAGCCGTCGGCGGCCAGCGCCGCTCCGGCGATCTGGCCGAGCTCGTAGGTGGCCGTGACCACCTCGAGCCCGCGCTCGGTCGCCTGCGCCTCGGTGAGCCCGACGGAGGCGACCTGCGGCGCGCTGAACACCACCTGCGGGACGGCGCGGTGGTCGGCCGTCGCGCTGAACCGCGTCCACGGAGCGTGCGCGTCAGCCGCCGCGTCACCCGCCGCGCGGGCCGCGATCGTCTCGCCGCACACCCGGGCCTGGTACTTGCCCTGGTGGGTGAGCAGCGCCCGCCCGGTCGCGTCGCCGGCGGCGTACAGCCAGCCGGCCTCGACCCCGGTGACCCGCATGCTGTCGTCGGTCTCGAGGTAGCCGGGCTCCAGGCCGAGGGACTCCAGGCCCAGCCCGTCGGTGCGCGGGCGCCGGCCGACGCCGACGAGCACCTCGTCGGCCTCGACCACGCCGTCGGCGGTGGTCAGCCGCACCGGGCGGTCCCCGTCGCGCTCGGCGCGGGTGACCTCGGTGGACAGCCGCACCTCGATGCCCCGGGCCCGCAGCGCCTCGGCGAGCCGGTCGCCGACCTCCGGCTCGTACGCCGGCAGCAGCCGCTCGCCGCGCTGCAGCACGATCACCTGCTCCGACCCGAGGGCGGACCAGGCCGTCGCCATCTCGACGCCGACCACGCCGCCCCCGAGCACCGCGAGCCGCCGGGGCGCGGCCTTCGCGCTGGTGGCGTCGCGGCTGGTCCAGGCGCCGACCGCGTCCAGGCCCTCCACCGGCGGGAGGGCCGGTGCGGTGCCCGTGCAGACGACCACAGCGTGCCGCGCGGTCACCGCGACGGTGTCGCCCTCCGGGCCGGTCACCTCGACCCGGCGCTCCCCCACGATCCGGCCCGTGCCGCGGACCAGGGTGATGCCGGTGTCCTCGAGCCAGTCGACCTGGCTGTCGTCCTGGTAGTGGGAGGTGAAGCTGTCGCGGCGGGCGAGCACGGCGTCGACGTCGAGCTCGCCGGTCACCGCCGCCGCCGCGCCGCCGACCGAGCGGGCCGCGTCCAGCGCCTGCACGGGACGCAGGAGCGCCTTGCTCGGCATGCACGCCCAGTAGGAGCAGTCGCCGCCCACGAGCTCGGCCTCGACCACGAGGACGGACAGACCGCCGCGGTGCGCGTAGTCGGCGACGTTCTCGCCGGTCGAGCCGCCACCGAGGACGACGACGTCGTACGTCGTCTCCTGCAGGTCGCGGGGCGGGTGGTCGGCGGGGTGCGGGGTGGTGGGCACGGCAGGCTCCGGGGGTCAGGGGGCGTCCCGGTCAGCATGCCGTGCCACCGTCCCGGTCACCGCACGCTGTCCTCGATCGAGGAGATCGCGTCGCTGACGGCGCTGTAGAACTCCGGGTCCAGGGACCGGTAGCCGCTGTCGGAGGTCTGGACCATCTGCCGGAACCGCGGGAAGCCGGTGATCTCCCGCGAGCGCCACCTCCACTCGAGCGGGTCGTCGTCCCACGACGCGATCCGCAGCCTCAGGACACAGCTCTGCGTCTCCGGGCTGCAGTGGAAGCGGCGGAAGTCGAAGGCGGAGTCGCCCTCGCACCACGTGTCGCCGCAGACGTCGTCGATGAGGTCGAGGACGACGGCCTCCTGGCGGTGGGTCAGGTCGTACGGCGCGCGCGCCTGGGCGCTGGCGGGAGCGGCGGCCACCCCGACGAGCGACAGGGTGAGCGCGGCGAGCGTGACGGCGGTGCGGGTGCGGGACATGCGGCCTCCTGGGGCGCTTCGTGCACGCCGTCGGTCGGCGCGCAGGGGAAGCTAGGAGCGCGGGGCGCCGTGGCCGGGGCCCGGTCCACAGGCCGCCGCGCTGTCCCCAGGTGCGACCGGTCCGCCGGCTGTCAGGCGGGACCGATGGCCAGCAGCGTCACGTCGTCGGCGTCGGACGGCGCGAGGGCGCCAGCGCCCCGTCGAGCAGCTCCTCGACGTCGCGGCTGCCGTCGGCCACCACGTCGCGCAGCCGCTCGACCCGGTCCTGCAGGTCCTCGGTGCGCAGCTCGACCAGCCCGCCGCTGTAGACCACCAGCCGCTCGTCGGCGCCGAGGGTCGTCTCGGCCTGCCCGTAGCGGGCCGAGGCGCTGATGCCGAGCGGCGGCCCGCGGCCCTCGTCGACGAGCCGGGCGCCGTCCGCGCCGACGATCAGCACCGGGGGGTGGCCCGCGTCGGCGGGTGAAGCAGCGCCCGAGCACGTCGAGCCCGAGCTCGAGCCGGTCGTGGACGTCGCGGGTCTCGGCGCGCAGCTCCTGCAGCAGCCGCGGTGAGGACGCGGCAGGGGTTCGCGGTCCAGGAGCGCTCGGGGGCGTCGGCGACACGCTCAGCACCTCCACCAGCTCGTGCCGCAGGACCGGAGCGTGGGTGATGCCGGCCACCCGGGAGCGCGGGGTGGTTGTCGGGAGCGTGCTGCTCCCGACGACGCGTTGCCGTCACACCAGCGCTGGCCGCCGTGACCCTGCGTCAAAGGGCGGCGCCGGTGCCGGTCCCGCGGGTTCCCGCGTGCTCGTCGGGGGGAGGCGTAGAGCATGACGAACCCTGACCTCGCCGCCATCTGGACCGCCACGCACGAGCGCACCGTCGCGCTGCTGGAGGGCCTGACCCCCGAGCAGGCCGAGAGCAAGGTCCCGGCCACCGACGCCTGGACCGCTCGCCAGCTCGCCTCGCACATGGTCGGGGTCGGCGTCGACGCGGTGGCGGGGAAGTCGGAGGCGGACGCGTCGCCGCAGTGGACCGAGGGGCACGTGCAGGACCGCGCCTCCGCGAGCACGGCCGACCTGGTGGCCGAGTGGCGGGCCGCCGCTCCGCAGGTGCGCGAGCTGCTGCAGACCGGTCCCGCCGAGGACGTCGGGCCGGTGTGCGTCGACGTGTACTGGCACGAGCAGGACCTGCGCACTGCCCTGCCGGACGCCGCACCCGTGACCGACGACCCCGCCCTGCAGATGGGGCTGGACGCGTTCGCCGGCGGCTTCGCCGGGCGGGTGACCGAGCAGGGGCTGCCCGCCGTGCGCCTGGTCGCCGGTGACTGGTCGCTGGTCGCCGGCGACGGCGAGCCGCAGGTGGAGGTGTCCGCCGACCGCTTCGAGCTGGCGCGGGCGCTCAGCGGGCGGCGCTCCCCTGCGCAGGTCAGCGCGTTCGCCTGGTCCGGCGACCCCGCGCCGTACCTGCCGATCTTCTCGATGTTCGGCGACCTGTGCGAGACGGACCTCGTCGAGCAGGGCTGAGGGCTACCTGATCGCCGCCGCCTGCCCGACCGGTGCGAGCAGGCGGCGCAGGAGGTCCTGCGTCTCCGGATCGGTGCTGTGCACCAGCGAGCCGGCCATGCCGCGGGTCAGCAGCACCTTGTACGTGTTGCGCACGGCACGGTCGAACTCGTGCAGCTCCGACCGCTTGACCTGCGTATCCGCGCTGCGGCCCGGCTGCGCCACCCACCGGTCGTCGCGCCACACCAGGTCCGGACCGAGCAGTACCCCCGACCAGTCGTACTCGAAGCCCTGGGCGGTGTAGACGCAGCCGACCTGGCCGAAGCCGGCCGGTTCGCTGGACCAGAAGGGCCGACCGGGGGCTCCCCCGACCGACGTGTCCTTCTTGTTGTTCCACGGCCGGCGCCAGTCGCCGACCACCACGTCGTCGACCAGGGTTCCGTCCGGGCGCGCGTCGCTCCACGGCCAGCAGTAGCCGGCGCTGATCCGGGCGGCTGAGCCGGCGTCCTGCCGCGCTCGGAGCACGGCCTCCATCTCCTGGGGCGTCTCGGCGAGCTGCAGGACGAAGCGCTCGTCGCCCTCCCACGGCGCAGGCCCGCCCGGCTCGAGGCCGAGCAGCCGCAGCACCCACGTCTCGTAGGCGCGGCTCCCTCCGCAGCGGTACTGCCCGTCCAGGTGCACCTCGCGGACGCGGACGCCGAGTCGCTCGGCGGCGGCGCGGATGTCGCGCACCGTGCCGAGCTCGCCGGGGCGGACCACCTGGTGCTCGTCGAGCAGGAAGACCGGCACGTGTGCGACCCGCAGGAGCTCCTCGACCTGCGGGGTGCCGGTGCGTGCGCTCGCGCGCGTGTAGCGGTTGGCGGAGGTCTCCCGGATGCGGTGCGCCTCGTCGCAGAGGAGCACGTCGAGCTCGTTGGGCTCGAGCTCACCGAACTGGTTGAAGTAGCGGAACATCGCCCTGACGCGCGGCGACCGGGAGCCGGCGACGCGCCGGAGGGTCTGCGTGAAGGCCGAGGACCCGGTGGCGTGCAGGACGCTCCTACCTTGGCGGGACAGCTCGCCGAGCAGAGACAGCGCGATGACGCTCTTGCCCGAGCCAGGACCGCCGACCACCACGACGGCCTCCTTGGCGGCGCCGCGGCGGCTGCCTTCGAGCGCTCGCAGCACCAGGCTGTACGCGGTCTGCTGCTCGGCCTGCAGCCGGAACTGCTCGCGCTGCTGCACCTCCTGGGCCGCGAGGGCAAGCAGCTGGCGGCTGGGTCGTACGGCACTGCCCTGCAGCAGGTCCGCCGCCTCGGCGCCCGGCTGCGACGAGAGCCGGGACTGCAGGTGCTGCAGGAACGCGGCCCGTCGTGCACCCGTGAACAGCCGGCCGAGCTCGTCCTGCGGCAGGTCGTACAGCTCGGCCACGTCGGTCTCGCTCGCGTTGTGCAGGTATGCGACGCCGGCCAGCGGATCGGTCAGGCCCCCGAGCGCGGCGAGGAAGTCCTGCAGGTGGCCGCAGTAGCGCCGGACCTGCTCGGACGGGTGCAGGTGCTCGCCGCCGTAGCCCCGGACGACGCAGACGTCGGGCGCGCCGTCCAGGACCGTCGCCGAGCTCCACTGCTTGAGCTCCACCACGACGTACGACGGCGCGCCGGTCCTCGGGTGCACGCCGCACAGCACCGCGTCGGCGCGCTTGCTGGTGAGCGGCAGCCGGTACTCGAGCAGGACCTCGACCTCATCGAGCCCGGCCTCGACGAGGTCGGCGGACAGTGCGTGCAGGCTGCGCTCCCAGGAGCGGACCTCGCCGTCGGACGGCCGGTGCGACAGCCGGCGGACGTACTGCTCGAACAGGGTGGGCACGAGGCTGCCGGCGAGGACCCGGGCGCGGAACTGCGCGACCGACGAGCGGGACAACGGCACGACGAGACCCCGGGAGGTAGGAGTGACCTACCTGCGGGTGGGGGCTCGTCGCTGGTGCTGACTCGCTCGTCGGGCCGCAGTGCTGAACGCGGGAAAGGTACGCGTGCTGCCGGGGAACGCGTGGACCTGGTCTGGAACCGCCATGATGGGGCGTGGATCCCGGGCAGGACCTCGTCGCGCTGGGGGTCCGGCTGCTGGAGATCGTGCGGACCGGCGCGCGGACCACGACGTACAAGCCCGCCACCCTGCTCGCGCTCGTCGACGTGCTGGCCGCGCGCAGCGACGCGGCCGGCCGTGCGCCGGACGTCGTGCGCCTCGACGAGCTCGGCGAGCGGGTCCTGGCGCTGTACTGGCCGCAGGTGCGGGCGTACGACGGGCTGAACCGCACCGGCGTGGTGCTGCGGCAGGTCGCGGACAGCAACAAGGGCTCGGTGATCCTGCGGGCGGTCCGGGAGCTGTACGAGGACGCGGTGGCGGCTGGGGCGCGCAGCCCGGCGGGGGCGCGGGCGCGGCTCCCGCGGGAGTACGCGGCCGCGGTGCGGACCGTGACGGGCAACCTGTCGCGCTACCCGCTCGAGCGGCTGCAGCGCCCCGGGAGCTGGCGGGAGGGGCAGGACTACCACCGGCCGCTGTACGACGACAGCCCGTTCGGGAGGGAGCGGCCGGGCACCGACGTCCTCCGGCTGCACGACGGCGTCGGCGAGCAGCTGCTCATGCTGAGCGCACTGCTGCGGCCGCTGCTGCAGGCGGAGTGGACGCAGCAGGTGGCCGCGCTCAACGGCCTGCCGTCCGAGGACCTGCGCGAGCACCTGTTCGGCGCGCAGCGGCAGGACCTGGCGCCGGTGCGCGAGCTCCTGCGCGAGCTGCAGGGCGGGCGGTGCGCCTACTGCGCCGGCCCGGTGCGGCTGGGCGGGCAGGTCGATCACGTCGTGCCCTGGTCGCTGCACCCGCAGGACGCGATCGAGAACCTGGTGCTGACCGATCCCGCCTGCAACAGCGCCAAGAGTGCGCACCTGCTGGACGTCGAGCCGCTGACCTGGTGGGCGCAGCGGGACCTCACCGCGCTGCAGGCTGCAGCCGGCGGCAGGGGGTGGAGCAGCGATGCCGCCGTCGTCTTCGCCCTCGCCCGTTCGACGTACGGGCACTCGGGGTCGGCTCGCCTGTGGTCACCGGACGGGGGGCTCAGGCTGGTCGGGCCCGGCGAGGTGCAGGAGCGGGTCCTCCCGCTGCTGCGGGCGGCGTAGGGCGGGCCGTCGGCCTCAGCCCGGCTGGGCAGATGGCCGGCCGAGGCAGCTCCAGCTGCCCGTCCGCACAGGTGATCCGGTCAGCGGCGCGCTCAGTTGCGGGGTAGCGCGGCCTGAGCGCCGTGTACCGGGTGCAGGAAGGTCTCCGTGGCTCCGGGCGCTCCGGCCTCAGCCCCGCCCGACGTACGGCATCCGCGTCGCGTGCACCGTCAGACTCGCCACGTTGGCGTCGAGCGGCAGGCCGGCCATGTACGCGATGGCCCGCGCGACGTCGACCACGTCCATCCGGGGCTCGGTCCGCACGGTGCCATCGGCCTGCGGCATCCCCTGCGCCATGCCCAGGGTCATGTCGGTGGCGGCGTTGCCGACGTCGATCTGCCCGCACGCGATCGCGTACGGCCGGCCGTCCAGCGCCGTGGCCTTCGTCAGCCCCGTGACCGCGTGCTTGGAGGCGGTGTACGCCGCCGCCTGCGGGCGGGGCACCTGCGCGGAGATCGAGCCGTTGTTGATGATCCGCCCGCCCTGCGGCGACTGGGCGCGCATCACCCGGAACGCCTCGCGGCTGCACAGGAACACGCCGGTGAGGTTGACGGCCACGACGTCCTGCCACCCGCCAGCGGCACCGCGTCCAGCTCGCGCGCCGTGCCGAACGACCCGGCGTTGTTGACCAGCAGGTCGACCCGCCCGTGACCGTCCACGGCGCGGTCGAACAGCGTGCGCACCGACTGCTCGTCCGTCACGTCGGTCGGCACCACCTCGGTCGGGGCCGCGACGTCCCCGGCGACGGCCTCGAGCGCCTCTGCGCGGCGGCCCGCCAGCACGACCGACCAGCCGTCGTCGGCCAGCGCCCGCACGCACGCCGCACCGATCCCGCTGCCCGCTCCGGTCACGACGGCGACCCTGCTCATGCTGCTCCCCCTCGATCGGTACGGCGCCATCCTGCCCCGGCGTCCCCGGCTCCCCGCGTCGCGCTCCCGCTCGTCCCGGCCCGTCCCACGACCTGCAGCTGCTGCAGGGCGCGCAGACGGTCCGGGACCTCGCGCGGCGTGACGGTCAGGAGTCGCGTGCCACCGCCTCGTACAGCTCGCGCAGTCGCTGCGTCAGGACCTCACCGCCGAGCGCCGCGGGCGCCGGCGGCAGCTGCCGCAGCAGCAGGTCGGCAGGCAGCTCCGGGTGCACCGGCAGCGGCGGGAGCGGGGCTCCGGGCGAGGCGACGACCCCCTCCAGCACCGCCGCCGCGCCCACGCGCCGTACGACCGGCTCCTGCGACGCCGCGACCCCGCCCCGCAGCTCGCGCAGCCGCCCCAGCAGCGCCGACCGCTCGCGACCCCGCCAGTGCAGGATCTCGAACGGGTCCTCGTCGAAGCGCTCCGCCAGCAGGTAGAACGTCGCCGCGAGGTGCTTGCAGGGCACGGCGGAGTCGGGGCACGAGCACGACATCCGCAGCTCCGACAGCCGCTGCGGGAACAGCCGGGCGCCCGCCGACGCCATGAGGTCCTCCAGCTCGGGCGGCATCTGGCCCGCCAGCAGCTGCGCGCTGCACAGCGCCTCCTGCGCGAGGGCCGCCTCGACGCGCCTCCACCCAGCGTCGGGCAGCGCGGCCAGCCCGATCCGCACCGCGTACGGCGTGCGCTTCGAGCCCTGCACCGCCGCGGTCACCACGCCGGGCGCGACCTCCAGCGCCAGCACCTGTCCCTGCCGCGCGTACGCCCGACCTCGGGTGAGCCGCCCGCCCAGCGCGAACGACTCCAGGACGTCGACGAAGCGCTTGGACCACCACTGCTCGCCGATCTCCCCGCGGGTGCTGCGCGCGGTGAGCCCGCCAGCCACGCGCAGCGGACGACCGTAGTCCTCGAAGCTCACTCGACCACCGCGCCGGCCTCGAGCGCGAACAGCTCCCGCAGCGCGGAGGTCGACAGCTCGGTCAGCCAGCCCTCGCCGTCGCCCACGACGCTCGCCGCCAGGCCGCGCTTGTCCCGGATCATGCCCGCGATCTTCTCCTCGAGCGTGCCCGCGCAGACCAGCCTGCGGACCTGCACCTGCCTGGTCTGGCCGATCCGGTAGGCGCGGTCGGTCGCCTGGTCCTCGACCGCCGGGTTCCACCAGCGGTCGACGTGCACCACGTGGTTGGCCGCGGTGAGGGTCAGCCCCGTCCCGCCGGCCTTGAGCGACAGCACGAACAGCGGCGGCCCGCCCGGCCCCTGGAAGCGCTCGACCATCGCGTCGCGGTCGGCCTTCTTCACGCCGCCGTGCAGGAACACCACCTCGCGCCCGAAGCGGCCGGTCAGGTGCTCGCGCAGCATGCCGCCGAACTCCGCGTACTGCGTGAACAGCAGCGCCTTCTCCTGCGCCGCGAGCACCTCCTCCAGCGTCTCCTCGAGCCGGGCGAGCTTGCCCGAGCGCCCGCCGAGCCGGCTGCCGTCGCGCAGGTACTGCGCCGGCGAGTTGCACACCTGCTTGAGCTTCGTCATCGTCGCGAGCACCAGGCCGCGCCGCTCCATGCCGTCGGTGTGCGCGATCCGGTCGAGCATCTCGTCGACGACCGCGCGGTACAGCCCCGCCTGCTCGCGGGTCAGCGTGCAGACCACGTCCATCTCCAGCTTGCGCGGCAGGTCGGTGATGATCGAGGTGTCGGTCTTGAGCCGGCGCAGCACGAACGGCTGGGTCAGCGCGCGCAGCCGCGTCCGCGCGTCCTCGTCGCCGCGCCGCTCCACGGGCACGGCGTAGCGGTTGCGGAACTCGTTCGCGGTGCCGAGCAGCCCGGGGTTGACCAGGTCGAGCAGCGCCCAGAGGTCGGCGAGCCGGTTCTCGACCGGCGTGCCGGTGACCGCGATCCGGCGCGGGGTCCGCAGGGTGCGCGCGGCGACGGCCGCCTTCGTCGCCGCGTTCTTCACCGCCTGCGCCTCGTCGAGCACGACCCGGTGCCAGGTGACCTCCGCGAGGGCCTCGGCGTCCCGGGCGAGCAGCGCGTACGTGGTGACCAGCAGGTCGCAGCTCGCCACCGCCTTCGCGAACGCCGTGCCCCGCGGCCGCTCCGCGCCGTGGTGGACGTGCACCCGCAGGTCCGGCGTGAACCTTGCGGCCTCGCGCTGCCAGTTGCCGACCAGCGACATCGGGCAGACCAGCAGCGTCGGGGCGTCCTGCCGCTCCTGGCCGATGAGCGCCAGCAGCTGGACGGTCTTGCCGAGCCCCATGTCGTCGGCGAGCACGCCGCCGACGCCGACCTGCTCGAGGAACGCCAGCCAGGCGAGCCCGCGCGCCTGGTACGGCCGCAGCGTCCCGCCGAACCCCTGCGGAGCGTCGACCGGCTCGAGGCGCTGCTCGGCCTGGCCGGACAGCAGGTCGCCGAGCCAGCCGTCGGCCTGCACGTCGACCACCGGCAGCCCGCCCGGCCCGACGTCCTCCGCGCTCAGGACCTTGAGCACGTCGACCAGGCTCATCGGGTCGGTACGCCGACGGCTCAGGAACGCCCTCGCCTTGGCCAGCCGCTCGGGGTCGACCTGCATCCACCGGCCGCGCACGCGCACCAGCCGCTGCCCAGCGGCGGCGAGCTCCTCGACCTCGTCGTCGGTGAGCCCGTCCTCCCCGACGAGCAGCTCCCAGCGGACGTCGACGAGCCCCTGCTGCCCGATCCCGCTGACCGCAGCGGTCGCGCCCGGCTGCCCGGGCGTGCTGGCCCGCAGCCGCGCGCCGAGCCGGGCCTGGGGCCGGCCCCACCAGCCGGGCAGCAGGACGCCGAAGCCGCTGGCCAGCAGCAGCGGCGCCGTCTCCGACAGGAAGTCGTGCGCCTGGCCCGTGTCGAGCAGCATCCCGGTCGGCCTCGCGGTGCGCAGCGCGCGGGTGAGCTCGGGGAACAGGCGGACGGCCCGCCCGAGCTCGGCGAGCAGCGCCTCCTGCGCGTCGGCGGTGTGACGGGCGAGCGCGCCGTCGCCCCGCCAGACCTCGTCGGCGTCCACGACCAGGCTGGGCTCGTCGCTGGCCTGCAGCCCCAGCACGAGCCGCCAGCGGTGCTCGTCGTCCTCGTCGTCGGGCTCGTCCAGGCGAAAGCAGGCGCGTACGGCGCTGGCTCCCCCGGCCTGCGCCTGCCAGCGCTCGAGGTCGCGCGCGAGGGCGGCGACCTCGTGCTCGGTCGCGGCGAAGGTCCGCGCGGTGCCCCGCAGCGCGTCGGTCCACGTGCGGGTGCTCGAGCGGGGCGGCGGGCCGAGGCGGCGGCGTACCGCCGCGTCGACCAGCGCGTCGGTGGCCTCCGCGACCTGGGCGTCCGTCGTCGCCGCTGCGGACCGGAGCCACTGCGCATCGGCTCCGGTGAGCACCGGCAGCCAGACCGCCTGGCCCCGGCCCTCGACGGCGCGCACCGCAGGCAGGACGCGCCCGCGCCGCGCGAGGTCGTCCGCCATCGCTGCCAGCGCGGCGAGCAGGCGGGCGTCGGCGGCGTACAGGCAGCCGTCCGGCGCCTCGTCGTGCAGCAGCAGCGCGAGCCCGGCGTCCGCGTCGAGGGCGAGGGTGGGCACCTGCCAGCGCCGCGGTGCACCGGTCGCGTCGACCTGCCGCAGCTCCGGGCTCGGCCGCGGACCTCGGCCGGCGCTGTCCAGCGTCACGACCGTCGAGCCCGTCCAGGCGCTGTCGACGTCGAGCAGCGTGGCGAGCAGGTCGGGCGGGGCGGCGTACGGGTGGTCCTGGACCGCGGGCGGCCTGCCGGGTCGTCGCGGCGGCTCGGCAGGCTCGTCGGGGTCCTCGGCCCACAGCACCAGCCGGTCGTCCGCCCAGCCGCCGTGCAGGACGATCACGACTGCGCTCCTCCTCCGCCGGCTCCGAGCCTGCCACGCTCGCGGCACAGGTCGCGCAGTCTGCTCGCGGCCTCCGCCATGTCCTCGTGCTCCCACACGACGACGGGCAGCCACCCGGCCACCTCGAGCTGGACGAGCGTGTCGGCGTCGCGGCGCTGCACCGACTCGAGCTTGAGCCGCCACCACTGCGCGTTGGCCCTGGGCGCATGGAAGTGCTCCGGGCAGCCGTGCCAGAAGCAGCCGTGCACGAGCACCGCGACCCGCGCGCCGCGCAGCAGGACGTCTACGCGCCGGCGACGGCTCGTGCCGGCAGGGGCGACGTCGACGAGGAAGCGCAGGCCGAGGCGGTGCAGCTCGCGGCGGAGGGCGAGCTCGGGCGCGGTGTCGCGACGCGCCGTCCGGCTCAACACGCGCCGGCTCGCGTCCGACGACGCAGGCGGCGCCGGGGGCAGCACGAGCGCCCGGTAGGTCATGCGGGCAGCGTCCCGCCGCCCTCCGACAGTCCTACCGCGACTGCGGCGGCACCCAGCCGATCGCCGGCGCGACCTCGCGCACCACGGTCTCGAGCAGCCGCGCGTTGTACTCGACGCCCAGCATGTTCGGCACCGTCAGCAGCAGGGTGTCCGCCTCCCGCACGGCGGCGTCCTTGGACAGCTCCTCCGCGAGCTGGTCCGGCTCGCCGACGTAGGACTTGCCGAACCGCGACCGCACGCCCTCGAGCAGCCCCACCGAGTCGGTGTCGCCCTGCTGCCCGCCGAACATCTGCCGGTCCTGCGCGTTCGTGATCGGCAGGACGCTGCGGCTGACGGAGACGCGCGGCGTACGGGCGTGCCCCGCAGCGACGAACGCCGCCCGGTAGCGCTCGATCTGCTCGGCCTGCAGCTCGTCGAACGGCATGCCGGTGTCCTCGCTGAGCAGGGTCGAGCTCATCAGGTTCATCCCCTGCTGCGCGGCCCACTCCCCCGTCGCCCGCGTGCCGGCGCCCCACCAGATGCGGTCGCGCAGGCCGGCAGACTGCGGCTGGACGGCGAGCTGCCCTGCCGGGCCCATCCGCGGGTCGGCCTCGACCACGGCCGCGCCCTCGATCGCGGCGAGGAACAGCCCGGTCTTGTCGCGGGCGAGGTCGGCCTCCGTGCGGCCCGCCGGCGGCACGTACCCGAACGCCTGCGACCCGCGCAGCGCCGTCTCGGGGCTCCCCCGGCTGACCCCGAGCTGGAGCCGCCCGTCGGCGAGCAGGTCGGTCACGGCCGCCTCCTCGGCCATGTACAGCGGGTTCTCGTACCGCATGTCGATCACGCCGGTGCCGATCTCGATCCGGCTCGTCCGGGCCGCCATAGCCGCCAGCAGCGGGAACGGCGACGTGAGCTGCCGCGCGAAGTGGTGGACCCGGACGTACGCGCCGTCGAGCCCCAGCTCCTCCGCCGCGACCGCGAGCTCGACGCTCTGCACGAGCGCGTCCCGCGCCGTGACCACCTGCGAGCCCGGCAGCCGCTGCCAGTGCCCGAACGACAGGAACCCGATGTGCTTGCTCATGCACACATCAGCGCTCGCGGGTCGTGCGGTGTTCCGAGGGGCAGGCTCTGCGCATGATCGTGGCCTTCAGCATCAGCCCGGCGGGCGGGGACGAGTCCGGCGGCGTCTCGGCGGCGGTGGCCGAGGCCGTCCGCGTCGTGCGCGAGTCCGGGCTGCCGCACGAGACCAACGCGATGTTCACCAACGTCGAGGGCGAGTGGGACGAGGTGATGGACGTGGTGAAGCGGGCCGTCGAGGCGGTGTCGGCGCACTCGCCACGGACGTCCCTGGTGCTGAAGGCGGACATCCGGCCGGGGTACGTGGGGCAGCTCGCGCACAAGGTGGAGCGGGTGGACGAGCTGCTTCAGGACCGGTGACGGCAGCCCCTGCCCGGTGAGACATCAGGGAGTGGGCGCGACGGTCGCCGACTGCACGACCGAGTCCATCAACCCCTGGAGGAGCAGGGGCAGGAGCCAGAAGCAGAACATCATGAGGACGACCGCCCGCAGCGCCAGCTCCCCGTAGCGGTGCCGGGCCCGGACGACGGGGCGAGCTCGACTCGTCCTGGCACCCGCTCGTCCTGGGCCTCGATGCGGCTCACGTCGCTGCGAACGAGCGGCGTGCCCAACAGCCTCGATCGTGAAGGGCCTGCGCGGACCGCTGCGAGGAGGCAGGGCGGCGCCGAGGCTGGAGCCGAGGCGGTGCACCTGCTGCTGTGACAAGACCCCCGGCTGGCTCGTCAACCAGACCAGGAGCTGCTCGGCCTGCAGGAGCACGACTCCCTGGTGCTCCTGCGGACGCGCGAGCCCCATGGGCTGCGTGAAGGCCAGTACCGCCCGGACCGGCGCCCCGGCTTCCACGCTGACGACGTTGTCCTGGACCGCGAGCCCCGCCTGCCACCCGGCGCGCAGCTCGTCGTCCCGACGCCAGCGGCCAGCCCGCATGCCCCGGTCGTCCAGCTGCAGGTCCGCGGCCACCCAGTTCTTCGCGTCGATGACGACCACTCCCGGCGGACCGATGACGACGTGGTCGAGGTTCGCCGGCGACGTCGGGGACTTGTAACGGTCGTGCAGCACGACCCAACCCGCTCCGTCCAGCGTGTCCAACAGCCCCGCCACGAGCTGCTCGCCGGCGTTGCCCTTCTCGCAGGCCTCAGCCTGGCGCCGGTAGGAATCCGCCTTGGTCAGGCACTCCGCCTCCAGCTGCCGGAAGCGGAGCGCGCGCTGCTGTCCGGACTCCGCTGCCACGCACTGACCATCGCCCTGCCGTGCTCTGGTCCAGAGGCCCGTGCGGGTGAACAGCGAGGTCCCGCGCAACACTGCGCACGTGGACCCCGGCCGGCAGCTCGTCGCCCTGGGGGTCCAGCTGCTCGACCTCGTCCGCAACGGCTCGCGCACGACCACGTACAAGCCGGCCACCCTCCTGGCCCTCATCGACGTCCTCGCGGTGCACGCCGACCCTCAGGGCCGGGTGCCGGACGAGGTCCCCCTCGAGGCACTGGCGGCTCGGGTACTGGCGCTGTACTGGCCCCAGGTCCGCGAGTACGACGGCCTCGACCGCACCGGCGTGGTCCTTCGGCAGATCAGCGACCGGCAGAAGAACTCCGTGATCCTGCGCGAGGTCCGGGCGCTGTACGAGGACGCGCGGGAGCGGGGCATCCGCAGCCCTGCCCAGGCCGCGCTGCACATGCCTCGTGACCACGCTGTCGCTGTGCGCCGAGTCACCCAGAACCTCTGCCGCTACCCCCTCGCTCGGCTGCAGCGTCCCGGCGGCTACCGGGACGGCGAGGTGTACGACCGTCCGCTCTACGACGACACCGTGTTCGGCACCGACCGTCCGCGAACGGCGGTCCTGCACCTGCACCCGGGCGTCGGGGAACGACTCCTGTCCTTGAGCGCCCTGCTGGCGCCGGTGCTGCAGTTCGAGTGGACGCAGCAGGTGGCGACCCTCAACGGCCTGCCGAGCGAGGACCTCCGCACGCACCTGTTCGGGCGTGAGCGCAGCGACCTGGGTGCGGTGCGGGACGTGCTCCGAGTTCTGCAGCAGGGCCGGTGCCAGTACTGCGCGGCCCTGCTGCGCGGCGAGGGGCAGGTGGACCACGTCGTCCCGTGGTCGCTGCACCCGCAGGACGCGATCGAGAACCTCGTGCTTGCCCACGACCGGTGCAACGGGGCCAAGAGCGCGTACCTGCTCGACCTGGAGCCACTGCGGTCCTGGGCAGAGCGGGACCTGACGGAGCTGGCGGAAGCAGCAAGTTCGGTCGGTTGGGTGAGCGCACCTGCAGCGGTCTTCAGCACGGCGCGGTCGGCGTACGTGCACGCCTCAACGGCGAGGTTGTGGTCGCCAGCGGGCACGCGGCTCGCTGACCCGGACGAGCTGCGGGGCGTGTTCCTGCCACTGCTGCAGGCCGTATGAGCGCCAGGCGAGCGCGGCCCGTGCTCTGCCGCCCCAGCGAGGCCGTCGTGGCCATGGACTGAGAAGCTCCGGGCGTGCTCGACGACGCGGTGCCCAGCGGCGCCTACGACCAGCTCCTCACTGAGCGCCTGCTGGCCAGGCTCGAGGGCCTGCAGATCGCCAAGCAGGACGTCGAAGAGGCGGAGGCGGCAGAGCTGCTCGGACAGCACCTCGGGCGGGTCGCCGCTCGGCACCTGTCCGCGCTTCCTCACGAGCAGCGCGTCGCGGAGGTGAACCGCCTGCTGGCCGAGCTAGGCGAGTCCGACGTCGTCAGCGCCGGACCGGAGCAGCTCACGGCCGCGGCGCAGCAAGAAGCCCCTGGGGTATGGCGTCTGCTGCAGGTGCGCCCTCAGGTACCGCTCTCCCGGCCGGCACTGCTCACGAACTCCCACAACGACCCCAAACTCGGCTCGGAGCTCCGCGCGGAGCTCGCCACGGCCGACGGCGTCGACCTCCTGTGCGCGTTCGTGAAGTGGTATGGCTTGCGCGTCCTGGAGACCGAGCTCGCGGAGCGGCGCGACCGAGGCATCCCCCTGCGCGTCCTCACCACCACGTACATGGGCGCCACCGACCGCAGTGCGCTCGACCGCCTCGTCCGGGCGTTCGGCGCCGAGGTCAAGGTGAACTACGAGACCCGGTCGACGCGGCTGCACGCCAAGGCCTGGCTGTTCCGGCGCGACTCAGGGTTCGACACTGCCTACGTCGGCAGCTCCAACCTCAGCCGAGCGGCCCTGCTGGACGGTCTCGAGTGGAACGTCCGTCTGGCCGGCAGCCACACCCCCGAGCTCCTCGCCAAGTTCGAGGCCACGTTCGACTCGTACTGGCTGGACAGCTCGTTCGTCACGTACGACCCGGACACGGACGCAGAGCGCCTCGACGAGGTCCTCGCCATCGCCGGAGGCAACCGCACCAGCGACCGGGAGACCTTTGCGGTGTCCGGCCTCGACGTACGGCCGTACCCCCACCAGCAGGAGATCCTGGACCAGCTGCAGGTCGAGCGGGAGGTCCATGACCACCACCGCAACCTGGTCGTGGCGGCCACCGGTACGGGCAAGACCGTCATCGCCGCCCTGGACTACCAGCGGCTGGCGCGAGACGGCCGCGACCCCAGCCTGCTGTTCGTCGCGCACCGCAAGGAGATCCTGGAGCAGTCGCTGCGGACGTACCGCGAGGTGCTCGGGGACGCGGCGTTCGGGGAGCTGTACGTCGGCGGCGAGCGACCAGAACGCTGGCGGCACGTCTTCGCGAGCGTGCAGAGCTTGTCTGCGTACGGCGTCGCCCGGCTTCCGGCCGACAGGTTCGACGTGGTCGTGATCGACGAGTTCCACCACGCAGAAGCGTCGACGTACCGCCGGCTGCTCGACCACCTGCAACCCCAGGAACTGCTCGGGCTGACGGCCACCCCCGAACGCGCGGACGGGACCGACGTCCGCAGCTTCTTCGACGGACGGACCGCGGCTGAGCTGCGCCTGTGGGACGCCCTCGAGGCCGACCTGCTCAGCCCGTTCCACTACTTCGGCGTCGCAGACCCGACCGACCTGTCGCAACTCGAGTGGCGACGCGGCGACTACGACACGGCGGCCCTGGAGCGCGTGTTCACTGCTGACGACGCTCGGGTCCGCGTGGTGCTGCGACAGCTGCGCGCCAAGGTGCTCGACGTCCACCAGATGCGGGCACTCGGATTCTGCGTCTCCGTCGGCCACGCCCGCTTCATGGCGGACCGGTTCAGGGCGGCAGGCATCCCGGCGCTGGCCGTCTCCGGAGACACCCCGCCCGAGGACCGGCGGGCCGCGCTGCAGGCCCTCCGCGAGCGTCGCGTCAACGTCCTCTTCGCGGTGGACCTGTTCAACGAGGGGCTCGACGTGCCAGACGTCGACACGCTGTTGCTCCTGCGGCCCACACAGAGCGCGACCGTCTTCCTGCAGCAGCTGGGGCGTGGCCTCCGGCGGACCGCCGACAAGCCGGTGCTGACGGTGCTCGACCTCATCGGGCAGCAGCGGCGTGAGTTCCGGTTCGACCTCAAGTACCGGGCGCTCACCGGGACCACTCGCGCCGCCCTTGAGCGCCAGATCGAGGAGGGGTTCGGCTACCTGCCCTCGGGGTGCGAGATCGTGCTCGACGCGGTGGCACAGCGGACTGTGCTCGAGAACGTCCGGCGGCAGCTGCGGCTGACGCGCAAGGACCTCGTGGCAGAGGTCCGCTCGCACGGGGACCTGGACCTGCCGACCTGGCTCGCCGAGAGCGGCCGCGAGCTCGCGGACGTGCTGCGCGGCGGCGGCTCGTGGACCGGGCTGCGGCGAGCTGCTGGGTTCAGCACGCCTGACCCCGGCCCGGACGAGGAGCGACTGCTCCGGCGCAGCGGCTCCTTCGCCCACGTCGACGACCGGGAACGCGCCGCCGAGTACGGACGCCTCCTGCAGGGCCAGGTCGTGTACGACGCGCTGCCTGAGCGCGAGCAGCGGTACGCCCGCATGCTCTTCTTCTCGCTCTGGCCCAACGGCGGAGGTCACGCTGACTACCAGGCCGGGTTCGACGACCTGACGCAGCACCCCGCGGTGCAGGAGGAGCTGCGCGCGGTCGTCGCCCTCGGGCTGGCCCGGGCGCAGCACGTCCCGCTGCCGCTCGAGGCGGGGATGCAGCAGGTCACCCTGCAGACGCACGCGCGGTACAGCCGAGAAGAGGTCCTGGCTGCACTGGACTGGGCCTCGCTGTCGCGCAAGCCGTCAGCGTTCGTGGCCGGGGTGGTGTGGTCCGAGGCAGCGCAGACGGACGCGTTCTTCGTGACGCTGAAGAAGACCGAGACCGGCTTCTCGCCCACCACGATGTACCGGGACTACGCGCTGTCGCAGGAGCTGTTCCACTGGGAATCGCAGAATGCGACGTCAGTGGACTCACCGGTCGGTCGGCGCTACCTGACGCACCGCGAGGGTGGCTCGCACGTCGTCCTGCTCGCGCGGGAGACGAAGTCGAACGACTGGGGAGGGGCGCAGGCGTTCACCTGCCTCGGGCCGGCGCAGTACGTGTCGCACGAGGGCGATCGGCCCATTGCCATCACGTGGCGCCTGCGGCACGCACTGTCGGCCGACCTCTACCGCACGGCCTCCCTCACGGCCTGACGCTCGCCCGACGCCGGTCCTCGCGCAGTCCCGCAGGTGCCAGTACCCCGGCGACGCCGCGCAGGACCTGGGAGGCTGACCCCACAACGAGGAGGACCCCCATGCCGCTCCCCTGGTCCGGTGAACTCGCCGGCCGCCTCGACCGGCACGTCGTCGCATTCGAGACCCTGCGCGGCAACCCGCTCGGCGACCCGCACGAGCGGCCGCTGCACGTGTACGTGCCGCCCGGCTACGACGACGAGCCGGACCGCCGGTACGCCAGCATCTACGTCATCCAGGGCTACACCGGGCACCTCGGGATGTGGGACAACCGCATGCCGTTCCGGCAGCCGTTCTACGAGACCGCCGACCAGGTGTTCGCCAGCGGGCAGGCGCCGCCCGCGGTCGTGGTGTTCGTCGACGCCTGGACGTCGTACGGCGGCTCGCAGTTCGTCGACTCCCCCGGCACGGGCGATTACCACTCCTACCTGTGCGACGAGGTGGTGCCGTGGGTCGACGCGCACTACCGGACGGCGCCGGAGCCCGGGCACCGCGGCATCACGGGCAAGTCCAGCGGCGGGTTCGGCGCGTACATCACCCCGATGCTGCGGCCGGACCTGTTCGGCGGGTTCGCCTCGCACGCGGGCGACGCGCTGTACGAGTACTGCTACCTGCCGGAGTTCGCCCAGGTGGTGCGGGCGCTGCGGGCGTACGACGGCGACCTGCAGGCGTGGTGGACCGACTTCCGCGGCCGCACCGCGTTCACGAAGCCCACCGACGGGATGCTGCTGAGCGCGCTGGGCTGCTCTGCCGCGTTCTCGGCGGACCCCGACGGCACCCCGGTGCTGCCCTTCGACCCGCGCAGCGGACGGGTGCGGGAGGAGGTGTGGGCACGGTGGCTGGCGTGGGACCCGGTGCGCATGGTGCCGCAGCACGCCGACGCGCTGCGGGGGCTCAAGGCGATCTGGATCGATGCCGGCAACCGCGACGAGTTCTTCCTCGACCTGGGCGCGCAGGCCGTCGTCGACGCGCTCGCCGAGATCGGGGTGACGGACGTGCACCACGAGACGTACGACGCGGGCCACGGCGCGATCGACTTCCGCTACCCGCTGTCGCTGGCGTTCCTCGCGGAGCGGCTGGCCGTCTGACGGGGCGGCACACGCAGGAGCGGCTGACGGGCACAGTCGGCGATCCGGGGGCAGGCTCTCGGAGTGCCCCTCCCCCTGACCCGGCTGCCCGAGCAGGCCCGCGAGGCGTTCCGCGCCCGCGTCTCCGGCGACCCGACCGGCGCGCCCGACTGGGTGCGCGAGATCGCGACCGTCGGTGAGGGGCCGGGCTGGTTCGAGCCCGACGGCGTCGTCTGGCGCGTGCACGGCGACCTGTCCACGCTCGTGGGGGGCGTCGCCGCGCTGCTCGGGCAGGGCGCGCACCCGCTCGCACTGGTCGGCGTGCAGCGGCACAGCGCGTACCTCGATGACCCGTGGAAGCGCCTGGCGGGGACGGCCCGGTGGCTCGTGGTGAGCACGTTCGGCTCGGTCGAGCTGGCCGAGCGCGAGTCCGGCCGGGTACGGCGGATGCACTCCGTCGTGAAGGGCGCTGACGACCGCGGCCGTCCGTACTCCGCCGGCGACCCCGACCTGCTGCGCTGGGTGCACCTCGCCTTCACCGACGCCTTCCTCGCCGCGCAGCAGGCCGTCGGGCGCGACCTGGCGCCGCGCTTCGGGCGGAGCTGGCCCGACGCCTACGTCGGCGACTGGGCCCGCAGCGCGCAGGCCCTCGGCGCGACCGACCTGCCGACGACGCAGGCCGAGCTCGGGGAGGCGATGGCGGCGTACGCGGACGTGCTCGAGCCGGTGCCGGACGAGCTGCGGGCGTTCCTGAAGGCGCCGCCCGGGCTGAGCCCGCCGGAGCAGCTGTTCTACCGGGGGCTGGCCGGCGGCGCGGCCCACCTGTTGAGCCCCGTCCTCGCGCCGCTCGCGCAGGTGCCCGGCCGCGGTGCGGGACGCGCCCGCCTGGTCCTGACGAAGGTCCAGCTGCGAGCTCTGCAGCTCGCGCTCGGGCCGTACAGCCCGTCGGAGGAGGCGGCGCGCTACCGGCTCGGTACCGGGGCTCGCCCCTCCTGGGCACAGCTCGAGTGCGGCGACACGACCGCCAGGGCGCGGCTCAGCCCGTGAGCCGGCGGGGCCACGCGCGGCCGTAGACCTGCTCGTCGGTCAGCGGCCGGCGGTAGCGCTCGCGCACGGGCTCGGCCAGGCACCGGTCGGCCAGGCCCTTCGCCTGTGCGTGGCCGGCGTCGACCAGGGCTGCCTCGAGCGCACGCAGCAGCCGCTCCGGGCGACCGGGGCCGAGGTACCAGACGGCCAGCGGGAGCGGCATCAGCGGCTCTCCGGCCTGCAGCATCCGGCGGACGTCGAACAGCCGGCTGCTCCTGAGGTGGGCGGAGGCGTAGTCGGGTGCCAGCCCGACGAGGGACACGGCGGTCCTGCACCACACCGGCTGCCGGGTGCTCGGCCGCCGCGGCCCGGTGCGGCGCCCGAGCAGGTGCGCGCGGTGGTGCAGCCGCACCAGGTCGACGTCGACGCTCGCCCAGGGGATCACGTACGGGCTCACGCGCCGCCCCTGCAGCTCCACGACCAGCCCGTTCTCGTGGACCCGGCACGTCTCCAGCGCCGGCCCGCCCACGAGCACCGCGAAGACAAGTCCGAGGCCTACGAGCGCGATCAGACCGTGCACGCCGTCCAGCACCCACAGCACGGCACCGACCAGCGCGAACCCCGTGATCGACTGCAGGAGGACCCCGGGCCCGGGCAGCACCCGCGTCCTCCAGCGCTGCGCCCCCACCTCGGGCTCGCTCAGCAGGAGCCCGGGGTACAGGTCCGGCGCATCGGGCGCGCACTCCACGCTAGCCACGCGCTTCGGCGCTCAGCCCTGCGGCGCCTCGGCCGCGGCCTGACGCGGTACCCGCAGCGACGCCGCCGCCGCCAGCAGCGCCATCGCCGCCGCCAGTCCGAACGCCAGCCGGTACCCGCCGGCGCTCGGCAGACCGTCGGCCCCGATCGTGCTCGCCAGCACCGCCGTCGCGATCGCCGCTCCGAAGGCCCCGCCGATCGTGCGCGTCACCGTGTTGATCCCGGTCGCGATGCCGACCTCGCTCTGCTCCACCGCCGCCACGATCAGGTTGGCCATCGACGCGAACGCGAACGCGATGCCCATGCCGAGGAGCAGGCCGCCGACCACCAGGTGCCACGCGCGGTCGTGCAGGACCGCCAGCAGCGCAAACGCCGAGAAGCTCAGCAGCGACCCGATCAGCAGCGTCGTCCGGAACCCGAGGCGCACCCCCAGCCGGCCCGCCACCGGCCCGGCGACCAGCTGGCCCACCGCGCTCGGCGCCAGCAGCAGCCCGGCCACCGTCACCGACGCGCCCAGCCCGTACCCGGTCGACTCCGGCGCCTGCGCGATCTGCGGGATCAGCAGGAAGCCCGAGAACAGCGCCAGCCCCGTCAGCAGGCCGACCACGTTCGTCATGAGGACCGCCCGCTGCCGCAGCACCCCGAGCTCGATGAGCGGCTGGTCGACCCGCTGCTCCACCTTCACCCAGGCCACCAGCAGCGCCGCGCCGCCCAGCAGCAGGCCGACGTTGCCCGGCGAGCCCCAGCCCAGCGACGGCGCCTGCGTCACGCCGAGCAGCAGCATCGCCATCGCCGCGGACAGCAGCAGCGCGCCCGTCCAGTCGATCCGCATGCCCTTGACCGTCGGCGTCTGCGGGATCACGAAGTACGCCGCCAGCGCCGCCGGCACCGCGACCAGGCTGATCCAGAAGACCACCGACGGGTGCGTGTGGTCGACGATGACCCCGGACAGCGGCAGCCCGATGCCCGCGCCGACGCCGAACACGGAGCTCACCAGGCTGATCGCCCCCGGCACGCGCTCGCGCGGGAACGTGTCGCGGATGATCCCGAACGACAGCGGGAACACCCCGCCGGCCACGCCCTGCAGCACCCGCCCGGCGATCACCTGCTCGATCGAGCCGGCGAGCGCGTTGATCGTCCCGCCCAGCGCGAACAGCGCCAGCACGACGGTCAGCACCTTGCCCTTGCCGTACACGTCCCCGAGCTTGCCGATGATCGGCGTCGACACCGACGCGGACAGCAGGAAGCCGGTGACCACCCATGAGGTGGCCGTCACGCTCGCCCCGAACTCCTGCCCGAGCACCGCCAGCGCCGGCAGCACGATGGTTTGCGTCAGCGCGAAGGACACCCCCGCCGCGAGCAGGACGACGAGGATGGTCGTCGGGTTGGCGGTACCGGACACGTCGGGATCGGCGCGGGGCGAGGTCAGGGTCACGGCAGGGCCTTCGACGATTCGGTGGAGCGCTTGCGCGCGGGTCTGCCCTGTTCGTGTCGGGCTACCCCGCCAGCAGCGCCGCCGCGGTCCCCGCCATTCCGCCCGGCACCCTCGACACTCGGTGAGCACTGCCGCGTCGACCGCTCGGGCGGTGCCCGTACCGCCGGGCTCGGCGCGCGGCCGCCTCTACCGTGAGCCCATGGACCTCGGACTCACCGGACGCCGCGCCCTCGTCACCGGCGGGACGCGTGGCCTCGGCCGCGCGATCGTCGAGCGCCTCGTGGAGGAGGGCTGCGCGGTCGCGCTGTGCGCGCGCACTCCCGAGGCCGTCGACCAGACGCTCGAGGAGCTGCGCGGCCAGGGGGCGATGGTGCACGGCGCCGCGGTCGACGTGACCGACGAGTCCGCGCTGTCGGCGTTCGTCGCGTCGTCGGCCGAGGCGCTCGGCGGCCTCGACCTGCTGGTGGCCAACGCCGGCGGCGCGCCCGGCAGCCCCGCCTTCGCGGAGTCGACGACGCAGGACTGGCGGACGGCGTTCGACCTCAACGTCGTGCACGCCTCCGTCGCCGTACGGGCAGCGCTCCCCCAGCTGGCGGCGTCCGACGCTGCCAGCGTCGTCGTCATCTCGTCGGTCAGCGGGTCCAAGCCGCAGCCCAAGGCGCAGTACGCGACGGCCAAGGCGGCCGAGATCGCGCTGGCGCAGTCGCTGGCCCGCGAGCTCGGGCCGCAGGGCATCCGGGTCAACACGCTGTCGCCGGGCTCGGCGCTGTTCGAGGGCGGCAGCTGGGCGAAGCGGCGCGACACCGACCCGGACGCCTTCGGGGCGTTCGTCGAGCGGGAATTCCCGCTGGGGCGGCTCGGGACGGCACAGGAGATCGCGGACGTGGCGGCGTTCCTGCTCAGCCCGCGGGCGTCGTGGGTCAGCGGGACGGACGTGGTGGTGGACGGCGCGCAGAACGCGCCGGGGATGGGCGGGTACTAGTCGCTCGCTCGACCCCGACCGTGCACCAGGTCGTGCATCTCCGCGACGACCCGGGTCAGCTGCTGGGTCAGCCGTGACCCAGGCAGCCGCTCCTGCAGCACCTGGACGAGGCCGGAGTAGTACCAGAGCTGTCCCTCCACCCCGGCGTTGAAGCGCTCCCAGACCTGCGGCCCGATCTCGCGCAGGTCCGTCGTGATGGCCGTGGCGTTGTGCAGCTTGTCTGCTGCTGACACCAGCACCGCGTCCTCGCTCGCCGAGCGGAGGTGCTCGAGGTAGCGCTCCTTGCGCTCCCGCCAGGGCGGCTTGGGCTGCTCCTCGGTGTCACTGCACTCGCGCACGACCGACGCGACCTGCCCCCCGTACCGACGCTCGATCTCCTCGTAGGAGGTCCGGTCGCCCTGGTCCTCAAGGGCGTCGTGGAGCAGAGCGGCGATCGCCTGTCCCTCGTCGCCGCCGGCCTCGAGGACGAGCGCAGAGACGGCCAGCAGGTGGGCGAGGTAGGGGACGTCCGTGCCCTTGCGGACCTGGTCGCGATGCAGATCCGCCGCGTACGCGACGGCGTCGGCGTAGTCCGGACTCAGCACCCCTCAGCGCTCCCTCGCGTCGATGGACGCATGGTGTCATCAGGCGTGCTTCCCGACATCGAAGACCCGGACCTGGTCGCGATCGTGGCCGCGAAGGAGGCCTGGCCGCTGTACCGGGCCGTTGGCGCCTACATCACCCACAACCGGCGCGCGATCAGACCGACCCGACACCTCGGCTTCTACGCCCGCCGCACGATCTACCCCGCCTTTCCGCTGATCCTGTCTCGGCACGACGACGTGGACATCACCGAGGCGACCGCCGCACGGCTGCTCCTCGACGTGGACCCGGACCAGCAGCAATTGGGGGCCATCGTCAAGGGAGCCGTGGACTACGGCTGGGGTCAGCAGCTGCTCAGCGTCTTCGTGCTGACCTCGTACGAGGACCCCAGGACCGTTCAACGACCCGAGATCCCGCACCATCTGCCCAACGCCTTCACTCAGGGACAGCGGTACGCGTCGCTGCAGCGCCTCCTGGCGGCGCGGACCACGGAGGACGTCCTGTGATCGACGACCCGGAGGAGATCACCGAGCGTCGGCGGTCTGCCGGGCGCTGGTACGAGGCGAACGCCGGACGCTACGGGGCCTTTGCCGCCGAGATCGAGCGCATCCTGCGCTTCAACCTCGATGCTCAGACGGTGGTGTGCCAGTCCGTCTCCCACCGCACGAAGACGCTCGAGAGCTTCACCGAGAAGTGCCTGCGCCCCGCGAAGGACGACGGCCGGCACTTCAAGTACCACGCGCCGCTCGACCAGATCACGGACGTGGCGGGGGTGCGTGTGGTCACGTACCTGTCCGACGGCGTCGCGCAGGTGGAGCGGGTGCTGCGCAACGCCCTGCGGACCGACGGCCCGGAGGCTCAGGTGGGGGCCAACGACCCCGCCGTCCCCGGCTATCGAGGCGTGCACTACCTGGTGGAGATGAGCACGGACCGGCTCGCTCTGCCGGAGTTCGCGGGCTATCGCGGTCTGCGCGCCGAGGTGCAGATCCAGACCGTCCTGCAGCACGCATGGGCGGAGATCCAGCACGACATCATGTACAAGGGCGACACCCTGACGCCAGCGCCTGTACGGCGCCGGCTCGTCGCGCTGGCCGGGATGCTTGAGCTGGCCGACGCAGAGTTCCGGCAGGTCTCCCACGACTTGGACCTCGTCGTGCAGGAGTCCGAGGAGGCGACCGCGCCGGTCGCCGGCAACGACGACCGACTCGACGTCGTGCGCCTGCGCTCCCTGCTCCACGAGCACCTGGGCGGTGCTGATCGGCTCGAGCCGGTGTGGCTCGACCAGTCCATGACCGTGCTCAGCGAATTGGGGCTCGAGAAGCCAGGAGACGTACTGGCCCTGCTGCATCGTCAGAGCGGGAACGTCGACGGCCTACGGGCCTACCTGGTGCGGCCCGGCTACATGCCCGGCCCCGTCGAGGTACTGGACGGCCTCTTGCGCCTCGAGCTGGGTCAGGCCTACCTGGACCGGCGGGCGGGCTTCCGGCAGCTGTCCGAGCAAGCGCAGACGCGCGCGCGCGAGGGCATCACGGAGTTGCAGGCACGGGCCGTGCCGTGACCGGGCTGCTCGTCGCCGTGCTCGTGGTGGCCTTCGGACTGCTCGTCGCTCTCGTCGTCCACAGTGCCCGCCGCGGAGTCCTGAGCAGCGGCGCCCTCGTCGCCCTTGCCCTGGTCTGCGCAACCGCCTTGCTCGCCATGGTCCTGACGGACTGGCTGTCGCCCTCGCTCCGCGGCTTCTGGGACGAGCACGGCGTCGTCTCGGCCACGCTGTCCACCCTGCTGCTGGCGGGCGCGGGCTTCCTCGCCTTTGAGGCCCGCGAGAACCTCGAGCAGACCCGGGCGACCGAGAGCCTGGCCACGGCAGCCTTCGGGGGGCTCGTCGACCACATGCTCGACGTTGACCTGGCCCTGGCCATGCTGCGCCGAAGCGATCGTCCCGCCAGCATGCAGACGGACGGGCGACCCCTTCGCTGGCTTCGCGAGCAGCGCGACGATCTGGTCAGCTCATGCCGACGCGACCCACGGTTGACCACCGACAGCGGCTGGGAACCGAGCTCGCCCGGCCGGTGGCGGGAGGCGTTGCTCGACCAGGCGATCCGCCGGGTCATGGCGGCGATGAGGGACTGGGCTCCGCTCCTGACGCAGACTCGCGACGGCATCGGGGTGCTGGTGCGCCTAGGGCACCTGCGCAACCACCTGCTCGTCGCCCAGCAAGCGGTGCAGACCCAGCACTGGGTGCAGGCCTACGACGAGGTCCAGTTCGTGAGAGCTGAGTGCCAGGTCCTGGCACTGGGACTGGAGCTGGGCAGTGGCACCGGACTGGACCACCTGCGACTCGGCGTTCTCAAGACCCCGAGCCTCGACCTGGAGGATCACGCCGGCCAGGAGATGGCACAGCTCCGGTCGTACGCCACCCAGGATCGGAGGTACCGGCGAATGGGCGCCCGTGTCGCGACCGGTGCCGCAACGCACGCTCGCAAGTGCAGGCTTGCTCAGCCTTCACCGACCCGCGAGGCAGAACCCCAGGACCGGTAGGGCACGACGTCGCTCAACTCCTACCGCCGGCGCAGCCCCGCCTCCGTCAGCGACGGCGGCGAGTACCCCGCGTCCGCCGCCGAGAAGCTGGTCCCCGGCGGCACGATCTCGTCGATCCGGTCCAGCACGTCGTCGGTCAGCACCACGTCCACCGCGCCGAGCTGCGACTCCAGGTGCTCCATCGTCCGCGGCCCGATGATCGCGCTGGTCACGCCCGGGTGCCGCAGAACGAACGCGATGGCCAGGTGCACCAGCGTCGTCCCGGCCTCCTCGGCGAGCACCGCCAGCGCGTCGGCCGCCTCGAGCTTGGCCTGGTTGCCCGGCAGCGACAGGTCGTAGCGCCCCGGCAGCCGCCCCGACCGGGTCGAGTCCGGCGTCGGGGAGTCCTTGCGCCACTTGCCCGACAGCCACCCGCCCGCCAGGGGGCTCCACGGCAGCACGCCCATCCCGTACTGCTGGCACACCGGCAGCACCTCGGCCTCGATGCCGCGCACCAGCAGGCTGTAGGGCGGCTGCTCGGTGACGTACCGGCCCGAGTGCCGGCGCTCGGCCGCCCACTGCGCCTGCACGATCTGCGAGGCCGGGTAGGTCGACGAGCCGAAGTACAGAATCTTCCCGGCGCGCTGCAGATCGGTGAGCGCGTCGAGCGTCTCCTCGACCTCGGTGTCCGGCGACGGGCGGTGGATCTGGTACAGGTCGATGTGGTCGGTCTGCAGCCGGCGCAGGCTGGCCTCGACCTCGCGCACCAACCAGCGCCGGCTGTTGCCGCGCTGGTTGGGGTCCTCCCCCATCGGCCCGTGCGCCTTGGTCGCGAGCACCACGTGCTCGCGCCGGCCCTGCAGCGCCTTGCCGACGATCTCCTCGGACTCCCCCGCCGCGTACACGTCGGCGGTGTCGATGACGTTGATCCCCGCGTCGAGCGCCGCGTGGATGATCCGGATCGAGTCGTCGTGGTCCGGGTTGCCCCAGGCCCCGAACATCATCGCGCCGAGCGTGAGCGGGCTGACCTGGACGCCGGTACGGCCGAGTGTGCGCATCTCCATGCGCTCAGCCTGCACCTGCGCGCCGTCAGCGGCGCGCGCGGTACCCGTCCCAGGCGAGCCGGCGCTCGCGGCGGGAGTCGTCCTCGAGCCGGTCCTGCCGGTCGATGATGAGCGACGTGCGCGCCGGGCCGTACTGCGGCCACGACGGCAGCGGCGCGCTGGTCCGGGCGACCGACAGCCACTGCGCCTGCACCCGGTCGCTGACGGCGCGCAGGGCCCGCGTGCCGACGAGGGCCCCGAGCGTGCCGAGGCCGTAGCCGAACACCACCGGCAGCTCCGTGCCGTGGGTCGCGCCGAAGCGGGCGGCCCTGAGCAGCGGCGGCGCGTAGTCGTAGCGGTAGACCCAGGTCGGCGCGACCTGCGCGTGCGCCTGCGCGACCAGGGTCGAGGGCCACCAGAAGACGCTGTCGCCACCCAGGTCGATCGCGGCGTCGGTGGACGGGTAGCCGGGGTAGGCCGCGGCGACGCGCTCCTTGGCCGCCGGGTCCATCCGCTCGAACATCCCGTCGATGCGGTCCGGGGTCGTGGCCAGGATGTCCCAGACCCGCGGGAACAGGGCGCCCTCGCGGTCGTTGGTGCCGATCACCAGCGGCACGCGGTGCTGGCGCCCGGCCTCGAACGCGTCCAGCGGGTGCTCGGGCAGGAAGTCCCCGTCGATGACCGGGGCGGCGGCCCGGGTGCCCGGTGCGCTGTCGACGGCGTCCATGAGCACGCGGTCGCCGATGGCCACGAGCTCGGCGGCGGGCGCGTCGAACAGCCGGGCCGCCCCACCGTCGAACTGCTCGAGCACGCGGCCGGCGGCGACCGCCGCGTCGTCCCGGGTGACGATGCTGCTCGCCGACGGGCTCTGCGCGATGGCTGCGGCGAAAAGCCCACCGGCCGCCGGCGTCGCCATGAGCGTCGTCACCGCGTTGCCGCCGGCCGACTCCCCGAAGACCGTCACCTGCGACGGGTCGCCGCCGAACGCCGCGATGTTGTCGCGCACCCACTCCAGCGCGGCCACCTGGTCGCGCAGGCCGAGGTTGGTGTCGACCGGGCGCTCGGGCGTGCCCCACGGGCTGAAGTCGAGGTAGCCCAGCACGCCGAGCCGGTAGTTGACCGACACGTACACGAGGTCGCCGCGGCGCGCCAGCACGTCGCCGCGGTAGATCGGCGTGCGCGAGGAGCCGATCGTGTAGCCGCCGCCGTGCAGGAAGACCATGACCGGCCGCGGCGCCGCGCTGGGCCGGGCCGGCGCCACGACGTTGAGCGTCAGGCAGTCCTCGCTGGTGGGCGGCTGCAGCCGCGCGGGCCCGGCCGCGGCCTGCGGCGCCTGCGCGCCGTACTTCTTCGCGCGCCGCACGCCCTTCCACGGCGCCACGGGCTGCGGGGCGCGCAGGCGCAGCGGCCCGACGGGCGGGGCGGCGTACGGGATGCCGCGCCAGGTCCGCAGGTCGCCGCGGAGCTTGCCGCGGACGATGCCCGCCCGGGTGGTCACGTCGAGGTCGGTCACGACGGCGAGGCTAGGAGGCGGGTACGACAAGCCCGCCGCAGGGGGTCCTGCCGCCGGGCTCCGCGCTGCCCTCGACCCTCGTCGTGCGCACTGTCGGACGGGTCGGGCAGAGTCGCGGCATGCCGACCTCCCCGACCCGCTCCACGACCAGGCTGCTGGTGAACGGCGAGACCCGCGAGCTCGACCTCGACCACCGCACGACGCTGCTGGACGCCCTGCGCGAGGAGCTCGGGCTGACCGGGACCAAGAAGGGGTGCGACCACGGGCAGTGCGGGTCGTGCACCGTGCTGCTCGACGGCCGGCGGGTGAACGCCTGCCTGACGCTGGCCATGTCGGTGCGCGGGCGGGAGGTCACCACCGTCGAGGGCCTCGGGACCGCGGACGAGCTGCACCCGGTGCAGGAACACTTCCTGGAGTGCGACGCCTACCAGTGCGGCTACTGCACGCCGGGGCAGGTCATGAGCGCGGTGGCGGTGCTGGACGAGGTGCGGCGCGGCGTGCCGAGCGCGGTCACCGACGACCTGACCGGGCCGGTGGTCCTGGACGACGCGGAGGTCCGCGAGCGCATGTCGGGCAACCTGTGCCGCTGCGGCGCCTACCGCGGCATCTCGGCCGCCGTCCTGGCGGCGCAGCCGTGAAGGAGCTGCGCTGGGAGACGCCGACGGACGTGCGGTCGGCGGTCGCGCTGCTGTCCGACGAGCCGGGCGCGAAGGCGCTGGCCGGCGGGACCAACCTCGTCGACCTGATGAAGCTCGGCGTGGAGCAGCCCGACGTGCTCGTCGACGTCGACGCCCTGGACCTGCGCGGCGTCGAGGACGTGGCCGGCGGCGGGCTGCTCATCGGCGCGGGCGTGCGCGGCGCCGACCTCGCGGCCGACCCGCGGGTGCGCGAGCGCTACCCCGTCCTGTCGCGCGCGCTGCTGTCGGCCGCCTCCGGCCAGCTGCGCAACATGGCCAGCACCGGCGGCAACCTGCTGCAGCGCACCCGCTGCGTCTACTTCACTGACCCCAGCAAGGCCTGCAACAAGCGCGAGCCCGGCACCGGCTGCCCCGCGCAGACCGGCCTGTCGCGCGAGCTGGCCGTCCTGGGCGCCTCCGAGCACTGCCTGGCGACCCACCCCGGCGACATGGCTGTCGCGCTGGCGGCGCTCGACGCGGTCGTCCACGTCGAAACGGCAGACGGCCCGCGCGCCGTCCCGCTCGCCGACCTGCACCGGTTGCCCGGTGACGCCCCGCAGCACGACACGACGCTGCCCCGCGGCGCGCTGATCACCGCCGTCGAGCTGCCCCCGCCGCTGCCGCTCGCGGCGTCGACCTACCGCAAGGCCCGCGACCGGGCGTCGTACGCCTTCGCCCTCGTGTCCGTGGCCGGCGTGCTGGTCGTGGCCGACGGCGTCGTCCGCGACGTCCGCGTCGCGCTCGGCGGGGTGGCGCACAAGCCGTGGCGCGCCCGCCTCGCCGAGGACGCGCTGACCGGGCAGCCGGCGACGGCGCAGGCGTTCGGCGCCGCGATCGACCTCGACCTCGCGCAGGCCCGACCCACCGAGCACAACGCCTTCAAGGTGCCGCTGGCCCGCCGGCTCGTCGTCGGCACCCTGCTCGAGCTCGCCGGGAGCGACCGGTGACCGCCGTCGGCAACAGCCCCGTGCGCGTCGACGGGCGCGACAAGGCCACCGGCCGGGCCCGCTACGCCGTCGAGCACCCCGTCGACGCGCCGCTGCACGCCTGGCTCGTGCAGGCCACGGTCGCTGTCGGCGAGGTGCGCGAGCTCGACCCGGCCGCGGCGCTCGAGGTCCCGGGCGTCGTCCACGTCCTGCACGCCGGCCACGCGCTGCCGCTGGCCGACCCGGACGACCCGGAGCTGGCGGTACTGCAGGGCACCCGCGTGTCCTACCGCGGGCAGGTCGTCGCGATGGTCCTGGCCGAGTCGCTCGAGGCCGCCCGCGAGGGCGCGCGGCAGGTCCGGGTCAGGTACGACGAGCAGCCCCACGACGTGCAGCTGACCCGCGACCACCCGAAGCGCTACGCACCCGAGGACGCCGACACGGCCGCGGGCGACCTCGCCGCCGCGCTCGCGGGCTCCGTGCACCGGGTGGACGTGCGGTGCACGACGCCGGCGGAGTTCAACAACCCCATGGAGCCGCACGCGACCACCGCGCAGTGGGACGGCGACCGGCTGCTCGTGCACGACTCCACGCAGGGCACCACCGCCGTGATGCAGCACCTCGCGACGGCGTTCGGCGTCCCGCAGGCGGGCGTGCGGGTGCTGGCGCCCCACGTCGGAGGCGGCTTCGGGTCCAAGGGCAGCGCGCGCCCGAACGTCGTGCTCGCCGCCATGGCCGCCCGGGTGAGCGGCCGGCCCGTGCGGCTGGCCCTGACGCGCTCCCAGCAGTTCTCCCTCGTCGGTTACCGCAGCCCCACCCTGCAGCGGGTCCGCCTCGGCGCGGACGCCGACGGTCGGCTCACCGCGCTGGCCCACGAGTCGGTGGAGCAGACCTCGACCGTGTTCGAGTTCGTCGAGCACGCCACGAACGGGAGCCGCCACCAGTACGGCGCGCGGGCCCGCTCCTGGTCGCAGCGACTGACGCCGCTCGACGTCCCGACGCCGCGCTGGATGCGCGCGCCGGGCGAGGCGCCGGGCGCGTTCGCGCTCGAGATCGCGATGGACGAGCTGGCGGCCGCGACCGGCATCGACCCGGTCGAGCTGCGCCTGCGCAACGACACGCCGGTCGACCCGGAGACCGGGCTGGCGTTCAGCAGCCGGTCGCTGGCCGCGTGCCTGCGGCGCGGCGCCGAGCGCTTCGGCTGGGCCGGGCGCGACCCGCGGCCGGGCGTGCGCCGCGACGGCCGCTGGCTGGTCGGCACCGGCATGGCGACCGCGACCTACCCGGTCTACCTCGGCGCCTCGAGCGCGCGGGTCCGGCGCGGGCCGGGCGGCACGTACGAGGTCGGCGTCAACGCCACCGACATCGGCACCGGTGCCCGCACCGTCCTGCTCCAGCTCGCCGCGGACGCCCTCGGCGTCGAGCCGCACTGCGTGCGCGTCGACATCGCCGACAGCGACCTGCCGCCCGCCCCGGTGGCCGGCGGCTCGTCGGGCACGTCGTCGTGGGGCAGCGCCGTCCACCTCGCCGCCCGCACCCTGCTCGAGGGCACCGAGCAGGAGGTGGTCGTCGACACCGCCGACGTGATCGCTGCCCAGCGCGACCTCGCCCGGCACGCCTTCGGTGCGCAGTTCGCCGAGGTGCGGGTCGACCTGGACTCCGGGGAGGTCCGCGTGGCCCGCATGCTCGGGGTGTTCGCGGTCGGCCGGGTCGTCAACCCGCGGACCGCCCGCTCGCAGCTGCTCGGCGGCATGGTGATGGGCCTGTCCATGGCGCTGCACGAGTCCGGGACGCTCGACGTCGGCTACGGCGACTACGCCAACTCCGACCTCGCGGAGTACCACGTCGCCACGCATGCCGACGTCGCCGACCTCGACGCCGAGTGGGTCGAGGAGACCGACGACGAGCTCAACCTCGTCGGCACGAAGGGCATCGGCGAGATCGGGATCGTCGGCTCCCCCGCCGCGGTGCTGAACGCGATCTGGCACGCCACGGGCGTCCGGGTGCGCGACCTGCCCGCCACGCCGGACCGGCTGCTCGCGGAGCTGCCCGAGCGGTAGCCCCCGCTGTGGACAGCCCCTCGGGACTGTCCGACCCCGGTCGTTGGCTCGGTCCTCCACCCCCGGAGGAGGACCGATGCACGTCCCGCAGATCGAGGCCGAGCTCGCCGAGCTGGCCGAACGCCTGACCGCACCGCTGCCCGGCGAGTGCCTGCACTGCTACCTGCTGCGCGTGGTGCAGGACCTCGGGTGCACGGGCCTGCGGTTCACCGAGCGGTGGGCCACGTCGAGTGCGGGCCGGGAGGAGGAGGTCCGGCGCTGGGCGCAGGCGTACGCCGGCTGCGACTGCGAGGTGCTGCTGCTCGCCTTCCGGTCGCGTCTGGGCCGGCGCTGGATGTGCCCGGCCGCGCTCGCGGCCCGGCAGGCCGGGGAGCAGCAGCGGTGACCGGCTCTACGCTGCGCCATGGACCTCGTGGAGTTCTCGCCCTCGTCCGAGCAGTACGCCTTCACCTTCGGCGGCGTCGCGCCGCTGGCCCGGGTGCAGCCGGGCACGGCGATGCGGCTGTGGTCCGACGACGCCTTCTGCGGGGCGCTGCGCTCGGCGACCGACCTGTCGAGCGAGAAGGTCGACCTGCGCTACGTCAACCCGCAGACCGGCCCGTTCTGGGTCGAGGGCGCCGAGCCCGGCGACACCCTGGCGCTGCACCTCGTCGGCCTGGAGCCCGCGCGCGACCACGGCGTCTCCGCCGTGATCCCGTTCTTCGGCGGGCTGACCACCACCGACCGGACGGTCGGCCTGCAGCCCGCGCTGCCGGACCGCACCTACGTCTACGAGCTGGACCGGGCCGCGCAGACCGTGGCGTTCGTGGCGGCCAGCAGCGACCTGCGGGTCGAGCTGCCGCTGGAGCCCATGCTCGGCACCGTGGGTGTCGCGCCGGCCGGGCGCGAGGTGCGCAGCTCGCTGGTGCCGGACGCGTTCGGCGGCAACATGGACACCCCGCAGATGCGGGCCGGCGCGACCTGCTACCTCGGCGTCAACGTCGAGGGCGCGCTGTTCTCGGTCGGCGACGGCCACTACCGGCAGGGCGAGGGCGAGGCCTGCGGGACGGCTGTCGAGGGCGCCATGACCACCACCCTAATCGTCGAGCTGGTCAAGGGCGGCGGCCCGGCCTGGCCGCGGATCGAGGACGACACCCACTGGATGACCGTCGGCTCGAGCCGCCCGCTCGAGGACGCGTGGCGGATCGCGCAGGCCGAGCTGGTGCAGTGGTTCACCGAGCTCTACGACCTGGACGCGGTCGACGCCTACCAGCTGCTGTCGCAGATCAGCGAGGCGCCGATCGCCAACGTCGTCGACGCCAACTACAGCTCCGTCGTCAAGGCCCGCAAGGCGCTCCTGCCGACCGCACGGGCGTACGACGGGCTGCACGCCGACCTGCGCCGGCGCGCGCTGACCCTGCTCTAGCGCTACTCCCCCGGCGGGAAGTCCGCGCCGCGGGCCACCCCGTCCCACTGCTCCCACTCCTGCAGCCGCTGCGCGTACACCCTGGGGCCGGTGTCCGCGGCGAACGCACCGAGCAGCAGCCGGCGCGGCGGGGTGGGGCTGTCGAGCACCTGCAGGAGCGCCTGCCCGGCGCGCCGCGGGTCACCGACCTGCGTGCGCGCCTTCGCGCCGGACAGCGCCTCGCGGCGGGGCCCGAGCACGTCGTCGTACGCGGGCAGGGGGGTCGCGCGGGTCATGCTGTCGCCGTTCCAGTCCGTGCGGAACGGACCGGGCTCGACGATGGTCACGCCGATGCCGAAGCCCTCGACCTCCTGGGCGAGCGACTCCGAGATGCCCTCGAGCGCCCACTTGCTGCCGTGGTAGAGCCCGGTGTTGGGGAACGCCGCGACGCCCCCGATGCTGGAGATCTGGAACAGGTGGCCGCTGCCCTGCTCGCGCATGCCGGGCAGGACGGCCTGCGTGCACCACAGCGCGCCGAACACGTTCACCTCGAACTGCTGGCGCACCTGCTCCTCGCTGACCTCCTCGACGCCGCCGGCGAGGCCGTAGCCGGCGTTGTTGACCAGGACGTCCAGCCGGCCCATCGCCGAGCGGGCCCGCTCGACCGTGGCGAACACCGCCGCCCGGTCGGTGACGTCCAGCGGCACGACGAGCAGCGCATCGCCGTGCTGCGCGGCCAGGTCGTCGAGCGAGGAGGTGTCGCGCACGGTGGCGACGACGCGGTCGCCCGCCTCGAGCGCCACCTCGGAGAAGGCACGGCCGAGGCCGCGCGACGCGCCAGTGATCATCCAGGTACGGGTCATGCCGTCCATCCTGCCCACACCCGGGACCGTGACCCGACGGCGGGCGGCCGGGCCCCCGGCGCCTGGTCGTCCCGCACCCCTCGGCGGGAGACGCCGGCCGTCCTCGACGCGGCGACCTGTCGGACCACCTCGGCAGGGCAGCACGGGCGGCGCCGGCGGCCCGGCGACGTGCCGCCTGCTCGCGCTGGCCCGTCTGAGGCTCAGGGGCGAAGATGGCCCGCTGCAACCGGTCGGTCACCGGCCGTGCGGGTATTCAGACCCCTGTCCACCTCCGGGCCCGGCGGACGACCACGTCCGCTGATCCTCCACCCCCGACCCCAGGAGCCCCGCGTGTCCTCGCTGATCCGCGCCACGGAGCGGTTCGAGCAGGCGACCCTGCCCATGGCGGCGGTGTCGCTCGAGGGCGACCTCCTGCGGGTCAACCCCGCGCTGTGCCGGCTGCTCGGCCGCCGCGCGGAGGAGCTGGTGGGCACCCCGGTCGCGGCGCTGTCCGCCGGCCCGACCGCGGCCCCGTCCGAGGTGCTCGCGGCCGTCAGGGGCGGCGCGCCCGGCGGTGAGGTCGGCGCGGTGCTGACCGACGCCCGCGGCCGGCCGCGCGCCGGCCGGGTGGCGTGGAACCTGCTGCGCGACCCCCAGGGCGCTCCCGCGTACCTGAGCGCGGTGTGGGTCGACGAGGAGAGGGTGCAGACGGCTCGGCACGCCCTGACCCGCAGTCAGGTGCGTTGGTGGGCGCTGCTCACCGAGGCCGCCGACTGCACCTGGACGGCCGACGAGGACGGGACCATCACCTCGGTGACGCCGGGCGTGGTCGCGCGCGCGCTGGCCTGGCAGCCGGAGGACCTGCACGGCAGGCAGGCCGTCGCGTCCCTGCACCCCGAGGACCGGCCCCAGTTCGCTGCGGCGTGGCAGCGGCTGCTGTCGGGCAGCAGCGAGCGCGAGGTCGTCGAGGCCCGGCTCGTGGACACGGCCGCCGGCAGCAGCTGGGTACGGCTGACGCTGCGCGACATGCGCTGCGACCCGGACGTGCGCGCGCTGCTGGGTCACGTGCTGGACATCGCCGAGGAGCGGCTGCGCGAGCAGGACCGGACCCGTCTGCAGGAGCGCTTCCGGGCCACCTTCGAGCAGTCGTCGGTCCCGCAGACGGTGCTCGCCCCGGACGGACGGCGGACGCTCGTCAACCGGGCCTTCTGCGAGCTGGTGGGCCGGGAGGCGCACCAGCTGCTCGGCAGCCCGACGGGCGACGTGAGCCACGGGACCGACTCGCCCGCCGCCGAGGCCCTGCTCGGCCGCGTCCTCGCCGGCGAGATCGAGTCCGCGCAGTACGAGCGGGTGCTGCGCCGCTCCGACGGTCGACCCCTGCACGTCCTGGTGTCCGCGAGCCTGCTGCGCGACGTCCACGGCCGGCCGGACGGCGCCGCGACGTTCATGCAGGACCTGTCGACGCTGCGCGACGCCGAGCAACGGCGCGCGCAGCAGGAGGCGTTCTTCCTGGCGCTCAGCCAGCGCGCCAGCGACCTGGCCCTGGTGGGCGACCCCGACGCCCGGATCCTGTTCGCGTCCCCCGCGGTGGAGCACGTGCTGGGCTGGGACCCGGCCGACGTGCTGCTGGTCGAGCCCTGGCGCTTCGTCCACGACGAGGACCGGACCTCGGCCATGCAGGCGTTCAGCTCCGTGCTCGACCGGGGCGGCACCCGGACGCTGCTGATCCGGGTCCTGGAGGCGGGCGGCACCTGGCGGTGGATGGACGTCACGATGACCAACCTCCTGGACACGGCCGTCGGCGGGGTGGTCGCCAACCTGCGCGACGTGACGGAGCGGGTCGAGGCCGAGCGGGCGCTGCGCCGCTCCGAGCTGCGCTACCGGGCGATCGCGGACACGGCTCAGGAGGGGATCTGGGCGGCCACGCCGGACGGCACCACCCTGTACGCCAACGGGCGGATGGCGCAGATCCTCGGCGTGCCGCTGTCGGCGCTGTACGAGCGGCAGCTCGGCGACGTGCTCGGCGGGGTCCTGGCCGACGAGATGCGCGCCCGCCTGGCGCAGCGCCGGCTCCGGGGGGCCGAGCGCTACGAGGTGCACTACCCGCACCCCGACGGCGAGACGCGGGTGCTCGCCGTGTCGGCCGCGCCGCTGCCCGGCGCGGACGGAGCGATCGAGGGCTCGCTCGGCATGGTCTCGGACATCACGGGGGCCCGGCGTACCGAGCAGGAGCTGCGCCACGCGGCGCTGCACGACGCGCTGACCGGGCTGCCGAACCGCGCGCTGCTGCTCGACCGTCTCGAGCACGCGCTCGCGCGGCAGGCGAGCACGGCGGTCCTGTTCGTCGACCTCGACCAGTTCAAGATGGTCAACGACTCCCGGGGGCACGGCGCCGGTGACGAGCTGCTCGTCGCGGTGGCCCGCCGGCTGTCCGGGGCGACGCGTCCGGCCGACACGGTCGGCCGCTTCGGCGGTGACGAGTTCGTGGTGGTGTGCGAGGACGTCGACGAGCAGACGGCCATCGAGATCGCCGAGGGGCTGCTCCGGTCGCTGCACGCGGACCTGGAGGTCGGCGGCGCGGCCGTCCACGTGCGCGCGTCGCTGGGGGTGGCGGTCTCGTCCTCGGCGTCGGCCGAGGACCTGCTGCGGTACGCGGACGCCGCGATGTACTCGGCGAAGGCCGCTGGTCGCGGGCGGGTGCGGCTGTTCGACCCGGGCCTGTCGGCGCAGGCCGAGCAGCGCTGGTCGCTCGCCGCCGACCTGCGGGCCGGCCTGGCCCAGGACGCGCTCGCGCTGCACTACCAGCCGGTCCTGGACCTGCGGAGCGGCCGGGTCCTCGGCGTCGAGGCCCTCGCCCGCTGGGAGCACCCCGAGCACGGCGCCGTGCCGCCCACGCAGTTCGTGCACCTCGCCGAGCTCATCGGGCTCGGCCCGGAGCTCGACCGCTGGGTCGTGCGCCGGGCGCTGACCGAGGGCGCGGCCCTGCTCCGGTCCGGCGCCCTGCCGGCGGGCGCGTCGGTCGCCGTCAACCTCTCGGCGCGGCACATGGCCGACCCCGACCTGGAGGCGCTGGTCGCCACCTGCGCGGATGAGGTCGGGATCCCCGCCGCACAGGTGGTCCTCGAGATCACCGAGAGCGAGCTGATGGACGACCAGGCGCTCGCGGTGCGGCTGCTGCGCCGGCTGCGCGCGCGGGGCTTCCAGGTGGCCGTCGACGACTTCGGCACCGGGTACAGCTCGTTGGCGTACCTGCGCGACCTGCCGGTGACCGGCCTCAAGGTCGACCGCAGCTTCGTGTCGGGTCTGGCCGACGAGCCCGGCGCGCGGGCGATCGTGGCCTCGGTGCTGGACCTCGCCCGCGCCCTCGGGCTGTCGGTGGTGGCGGAGGGCGTCGAGACCTCCGAACAGGCAGCGGTGCTGCGCGAGCTGGGGTGCGGCGCCGCACAGGGCTGGCTCTGGAGCCGTGCCGTGCCCGCGGCCGAGCTGGGTGCGTGGGCTCACGGCGGGTGACGCGCCAGCCTCGTGGTCACCTGCACCGGCCGCACAGGGCACAGTGTCCGGGCGGCCGCGGTCCGGTCGCCGCCCCGACCCCGCAGGAGTCCCGATGACGTCGCCCGCCGCCGGCCCGCCGAGCACCTTGCTGTACGCCTCCGACCCGCTGCGCGCGTTCGCGGAGTTCGCGTCCTGGCCGTTGTCCCTGTCGGTCATGCGTCGCGCCCCGCACGCCGACGGACGACCGGTGCTCGTGCTGCCCGGCCTGCTCGCGGGCGACCTGTCGACGCGGCCGCTGCGCAACATGATGTACCGCACCGGGTCGCACGTGCACGGCTGGCACCTCGGCCGCAACCTCGGCCCGACGCAGCAGGTCGAGGCCGGGCTCCGCAGCCTCGTCGAGCGGCTCGCCGAGCGGCACGGCTCGAAGATCGCGCTCATCGGGTGGTCGCTCGGCGGGATCTACGCGCGTGCGACCGCCGCGGAGCGGCCCGACCTCGTCGCTCAGGTGATCACCCTGGGGACGCCGTTCGCCATGGACGACCCGGGACAGACGCGGGCCCAGCGCGCGTACGACCGCTACGCCCACCTGCACGTGCCCGGGCGCGGGCTGCCGATCCCCGCCGAGGTGCGCGGTCCGCTCCCGGTGCCCGCCACCTCGATCTGGAGCCGGCTCGACGGCGTCGTGTCCTGGCGGGCCAGCGTCGAGACCCCGTCGCCGACGGCGGAGAACATCGCGGTGCACGGCAGCCACCTGGGGCTCGGCCACCACCCCGCGGTCATGTGGGCGGTGGCCGACCGGCTGGCCCAGCCGCCCGGCACCTGGGCTCCGTTCGTCGCGCCGCGCGCGCTGCGACGGCTGTACGCGCCGGTGCCGGCGGAAGGCGCGGGCCGCCGGGCTGCGTGACGCAGCCGGCGCCCGACGCGCTGGGCAGCGCGCGAGCGCTGACCGGCGGTGCAAGGACGGGACCACCGCGCGGACCCAGGGGCTGTCGTGGCGCCGCCGCAGGTCGCCCCGCGCGCCCGCCGCCGCGGCTCGCCTCCCCCTCCCGACGCCCGTGCGCGCTCCGGAGGCCAGGCGTGGCCGGCAACGCGGCAGGGCTGCCGCGGCGCTGGTGCGCCGGGGCAGCCCTGCCATGCCGCTGCGGACCTCTCAGCTGCAGCCGCTCGTGCTCCCACAGCTCTCGCACACGTAGCAGGACCCGGCGGGCCGCATCTTCACGCCGCAGGTCATGCACAGCGGCGCGTCGGCGGACGTGCCCTGCTGCAGCTCGAGCAGCTCGGTGGAGCTGTGCGCCCGGGTCGGCGCGGCCATCTGCGGCTTCTCGACCGGCACCGAGCCGGCGAGCCCCTCGACGTCGACCTCCTCGTCGAGCGCCGGCGCTGCGCCGTAGGACGACGACGAGACGGTCGCCGCCCGCTCTGGCGCGGTGAAGACGCCGAGCTCCGCGCGGGTCTCGTACGGCAGGTAGTCCAGCGCCAGCCGTCGGAACAGGTAGTCCATGACCGACTGGGCGATCCGGATGTCGGCGTCGTCGGTCATGCCGGCCGGGTCGAAGCGCATGTTGATGTACTTGGACACGAACGCCTCGAGCGGGACGCCGTACTGCAGGCCGATGGAGATGGAGACCGAGAAGGCGTCCATCACGCCGGCCAGCGTCGAGCCCTGCTTGCTCATCTTGATGAAGACCTCGCCGAGCGTGCCGTCGTCGTACTCGCCGGCCGTCATGTAGCCCTCGGCGCCCGCGACGGAGAACGACACCGTCTGGCTGCGGCGCTTCTTCGGCAGGCGCTTGCGGGTCGGCCGGTACTCCACGACCGTCTGGACCTCGGCGGTCTTCTCCGAGTCCTTCTTGTCCTGCAGCGGCTGACCGACCTTGCTGTTGTTGCGGTAGATCGCCAGCGCCTTGAGGCCGAGCTTCCAGCCCTGGAAGTAGACGTTCTCGACGTCCTCGATGCTCGCCTCGGCGGGCAGGTTGACGGTCTTGGACAGCGCGCCGGACACGAACGGCTGGATCGCGGCCATCATGTCGACGTGGCCCATCGGGCCGATCGACCGGGCGCCCATGGCGCAGTCGAAGACCTCGTAGTGCTCGGTCTTCAGGCCCGGGGCGTCGATGACGTGGCCGTGCTGGGCGATGTGCTCCACGATCGCCTCGACCGACTCCTCCTGGTAGCCCAAGGCCCGCAGCGCGCGCGGCACGGTCTGGTTCACGATCTGCATCGACCCGCCGCCGACGAGCTTCTTGAACTTGACCAGCGCCAGGTCCGGCTCGAGGCCGGTCGTGTCGCAGTCCATCATCAGGCCGATGGTGCCGGTCGGGGCGATGACCGACGCCTGCGCGTTGCGGTAGCCGTTGCGCTCCCCCAGCACCAGGCAGTCCTGCCACGCCTTGGTCGCCTCGTGCAGGATCCGTGCATCGTCGGCGCCGACGACGCGCACGGCGTCGTTGGCGGCGGCGTGCTTGCGCATCACGCGCTTGTGGCCGTCGGCGTTGCGGGCGTAGCCCTCGTACGGACCGACGATCGCGGCGAGCTCGGCGCTGCGCCGGTAGGCCGTGCCGGTCATCAGGGACGTGATCGCGCCGGCGAGCGCCCGGCCGCCGTCGGAGTCGTAGGCGTGGCCGGTCGCCATCAGCAGCGCGCCGAGGTTGGCGTAGCCGATGCCGAGCTGGCGGAAGGCGCGGGTGGTGTCGCCGATCGGGTCGGTCGGGAAGTCGGCGAAGCAGATCGAGATGTCCATCGCGGTGATGACGATCTCGACGGACTTCGCGAACAGCTTGGCGTCGAACGTGCCGTCAGCGCGCAGGAAGGTCATGAGGTTGAGCGAGGCCAGGTTGCACGAGGAGTTGTCGAGCGACATGTACTCGCTGCAGGGGTTGCTGGCGGTGATGCGCCCCGACTCGGGGTTGGTGTGCCAGTCGTTGATCGTGTCGTCGTACTGGATGCCCGGGTCGGCGCACTCCCAGGCCGCGGTCGAGAGCTTGCGCCACAGCGTGCGGGCGTCCACCGTCTCGATGACGCGGTTGTCCATGCGGGCGCGCAGTCCGAACTCCTTGCCCTGCTCGACGGCCCGCATGAACTCGTCACTGACCCGGACCGAGTTGTTGGCGTTCTGGTACTGGACGCTGACGATGTCCTTGCCGCCGAGGTCCATGTCGAAGCCCGCGTCGCGCAGCGCCCGGACCTTGTCCTCCTCGCGCGCCTTGGTGTCGATGAACTCCTCGATGTCGGGGTGGTCGACGTCGAGCACGACCATCTTGGCGGCGCGGCGGGTGGCGCCACCGCTCTTGATGGTGCCGGCGGAGGCGTCGGCGCCGCGCATGAACGAGACCGGGCCGGAGGCGGTGCCGCCGGAGGACAGCAGCTCCTTGGACGAACGGATGCGCGAGAGGTTGAGGCCCGCGCCGGAGCCGCCCTTGAAGATCAAGCCCTCCTCGCGGTACCAGTTGAGGATCGAGTCCATGCTGTCGTCGACGGCGAGGATGAAGCAGGCGCTGACCTGCTGAGGGGCCGGCGTGCCGACGTTGAACCACACCGGGCTGTTGAAGCTGAACACCTGGTGCAGCAGCATCCACGTGAGCTCGTGCTCGAAGACCTCGACGTCGTCCGAGGTGGCGAAGTAGCCGTGCTCGGCGCCGGCCGCGGCGTACTTCTCGACGACGCGGTCGATGAGCTGGCGCAGGCTCTGCTCGCGGTTGTCGGCGCCGACGGCCCCGCGGAAGTACTTGGTGGTGACGATGTTGGCGGCGTTGACGGACCAGGAGCTCGGGAACTCGACGCCGCGCTGCTCGAAGTTGACCGAGCCGTCGCGCCAGTTGGTCATGACGACGTCGCGGCGCTCCCAGCTGACCTCGTCGTACGGGTGCACGCCGGCGGTCGTGTAGACGCGCTCGACGCGCAGCTGTGCACCGCGGCGACCGGAGCCGTCCTTGGACCGTCCGGGGGCGCTGCTGACCGTCTCGGTCATGGAGGAGTCCTCTTCTCGTCGGGGAGTACAACCACCGCGCGGGGCGCGGCATTCGCAGGGGGGTGTGCTGGTGCGGACGTGTCTGGAGCAGACGTACGGGAGGCGGGCGCCGGACGGGCCGGGCGCCGTGCGGCGGGGGGGGGACGTCAGGCCGGGGCGAGCGTGCGGCCCGGCGGGCCGGTGTCCTCGCCCTGCACGCGACCGGCGCGCAGAGCGGTGATCTCGGCCTCGAAGTCCGCGAGGGACTCGAACGCGCGGTAGACGCTGGCGAAGCGCAGGTAGGCGACCTCGTCCAGCTCGCGCAGCGGCGTGAGGATGGCGAGGCCGACCTCGTGGGCGGGCACCTCCGCGGCACCGGCCGCCCGGATGGTCTCCTCGACCTGCTGCGCGAGCTGAGCCAGGGCGTCCTCCGGGACGGGCCGGCCCTGACAGGCCTTGCGGACGCCGCTGACGACCTTGGCGCGGCTGAACGGCTCGGTCACGCCGGAGCGCTTCACGACCGCGAGGGAGGTCTCCTCCACGGTGGTGAACCTGCGACCGCACTGCGGGCACGACCGGCGCCGGCGGATGGCGTCGCCGTCACTCGCCTCGCGGCTGTCGACGACGCGGGAGTCGGCCGAGCGGCAGTACGGACAGCGCATCCCGTCTCTCCTCCCGCTCGTCCTCTCCACATGCTGTGGAGAGCCTCCTCCACAGCATGTGGAGAACTACAACCCTGTAAGTACTAGATGTTGTGTCGCGGACAGTAGGCGGCCACGAGGTGTGGCGCAAGGCGCAGAGCACGGCGACACGCGGCCAGACGAGAAAGACGCAGGTGGGCACGGGGTCGAAGCCGCGCGCCCCCTCGGCGTGTCGCACCCGTTGCAGGACGGCCAGCACCGGATCGCCGTCCGCAGCGGGGCTGACGCTCGCCTCGTCCACCCACAGGCCGGCGCTGCATCACGGCTCGCACGCGGGTCACGCCGAGCACACGAACCGCCTCGACTGCCCACAGGACGACTGCCTGCAGGAGACGTCAGACGGCGAGGGGCAGCAGGAGCTGCTGACCGACCTGGAGCGCACTGCTGGGCAGGTGGTTGACGCGCTGCAGCTGCTGGACGACCTCGCGCGGGTCGCGGTGGGGGGCGAGGCGGCGGGACACGCTCCAGAGCGTGTCCCCCGGCTGCACGGTCACCTGGGTCAGCGTCGGGCCACCCGGCTCCGCGGTGACCGAGGCGTGACTCGCTGAGCGCCCGAACGCGAACGCCGCCAGCAGCAGGGCGACCAGGACCAGCAGCACCAGGGCGCGGCCCCGTCGGGTGAGGTGGACGCGCGAGCGGCCGCGGGCGACGACGGCGGGCCGCGGCGCCACCTGCGAGCGCTGGGGAGCCCGGCCGGGCTCGGCAGCACTCGCGGTGCTGGCGGAGCGGGCGTACGGCCGGGTGGCGGTGGCGGTGGCGGTGCTCATGGCTTCTCCCTCACGTCGTCGCGGTCCGTCTACCCGAACACGCGTTCGATCGAACGTCTGTACGAGTTCTACCGTCGACCTCCGACAAAGTCACGACACGTTCGAACAGGTGTTTGATCGCAGGGCCCGGGAGGGCTAGCGTCCGCCCGTGATCACGGGGCTGCGAGGGCCCTGGCGAGCGAGAGGAAACGCCGTGGCGACCAGCGAGTCCGGAGTCGTGCGAGACCTGCCTGACGGGCCGAGCGACGAGGCCGGCCTGACCCCGCGCCAGCGACGGGTGCTCGAGGTGATCCGGGAGTCGGTGGAGAGCCGGGGCTACCCGCCCACCGTGCGCGAGATCGGCCACGCGGTCGGGCTGACCAGCACGTCGAGCGTCTCCCACCAGCTGATGACCCTGCAGAAGAAGGGTTTCCTGCGGCGCGACCCGTCCCGCCCCCGCGCCGTGGACGTCCGCATCCCGGGTGAGGCGCCGCAGCCACCGGCGGTGGACACCGCCGACGAGGCCGCGGAGCGCGAGGCCCGGCCCTCCCCCGCGTACGTGCCGGTCCTCGGCCGCATCGCCGCGGGGGGGCCGATCCTCGCCGAGCAGGCCGTGGAGGACGTGTTCCCGCTGCCGCGCGAGCTCGTGGGCAGCGGGACGCTGTTCCTGCTGCGCGTGGTCGGTGACTCGATGGTCGACGCCGCCATCGCCGACGGTGACTGGGTCGTGGTGCGCCAGCAGCCCAACGCCGACAACGGCGACATCGTCGCGGCCATGATCGACGGCGAGGCGACCGTGAAGACCTACAAGCGGCGCGACGGCCACGTCTGGCTGATGCCCCACAACGAGGCGTACGCGCCGATCCCCGGCGACGACGCCGTCGTGCTCGGCCGCGTCGTCACCGTCCTGCGCAAGGTCTGAGCGCGTGCCCCTCCTGCACGGAAGGCAAGCCAGGGCCATGCAGCTCGCTGGCGCACACGTCCTGGTCACCGGCGCCTCCCGCGGCATCGGAGCGCACGTCGCTCAGCGGGCCGCGCCGCGGGGCGCCACCGTCACCGTCGTGGCGCGCAGCGCGGATCCGCTGCACGAGCTGGCCGAGCGCATCGGCGGGTACGCGGTCCCCGTCGACCTGGCCGACCCGGCCCAGCGCAGCGGTCTGATCCAGCGCGTCGAGGGAGGTCGAGCGGGGCGCCCCGTCGACGTCCTGGTCAACGCTGCGGGCACGGACGGCGTGGGCTCGCTGCTCGCCACCAGCGAGCGCACGATGCAGGGGCTGTTCCAGGTCAACCTGCTCGCGCCGACCGAGCTGTCCCGGCAGGTCGTGCCCGGCATGGTCGCCCGCGGCCGAGGTCAGATCGTCAACGTCTCGTCCGGCTTCTCCACCGTGGTGACGGCGGGCCTGGCTTCCTACTGCTCCAGCAAGGCGGGCCTGTCGCACTTCACGGCTGCCCTGCGCCAGGAGCTGACGGGGACCGGGGTCGGCACGACGCTCGTGGAGCTGGGCCCGGTGCGCACCGCGATGATCGCCGCCATCCCGGAGGACCGGCTGACCGGCCCCTCTCTCCGGCGCCTCCTGCGCCTGCACGTCACGCCGATGGTCGAGCCGGACGACGTGGCGAAGAAGGTCTGCGAGGCGGTCGAGCGCGACCGCGCGCACGTCGTGCTGCCCAAGCGGATGATCCCCGCCGTCGGCCTCACCTGGCTCCCCCGCCGGGTCGCCGACCTGCTGCTCAGCGGACTCCCGAAGCGCTGAGGCTGCCTCAGCCCCCCTCGAGCTGGGTGCGTGCCTCGCGGGCCACGACCTCCTCGGCTGGTCCCGGGACCTCGGCCGTGCCCTCCAGGGGGTAGACGGTCGGGTCGCCCTCGACCGTGAAGGTCGCTGTGTAGAAGGTCCGAAGCGTCACCTGCTGGGGGCCGGCCTCGCGGTAGACGTGCTCGACCTGCGGCGCACCTGCGGACTCGTCCAGGACGGTGCCGTCGCCGAAGTCCCAGCGGTAGCCGCTCGCCTGGATGGTGAGGGTGACCCCGAGGCCGAAGATCGGCCGAGGCGGCAGGCTCCTCGTCGCGGGGCTGCTGGTGGAGAAGCGGGTCTTGGCGCCGACGAGGGTGTCGCCGACGGGCTCGACCACGACCTGGGAGCCGGGGAGACCGAAGGTCTGCCACTGCGCGCGGACCTGGGCCAGGACGGCGGCACGCGGGTCCTGCTCGGCGACCTCCGCGGGGCCGGCGCAGACAGCTGCTGGATCAGTCCTCATCACGGGAGGTCCGTAGGCATCGGCAGCTGCTTCCCACGTCCGCACGTACACCCAGTAGCGGAAGTCCTGCGGGTCAGGACACGTTGTGGCTGACGCCTGACACACAGCACTAGCACCGGCCTCAGGACCATTGCCTGGACACGTCGGGACGTAGACGTGAATCGGTGGATGCTTCCTTGGCGCGGAGCCGCCCGGCCTTCCGCTCGGCGACACCGGTTCATCGTCGTGCGGGCACTCCTCAAGCGCGACGTCGCACTCGCGACCCTCACAACCAGGCGGTCTCGGGCCGGCGCAGAGTTCATGGTCCGCGCGAGCCGCACCGGTGAGGACCAGTAGGGAGAGACCAAGTATCAGCGCGATCGGAAGGCGCAGGCTTACCGGGCGGTCACTAATCACGAGGGACTGACCTGTGTCGCGAACCAACGGCTCCCGTCGTGCTGCACGTCGAAGCGCAGCGTTAGATTGCGCCCGCCGCTAACAGTGCGAACTTTCGAGCCTGAGGCGCCAAGCACGTCCAAGTCCGCTAGGTCGTAGTCGACGAGCACGAGGCCCTTTCGCTGAGGCAGCCCTGGCGACGCCACCGCAGTTTTCACCCTGTTCTGGCCACCTGCGTAACTTCGCCCCTCCGAGCGCGCCTTCTCCAGCGACTCGATGTACGCCTGACAGGTCACGCAGCCCTCCTGGCTCAGAGCCCGAAGTCTCGAGGGGTCCACAGTCACGTAGGCCTCGTTGAGCGCGTCCATCCAGCTCCGCGCGAACGCCTCAGCTCCCGCCTCCGTCGCCTCGTCCACCGACGCAGCACTCTCGACGGGCCCCGCAGTCGCGGACACTGACGAAGACGCCGACGGCGTCGCCCCCGGGCTCCCCGTCGGAGCACCCGCCGGCGACGACGGCACGCCCGGCGACCCGGTCGGTGCCGCACTCACCGGCGGCAGCGCCACCGGCCCGGTGGACGGCGACGACGAGCACCCGGCAACGAGCACCACCAGGGCAACAGCAGCCAGAGCGCGACTCACGGGCGGAGAGTACCGACGAGCAGGGCCGCCAGGGGGCCCTGTGGACAAGGTCTACCCGGGTAGCTGAGCGACGACGACGAGCCGTCCGTCGGGGTCCCGGACCGTGATGCCCATGCGCTCCCAGTACGGGTTGTGCGCCGCCTCGAGGGCGACCCCCGCCGCGACGAGCGACTCCCGGAGAGCGGCCACGTCCGCGGCGGTCGGCACGTAGAGCACCAGGAGGTCGTCGGCCGTGGCCGGGACCGGGGCGGGCCCGCCCTCCGTCAGCTCGAGCTGCCCGCCACCGGGCAGGGCGAAGAACACCAGCCGGTACGGCGCGCTGTCGTACGGCCCGTCCACCGGCAGGGACAGCAGCCCGCCGTAGAAGGCCACCGCGTCCTCGAGGGACCGGGTCGGGTGGGCCACCCGCACGCGGACCCAGCGCGGCCCGGGCAGCTCCTCGAGCACCGCGGTCCCCGAGCCACCGGGCTGCATCACGTACGTCTCGTGCAGCCGCACCGAGCCGTCCGGCAGCGTCTCGACCCGCGCCTCGCAGGTACCGGTCACCGACTGCCCGGCCGTCGTCAGGTGCGCGAACGCGTACGCCAGGTCCCGCCCGTCACGCCGGCCGGCGAGCGTGCCGGCGACCACCGGCCCGCCCGCGTACGTGCCCGTGACGATGCCCTCGCGGTCCTCGCGCAGCGACGTCGTCTGGGGCCCGCCGAAGCGACGGCCGTCGAGCGAGGGCGTCACGCGGAGGCGTACGCCGACAGCTCGGAGGCCAGCTGACGCCCGACGCGCGCGGACAGGTGGGTGCCCTCTGCCAGGTGCTCCTCGGTGAGGACCTCGCCCTCGGAGTGGATGCGCGAGACGAGCCCACCGTGCGCGTAGGGCAGGACGACGTCGACGAGCACGTCCGGGTGGGGCACCTCCTCCTCGAGGACCTCGAGCAGCTGCGGCAGGCCCTCGCCGGTCTTGGCCGACACCAGCACCACGTGCTTCTCACGACGCTGCAGGCGGCCGAGCACGAGCGGGTCGGCGAGGTCGCACTTGTTGACGACGACGACCTCGGGGATGTCGGACGCGCCGATGTCGGCGAACACCGCGCGCACCGCGCTGAGCTGGCCCTCGGGGTCGGGGTGGGAGCCGTCGACGACGTGCAGGACCAGGTCGGCGCCCGACACCTCCTCCAGCGTGGAGCGGAACGCCTCGATGAGCTGGTGCGGCAGCAGCCGGACGAAGCCGACCGTGTCGCTGAGCGTGAACTCGCGGCCGGCCGGCGTCTGCGCCTTGCGCACCGTCGGGTCGAGGGTCGCGAACAGCGCGTCCTCGACGAGCACCCCAGCGCCCGTGAGGCGGTTGAGCAGCGAGCTCTTGCCCGCGTTGGTGTAGCCCGCGATGGCGACGGACGGCACGTGGCCGCGGACCCGCTCCTGGCGCTTGGTGTCGCGCGCGGTCTTCATCAGCGCGATCTCACCGGCGAGCTTGGCCTTGCGGTTGCGGATGCGCCGGCGGTCGGTCTCGATCTTGGTCTCACCGGGACCGCGGGTGCCGACACCGCCGGACCCGGAGCCGCCGGCGCCACCGCCCTGGCGCGACAGCGCCTCGCCCCAGCCGCGCAGGCGCGGGAGCATGTAGGTCATCTGGGCCAGCTCGACCTGCGCCTTGCCCTCCCGGCTGGTCGCGTGCTGGGCGAAGATGTCGAGGATCAGCCAGGTGCGGTCGATGACCTTGACCTTGACGATCTCCTCGAGGCTGCGCAGCTGACCGGGGCTCAGCTCGCCGTCGCAGATCACCGTGTCGGCGCCGGAGGCGAGCACCTGGTCGCGCAGCTCCTTGGCCTTGCCGGAGCCGACGTAGGTCTTCGGGTCGGGCTTCTCGCGCCGCTGCGCCAGGCCCTCGAGCACCTCGCAGCCCGCGGTCTCGGCGAGCGCCTGGAGCTCGCTGAGCGAGTTCTCCGCGCCGACGGCGTCGCCGTACGGGTAGACGCCCATGAGGACGACCCGCTCGAGGCGCAGCTGGCGGTACTCGACCTCGGTGACGTCCTCGAGGTCGGTGCGGATCCCCGCGACGCGGCGCAGGCCGGTGCGGGCCTCGAGCTCGTACCCCTCGCCCTCGAGGTCGTGGAACGCCTCGACGGGGAGGTCGTCGTCGAGGTGGATCGCGTCGTCGGAGGCGGCGGAGGCAGAGGAGGAGGCGGACGGGGCGGCAGCGGCTGCAGCAGTCATCGATCCCTCAACGCGGTGCGCAGGTCGGTTCATCCCCCGCAGCGTCGCACGCGCCTGCGACACCGGCACGCGATTACGCGGGCAGCGCCCGCAGGCCGGCGACCAGCTCGGCGCGGTCCTCGGGCGACAGGGCGGCGTAGGCCGGCGCCACCAGCGCGTCGGTCACCCGCTCCGCCTCGGCCATCGCCTCCCGCGCCAAGTCCGGGTCCGGCCAGGGCTGCGGCCAGCGGAAGAACTCCGCGTTGCCCGCGCCGTAGCGCCCAGACATCACGGCCTGCAGCGGGTCGATGCCCGCCGCGGCCACCGCGACGAGGTGCAGCCCGCCGCGGTGCTCGCGCATCACCTGCAGCGCGAGCGCCAGCCGGGCCGGGTCGTCGGCCGGCGCGGAGGGCGCCAGCAGCCGTGCCCGCCAGCCGGCGAACAGCGGGACGCCCATGACGCCGGACGCGCTCGCCGCCGTCGTCAGCAGGTCGGCGAGCCGGCCCGCGGCGGGCACGGAGGTGAAGGTCCGCCGCCCCCAGTCGGTGCAGCAGGCGGCGTACTCCTCGACGATCCGGTCGACCGGCAGCACCGCGCGGCCCTTCTCCCAGGCCTTGCGCTGCAGCTCGGGCGGGAAGAAGCCGAACGCGGCGACCATCACGGACGCGTCCGCGTCGCCGAGCACCCCGCCGCGCCCGCAGTGGTAGAAGCTCCAGGTCGACAGCCCGAGCTCCTTGCCGCGCTCGGCGGTCGCGGGGTCGAACATCCAGCCCGCGCCGAGGCGCCCGACCGGTCCGGCCACCCCGCGGACGGTCTCCTCCGGTGTCATACCAGGCCCTCCAGCCAGTCGTCGCGCACATCGCCCTCGCTCACCAGCACCGCGGGCCCGGACAGCAGCACGTGCCCGTCCTCGCGCCAGGTCACGACCAGCCGGCCGCCGGGCACGTCGACGTCGTGCGGCTCGCCGCGGCCCTCGCCGGAGCGCAGCACCTGCGCGACCACCAGCGCGCAGGCACCCGTCCCGCACGACCGGGTCTCCCCCACGCCGCGCTCGTGGACGCGCATCCGCAGGTGCCGCGGGCCGACCTGCTCGAGGTACTCGACGTTGAGGTCGGTGCGGTCCGGCGCGAGCACGCCGAGCGCCTCGACGCTGTCGACCGGCAGGACGGCGTGCGGGTTGCCCATGTCGACGGACGTGGCGGCGACGCCGTCGACCGGGACGTCCTCGCCCACGACGGCGGGCCCCATGTCCACGACCACCACGTCCGGGCCGACCTCGACCTGCTTGACCCCGCCGCGGGTCGCCAGCGACAGCGCCCCGGCCTGCTCCAGCCCGGCATCCACGAGGAACCGGGCGTACACGCGCACCCCGTTGCCGCACATCTCCGCGATGCTGCCGTCGGCGTTGCGGTAGTCCATGAACCACCGGGCCTGCGCCGGGTCGGTGTGCGGGACCACGCGCAGCACGCCGTCGCCGCCGATCCCGGCCCGCCGGTCGCACAGCCGCGCGACGAGCTGCGGGGTGAGCTCCAGCCGGTCCTCGAGGTCGGGCAGCACGACGAAGTCGTTCTCGGTCCCGTGGCCCTTCAGGTAGCGCACGTCCCGGAGGCTAGCCGCAGGGACTGCGCGAGCTCGGACCCGTCGCGCTCCAGCCAGGTGATGCGGGGGTCGCGGCGGAACCACGCCCGCTGGCGGCGGGCGAAGCGCCGGGTCGCCACCACGGTCGCCTCCCGCGCCTGCTCCCCCGTCGTCGTGCCGTCCAGCTGCGCGAGCGCCTGCGCGTACCCCAGCGCCCGGCTGGCCGTCACGCCCTCGCGCAGCCCGCGGCCGGCGAGCCCCGCGACCTCGTCCAGCAGGCCCGCGGCCCACATCCGGTCGACCCGCTGCGCGAGGCGCTCGGCGAGGTCCGGCACGTCGAGGCCGACCTGCACGACGTCGTACACCGCGTCGTACGACGTCATCGCGCCGGGCATGGCGCCGGTCAGCGTGACAACCTCGAGGGCGCGCACGACCCGCCGCCCGTTGCCGGCCTCCATCCGCGCGGCCGCCGCCGGGTCCAGCGCGGCCAACCGCGCGTGCAGGGCATACGGCCCCTCGCGCTCGAGGTCGGCCTCCAGCTGCGCCCGCAGCGCGGGGTCGGTGCCGGGGAAGCGCAGGTCGTCCAGCGCGGCCCGCAGGTACAGCCCCGACCCGCCGACCAGCACCGGCGTGATCCCCCGGGCCAGCAGGTCGTCCAGCACGCCGCGGCACAGCACCTGGTAGTCCGCGGCCGTGGCCGTGCGGGTCACCGGCCACACGTCGAGCAGCGCGTGCGGCACCCCGCGCCGCTCCGCGACCGTGAGCTTGGCGGTGCCGATGTCCATGCCCTCGTAGAGCTGCATGGAGTCGGCGTTGACCACCTGTCCGCCGAGAGCGAGGGCGAGGTCGACGGCGAGGTCGGACTTGCCGGTCGCGGTGGGTCCGACGACCGCGACGACGCGGCTCACCCCGTGGGCCGGTCCATGGACGCGAGGGTGCGCACCGCCCAGAAGGCGTCGCCCGACAGGCGCAGGCGCCCGAGCAGGAAGGCCTTCTTCGGGTCCTCCGCGCCGGCCGCGACGCGCAGGAAGCGCACCAGCGTCGTGCTCAGCGTGGCGCGCGGCTTCGATCCGGGCGCCACCGTCCGGGCGCCCGCCGCGTCGAGCTCCACCACGTGGACGTGCTCGGTGCCGTCGTCGTCGAGCGCGAAGGCCAGCCGGTCGGTGCCCCGGCCCGGCTTCGGCCCGTACCGCCCGGCCATGCCGGTGAACACCAGGCCGAGCACCACGGGGGTGCCGATGCCGTGCACCGCCTCGCGGATCGCGTCGTCGTCCGACGTGCGCAGGAAGGCGAGGACCTCCTCGGGGCTGCGCCCGGCGAGCTCGTCCGGCAGGTCGGTCACGGCCTGAGGCTAGCCCCGAGCGGCGACGTGGGGGATCAGCCGCAGGCGGTCGCGGGCAGCGGCGCCGGGCGGCCGATCCCGGGCATGCCCAGGGAGACGCCGGGGGTCGTGGGCATCCGCCCGGCCGCCCACGCGTCGCCCGCGGCCGTGCGGCGGTGGCTGAGCACCGGGCCGGTTGCCAGCAGGTAGTGCGGCGCCGCGCCGGTCACGTCGACGGTGACGACGTCGCCGCTGCGCACCCCGGGGACGCGCTCGAGGTGCACGAGCCGGTTGTCGCGGGCCCGGCCGTCCATGCGGCCCTGCCTGCCGTCGACCTCGTGCACGAGCACCTCGACCGTGCGGCCGACCTGCGCCTGCATGCCCTCGTGGGTGATGCGGTCCTGCAGCTCGACGAGCCGTCCGTACCGCTCCTTGACGACCTCGGCCGGCACCGGGTCGGCGTACGTCGCGGCCGGCGTGCCCGGGCGGGGGCTGTACTGGAACGTGTAGGCGCCGGAGAAGCGGCTGGCCTCGACGACGCGCAGCGTCTCGGCGAAGTCGGCCTCGGTCTCGCCGGGGAAGCCGACGATGACGTCGGTGGTGATCGCGGCGTCGGGGATCTGCGCGCGCACGCGGTCGAGGATGGCGAGGAAGCGCTCGGAGCGGTAGGAGCGCCGCATCGCCTTGAGCACCGCGTCGGAGCCCGACTGCAGCGGCATGTGCAGGCTGGGGCAGACCGCCGGCGTCTCGGCCATCGCGGCCACCACGTCGTCGGTGAAGTCGCGGGGGTGCGGGCTGGTGAAGCGCACCCGCTCCAGGCCCTCGACGGCCCCGACCGCGCGCAGGAGCTTGCCGAAGGCCTGCCGGTCGCCGAACGAGCGGCCGTAGGAGTTGACGTTCTGCCCGAGCAGCGTCACCTCAAGCACGCCCTGGGCGGCGAGCACCTCGACCTCGCGCAGCACGTCGCCGGGCCGCCGGTCCTCCTCGCCGCCGCGCAGGCTCGGGACGATGCAGAACGTGCAGGTGTTGTCGCAGCCGACGCTGATGCTCACCCAGGCCGTCGCGGCGCTGCTGCGGCGGGCCGGCAGCGCGCTGGGGAACACCTCGAGCGCCTCGAGCAGCTCCACCTGGCTGCGCTGCTCGACCCGCGAGCGCTCCAGCAGCACCGGCAGCGAGCCCACGTTGTGGGTGCCGAACACGACGTCCACCCACGGGGCCTTCGTCGTGATGAGCGACTGGTCCTTCTGCGCCAGGCAGCCGCCGACGGCGATCTGCATCCCCGGGGTGCGGTCCTTGACCGGCTTGAGGTGGCCGAGGTTGCCGTACAGCCGGTTGTCGGCGTTCTCGCGGACGGCGCAGGTGTTGAACACGACCACGTCGGGAGGGGTTCCGTCGCCCGCCGGCGCGTAGCCCGCCTCGTCCAGCAGACCGGCGATCCGCTCGCTGTCGTGCACGTTCATCTGGCAGCCGTAGGTGACCACCTCGTACGTGCGGGGGGCGGGGACCGGGAGCGACGTCATGGTGGGTGCCAGCGTATGCGCGCAGGCCGACGAGGAGGGGGCTGGACCTCGCGGACGCGTGCTGTCACAGTCCGTCCACCAACCGCGACCCCCCGTGGAGTGCCCGTGCGCCGTCCCCTCGCCCTGCTGTGCGTCACCGCCGCGCTCGGAGGCGGCCTCGCCGCCGCCTCCCCGAGCTCGGCCGCACCCTCCCCCGCCGCTCCCCCGAGCCGCCCGGCGCCCGCGCCCGCCGTCGACGGCGAGCTGCTCGTCGGCTACGTCGCCGGCGCCGCGCCCGCAGCCCGCGAGCGCGCCCGTGGGCGGGCATCGGCCCGGCTCGCCGAGCGGCTGGTGGCAGGCGGCGCCGGTCGGGCGGAGGTCGAGCGCGTGCAGCTGCCGGCCGGCAAGGCCCGCGAGCAGGCCCTCGCCGAGCTGCGGGCCGACCCGGCGGTCGCGTACGCCGAGCCCAACTACCTGCTCACGCACCAGGCGGCCGCCACCGACCCGTACGTCGCCGACGGCCGGCTGTGGGGCGTCTACGGCGACGCCTCCACCCCGGCCAACCAGTACGGCAGCCAGGCCGCCGAGGCCTGGACCCGCGGCAACACCGGCAGCCGCAGCGTCTACGTCGGCGTGATCGACGAGGGCATCCAGCACGCCCACCCCGACCTCGACGCCAACGTCTGGACCAACCCCTACGACCCGGTCAACGGCCGCGACGACGACGGCAACGGCTACGTCGACGACGTGCGGGGCTGGGACTTCGCCAACGGCGACAACAGCATCTACGACGGCGGCAGGCGCGGCTCGCTCGACGACCACGGCACGCACGTCTCGGGCACCATCGCCGGCAAGGCCAACAACGGCGCCGGCGTCGCGGGCGTCACCTGGAGCACCACGCTGATCAGCGGCAAGTTCCTCGGGCGCAGCGGCGGCTCGCTCGCCGCCGCCGTGCAGGCGGTCGACTACTTCACGGACCTGAAGAAGCGGCACGGCCTGAACATCGTCGCGACCAGCAACAGCTGGGGCGGCGGCGCCTACTCGCAGGCCCTGAGCGACGCCATCGCGCGGTCGGACGCCGAGAACATCCTGTTCATCGCCGCCGCCGGCAACAGCGGGACCGACAACGACGTGACGGCCTCCTACCCGTCCGGCTACGACGTCGCCAACGTCATCAGCGTCGCGGCGATCGACAAGAACGGCGGCCTCGCCTCGTTCAGCCAGTACGGCGCGCGCAGCGTCGACCTCGGCGCGCCCGGCGTCGACGTCTGGTCCACCACCGCCTCCAACACGTACTCGAGCTACAACGGCACCTCGATGGCGACGCCGCACGTCAGCGGGGCGGCGGCGCTGTACGCCGCCTCCCACCCGGGTGCCACCGCGGAGCAGATCAAGGCCGCGATCCTGGCCGCCGCCGTGCCCACGCCGTCGCTGACCGGCAAGACGGTCACCGGCGGCCGTCTGAACGCCTCCGGCTTCTAGCCCGGATCTTTCGTGATCTTGCCGGCCACGGTTCCGTCGGGCGCTGCTGGCCGGTGCGGGGCTGATTCTGCACCCAGGGTGTGACAGGTCGACCGATGTCGCTCGGGTGGGCGCCGGTTCCA
>JAABUN010000419.1_pt1 | contig 111852 bp, 96 predicted proteins | sample 5559311 | NCBI WGS metagenome assembly JAABUN01 (sample SAMN10711877, study PRJNA513370) | rock metagenome | isolation source: Antarctica rocks | place: Antarctica: Victoria Land, Siegfried Peak sud | reverse complement strand
TGGACATGGCGCCTCCTGCACGCTTCGCGTCGCCCGCCGAGGCTATCGAGGCTAGCACCCCGCCGCACACCTTGCAAATCACGCCTGACAACCCACTAGGGCGCTATGGCGACCGGCGGGAGTGTGCGTGTCTTGTCCCTCTTCGTCCGCATGATGATGGAGGGCCGCGCCGCGCGGCCTGCGGGAGGCACCACCGATGGCATCCTCTGCCAACGACGAGCGCGACGAGCGCTGCACCGATACCGGCACGAGCGAGCATGATGACGATAGCGGCGCGTCGCCGCGCTGGCGTACGGCGAACCGGGAGCGCCGGGGGCCACAGCGCGCGCCGAGGCGGCGCCAGGCCAGGGCGACAGCGCGCGTGCGACGCGGCCCGACCCGCGCCGCGCGACAGGGAACCGAGGAGTTCAAGTGCGGGCAGTGTCGGGCCTTCATCGGTCCGACGATCGGGGGCGGGCGGCACCGCAATCACTGCCCGCTCTGCCTCCACTCGCGTCACGTCGACAGGGCGCGGCCCGGCGATCGGGCGAGCGACTGCCGGGCCTCGATGGCGCCGATCGCGCGCTTCGACCGCCCCGGCGGCGAGTCGGTGATCGTCCACCGCTGCCTCGGCTGCGGCCTGGAGCGACACAACCGCCTCGCCGACGACGACAATCTGGCGTTGCTGATCCGTTTGCCGCTGGTCGCGCCCCGGATCGGGCGGGTGCCGGAGGATGGCACGGTATCCGGCGAGGGTATCACGACGCACGGTACGCGACCGAGGCACCGCGGGCGGTGGCGCGAGGTGTCTTGACCGGGCGCGATCGCGCAAGAGGGGGCGGGCCAGGTGGCCCGCCCCTGCATGGTCTAGTCCGGTCGCCCTGGCGGCTGTCTCAGGCGGCGGCGGCAACCGTCGTCCCGAGGGCCGACGTGAAGAAACGATCGAGGCGCTCCGCATATTCGGCGGCACAGCACGACCAGAGGGAGGCGTGCCCGCGCCCCGGACGGACCCAGAGCTCCTTCGGTTCGCTCGCCGCCTCGTAGAGGGCGAAGGCGTTCTGGACCGGAACGAACAGATCCTCGGAGTCGTGGATGATCAGCACCGGGCGCGGCGCGAGCGTGGCGATCGCGTCGATCGGGCGGTTGGTCGCCAGGCGCGCGTGGGTGAGCAATTCCCCGAAACGGAGGATCAGCGGACCGAGCGGTGCGATCGCGCTGTGTCCGAGTTCGCGCAGGCTGCCGAGCGCGGTATCGGACAGGGCGGTGAAGCTGCTATCCGCCGCCACCGCCCCGATCCGTGGCTCGCGCGCGGCGGCGAGCAGCGAGGCCGCCGCCCCCATCGAGATACCGGCGACACCGAGGGGCAGCGCATCGAGTTCGGGGCGCGCCCGCACGTAGTCAACCGCCGCGATGATGTCGCCGGCCTCGCGGTAGCCGATCGTGGAGCGTGTCCCCTCGCTGGTGCCATGTGCGCGGAAGTCGAAGAGGAGGACCGCGTGGCCGCTGGCGTGGAGGGCATGCGCCAGATCGAGGAGTTCGTGGCGATTCATCGCGTAGCCGTGGCAGATGATCAGCACGTCGCGCGGCGCGGCGTGCGCGAGATACCACCCGCGCAGGGTGACACCATCCCCGCTCCGAAAGGCGATCTCCTCGATCGTCTCATCGATCGCGCGCGTGGCGATCGCGCGCAGATGGCGCGGGCGGGTGATGATGTGGGCGAGCGTGGCGCTGCCGCCGAGGGTGAGCATGGCGAGGCCGCCGCCAACGAGCCCGACCGGGCCGAGTGACCGCCGGATGCCGTCGAGCAGGCCGCGTCGCCAGTCGCCCGCGTGCGCGGGTCCGCGCAGGCCACCCGCCGGTGTGGCAGGCGCGGTGCTGAGTGGGAACATGGGTGTGTTGGTCTCCGATCGATGGTCCGTGAAGCGGGTCTGCGCGGCACATCGCGCGATTCACGAAGGGTATGCTATCGAACGGAGTATAGCAGGAAAATTTAACGTCGCGTTAACGTCTGCGGCGTTCAGCCTCTTACGGGGCGGCGCGCTCAGCGTTCGAGCGCCTGGTAGGCACGGAGGGTCTGGCGTGCGATCCGCTCCCACGATAGCGCGCCGAAGAGGTGCGTCGCTTCGCGCGGCGTGTCGAGCGCCCAGGTCAGGGCGGCGGTGAGCGTCTCCGCCTGTAGCTCGCCCGCATAGGTGCGGACCCAGGCCGTGCCCATCTGTTCTTGTAACTCCGGCAACGCGCCCAGCGCCGGGACGAGGACCGGGCGCTCGAAGGAGAGGGCCAGGATGGCACTCCCCGAATTGAGGATCTCCCGGTAGGGGAGCACGACCAGATCGGCGGCGCAGAGATAGCGCTGGAGGAGCGCGGCGGGGATGAAACGCAGGTGCAATTGTACCCGTGGGTCGGACCCCGCCGCCGCGCGGAGCGCATCGATGAGCGCCGGATCGCTGGGGGCACCGGCGATCACGAGGAAGACATTGCGCGCGGGGAGTTGGCGGAAGGTACGGATGAGGTGGGGGAGATTTTTATACGGGCGGAGCTGACCGAGCGAAATCAGGACTTGCGCCCCTTCCGGCAAACCGAGTTGGCGACGCGCCGTGTCGCGCGTCTGCCCCATGGGATAGGCGGTGCGATAGGAGCCGTGGGGGATGACGAAGGCGGGCCGGGCGCGCAGGCAGGGGAAGTGTTGCAGCGTCAGGTCGCGCCCCGCCCCGGTGAGCGCGATGACCGCGTCCACCCGACCGAGGAGCGTGCGCCAGAGCCGAGCTTCCACACGCGGATAGAGCCCTTCGTGCGAGCGGAGATTGTGGGCTGTCCAGACGATCTTGATCCCCCGCGCCCGTGCGACCACCAGCAGGAAGCGCAGGAGCAGGGTTAACGGGATGGCCTGCCAGAGGCGCGGCAGGTTGAGGATCGATTCCGGCCAGCGGACATGCCAGATCTGATAACGTCCGAAGATTAGCCGCAACGGGGTGAAATCGTCCACGCGCACGCCGAGTGCCGCGAGCGCATCGTAGAGGAGCGCGTTGTAGGGGTTCTGTCGTCGATTGACGAAGGCGGGCCACGCGATCACGCGCAACGTGTGTCGTTGCGCGTCGTGGTGCTTCCGACACCGGCGATGATCGAGCCATTGCCGCCAGGGCGTCGCGCCTGCAACACGGGCCGCCGGTAACTCGCCCACCCTCACTCGCCGACCGCCCTGCCGGTGCTCAGCACCGGCGCGAACTCACCGTCCGCGCCGCGCCGGGGGCGTCCGTAGCCGCACCAGAAGCGGAAGTACGCGGCGAGCTCGCGCGGCGTGTAGGCCAGCGTGCCGACCCGCGTCGCCCCGGCGACGATCGCCCGGCGCAGGTCGGCGGCGGTGGTGCCGGGGAAGATGGTGTGGCTCTTGCCGATCGCGGCGGGGATATGGGCGTCGGAGGCCCCGATGGCGGTGAGGGCGTGGGCGGCGGCGAAGCGGCGGGCGCGTAGATTCGCCCGTTCCAGGAATGGGGTGCTGTTATCGACCTCGATCGCATCGAAAGGGAGTTGGCCCGCCAAGGCCCCGACGCTGTCCATCGCCCGGCGGTGGCGCAGGGGACGGTCGCGGAAGAAGGGATGCGCGGCGAAAGCGAGGCCGCCTTGCGCGTGGATCGCCGCGACCGTCGCGACGGCGCTCAGCCCGCGCGCCACGTTCTCGCGCAAGAAGAGCCCGACGATGTGCCCCTCGCACGAGCTGATCTCCGCCCCCACGATCACCTCGAACGGGTAGCGGTGCCGCGCGACCAACTGTTGCGCCAGCTCCGCCCCGACGATCGTGTCGTGATCGGTGATGGCGATCACGTCCAGCGCGCCGCTGCGTGCCACCGCCTCAAGCGCCCCTATGATGGTCGCCGCGCCATCCGAGAAAGTGGTATGCAGGTGCAGATCCGCCTTACCCATCGTTGCTCCCTCCGCGACAGAACCGCTCTGCTGTCCCCTTCGTTCAGCGTCGCTCGACCGCCGCCGGGCGTCGTCCGAGGCCCCCCGCGCGGCTGCGGGCGAGCGAGCGTCGCGGTGCCGCCGCGATCTCCTGGTATTCGCCGAGCAGGCGCTCGAAGAGGGCCGCCCAACTCCGTCCCTCCGCGATCGTACGCGCGCGGCCCGCGTACTCGTGCCGCAGCGTCGCATCGCCGACCAGGACGTCCAGGGCCGCCAGCCAGGCCGCGTCGTCACCAACGGGGCAGAGGGTGCCGGTTTCGCCGTGCAGCACGACATCCTGCACGCCACCGGCGCGGAAGGCGAGTGTCGGCAGGCCGGAGGCCATCGCCTCCTGCGCGACCTGGCAGAAGGTTTCGGTGAGCGAGGTGCAGACCATGATGTCCGCCGAGGCATAGGCCGCCGAAAGCGCCGCGCCGCGCAGTTCACCGGTGAAGTGGGCGCGGTGCCCGGCGAGCGCCGCCATCAGCTGCGGACGTGCCGGGCCGTCGCCGACGATCAGCAACGGCAGCTCGGGGCGGGCGCGGGCGATGGCGAGCAGGGCGTCGAGGTTCTTTTCCGGCGAGAGGCGCCCGACGTAGACGCCGATCGGCGTCGCCGGGTCGGCCCCCGGCCCGAGGATACGGTCGCGTAGGGCATCGCTGCGGTTACGGGGATGGAAGTTCACCGTGTCGACGCCGCGTGCGCAGAGGGCCAGATCGCGGAAGCCTTGCGCGTGGAGTTGGCGGCGTACGGTCGGTGTCGGGCAGTAGGTACGGTCGGCGAGGCTGTGGATCGCGCGGAGATAGTGCCGGGCGATCGGTTGCAGCGCACCCAGCCCGTGACAACCGGCGTAGGCGGCAAGATCGGTCTGGTAATGTGCCGACGCCGGGATCCCCAACAGCCGTGCCGCGACCGCCGCCTGTGCCCCCAGGAGGGCCGGCCCGGCGAGATGGACGATGTCGGGCTGCCAGCGCCGCAGGACAGCGAGGAGACGCGGGGAAGGACCGGCCACGGTGAGCCCTGGGTAGAGGTGCCAGCGGAGCCCCCGAAAGCGCTCGACCCGAAACCCGGCGTAGTGATCGTCGCCGTCGCCGGGGGCGATGACGAGTGCCTGGTGTTCCTGCGCGGCGAGGTGATCCAGGAATTCGGTGAGCATCCTGACGATGCCATCCATCTTCGGCAGGAAGGTTTCGGTGACGATCGCGATTCGCATGAGCACCCCCCTCAGCGTGTGCAGCGAACGAAGCAACGCCGGAAATGGCGATCGGCCCCGCTCATCTTCGAGCGGGGCCGATCGTCGGGGTCGCCGGTAGTGGTGTCGTGTCGCCGTCGCCCCGAGCCGCGACCGCTCATTGCGTCCATCGACCGTTCACCGTCCTATCGAGCGTCCGTACGCCACGAGCCCCTATCCGTACACGTCCATAGTAGAGCGTCTCTGTTAGCGGCAGGTTAAAGAGTCGTTATGCGAAGCGCTGTCCGATGTAAATGGGAGGTTAAATTCTATGACAAACTGCGTGATACCACGGCACTGCATCGCAATCGCCGCCATGCTTCGCGCCCGAGCCCGATAGGGGAAAGGCTGTGGCACGGCCTGGATCGGGCGTATACTGCCGTGCGCGATCGAGCGACCGATCCTGCGCGCAATCGCGAGAGGAGTGGCGGGTCATGCTGCGGGTGGCCTTGTGAAGAACGGGCGGATGATGACGGCGGGCGAGTTGATCGAGGTCCGAACCCTGGACGGTGCGAATATCTACCTGCTCCAACCGGCGATCAAGCTCCAATTTCGCGCGCATCAGCTGTCAGCGGATGAACTCGCCGGGGCGGTCGAGCGCTGGCATGCCAGCACCTCGACCACCGTCCCGGCGCCGCACGCGCCGGGCGACGACCTGCTCGATCGGCTCCTCTGGCCGATCGTGCGCGCGTTGCACGACGCGCTCGATCTGCCGATCCCGACGCGGGCGACCGCGCGCGGGCCGTTGCGGGCGGGTGAGCCGCAGGAGTTGACGCTCGCCTTCGGCTGGGAGTGGCGCGAGGCGGCGGAAGGGATCGCCGGGGCGGCGTTCGACATGATGCAGCGCTGCCTCGGCGGAGGAACGCCCGATCTGGCGGCACGCCTCGCACCGCTGCGCGCGGCGCTGAAGCACGATCGCACGACCGGCGATCACCCGCTCTTCGTGCGCGATGCGGAGCGGCGACTCCCGCTGGCCGCGATCACCGGGACGAATGGCAAGACGACCACGACCCGCTGCCTCGCACACCTCTTGACCATCGCCGGTCGGCGGGTGGGGATGGCGAACAGCACTGGTGTCTGGCTCGGCGACGAGCAGGTGCTGGATGGCGATTACACCGGGCCGCAGGGGGCGCGGCGCGTGCTGGCCGATGCGACCCTCGATACGGCGGTGTTGGAGACGGCGCGCGGCGGTATCCTGCTGCGCGGCATCGCCTACGAGAGCAACGATGTCGGCGTGGTGACCAACATCAGCGCCGATCATCTCGGCTTGCAGGGGATCGCGACGGTCGAGGATCTGGCACACGTCAAGGCATTGATCGTCCGCCTGACCCGCCCGACCGGCCTGGTCGTCCTCAACGCCGACGATCCGCTCGTCGCGGCGATGGCCCTGGACGCCCGCGCGCCGATCCTTTTCTTCAGTCGCCAGTCGGCCAACCCTACGATCGGGGCGCACCTCGCGGCGGGTGGGCGGGCGCTGCTTGCGGCGGGTGGGCGCATCGTGTTGGCCGAAGGGACGCGCCGTACGCCGCTCGTGCCGCTGGCCGAGGTGCCGTTCACATTCGGTGGGCGGGCGACCCACATGGTCGAGAATGCGCTGGCGGCAACCGGCGCGGCGCTCGGGCTAGGGCTCGATCCGGCGACGATCGCCACAGGGCTGCGCGCGTTCCGCAACTCGCCGGAGCAGAATTTCGGTCGCCTCAACGCCTTCGCGATCACCGCTCCGCCCTGCACGTTCATCGTCGATTACGCCCACAACGAGGCCGGGCTGGCACATCTACTGGCGTTCGGGCGCGGCTACGTCGCGCCGGGCGCACGCCTGCTGGCGATCATCGGCACCGCCGGGGACCGTGGCGACGCGGTGCTGCGCGGCATCGGGCGGCAGGCGGGCGCGGAGGCCGTGTTCGTCTGGGTGCGCGGCACCGAACACTATCTGCGCGGGCGGAGCGGCGAGGCGATGGATCGGCTCTTCGTCGCGGGGATCATCGAAGGGCGCGGCGGCGCGGCGGGGGGCTATGCGCTCGTCGCGGATGAGCTGTCGGCGGTCGAGGTCGCGCTCGCCGAAGCGCGGCCCGGCGATGCGATCGTGATGATGTGCTTCGAGGACCAGGCGGCGGTGCTGGCCCGACTGGCGATGCGTGGCTCCTCGCTCGCGGGTTGACCGCGCTCTCGCCGCTACAACCCGGTAATCCGCGCTGTGGAGGCGTGATATAGTGGTGTTCGTCGGGGCGATAAACGGATATGGGCACGTCGGGCGGGAGGAACCGTTGATCGAGAGCGGCATAGGGGCGGTCGCCGCGTTCGGCGAGCGACTGCTGGCGAACGTCGAGCGCGTGATGATCGGCAAGCGCGCGGTCATCGAGTCGAGCCTGGTGGCGCTGCTCTGCGAGGGGCACATCCTGCTGGAGGATGTGCCGGGCGTCGGCAAGACGACGCTGGCGCGCGCGCTGGCCCGCTCGGTCGGCGGCGAGTTCCGGCGGGTGCAGTGTACCCCCGATCTCCTCCCCTCCGACATCAGCGGCATCACCTTCTACAACCAGCGGCGCGGCGAGTTCGAGTTCCGCCCCGGACCGATCTTCGCCAATATCGTCCTGGCCGACGAGATCAACCGCGCCACGCCGCGCACGCAGAGCGCGCTGTTGGAGGCGATGGCCGAGCGGACGGTGACGATCGAGGGGGAGACGATGCCCCTGCCGCGCCCCTTCCTCGTCCTCGCCACCGAAAATCCGATCGAGCTGGAAGGGACCTTCCCATTGCCGGAGGCGCAGCTCGATCGCTTCTTGCTCCGCCTCTCGATCGGTTACCCGGACGAGGCCGACGAGGAGGCGATCCTCTCGCGCTTCGGCGCGGGCGACCCGCTCGCCTCGTTGGAAGCGGTCGCCACGCCCGCAGAGCTGATCGCCGCGAGCAACGCCGTGCGTACTGTGACGATCAGCCCCGATCTGCGCCGCTATCTGACGACCATCGTGCGCGCCACGCGCACGAGCGACGCGGTCGACCTGGGCGCGAGCCCGCGCGGCACCCTGGCGCTCGGTCGGGCGTCGCAGGCGCTCGCCGCCCTGCACGGGCGCGACTACGTCCTCCCCGACGACATCAAGACGCTGATCGCCCCGACCCTGGCCCACCGCGTCATCCTCAGCCCGGAAGCGCGCCTGCGCGGGCGCACGGTCGCCGATCTCCTCGGCGAGATCATGGAGAGCATCGCGGTCCCGGTGGAGTGAGAAGTCGTCGGTCGTCGGTCGTCGGTTGGGAGGGGCGACGCATGGTGTCACCCACCGCCTCGACCGCGATAATGCGGTAGCGGCGCATCCTGAGGGAAGTCGAAATGCGTGCTACCCCGCCCCTGTCGTCGCCAATGCTCCTCGCGATTGTGACTGGTGCGCCAGGTTCCGGCAAGTCGTCCGCCGTACGCGCCCTTCTCGTACAACGACCGGACTTTCTTGTGTTCGATGCCGATTGTTTGCTCGATGCAGCCTCGCTGCTATGCGGTCGTAGTGTCGCCGCCGAAAGCGAACTCTGGTCGCCGTACCGGATCGTTTGGCTCACATTCTTGCAGATGATCGCCGATAACGGTCGTTTGTCGATCTTGTTCATACCGCTTGAGCCGAGCGAGTTGCCGCCTCACTGGCAGGGGTCCGTACGATGGTGCTTGCTCGATTGCGACGAGGCGACGCGTACCCTGCGGTTGCAGGCGCGCGGTTGGCCTGTCGCGACGATCGAAGAAGCGATCGCCGATGCGGTCGCCCTGCGTCAACAGATCGCCGATATCATCGACACGAGTCGGCAGGAACCTGATGCGGTGGCGGCGATGATCACCGCTTGGGTCGCGCAATACTCCGCGTTGTGAAGGGTAACAGCCCGACGATCTCTGCGCGCCGCTGGTGGATGGTATAGTCAGGTAATACTCGCAGGCTACCCAAACTGGTCTCGTATAGTCCGTGGCTATTGGCGTGAATCATTTGGCGTAAAGCGATGTTCTTCAACGCGATCTGGTTCTACGGCGCGGCGATTCTCCTCTTCTTCGGGATGGCAACGCGCCAGCCGTCCCTCACCGTGCTCGCGACCTTGCTGCTGCTGACGGCGGGGGTCTCGTGGCTGTGGAGCCGCTGGTCGCTGCGCGCGGTGACCTATCGGCGGCAACTCGACGTGACGCGGGTCTTCCGCGACGAGGAGTTGACGCTGCGGCTGGAACTGGTCAACAAGAAGCTGCTGCCGCTCGCCTGGATCGAGGTCGAGGATCAGTTCTCCGATCGGCTGCTCGCGGTCGATCGCCGCGCCACCCCCGCCACCGACCCTGCCCTGCGCCTCCTGCCCTACCTCACCTCCTTGCGCCCCTACGAGCGCGTGGCCTGGACGGCGACGATCCGCTGCCCGCACCGGGGCGTTTTCACCTTCGGGCCGACGACGTTGCGCTCGGGCGACATCTTCGGCTTTCACCGGCGACAGGAGCGGGTCGAGGATTTCGCCTCGATCATCGTCTACCCGCGCGTGGTGACGCTGGATGCGCTGGCGATCCCGCCGCGCGGTGCGTTCGGCGACGCGCGTTCGCGGCGTGCGCTGATCCTCGATCCGCAGCGGACCGTCGGGACGCGCGATTACCGCCCCGACGATTCGTTCCGCGCCATCCACTGGAAGGCGACCGCGCGCGCCGGGGGACTCCAGGTGCGCGTCTTCGAGCCGACCACGGTGACGCAGCTCGGCATCTTCCTGAACCTGGACACGCCGCAACAGCCTTGGCGGGCGCTCGATTCGGTCGATTTCGAGCCGCTCGTCAGCGTGGCGGCGTCGCTGGCCGCGCGCGCGCTGGAGGAACGCTACGCGGTCGGGGTCTACTCGAACCGTCTGCTGGCCGGGTCGAGTCGGACGCTGCGGATCGCGCCGGGGAGCGGCCCGACGCAACTGGCGCGGACATTGGAGGGGTTGGCGAAGCTTTCCCCCTTCACCACGACCGACTTCGCCAAACATTTTCGTCAGGAGACGCTCGCCTTCCCGTGGGGCTCCACGATCGTGCTGGTCACCATCGCCATGCCCCCGGCGCTCGCCGCGACTCTCGAAGCGTTGCGCGGCAATGGACAGCGGCTCGTCCTGATTATGCCGGAGGGCCCCGCCGCCCCGCCCGTGCGCGGACTGGTCGTCCATCGTTTGCCAGCCGCCCTATTCGAGGCGGAGTCGCGCCGCGAGCAGGAGCCGCGTTATGGGGGGCGGGCGGTCCCGGGCCTCTCCGTCAGCGAGGCACAGCCGGAGTTGGGCGTACGTCAGGAGGTGGGGCGATGACCGCAGTGCTCGCGCCACGTCGCGCGCGATTCGACTGGAGCCTGGAAACGCTCGTGGTCTTGCTCGTCGGGGCGGAAGCGGCGGTCGTGGCTCTGCTGACGGTCGCGGTATTCAGCGGCCTTGCGCTGCCGGACGGCGGTTTCTGGCTCGGCTGGATTTTCCTGGCCCTCCTGCTCGGTACGAATCTCCAGCGGGCGATGGATGCGTACCGCTTTTTCAGCCCGCAGTACGAGATCCTCTCCATCGCCGCCCTTGTCGCGCTGCTATTAGGGACGATCCGTGTGATCGTCTTCTCGCAACGCCCTCTGAATGACCTCGGTTGGCTGGCGGCGGAGTGGCGGGCGTTGGCTCATCCGTCCGATCCGCTCTCGCTGCCGGCGTGGTATGCGATTATCCTGGTCGCCTACGCCTGGTGGCGCGGGCGCACGCGCGACGATCCCTCGGTCGATGCGGCCTACCGTACCTTGCGCGCCGGCACACCCTTCACCATCGTGGCGATCCTGGCGACGATGACGGTGGCCGGGAGCGGCAATGACGACGTTCTGCGGAGCGGCCTGTACGTCGGGGCGATCGCCTTCCTGGGGCTGACGCTGGCGGCGATCGCGCTGGGGCGCTTGCGGGTCGAGCAAGCGCGCGGCGCACTGACCATCACGCCGCGCTGGCTGCTGACCTTCCTCGCGCCGATCGTGGCTTTGCTGCTGGTCGGGACGCTGGTGGCGGGGATCTTCACGCGGCGCTTCCTCGAAACACTCCTCTGGCTCCTGACGCCAGTCTTCAGGGTGATCGATTTCCTGTTGCTGGTGCTCGTCTACATCGCGACCGGATTTGCCTGGGTGCTCTTCACGGTCCTCTCGTTCCTGATCGCGCACCTCGGCGGTGGCGACAATACCCCGCCACCGCCCCGCCCTGCGCTCGCCACGCCGACAACGGACCCATTGGCGCAAGCGCAGCCGCTGCAGGCCCCCGATGGCCTGCGCTACGTGCTGGTGGCCGTGATCTTGATCGCCCTGCTGTTCATCCTGACGCGCTTCCTGTGGCGTCGCCGCCCGCGTCGTCCGGTCGAATTGGGGGAAGAGCGCGAGTCTATCTTCAGTTGGGATTTGCTGGCGACGGGGGCGGCTGATCTCCTCAACGGCCTCGGCGCGCGCTTCCGCCGCGCGCCCGATCCGCTGGCCGGATTGCGCGGCGATGCGCGTTGGCAACATACCGTCGCGATCCGCGAGTTGTATACGCACCTCCTGAAGCGCGGAGCCGCTGCCGAGCACCCGCGCGCCACCGATCAGACGCCCGATGAGTACGTGCCGGTCGTCGGCGCGACCGCCCCCGTCGCTGCGGTGCGCGCACTGACCGAGCGCTACGACGGCGCGCGCTACGACGTGCAGCCTGCGACCGCCGAGGACGCCGCCACCGCGCGCGCCGCCTGGGAGGCGATCGAGCGCACGCGCCGGGGTGACACACGCGGCTGAGCGCTGCACCAAGCACCTCGCCAAATTTCATACCCTTGTCGGTAAACCGGTGAATTAGGACCGGTGACGACCGCTTTGTCCCGTACACTGCCCCTGGCGGGTGGTTCGGGCCGGGCCGAAAGAACCTTTCGGTCAGCAAGAGGAGCGATGATGATGGCACATGTGGAGCATCTAAATCCGCCGACGCTCAACCAGAATCCTATGTTCACCCAGGCGGTCGTCGTCAGTGGCGCGGCGCGGACCGTCTATATCGGTGGGCAGAATGGGGTCGACTCAACTGGCGCGATCGTCGACGCGGGGGATCTGGCGGCGCAGGTCGAGCAGGTCTTCGAGAACCTGAGTACGGTGCTCGCGGCGGCGGGCGGGAAACTGCAGGACATCGTCAAGTGGACTATCTACGTCGTCGCTGGTCACGATATACGTCCGTCGCTCGCTATCTTCGCGCGCCGCTGGGGGAATTCGAGCCCGCCTCCGGCGATCACTGTCGTCACCGTGGCTAGCATGGCGAACCCGGATTTTCTGGTGGAGATCGAGGCGATCGCGGTCGTGCGTGGGGAGGCTAGCGATGCCGATTGAGGAACGAGCGGTGGGGCAGACGACAAGCGTCGGCTTTCAGATCGGGGTGCGGCGGACCTTGCCCTGTACCGAGGAAGCCCTCTGGCAACTCCTGACCAGCGAGGAGGGCTTGACGATCTGGCTTGGTGGCCCGATCCCGCTGCAACAAAGGACGCCCTATACCCTGGTAGATGGTACTTCCGGCGAGTTGCGCGTCTTCCGCCCCCGCTCGCACCTGCGGCTTACCTGGCAGCCGCGTGGCTGGGCCGCGCCCGCCACAGTCCAGGTGCGCGTGCTCCCGGCGAAGAGCGGCGCGACGCTGAGTATTCACCAGGAGTGGCTGCCCGATGGTGCGGCACGGATCGCGATGAAGGCGCATTGGGAGGGGGTGATCACGCGCCTCGCGGCGCTGCTCTGAGGCGTTTCTCTGGTCTCGTGCGTTGGCCCTGTGCTCGCCCGCACGCAAACCGGTATTCGGTCGCTTCGCCCCAATACGTTCTCGCCCCGCCCTGCGCGATCGGGTACTATCGGCCTGTGATGAGGGCGATCCGCAGCTGCGGTGTCCGCCGGTGACGTATCGGGGAGGGACGGGATGACGGCGGGGACGACGGCGAGCGGCGAGCCGGTGGCACCGTCGGGGGTGCAGTACACGATCGAACATGGGGTGCAGCGGGCGGTGGTCACCGAGGTCGGCGCGACGCTGCGGGTCTACGAGGTCGACGGGCGGGCATTTCTGGACGGCTTCGATGAGCATGAGATGAATTCGGGCGGGCGCGGGCAAGTGCTGGCCCCCTGGCCGAATCGACTGGGCGGTGGCAGCTACGAGTTCGCGGGCACGCGCTACCAGCTCGCGATCAGCGAGCCGAAGACCGGCAATGCGAGTCACGGGCTGGTGCGCTTGGCAAACTGGCAACTTATGGCGCAGGACGCGACGAGCGTGACGCTGGGGCTGACGCTGCACCCGCAATCGGGCTATCCGTTCGCGCTGGCGTTGGCGCTGACCTATCGCCTCGCGGATGACGGCCTGACGGTCAGCACCTCGGCGCGCAACGTTGGCACGTCCGCGTTGCCGTTCGGGATCGGTTTCCATCCGTACTTCACGGTTGGCACGGCGCTGATCGACGATGCAACTTTCACCCTCCCCGCCGCGACGAGCCTGCCGACCGACGAGCGGATGATCCCGACTGGCCGTGACACCGTCGCCGGTGGCCCGCTCGATTTTCGCAGCGCCCGCCCGATCGGCGACACCATCATCGACACCTGTTTCACCGATCTGGCGCGGGATGAGCAGGGCCGCGCGCGAATCGTGTTGGCCGCGCCGGGCGGCGGCCCCGCGCTCACGCTGACGCTCGCTGGGGCGTTCGACTTCGTGCAGGTCTACACCGGCAACAATCTGCCCGACCCGGCCACGCGACGGCGTGGTCTCGCGATCGAGCCGATGACCTGCCCCGCCAACGCCTTCAACAGCGGCGATGGCCTGATCGTGCTGGCACCGGGCGAGGAGTTCGCCGCCGCCTGGAACGTGCGGGTCACGCCGTAGTGCCGGCGCTACAGGCGGGGCGTTTGACGCCCGCGCCGTGTCAGGCCACAATGCGCCGGGCGAGTCGGCCTGCGACTGCGATCATCGTCGCGCTACGCCCGCCCCTGTATCTCGATCCTACCGGAGGATCGATCACCATCGAAGGCTCTGGGAAGAGGGAGGAAACCGGGAATGAAGTTGCTGACTTTCCGCACCGCGACCGGCACGCACGCCGGACGCCTGGAGGGCGACACGGTCATCGAGTTGCCGGATAGCGACGTGGGGACGATCCTCGCCAATGGTCGTCTGGAGGCCGTGGCGAGTCTCGATGGCGCGCACCACGCCTACGCCGATGTCGATCTCGCGCCGGTGGTCCCCCGCCCGCCGAAGATCATCTGCGTCGGGCAGAATTACTCGGCCCACATCGCCGAGATGGGCTCGCAGCCGCCGAAGTATCCGACCCTGTTCGCCAAGTACACCCGTGCGCTCGTCGGTGGGCGCGATGAGGTGGTGCTCCCCAAGGTGTCCGAGAAGATGGACTGGGAGGTCGAATTGGCGATCGTGATCGGCAAGGAGGGGCGGCACCTGACGACCGAGAACGCGCTGGACGTGGTGGCGGGCTGGACCGTCCTCAACGACGTGTCGGCGCGCGATTTCCAGCGCCGCACCGAGCAGTGGTTGCAGGGCAAGACCTTCGAGCGCAGCACCCCGGTCGGCCCGGTGCTGGTGACGAAGGACGAATTGGACGCCAGCGATCTCGCCCTCACCACCGAGGTCGATGGTCAGACCATGCAGTCGTCGCGCACGTCCGATCTGCTCTTCAAGCCGGCGGAGATCATCGCCTACATCAGCCAGATCATCACCCTGGAGCCGGGCGACATCATCGCCACCGGCACCCCTTCCGGCGTCGGCTCGGGGCGCAACCCGCAGGTGTGGCTCCAGGCCGGGCAAACGGTGATCTGCAAGGTCGAGGGGATCGGCGAGTTGGTGAACCGCTGCGTGGCCGAGGCATAGGTTTCCCGGACGGATTTGTTGGCGGGCGCATCCCCGTGGGTGCGCCCGTCGCTCCCCCTCCGGCGCGGGTCACACTGTACCAAGGATCAGTGTCGGCATACGCCAGAGTCGTTATCATGGCAACCACAGGGGGCATTCTGGTCGTCTCCTGCGCCGCAGTGGTATTCGGAGCGATCATGCGCGGGACACTCGACAAGCGCTACAACCATGACGGGATCAGCTTCCTGGCGTTCATCGCGGGTCCGACCTTGCCGTACTGCGCCCAAAACACTGGGCCGTGGTCTGGCGATGGCGGGCGGGACGGAGCGCCGAGGCGCTGACGAGCCGAGCAACCATCGCGCGCAGACAGCGGACAGATAACAAGACGTCGAACGTCGTGGGCCGGTCGGAAGGGCTCCCGGCGTTTTTGTTTGTCCGTCGAACACGCCGGTTTCGTGCCCCCCGACTCGTCCCGACACTGGGCACGCTCGCACCGGCCGGGCGCGTGGAGAGGGAGATGCACCATGTTAATCGCACGGCTGGACGCGGTGGGGCTGCGCTACGGCACCCGGCAGATCTTCGCCGACCTGAGTCTCAGCCTGAATGATGGCGAGAAGATCGGGCTGGTGGGGCCGAATGGCGCGGGGAAATCGAGCCTATTAAAGCTGCTGGCCGGGGTCGAACGCCCCGATGGCGGCGAGCGCACGCTGCGGCGCGGGGTGACGGTCGCTTACCTGGCGCAGGAGTATGCCGGGGCGGGGGCGGCGAGCGCGCTCGATGAGGTGCTGCTCGGTCGCCCCGACTTGCTGGCGCTCGAAGAGGAGGTGGCCGCGAGCGAGGCGGCGCTGGCCGATCCCGCGCTGGCGGACGACTTCGATGCGCTCGGTCGCGCGGTGGAGCGACAGGCGGCGGCACTCGAAGCGTACGAGAAGGGGGAGGGCCAGCGCTTCCGCGACGACGCGCGCGGTCTGCTCGATCGCCTCGGCCTGCCGGGCGCGCTCCAGGCACAGCCGCTCGCGATCCTCAGCGGTGGGCAGCGGAAACTCGTCGGGCTGGCGCGCTGCCTCCTCGCCCGTCCCGATCTGCTTCTCCTCGACGAGCCGGACAATCACCTCGATCTGGCGGGGAAAGAGCTGCTCGAGGTCGTGTTGCGCGACTTCAAGGGTGCGACCATCATGATCTCGCACGATCGCTACCTCCTCGACGACACGATCGCGCAGATCGCCGAACTCGAGGCGGGGCGGCTGACTCTCTACGAGGGGAACTATTCGAGCTATGTGACGCAGCGCGAACTGGCGCTGCTACGCCAGCAGGAGCAATTCGTCGCGCAGCAGAAGGAGATCGCCCATCTGGAGGAGGCGATCGCGCGCTTCAAGCTGTGGGCGAGCATCGTGGTCAACGAGCGGCACATCAAGCAGGCGCGCAATAAGCAGCGGCAGATCGATACGATGGACAAGGTCGAGCGCCCGGTCCTCTCGCGGCGGCAACTCGGCCTCGTCTTCCAGTCCGGCCAGCGGGGCGGCCAGAAGGTGCTGGAAGCGCGGCACCTGGCGCGCGCCTTCGACGATCGCCTGCTCCTGCTCGATGTCGATTTCACCCTCTGGCGCGGCGAGCGGGTCGGGATCGTCGGCGGGAACGGGGTCGGCAAATCGGTCCTGTTCAGCCTGCTGCTCGGGCAGGCCGCGCCGACCGAGGGGCAGGTCTGGGTCGGGCCGTCCATCACCGTCGGGTCGTACTCGCAGGGACACGAGTCGCTCGATCTGGCGGAGACACCGGTCGGCTTCGTCCGCAGCCTCCGCCCGATGACCGAGGAGACGGCGGTCGCGATCCTGGGGCGCTTCCTCTTCCAGTACCTCCAGATGCGCGAGCCGATCGCCAGGCTGAGCGGCGGCGAGAAGAGCCGCCTGCAACTCCTGCGCCTGATGGTCGGCGGCTTCAACTGCCTGTTGCTCGACGAGCCGACGAACCACCTCGACATCGCCGCGACCGAGGTGCTCGAAGGGGCGCTCGCCGATTTCGACGGCACGACGCTGACGATCTCGCATGATCGCTACTTCCTCGATCGCACCTGCACCCGCATCCTCGAACTCGCCGATGGCGAGGTGACCGAGTATTTCGGCGGCTACAGCGATTACCTGGCCGAGAAGGAGCGCCGCAAAGAGGTGGCGCGACTGGCCGAAGAGGAGGCCGCGCGCCAGCGCGCGGCAGCCGCCGCGCAACGGGCGCGCACTCCGCTGGCGAAGGGGCGACGCCGGGGGTGAGCATCCGCCGCACGCCTCCGGCGCGGCCTCTGTCTGTCGAGTAGGTAGGTGCATTACCTGTGTGGTTGGTATCCGAGCGCGCCGCAGGCATAGGGGGGGTGGCCCGACACACCGAACCGGACCACTCCAGGCCTTTCCCAGCGCTCGCAGCTGTGGGAGCCGCCGATGCACGTTCGATTGTGCGCGGCGGCGCGATCGGCGCGAGGCCAGGGGCGTGCCGTCTATTTCCCTTGCGGTTGCAGCACGACGACCGGGATCGGACGCGAGGTGGCGCGCGCATAGGCGGCGTAGCGCGGGAACATTTCGACGAGCTGTTCCCAGAGGCGTTCCCGCTCCGTGCCGGTCGCCTCGGTCGCGCGCACGGTCCAGCGCCGTCGCCCCACCTGGACGCGCGCCGCCGGGTACGCTTGCAGGTTGTGCCACCAGGCCGGTGCGGTGGCCGAGCCGCCGAGCGAGCCGACCACGACCACGTCCGCACCATCCACGAGGTAGATCAGCGGCGTGATCCGGTTCTTGCCGCTGCGGCGTCCGCGCGTGGTCAGGAGGAGGACCGGCGCGGTCGGCGTGAGCCAGCCACCGATCCGCCCGCCGCTGAGGCGGTATGCCGCGATGTGGAGGGCGCTGAAGGCGCGCAACCCCTGGCGAAACGAGCCGCGAAAGGGACGTCCGGTGTACTGTTCGGGCACTGGTCCTCCTTGCCGTCCTCAGGCGGGTGGTGGCGGCTGCACCGTGCCGGTCGGTTCCACCGCCGCCTCGCGTTGGCGCTGGCGGAGGGCATCGCGCACGCGCTCCCAGCGCCCGCGCGCCCGACCGCTCTGCTCTGGCGTGATGTCGTGGCGGCTATAGCGCGCCTCGACGAAATCGGTCGTCAGGGCGGTGAGATCATCCCCCGCCTCCGATACGTGCGGAGCGAGTCGGGTGGCGTATTCTTGCGGTGTCTGGCCTGCGCCGCGCCCGACGCCCTGCGCCCCGGCCCGACGGACAAGACTGAGATAGTAGCGGACGATCTGCGCGCGCGGATCGCGCGCGGGGAGGAAACGCCCTAACCCCGTGCCGCCCGCCCACCCCGTGCGGGCGGCGGTGTCCGCTCGGCGGGGCAGGCGCTCGCCGATCCTGGTCGCCAGGCCACGCAGGCGTTCGATGAGCGCGGCGAACAGGACGCGCAACCAGGCGAGCGGCCCGCCACGCCCGAGTCCCCCGCGCAGCAGGGCGCGGTTGTCGAGCCAGCCGCGCAGGAGCCAGAAGACGAGCGCCGCAGCGAGGACCGCGAAAAGGGTCCAGCGCAGGAGATCGAGCAGGGGGAAGCCAGTGCCTTCCGCAGGCGGCGGGGGCGGCGCGGCTGGCGCGGGCGGGATCGTGTCGGTCGAGGAACTGCCGCCGAGCCGTGCGAGGAGCAGGAAGAGCGGGGCGGTCGCGCCGATGCCGATGAGGGCGAGCAGCCAGATCAGGGCGCGCAGCACGAGGGCGAGGAGATCGAGCAGGCCGATGCCGTAGGCGGTGGGGAGGACGAAGGCGAGGACCATCGTCAGGGCCATGAAGACGAGGCTGATCCGCGCCCAGCGCCCGCCGAGCCCGGCAGCGACGGCGGTCCCTTCGGCGTCCCAACGGCGCCCGAGGAGGGTGTGCTGCGCCAGTGCGAGGAGGACCAGCCCCAGTGGGAAGTAGACGAGTGCGGCGATGATCGGCCCGCCGATCGCGGCGCGTCCGGCGTCGAGGAGGCGCCCCGGACCGACGGTGGTGATCCCGACGGTCGCCACGAGGAGCGCGCCGCCGGTGAAGAAGCGGCGCGTGAGCGCTTCGAGGGGCGGCACGTAGAGGGGATCACGTTCCGGGTGTTCGCCGAGACGCGCGAAGTCCCTGGCGGTGGCGGTGCTCGCCGCCCACGCGCCGAGGATCAGCAGGGCGAGGATGACCGGGCGTACGCCGATGCTGAGGAGCGTGCCGAGGCCACCCGCCCGCCCGCCGATCAGGGCGTCGCCGAGGAGGCCGAGGGCGACGAGCAGGCCCAGTTCGCCCGCGCGGAACCAGTGGCGATCGAAACTTTGCGGCAAGCGCTCGGCGAGGAACCACCCCGACCACTGCGCCGCCAGGGCCACGACCGCACAGTAGGCGACGAGAAAGGCCCAGTCGCCACCGATCGCGAGTTGCGCGACGCTGGCGAGCGCCGAGCCGAGGGCCGCGACGAGCGCCGCGAGTAGCAGTGCGCGCGCGATGAACTCCGGCGACGGGGCGATCTTCACGCCCTCCCCGGCGTGCGTCTCCTGCTCTCTCATGTCAACACCTCCAGATCGGACAGCGCATCAACGTGGTAGCGTATCACGCCCGGTGGCGGGTTCCAGTCGCCGTCTTTGCCGTGACGTGGCGCGCCGACGAGGATGACCGCGAGGGCCAGCCCGCCGCGCCGCAACCCGAGCAGCGCCTCGGTGAGAGCATGGTCGCCCCGCCCGGTGATGACCACCGCCGTGCCGCCCCAGGAGAGGCCCAGTTGTTCGCGGCGCAGCAATGCGGTCAGGGGCGGGGTCTCGCCACCGCCCATCTGGACCTCTGCCAGCATTTCGAGGATGCCGATCAGGTGCGCGCGCTCCTTGCGCGGCGACAGGATCGTCGCGCGCTCGGGTGCAAGCGTGGTCAGCCCGGTCGGCAACCCGTCGTGGACGATCAGGTGATTGGCGAGCGAGGCCGCGACGACGATCGCCAACTCGATCGCGTCGTAGCGCCCTCGCGCGGCGTAGCCCGCCTCGCGGAGATCGAGGCAGATCTGCGTCTCGCGCGCGATGGCGGACTGATACTGCTTCACGACCAGTTGCCCGACCCGCGCGGTGGCGGTCCAGTGGACGCGCCGCAACGGGTCGCCGCGCTGGTACTCGCGCGTGCCGATGACCCGGCTGCTGTCCTCGAAGAGGGGGGCCGTGGCGGGGAGGGTGGCGAGCGGCGAGCGGGTCGGCAGGCCAAGCCGGAGCAGCGGTACCACGCGCGGGTAGACCAGCAGATCGTCGCGCGGCGCGAGACGCAAAGTTTGGCGCGCGATCCCGAGGGGGTCGCCGGTCTGTAGGGTCGTTGGGCCGACGCTATACCGCCCGCGCCGGGAGCAGATCAGCGTGTAGTCGCAGTGCCAGCGCGCCCGCCCGCCCAGGGTGAGCACGCGGCGCTCGAAGGGGGCGGCGCGGACCTCCACCGGCAATTGCTCGTCCACCTCCAGCCAGAGGAGGGGCAGCGGCCCGTCGTTGTGGAGCGTCAGCCGGACCGGCACGCGGTCGCCGGTGAAGGCGCGGTCCACGAACGCGCGCGCGCCGCGCAACTGTCGCGCCGCGCCGCGCATCCAGAGGCGCGACAGGAGATAGATTCCCGCGAGCAGGTAGAGGATCGTGAAGAAGAACTCCACGCGGAAGAAGAGCGCGACGAGCAGCAGGAGCAGCAGGAATTGGCCGAAGTAGCGCATGGTGATCCAGGTGGCAGTAGTCAGTAGTCAGTAGTCAGAATGGTGTTGCGGGGCCAATCGCTGGTTGGTGGGAGTGGGGCGAATATGTGCCGGATTAAGTGGCACGGGTGGCGGCGTCGAGTTCGAGCGGGGTGCGTTCGAGGATCTCGGCGAGGATGCTGACGGCGGTGCGCCCACGCAACTCGCTCTCCGGGCGCAGGATCAGGCGGTGTGCCAGCGTGAGCGGGGCGAGCGTCTTGACATCGTCTGGGGTGACATAATCATGACCGCGCAGGGCGGCGAATGCCTGGGTTGCTTTGTAGAGGGCGAGCGAGCCGCGCGGGCTGGCCCCGGCGGCGAGATCGGGGTGCGTGCGCGTGGCGCGGACGATCGTCAGGAGATAGCGTTCCAGCGAGGGATCGAGGTGGACGTCGGTGACGCGGTCGCGCAGTCCGGCGATGATCGCCCCATCGACGACGCGCCCGATCCGGTCGATTGGATGCGACTTGCGAAGATTCCGCAACACCAGCAACTCCTCGTCCTCGGACGGGTAACCGAGCGGGAGGCGCAGGAAGAAGCGGTCGAGCTGCGCCTCGGGGAGGGGGAAGGTCCCCTCGAACTCGATCGGGTTCTGCGTCGCCAGCGTGAGGAACGGGGTCGGGAGGGGGCGCGTGACGCCGTCGATCGTCACCTGGCCCTCCTGCATCGCCTCTAGCAGGGCCGACTGTGCGCGCGGTGTGGCGCGATTGATCTCGTCGGCGAGGAGGAGGTTGGTGAAGACCGGGCCGGGCTGGAACTCGAAGCCGCCATCGCCCTGATTGTAGATGCTGACGCCGGTGATGTCGTTCGGCAGAAGATCGGGGGTGCATTGCAGGCGCTTGAAGTCGAGCCCCATGCTCGCCGCGACCGCGCGTGCCAGCATCGTCTTGCCGGTGCCGGGAACATCCTCCAGGAGGACGTGCCCGCCGCAGAGGACCGCGACGAGGAGGAACTCGATCTGCGGGCGTTTCCCGACGATCACCGTCTCGACATTGGCGGCGACCCGCTCGACAAAATCCCTGATTGGCGTCGTATCCTGCACTGTCGCCATCGCCTCGTTGTCCCCTCATGCCGCTCGGCAGCGTCCCATCCACCCCGTTCCGTAGTGTAGCAAAGTAGGAAGCCCCTGTTGCGCCCCGAGTCGGAGGAGCCGGTAGTCCGCCTCCGCGTCTCTCGTCCGTCGGGTAAGCGCCTCAGTCGGGGGTGAGGTCCGCCCGGACGATCCGCTCGATAATCCTCTCCCGCCCCGAATTCGCGGGATCCGGTATCCGTGTCCTCAAGATCTCGTAAGTGCCGTGGTAGGAGCGGATCGTGCCGTCGCGCTGCTGCGCCGCCAGGCGCACAGTCATGGTCAGGCGGTCGGGCACGTAAGGCGGGTCGCGGTGGAGCACCGTATAGCCCTGCACCGCGATCGTGTCGCGCGTGGTGTCTGCGAAGCCGGCGACGAAGGCGGCGAAGGGCTGTTGCGCCTGCAACTCGGGGCCGAGCAGGTCGTAAGCCGCGCGGTAATCGCTGCGGTTGATGGCGGCGAAATAGGTGCCGATCAGGCTGTCGTCGTAGCCTCCCGGGAGGCCGAGAGCGAGGGGGGAGTCGGTGAGCGACGATGGCGCGCCCGCGTCGTTGCACTGCGGGACGCTCCCGGTCGGCGTCTCGCCCGCCAGCAGGGGAGCCGCGAGCGGCTCCCCGCTCGGGAGGGTCAGGCGCAGGGTCGGCTGCGTCGTCGGCGGTTCCGCCGGGCACCAGTTGTTCCATACAAAGCGCAACCAGGCTGCTTGCTCCGGCTGGAGGACGAAGGCCCACGCCGGTGGGTGCGGGTCCGCCGGATCGCGCCCCGCGCTGAAGTCCGGGCGGTGTTCCTGCGTCACAGGTAGTGGCTGCCGCGCCTCGTCCAGCAGAGCGAGGGGGAGATGGGTGGTGACGAGCGCGCACGTGGACGCGCCGTGATTCGTCAGGGTGGCATCGACGATCAGGGCACCGCCGGAGGCGATGCCGACTCGCCCGCCGCCCGTCTGCAATGCGAGCGCCGCCGCGCGGCAGTCCGGGACGGCGTCGGGCGGGGTGAGGAAGCCGGTCGCCGCGACTTGCCGCCCCAACTGGCCGAGTTGGACCCGGTCGGGCGGGGGAGCCTCGGGGTGGAACTCGAAGCGCGCCCGCTCGAAGTATTGGGTTGTGTACGTCCGCCCGTCCGCCAGTTGCGCCGGGGTCGCCTCATCCAGCGGGTAGCCGAATTGGGCAAGGCCGCCGTGCGCTATCCAGTAGGCCAGGAAGTCGGGGCCGACGTTGTGGCCGGTCGCGGGGAAGTAGGTCATTCCCGCCTGCGGGTCGGCGGGCGGCGCGGAGGCGTGGCGGTCGCGACCCAATTGACTGAGGAGGACGTCGTAGGGGGGGCGTTCTCGGGGTGGTATTCCAGCCGCACGCGCTCGAAGTACTGCACGGTAGCGATATTCCCGTCTGCCAGCCACGCTGGACCCTCATCGGTGAGCGGGTAGCCATTGATGGCCAGTCCGCCGTGCTCCTGCCAGTAGGCGAGGAATCCGGCGCGGAGGCAGCGCCCGGTCTCGGTGAAACAGACCGTCTCGGGTGCCGCGGCGATCCCGCGTGGCGGCAAGGAGCCGCCGCAGCCGAGGGCCAGTCCCAGACAGACGAGTCGGAGGGCGAGCTGGAGCGTCTTGCAGCAGCGGGACACTATGGTTGACACAGGCATCTCCTCGCTCGTCGTGCTGTGGTCACCGCTCGCGCCATCATCGCGGTGGACGCGGCTGGGTGGGGGCTACCCCCCCACCGCTATGAGGAACGTACCACAAGTGACTTCGTTATGGTCGCCTGACCGGCAGCTATGCGCCCCCCTCGTTCGCCGGAGTGGAGTCGCGCAGCACATCCAGGATCGCCTGGTGGAGCAGACCGTTGGTGGCGACGACCGCGCCCTTGAACGGGTCGAACTGGCCCCCGTCGTAGTTGGTGACGGTGCCGCCCGCCTCGATGACGATCAGCGCGCCCGCGCCGCAATCCCACGGCCCGAGATACTCCTCGTAGAAGCCGTCGTAGCGCCCGCAGGCGACCGAGCAGAGGTCGATCGCTGCCGAGCCGTCGCGTCGGGTGCCCTGCGCGGCGAAGCTGAGCGCGTGCCAGTGCGCGAGCGCGATGTGGCGCACGGCGGCGTTGTAGGAGAAGCCGGTGGCGATCAGCGCGCGGATCAGCTCGTCCGTGGGTGCGACGTGGATCGGTCGATCGTTGCGGAAGGCTCCGCCGCCCAATTCCGCGCGGTAGAGCTCGTCGCGCGTCGGGTCGTAGACGACGCCGACGATCGTACGACCGTCCTCTTGCAAGGCGATCGAGACGGCGAAGTTCGGGTGTCCGTGCGCGTAGTTCGTCGTGCCGTCAAGCGGGTCGATCAGCCAGCGGTAGCGAGAGTCGCCCGTGCGCGGCCCCGAGCCCTCCTCGGCGGTGACGAGGTGATCGGGGAAGCGCGCGGTCAGCCGCCCGACGATCAGCGCCTCCGAGCGCTTGTCCATCTCGGTCACGAGGTCCACCTGGCCCTTGAAGGCGATTTGTCGCTCCTCGCCGAGCGCCTCGCGCAGGATCGTCCCGGCCTCGCGCGCCACCTCGATCGCCGCCGCTGTGAAGTCGCCGTGTTCGCTCATCGCATCCTCTCCCTTGCGCGGGCGGCCTCGCCCGCTGCGGGCAGTATACCCGGCGCTCGGCGGACGCCGCCGGGCCGTAACCGCGCCCATGCTCGTCGCGTAGATAGCCCAGGAGTACAGCAGCGGGGATCGCACGGGGCGATCCGGCGACGGTGCTTGGCGGGAAGGGTGTCATGTCATACTTGATCGCGCGCGATGTTCGTCCGCAGGTGCGCGTCCTCCTGATCGCGCTGGCGGTGACCCTGATCCTCGGCTTCCTCCCCTTCGCCGGGATCGTCACCTATCCCTTCCGCCTCTTCGTGACCTTCATCCACGAGGGCGGGCACGCGGTCGCCGCCGTGCTGACCGGGAGCCATGTGCTCGGCTTGCAGGTCGCGCCGAACGGCAGCGGTCTGGTCTATACGGCGGGGGGCGGCTGGTTCTCGCAGCTGTTCGTGGCGAGTGCGGGGTATCTGGGTGCGATGGCCTATGGGGCGGCGCTGCTGGTGCTGATCCGCCGTGCGGTCGCCGCGCGGCTCGTCCTCGGCGGCACCGCGATCTACGTCCTCGCGCTGACGATCTTCTTCGGCCTATCCAATCCGTTCACCGTCGTGGCCGGGTTGATCCTCGGCGGGCTGCTCTTCGTGGCGGCGCGCTACGCTACTTTGCGGATCGCCAATTTCCTGGTCGCCTTCCTGGCCGTGCAGTGCGTCAGCGGCGCGCTCTTCGATCTGCGGACGCTAATCTCTTTTTCCGCGCCGCTGACGCGCGGCCCGCAGACCGACGCGGCGAACATGGCCGCGATCACCCATCTGCCGCCGATCGTCTGGGCGATCGTCTGGACCGGCCTCGCGATCGTAATCCTGATCGGGGCGCTGCGTGCGTATGCGACGCACACCGAGGCGCCGCTGCCGTCGCGCTCGTTCGATCGCTACGGACGCCTGAGCGCCTGAGCGCTCAGCGCCGCGCCGCGTCCAGCTCCGCGATGAACGAGTAGAGGGCTTCGTCCCAGGTGAAGTCGCGCCCCTCGTGCGCGCACAGCGCCTCGCGGTGCCGGGCGACGCGGACGACGATATCCGCGCTGCGCTCGCCGGGGAAGAAGCGATTGAGGCGGAGCGCGCGAATGCGCCGGATCAGATCGCCGTAGACGGAGACGCGCCAGCGCTCGGCGGCCTCGCGATGGTCGCCGAGGCCGCGCCCTTGCTGGAACGCATCGATTAATCGATCGAGTTGCGGGTAGCTCTCCGCACGGGCCGCGCCGACCGAGGTGAGGCCCGTGGCGCGCTCGAAGGTCCGGCGCGCGGTGAAGAGTTGCTGTGCGTCGGTATCGGTCACGGGGAGATACTCGGTGACGTTCGCCTCGATCTCGTCCTGCCCCAACGCCTTTGCCGCCGCCACGCGCCGGTGCCCGTCGAGGACATAGTAGCCGTAGCCGAGCTTGTAAAGGTCGATCGGCGGGAGGGGTGTCACCCCTCCCTCCATCAGTTTGAGGATGCGCTGGTAGCGCTCCTCATCCGGCTTGATGCGCTGGACCGGGCGGAAATCGGCCCCCAGTTCCTTCGCCCGGCCCACGCTGCCGATGATTCGCGCCGTGTCGACGGTGCGGCTGCCGAGGATGCGCGGCGTGGTGAGACCGGCACGGGCCGCGTCGTCCTCGAAGACTCGCAGCGGCGGGTTCTCGGTCGCGGCATCGAGATCGGGCTGGATCAGCAGCACCGGGCAGGGGGCGTCGCGCACCACGCGCCCGGCCACGCTCCCCACAAACAGGCGCGAGATACCGTTCCGCACGTCGCTACCGAGGATAATCAGGGAGATCGTCTCGTGCCGCGCCGTCTCGACTATCGTCTCCGCCACCGGGCCGTGCATGATCATCGGCTGGGCAGCGACCCCCGCCGCGCGGAGCCTGCTGGCGACCATCTCCAAGAAGGTGCGCGCCCGGGCCTCCTCCGGCGAAACGATGCTCGTATCGGTCCGGGTGTCGAACGGGCGCGGCAGATGGCCCTCGCCACGTCCGGTGGCGGGGAGAACGTGCAGGAGGATGACCCCGGCATCGAGCGCGCGACCGTACTCTTCGACGGTGGGCAGCTTGGTCTCGCTGACGGTGGAGTAATCGAGGGGGACGAGCAATCGCTTCGGCGTGGACATGGGCACCTCGTGGTTATGGTACGCCCTCACGCGGAGCTGTCGCCGCGCGGGGGCGCAGGATCAGGCGTTGGTGAGGGCTTCCAGCCGATCCACCAGCCCTTCGAGCACGCGGAAGGTCTGGCGTACCGGATCGGGGGTGGTGAGATCGACCCCGGCCTGCTTGAGGACATCGAGCGGGTAGGCCGAGTTCCCGGCACGCAAGAAGTCGAGATAACGCTCGGTGGCGCCGTCCTTCCCCGCCAGGATGCCCTCCGCCAGCGCGTGCGCCCCGGCGAGGCCGGTGGCGTATTGGTAGACGTAGAAGTTGGAGTAGAGGTGGGTGGGGAACTGCGCCCAGGTGATCCCGACCCGCTCCTCGTCGAGCGTGACGCCCGGCCCGTACGCCTCGCGGAAGAAGCCGAGCAGGATCGCGTTCATGGTGTCGGCGGGCAGCGCCTCGCCGCGTTCGACGCGCTCGTGCAACTCCAACTCGAAGCGCGCGAGGGTCGGCATCAGAAAGAAGTAGCGGTGGAAGTTCGACATCGCCTCGTTGATCAGGGCCAGTTGGAAGTCGCGGTCGGGATGCTGAGCGAAGAGATGGGCGCGCACCAGCGCCTGATTGCAATTCGAGGCGACCTCGGCCAGGAAGATCGAGTAGTCGGCGTAGACCGGCGGCTGCGTGTTCCAGGTGTAGAGCGAGTGGAGCGAGTGCCCGAGCTCGTGCGCCAGGGTGCTCATGCTCTCCAGGTCATCGGTGCCATTCATCAAGATGAACGGGTGCGTCCCCTGGCAGCCGGTGGAGAAGGCCCCGGCGCGCTTGCCGACATTCGGATACTTATCGACCCAGCGCTGCTCGTTCACGCCGCGCAGGAGGGTCGACACGTACTCCTCGCCGAGCGGCGCGAGCCCGGCGGCGATCATCTCGACCGCCCGATCGAACGGGACACGCGGCAGATCGGATGTCAGCGGTGCCCAGATGTCGTACGGGGCGATCTCGGACTGGCCGAGTGCGCGCTGCCGCACCGCCCAATAGCGGTGCCAGATCGGCAGGTGCTCCGTAAACGTGGCGATCAAGTTGTGGAAGACGGCGGTCGGGATGAAGTTGGCGGCGAGGGAAGCCTCGAGGGCGGAGTCGTATCGACGCGCACTCGCCAGGAAGACGTGCTGCTTCACCCCGGTCGCCAGCGCGCTCGCCATCGTGTTCTTGACGGCGAGGTGGGCGTCCGCATAACTCTCCCAGGCGTTGCGGCGCAGGATGCGGCCGGGCTCGCCCAGGAGGGCGTCGATCGTCCCCTGTGCGACGGCCTGCACCTGTCCGGTCTCATCGACGGCGGGGCGGAAGGTCAGGTCGGCGTCGGCGAGGATGCCGTGGGTGGCCGTGGCGCTGCCGAATGGCTCGCTGACCAAGCCGAGCAGCTCCTCGACCTCGCTGGAGCGGACGTGCGCCTGCCGCGCCTCCAACCGATCGATCGCGTGGGCGTAGCTGGCGAGGCGCGGCTCCTCCGCGAGCCAACGCCGGAGGGTCGGGAAGCCGAGTGCCAGCAGTTCGGGTTCGGCGAAGGCCATCGCCGCCGCGCCGCGCGCGAAGAAGCCGAGCGCACGATCGACCATCGCCTTGGCCGCCTGATCGCCGGTATCGGCCTCGCTGAAGAGGCTGGCGTAGATCTCGGCGCGATAGATCCGCAGCCCGAGTTCCTCCGAAGTGGCGAACCAGTCGGCGAGAACCGCCGGGCCGTCGCCCAGGTGGCCCCGAAAGCGCGTGAGCCCGTCGATGTCGCTGGTCAGGGCGCGTAGTTCGGCCTCCCATGCCCCGGCGGTCGGGAAGACGCTCGCGGCGTCCCAGGTATGCTGCGGCTGGATTTCGGCGCGCTGCGGCAGGCCGGTAGCATTGCGGGCCATCGTCTTCTCACTTTCGTTGATGTTCGCCGCCACTGGCGATCAAGACGACGCGAGGGGCGTCGCCACCCCTCGCGATCCAAAACTCGATCACCATACGAGCGTGCGTCGCCGACCCTACTAATCGATCGGCTCGCCCTTCGGCACGCCGACCTGGATGCGGTTGCTGGAGGGGAGATAGTTGCTCTTGAAGTCGCGATCCATCGGTGTGCCGTTGAACGTGATTACCTTGCCATCCGGGCCGGTGACCGTCCGGTGGATCGAGGAGGTGAAGCCCTCGACCGCGTGCTCGATCGGGAGTTGCGAGCCGACCGGCAGATCGTGCGTCTTTTCGTATACCGGGGTCAGGCTCGGCGCGGCCACGTTCGAGATGACCGGATCGTCGACCTGGACGTCCCAGCCCGGATCCTTGCCGTAGAGCGTCACCCCGACCGTCTCGCCATCGGCGTAGGCTCCGATGCCGATCCAGCCGCCGGTGTTGTTCCACCACTGGAAGTCGAGCCCGGCCTGATCGTCGACCGTCGCGTCGAGGCCTTGGGCACCGGTGGAGGAGTTGGCGTACTGGACCCAGAAGAGGTGCCAGTTGCGCTCCTCGATCGGCAGCCCGGCACGGAAGACGCCGTGGAAGAGGGTAGTCGACACCTGGCAGATGCCGCCCGCGATCGAACTGACCGTCTTCGCCTGTCCCGGCCCGCCGCCGGCGCCCGGCACGAGCGCGATGCCATACGCCTCTTCGTAGCCGTTCTCGATCGTCTGCTCGCCGACCGCCGCATTGAACGAGAACTTCGCGCCGGGCGCGATCAGGGTGCCGTTCAGGCGCTCGACCGCGAGTTCGACGTTGTGCTTGCGGCTGGCGATGGAAGAATAGTAGTCGGTCCGCCCGCGCCCGAGGACATCGGGGGTCTGCATCGTCGCCTTGAGCGAGGATGGCGTGGTCGGCTTCACGACCGTAACGGCGGGATTCGTCCCGCCGGTCGCGCCGAGGAGCGCCGCCTTGAGCGCCGCATCGGTGGCGACGAACTGGACCTCGCGCCCATCCTGGCTCTTCACCACGTCCACGACCGTTCCCTGCACGAGGCGGAACTGCGCGTTCCGCATCGGCTGGTTCAGATCCCCTCCGATCACTTGCGTGAGGGCGCGCAATGCGGTCTGGTCGATGCCGATGACGACCTTCTCGGGACCGTTCGGCTGCTCGGTGATGGTGATGATCGGCAGGAGATCGCTGCGGGTAAAGGTACGTCGATACTCTTCGTAACGGACAATCAGCGGATTGCCGAGGATCTGTTCGAGCCGTGCCCGGACCGGCACCAGGTCCGCCGCGACGATCGGCGGGTCGAGGGGGCTGACCGCCAGGTTCAGCTCGTGCCCGCCAGCGGCGAGGGTGGTGGTGATCGCGGCCAGCGTCGCCGCCTCATCGACGCCGACCCCCTGCTTGCCCGGTACGACCGTGTAGATGCCCCTGGCGTCGGTCGTCAGTTTGGCGCTCGTGCCGGGCTGCGTCAGCGCCGCGTCGACCTGATCGAAGAAGGGTCGCAGCCGCGCCCCATCGAGCGCGAGGATCAACTGCCCATCTTCGAGGTGATAGGCGATGGCGTTCGCCAGGGTCGCTTGATCGATGGTCCACGCCTGCCCTTGATAGCTGGCGATGAACGGCTGGCTGACCATCGCGTTCGCCTGGGGCTGCATGGTCTGTAGCATCGCGGCGGTAATCGGCGCGGGAACCGGCACCTGGGCGATGACCACCGGCTCGGTCGCGAGCCGCGCCGCATGATCGAGGATGGCGGCGCGCGAGGCATCGAAGTCGAAGCCGAGGCCATTCACATCGGCGATCACCGTCGGCTTGCCATCGGCGCTGACTTTAAAGGCGGCGTTCGTCGGATCGTAGGTCGCGTCCGATGACCAGGCACGTAACGTCTCATCGAGGCGCGCATCATCGAGCGTGGCCGGGAGGAGTAACCGATGCCCGCCCGGCAATAATGCGCCGAACCAGGCAGGAAAATTGCCGAAGGCGTTGTTGCCACGCCCATAGCCCAAGGCCGCGTCGGTCGCGGCGGCGGTATCGACGCTGATGCCGAGCGCGGCGGGGTCAAGAGCCCAACGGTGCTCGCCCTCTTTCGTCCGGGCGATGCCGCCGGTCGCGGACCACTGCGCCACCGCCGCATCGAGGCGCGCGATCGCCGCGTCGCGACTCAGCCCGCCGACTGGGACGTCCGCGACGGTGACGCCGCCATAGACGCGCCCTTGATAATGCCCGACATACCCACTGGCGAGCACGAGCAGGAGCAGCACGAGAACGGCGATGGTGCCGAGACCCGCGTAGATGTAGCGGCGTTGCCGTGTGGGGTCGAGGCGCTTATTCGCCACGACACGGGAGGCGATCAATTGCTCGTGCAGGTGATCCGAGGCGGTGTGCTCCATCCGAACTCCGAAAATAGGCGGTTGTGGCGATGGCGCTCGCCCTGACAGTGTGTTCTTTGACATACTGGAGCCTCCTGGCGGGGAGGCGAGAGAATCATAACGGATATAGTCCTTTTTGACATCCCTTTCAAGCTGTTTCCCCGACATAATGGGCGGCTGATCGCAGGCTGGAGCGCGCCAGCTGAGCGCGGTGCCGCGCGACCTCCGCAGCCAGCATAGGAAACTGCGGATCGATGCGATAGCTGTAGCCATCCCAGTAGCCATCCCGCGTGGGGATGAAGCGGCGGGTCGGGGCGAGATCGCCGTGTAGCGCCACGTCCTTCACGCGCGCTTGCACCTCGCGGCGCAACGTGTCGGTCGTGCTGGCACGGCATTCGGCGGCGGAGAGTGGCGGGAGGACGCGCAGGCTCAGCCGTTCGCCGTAGCGCAGACGCGCGGTGTAGGGGTGCTCCCAGATGCGGTGCGCGCCGGTGAGCGCGATCGGCAAGATCGGGCGGTCCAGCGCGCGTGCCAGTCCGAACGGACCGACCAGGAAGTCGATCTCGATTCCCAGGATCGTCCCTTGCGGGAAGAGGACCAGGCTCTCCCCCGCCGCGAGGATTGACGGCGCGCGACGGAGCAGTTCGCGATAGCTGCGCCGCCCATCCTCCGGCCAGATCATGATCTGGCCGGTGTCGCGCAGGACCGGACCGAGGCGAGGCCAGTCGAAGAGTTCGTCACGCGCCACGAAGCGGAGCGCGAGCGGGAGGTGGAGCAAGGCCAGCGCGTCGGCGAAACCCTCGTGGAGGGGGGTGATGATGTAGGACTCGTGCGGGTCGATCGATCCCACTCCTGCGATGTCGAGGCGTACGTCGAGGGCGCGGACGACTGCGGCGGCCCAGCGGCGTTGCAACCGCGCCAGGGTGCCGCGTCGCCCAGTTCGACCGAGCGCGCGTAGCGGATAGGGGGGCACGCCGAAGAGCGCCGCACCACCGAGCGCGGTGCGCGCCCAGAGCGCCCGCGTCGGCACGCCGATCTTCCCGCCGGCCAGCGTATAGCGCGGGGCGGCTTCATCATGCGAGATCGGATCGGCTGCGTCGTCCGTTGGACCTGAACTCACGCGGTATGTACTCCTTACCCGGCTATCCCACGTGAACGCGATGGGCACAGGACTTCAGGAGAAGAGGGCGAGGCTGGCCGGGGAGTGCATCCGTCCGTAGAGGAAGTGTAGGAAGGCCGGACGGTCCGCCGGTGCGACCCGCTCCCAGGCCGGGGCCACCGCCGCCTCGCCCCACCAGTAGGACCAGATCAGGGCGGCACGTTGCGGGGCACCGATGAAGGCCATCCTGTTCGCGATCCAGCCCTCGCCGCCGACGAGCGCCTGCTCGCGCAGCCAGTCACGCACCAGTTCGACCGACCAGCCGAGGGCGTGCAGTCGCCACGCCGCGCCCGCCCCGATCGCCGCGCGCTGGCGCGTCAGCCCCCCGGCGATGCGGGTATCCGGCGAAGCGGGCCAGGCGACGAAACGGAAGCCGCAGTCCGCGATCCCCTCAAAGACGCAGGACGAGGCGCTGTTGACGACCGAGAGGAGACCGTCGGCGGGGGCTTCTCCACGGTCGTACCAGGTCTCGCGCAACTTGAACTGCGTCCAGTGGCCGGGATAACACTCGTGGACGGCGAGGTGTTCGAGGGCCGGGCCGGTCAGGATCGGATCGATATTGAGGTGGACCTCGCGCCGCAAGTAGTCGCAGCGCGCATTGTAGGGGACGCCGCTCTCCGGCACCGGGCGCATCCCGTCCGACTTCGGGACGGGGAGATCGAAGACCGCCGCCGTGCGCTCCCAAGCGCGGTCGAGGTACGTGGTCAGCGTCTCGATCACCGCCTCGTGCGGGACGCGATGGCGCTCCTCCCAGGCCGCGCATTGCGCCGCGAGATCGCCGTCGTAGCCGAGATCGGTCAACTCGCGGCGGAGATCGGTGCGGAGGGTGTCGATCTGCGCGACCGACACCGGCTCCGGTGGGACGGTGAGGAAGTCGGCGATCTGCTCGCGGAAGGGGAGTCGCCCCTCGCGCCAGCGGGTGAAGGCGCGCGTGGCCCGGCAGAGCTGATCGTAGTAGAGGCATCGGTCGGCCTCGGGCAGGGCCGTGGCTTGTGCCGCGAGTTCGCCGAGACGCTGGCGGGCGTCGGCGTGGGAGGCGAATGGCTCGGGCCGCTGGCTGCGCGCCATGTTCAATACGACAAAACTCTCGCGCCCCGCCTCGATCGCGCGCCCGGCGGCCACGGCGTCCCGGTCGGCGGCGAGCAACTCGGCACGGCAGAGCGCATCGACGCCGAGGAGCGTAGCGGTGATCTCCTCGGCGTAGCGCAAGGTCTGGTCGCTCAGCATCGTGTCCTCGGTGTATTGGTTCGCGCCGCGTGCGCCCTATCTCAGGATCAGATGTGGTCGCACGCGCGGCGGTATCGTGTTGCGCCGCAACCTGTGGGTGGCGTGCCCGGTGCCGATCGCGATCGGCACCGGGCACGCCCGACATCGTGTGCCGGTTCGCTGAGATCACCCCGCCGTGGCATCGAAGCCTTCGAGCTGGCCCTTGATCGCGGCGAGGAACTGCCCGGCGACCCGCCCGTCGAGGATGCGGTGGTCGAACGAGAGGCACATGTTCATCAGCGAGCGGACCGCGATCAGGTCGTCGCCGCCCTGCGGGTCGCCGATGACGACCGGGCGCTTGATGATCGCCTCCATCGTCAGGATCGCCGCCTGCGGCTGGTTGATGATCGGCTGCGAGAGAATCGAGCCATACGAGCCGGTGTTGTTGACGGTGAAGGTGCCGCCCGCCAGATCGTCGGCGGTCAGGCGGTTCGCGCGGGCGCGCTCGGCGAGATCGTTCAGCGCCCGCGCCAGCCCGACACGACTGAGCCCGTCCGCGCCCTTGATCGTCGGCACCACCAGCCCGCGCCCGCCGTCGAGCGCCACGGCGACGCCGACATTGATCTGCCGATGCAGGGCGATGCCCCCCTCAACGAACGAGGCATTGAGGATGGGGTGTGCCCGGAGGGCGACGATGGCGGCCTCGATCGCGAAGGGGACGTAGCTGAGGGCGAAGCCTTCGCGCTGGCGGAAGGAGTCCTTCTGCGCCGCGCGGTGGCGGACGAGCGGGGTCATGTCGACCTCGATCATCATCCAGGCGTGCGGCGCGGTGCTGACGGAACGGACCATGTGCTCGGCGATCGCGCGGCGCATCGGGGTCAGCGGCTGCACCTCGTCGGTGAGGGCCGATCGGGCCGACGCGGGCGCGGGCGGTGTTGGCGGTGACGCGGCCTGTGCCAGCGGCGGTGGCGCGATCGGGGCGGTGGCGACAATGGGCGGTGCGGGCGGCGTCGGCGTTGCTGCCTGCGGGCGCGGACTGAGCCCCTGCGCCGCGATGTGGCGCAGGATGTCGTCTTTGCCGACGCGACCGCCGAGTCCGGTGCTGGGGATGCGCGCCAGCTCGTCCGGCCCGATACCGTGCTCCTCGGCGAGGCGTAGGACGACCGGGGTGTAGCGCCGCTTGCCACCCGTTGCTGCGGTGGGGTGCGCCTCGTCGTCGCCGGTCGCGCGCATCGGAACCGGCGGAACCGGCGGGCTCGGCGGTGCGCTGGCGACGGCCCCTACCGGCCCCGCCCCTTCGCCGCCCTCCTGGTTGAGGATCGGTGCCTGTTCGGGGAGTGCGTCGTCGGCTGTGGGCATCGGCTCCGGCAACGCCTCGCCCTCGATCGCGATGATCGCGATCTCCGCGCCGACCGCCACGGTCATCCCTTCTTGCGCGACGATCTGGCTCAGCGTACCGCTGAAGGGCGCGGGCATCTCGGTATTCACCTTGTCGGTCGTGACCTCGACGAGCGGCTCATCGCGCTCGACATGTTCGCCGGGCTGCTTCAACCAGCGCCCGATCGTCCCTTCGGTCACGCTCTCGCCGAGCGTCGGCATCGTGATCTGGGCCATCGTTCCTCCTCAATCGCGCGCCATGCGAGCGGCGTTCTGTCGCCTGTATTCTAGCATCGGTTAGGCGGTCAGGGGCGCGGGCATCCCGGCGGCGCGGCGGTGGCAATGCGGCACCGACTATGCCATACTTGGCGGGCGGTCATGGCGATGCCACTCATCGCCCCGGAACCTCGGTTCCGCCACACTGACCGCATCCCAGACACAACCGAATAGCTGGAGAGGGCGGGGGTTTACCCCCGCCCTATTTCTACCGTGATTGCAGTTGGCGTTGGTGATGGTGGCGGCGAGGAAACCCAGGCCGAACGCGGGTAGATCGCCGCGTCGATCATCCGTGGGGTGCGTCGCGCTCACTCCGGGGCCGATGACCGGATGCGGCGCGGCTCGATCGCGATCGTCGCCCAGTCCTGCGCAACGCGCTCCCAGGCCGCCAGCGTCCGCTCGGCCTGCTCGGCCGGGTAGTACCGGGGCGCGAGCCGCTGCGCGACCGCGAACCCCGTCCCCTCCTCGATGGTGGCCATCCCCTCGATCGCCACCCACGCCTCCGGCACCCCCGCCGGTTCCGCCACCGTGAGACAAACCCGCCCGTCGCGCCGCAGCCGCGCTACCTTCGGCGCGCTCACCGACGAGAACATGCGCGCCCGCGCCCCATCCCACTCATACCAGATCGGGAGCGCCAGCGGCGCACCCGCCGCGTCCAGCGTCGCCAGCATCCCGATACGTGCCTGCTGCAGAAAAGCATCGCGCTCCGTGACCGACATCTCCGCCATCACGCTCTCCTCTCGCTGGATACATGCTTAACGCTGCTTGCTCATTGCCGTCCATGCGGCCAGCGCCGAGAATTGGTGTTGCCGAGGCACCGGATTCGCGGCCGGGGAACGCATGGACGACGACTGCATTGTGACGACGCTCGTGGTCATTGACAAGCTCCCGGCGACGCTGGGGCACCACGACGACGTGCGCGCCGGGGCGAGTGACGCGGAGGTGCTGATAGGGACAGCCGCGCCGGGAGCCCGGAATAATTTTGCGGGCGCTCCCGCTTACGGATACCATACGGTCTCGTGCAACGGGTAGGGGAGGAATCGATGACGGCGATCGGGGCGCGGCGAGTGCAAGGTTTCGGATCATCGATCTTCAGCGAGATGAGTCGCATCGCGGCGCGGCACGACGCGGTCAATCTCGGGCAGGGCTTCCCCGACTTCGCGGGGCCGGACTTCGTCAAGTCCGCCGCGCACGCCGCGATCGATGCCGATCTCAATCAATACGCGATCAGTCACGGCGCGACGCGGCTGCGACGGGCGATCGCCGCCGACTGGGCGCGGACGTGGGGTCGCGAGGTCGATCCCGAGGCGGAGGTAACGGTCGCCTCCGGGGCGACGGAGGTGCTGGCCGACGCGATCCTGGCCCTGATCGATCCGGGCGACGAGGTGATCGTCTTCGAGCCTTTCTACGACGCCTATGTGCCGATGATCGGCTTCGCGGGGGGCGTCGCCCGCCCGATCACGCTGCACCCGCCCGAATGGTCGTTCGACCCGCACGACCTCGCCGCCGCCTTCGGGCCGCGCACCCGCGCGATCCTGATCAACACGCCGCACAACCCGACCGGCAAGGTTTTCTCTCACGCCGAACTCGACGCGATCGCCGCGCTCTGCATCGAGCACGATGTGATCGCCCTCACCGACGAGGTCTACGAGCGGATCGTCTTCCCGGATACCGGCGCGGAGCATCTGCCGCTGGCGACCCTGCCCGGCATGTGGGAGCGGACGCTGACGATCAATAGTACCGGTAAGACGTTCAGCATGACCGGCTGGAAGATCGGCTACGCGGTCGGCCCCGCGCCCCTGAACGCGGCCTTGCGCGCGGTCCACCAGTTCGTCACCTTCGCGACGGCGACCCCCTTCCAGGAGGCGATGGCGGTCGCACTCGAAGCCTCGGTGACGAACGGCTATTACGCGCAGTTGCGCGCCGAGTACACCGCGCGCCGCGATCTGCTCGCCGACGCGCTGCACGCCGCCGGGCTCGCCACCCTGCCGATCGGCGGGAGTTACTTCCTCCTCGCCGACATCGCGCCGCTCGGCTTCCCGGACGACGCGGCCTTCTGTCGCTTCCTCGCCGCCGAGATCGGGGTCGCGGCGATCCCGCCCTCGGCGTTCTACGCCGATCCGGCCCGCGCGCCGCAGCTCGCCCGCTTCTGCTTCGCGAAGCGCCCGGAGACGATCGCCGCCGCCGCCGAACGGTTGTTGGCGCTCCGCACGCGCTGAATCGGCGATCGCCATTCGCAGGGAATAGACTTGCCGCTCGATACCGTTTAACGTCACGCGGCGCGCCGTGTGCTTTGGGCGGCGTGCCACCTTGTGCGCCGCGCCGGTCGCGCTCGGTGCCGCGACCAGCCACCGAATGCCTTATAAGTACGGTGCGGGTGCGGCGCAGTGCCGCCGTGCTACGATCAACTGAGCCGCAGCGCGGAAGGAGTGCCGATGAGCGCGCAGTCGCCCCTTCGTTACGTTCTCACCTCGCATGTCGAGGAACACCTGGGCCGTCCGGCGGCGACGACCTACAACGAACTCTTCGAGCAGATCGCGCTCGTCGAGACACTCGGGTTCGATACCGTCTGGCTGGCGGAGCATCACTTCGGGGCGCAGACGGGGATGGTGTCGCAACCGTTGCACGTCGCCCTGGCGGCGGCCTTGCGAACGCCACGGCTCAATGTCGGCACGTCGCTGATCGTCCTGCCGCTGCACCACCCGTTGTTGGTCGCGGAGGAGTTGGCGACACTCGAACTCCTCACCGAGGGGCGGCTCTCGATCGGGTTCGGCAGCGGCAGCGCCCCATTCGAGTTTGCCGGGTTCGACGCCCCGTTCGATGGCGAGCAGCGCCACCCGCGCTTCCGCGAGGCGCTGGATATCCTAGAGCGCGCCTGGTCCGGCGAGTCGTTCAGCCACGAGGAGCGCTTCTTCACGATCGGCGAGTCGCACCTCGTGCCGTGCCCAAGCCGCGCGCTGCGCGATTTCGCCTGGCTCGGCGCGATGAGCAAGGAGACGGCGGCGCTGGCTGGGGAGTTCGGCTACGGGCTGCAATTGCCGCGCGGCCAATCCGCAGAGCACTACGCCCCGACGATCGCCGCCTTCCGCGAGGCGATGCAGGCCCGTTGGGGGGCCGACGCCGGCCCCCGCCTCGCGATCGCGCGCTGCATCTACGTCGGCGACGACGACGAGCAGGCGGTGGCGGAGTCGGGCGCGGCGATCGTGCGCTTCTATGAGCACAGTAAGTATGCCGATAAGACGAAGCCGACCCCGTCCGTCGCGGAGTTGATCGCGCGGCAGCACTTCATCGTCGGTGGGGCGGAGAAGTGCGCGCGGGAGGTCGCCACTCTCGTCGCGGCGACTGGCCTGACACACCTCAGCGTCCAGCCGACCTGGGAGGGGCTGTCGCAGGCACACACGCTCGCCTCGTTGCGCCGCTTCGGCGAGCGGGTAATGCCGCGCGTGGCGGAACTGCTCGCCGGTCGCGCGGTCACGGTCTGACGGCGAGGGCGACCTACACGGCACGCCGTCGGTGTAGCTGGGTATAGCCTACCGCTCCTCGGCGTTGTCGTTCGACAGGTGGCTGCGGCGAGGGCGACCTACACGGCACGCCGTCGGTGTAGCTGGGTATAGCCTACCGCTCCTCGGCGTTGTCGTTCGACAGGTGGCTGCGGCGAGGGCACGGCCGCTTGCCGGGGTGTACTGTTGGATGAGCGGGACGGGAGGAGGCGCGGGGATGCGGGGGATCGTCACCAACATCAATTATGGGCGCGGCTGCGGCTTCATCCAGCCGGAGGAGAGCGAGACGGCGCGCGAGGTCTACTTCGAGCAAGATGATGTGACCGGGATCGCGTTCCGGGAACTGCACTTCGGCGAGTCGGTCGCGTACGAGTTGCGCGAGGAGCAGCAATCGCCGACGCAGCTTCGCGCGGCGACCGTGATGCCGACCGTTCGATAGAGCGATGCGCGTTGTGCGTGGCCCGGTCGGTCCGATGGTGTGGGGGGCCGGTTGAAAACCCCCGGCTGGGGGTGCTGCGGCACCGGCGAAGCCCGCCTGCGCGGGCTGGGATCGATCATACTATGTACCGCTGTAGTCTCGCGCTCACAATCTGGCTGGTGGCTGCGTGGTCGCCGCTGCGTCTCGTCGTCGCTCAGCGCTGTGGGGAAGCGAATAGCGGGGCGAAATGGGGGGCGCTAACGCGCAAAGCGAGCGACCGGGAATCGCGATGGCGACGGTCCTGGTCGGCGGCGTGCCGACCTTCGTGCGCTCGGCTGGCGCTGCGGCTGGCCCGACGCTGGTGCTGTTGCATGGCCTGCCGACCTCGTCCTGGCTCTGGCGACAGTGCCTTCCCACATTGGCGCTGGCTCGGCCTGGTTGGCAGATCCTCGCGCCGGACTTGCCCGGTTACGGGCGTTCGGCGGCGCGCGCGGGCGCGGGGCCGCGCGATCTCGGGCGCTGGCTCCACGCGCTCCTGGCGACACTGGGCGTCGGACGCTTCGCCCTCGTCGGCCATGATCTCGGCGGGCTGGTCGCCCTGACCGACGCGGTGGCGCGGGCGACCCGACCGGAGCATCCGGCGCGGCTGGGCGGGCCGCAACTCGACCGCCTGGTCCTCCTCGACACGACGATCTACCCCGCGCCACGCCTGGTCCTCGGACTTGTGCCCACGCTCGTACCGCCGCTCACGGAACTCTCCCTCCTCTGGATGGGGCGCGGCGGCGCGGCGCGGGATGCCCACCGACGCGCTTTCTACGTCGCGGGTCTACAAGCGTTGCTCGCATCGGACACGATGTTGTCCGAGGAGGATTGGGCGGAGTACGCGCTGCCCTATGGCTCGATCGCCGGGTGGCGCGAGGCGACGCGCTCGATCCGCGCGCTCGTCCCGCAGACCCCGTACGTGCTGCGCTGCCTCGCGGGCTTGCGGCGACTGGCCGTGCCGACGCGCCTGATCTGGGGCGCAAGCGATCCCTTCTTCCCGCTCGCCACGGCGGAGCGCCTGCGCCGTGCCATCCCGGGTGCGGAGGAGCGCGTCTACCCTATCGCCGGGGCGGGGCATTTCCCGCAGGAGGACCGCCCGGACGAAGTCGCACGGCTGATCGCGGACTTCTTGCTGCTGGATTGAGCCTGGCTGAATACCGACAGAAAAAGCGCCCCGGTATCTCTCACTGGTGAGGGATACCGGGGCACCTTCGTTGCCGCGCGCTACTCGGCGTGGAGCGTCTGCCAGAGGCGTTGCGGGGTGATCGGCAGTTCCGGCGAGCGCGCGCCGGAGGCGTCGTGGATGGCGTTGGCGATCGCGGCGGCGACCGGGATGATCGGCGGCTCGCCGACGCCGCGCGCGCCGAACGGGCCGTCCGGCGAAGGGACTTCGACCAGCACCGTGGCGATCTGCGGCATCATCTCGGCGCGTGGCAGGGCATAGTCCATGAGGCTGCCGGTGACAGTCTGGCCGTTCTCATCCTGCACCAGTTGCTCGTACAGTCCCCAGCCGAAGCCTTGCGCTACCGCGCCGAGGATCTGCCCCTCCACGGCGGCGGGGTTGAGCGCGCGCCCGACATCCTGCGTGGCGACGTAGTCGATGACGTTGACCTCGCCGGTGTCGAGATCGACGCGCACCCGCGCGAGGTGCGCGGAGAAGCCGGGGGCGTTGGCGGTCTGCGCGCCGGTGCCGCGCCCGGCGATCGGGGCGAACTGTGCGCCGAAGCCGCTCGTCAGCTTGGCGATCTTCGCCAGGGTGATCGCGTACTGCGGCTCTTCCGGCAGCCCCTTGACGCGGATCCGGTCGCCGACGATCTCCAGGTCTTGCGGCGCGGCCTCCAGCTGCTCGGCGGCGAGGGCGAGGATTTGCTCGCGCGTATCGGTCGCGGCACGCTGCACCGCCTGCCCGACGGTATAGATGATCTTGCTCCCGCCGCTGCCGCCGGAATAGGGGGAGGTGGTCGTATCCCCGCCGACGACGCGCACCAGCGCGTAATCGACGCCGATCGTCTCGGCGGCGATCATCCTGAAGGTGGTGTAGGTGCCGCTGAGATCGACCGCGCCGACAACCACGTTGATGATCCCCGACGGATCGACGTTGCACATCGCCGCCGCCGGTTCCAGTCCGCCGCGCCAGCCGCCGACCCCCACCCCGACCCCCTCGCGGATCGTGCCTGTGGCGATCTTGTGCTGCGCGCGGTCGCGCCAGAGCGGGTGGTCGCGCAACGCTTCGAGGCACTCCTTGAGGCCGATGCGCGGCCAGGGCTTGCCATCCGGACGCGAGTCGCCCTCGACCGGGATGTTCAGCAAGCGCAGTTCGATCGGGTCTATCCCGAGCGTTTCCGCCAGATCGTCCACGGCGGACTCGATCGCGAAGCTGGCCTGCGGGTTGCCGGGCGCGCGGTAGGCACCGGGGCCGAGTCGGTTCGTCATCACCTCGTAGCCGCGAATGTCGAGGTTGGCGATGAAGTAGCAGCCCGCGACCGCGAACGCCGCCCCGGCCATCGGGGAGTTCGGGTAAGCGCCGGTGTCGAAGATCAGGCGGGACTGGAGGGCGACGATCGTGCCGTCGCGTCGCGCGCCGAGCTTGACCTCGATCCGTCCGGCAGGGGTTGGGTTGGCGGTCAGCAGATCCTCGTTGCGGGTGAAGGCGAGGCGCACCGGGCGATTGACCGCCAGCGCCGCCGCCGCCGTCAACGGCTCGATCAGGCCGAACTTGCCACCGAAGCCGCCGCCGACCGGCATCGGCACCACCCGCACCTTCGTCTCCTCGAGGCCGAGGGTCTGGGCGACGACCTGACGAGTGCGAAAAATCCCCTGGGTGCTGGCGTGGACCGTCACGCCGCCCATGCCGTCCGGGGCCGCCGTGCAGCTCTGCGGCTCGATGTAGCCCTGGTGGACCCAGGCGGTCCGATAGGTGCCTTCCACGGTCACCTCGGCCTCGGCGAAGCCCCGCGCGATGTCGCCCATGCTCAGGTGCGCGCGCCCGCTGACGTTGGCGGAGAGGCGCTCCTCCGGTTCCTGCTCCTCGCCGCCGCCCGCACCGACGCCGTGCATCGCCGCCTCCGCCGCGTCCTCGCCCATCTTCGTCAGGACACGCGCGCGCGGGCTGTCCGGGGACATCGCGGCGATGATATCGAGGACGAGCGGGAGGTCTTCGTACTCGATAGAGACGAGGGCTGCGGCGCTCTCCGCCGCCGCGAGATCATTGCCGAGGACGAGCGCGACCGGTTGCCCGGCGTAGACGATCTCCTCGCGGGCCAGCGATTCGGTCGCGCGCGGCGGGCCACCCTCGGCGGCGAAGGGGAGGTCGCCCGCCGTGAGGACCGCGACGACCCCCGGCACGAGTCTGGCCGCTTCCGTGTCGACGCTGACGAGGCGGGCATGCGCGTGGGTGCTGAGGACGAGGCGGGCGTGGAGCAGTCCCGGTAGGGCGAGGTCACCCGCGTAGCGTTCCTGTCCCGTCAGCTTGGCGGGGGCGTCGGTGCGCGGTGTCGGCTGGCCGATCACGCGCTGTTCGCTGATCACCATCGTGAAATCCTCCCTGTGCCGACGCGGGCAAGGTCGGCATGCTCGCGCACTGCCGTTGTCATCTGGGTCGTCGTATCGTCGTTCGTGAGCGCCCCTGGTCGTTGCGCCGACCCTCGACCACGATTGTAGCGCAGTCGGCGCGGGCGTGCGCCCGACCGATGCTAGAATGGCGCGGCTTGTGTGGGAGATGAGGGGAGGCGCGATGCAGGACCACGAGGCGAGGCGGCGCGAACTCTACGGCTTGCTCGGCGATCTACCGGAACGTGACCGACCGATCGGCGGGCGATCGCTCGGTGCGGAGGAACGGCGAGGTTATACGCTGGAACGGCTGCTGCTCGACCTGAACGGCGTCGAGGCGGTCCCGGCCTATTTCCTCCGCCCGCCGGGCGCGACCGGGCCGTTGCCGACGATCCTCTACCACCACGCGCACGGTGGCGATTTCGTCCTGGGCAAGGATGAGGTGATCGATGGGCGACCGCACCTGCAACCACAGCCCTATGCGGAGGCGCTGACCGCGCGCGGCTATGCGGTCCTGGCGCTCGACGCCTGGGGCTTCGGCGAACGGCGCGGGCGCACCGAATCGGAGCTGTTCAAAGCGATGCTCTGGCGCGGCCAAGTCCTCTGGGGGATGATGGTCTACGACAATATCCGGTCGGTCGACTATCTCGCGACCCGCTCCGACGTCGATCTGTCGCGCCTCGCCACCCTCGGCCTCTCGATGGGGAGTACGATGGCGTGGTGGCTGGCGGCGCTCGACGAGCGAATCAAAGTCTGCGTGGACCTCTGCTGTCTGACCGATTTCCAGGCGTTGATCGACATGCAATTGCTGGACCGGCACGGCCTCTACTATTATGTGCCGCGCCTGCTGAAGCACTTCGATACGGCGGGGATCAACGCGCTGATCGCGCCGCGCCCGCACCTCGGCCTCGCCGGGAACTTCGATCGGCTGACCCCGTCCGCCGGGCTCGACCGGATCGACCGCGCGCTGCAAGAGGTCTACGCGGCGCACGGCGCTGCGGACGCCTGGGAATTGCGGCGCTTCGAGACGGGGCATTTCGAGACGGCGGCGATGCGTGTCGCGGTCCTCGACTGGTTGGCGCGCTGGCTCTGAACTATCTTTCGTCAGACCTGTTTTTAGCGTATCGAACACAAAGCCTCGGGTACTCGAGTCCACGGCAGTACCAGCAGCAGCGGCTGCCCGCCGCCTAGCGGCATGGGGCGAGTCGGTAGCGATCGGTCCGGGGAGCGGCTGATGCCGTGGGACAAATGCGGAATTTCCCGCACTTGTCCCCGAATTAGGTGACCATGCAGAAAGAATCCGTATAGTCCTGTTCGGCGGCAACGGCACGAACACCCGTATGCCCATGTGTCAGGTAGGCCGGTTTCAGCTGCGTACGAACGGGGCGATATCACCTCATCCGCACCCACCCGTTACAGTTCCCGTCGCACCCCACGAAGGATCTGCTCGATGACCTGATCGCCGAACTGCTCGGTCAGTGGGGCGGAACGGAGCAGCAGGCGGTAATAGAGCGCGCCGAAGATCGCGTCGATCAGCAGCTCGGGATCGGTATCGGCCACAAACTCGCCCGTCGCTTTGCCGCGCTCGACGTCCGCGACCGTCTCGGCCCGCCGACCACCGATATGCCGATCGTAGAGTTCTCGGAGGACAACAGGATCGCTCTGGCCCTCGGCGATCAGTTCGGCCATCACTTTGCCGTATGGCCCGTTGAAGACCCCGATGAACTCCCGCACCGTCGTACGGATAGCCGCTTCCGCTGTCCCTGCCGTCGCTGGCTCCCGGCCACTGACAAACCGCTGTTGCAGCATCGCCAGCACGAGCGCGGCCTTGGTCGGCCACCACTTGTAGAGGGTCGGTTTCCCCACCCCCGCCTTTTTGGCCACCGCCTCCATAGTCAAGTCCCGTACCGAGCGCTCCTGCAGCAACGCGTACACCGCATCGAGGATGGCGCTGTGCGACGCCGCCGTCTCGCTGCGCGGACGGCCACGCCCGCGACGACCTGGGTTGTCAGGCATGTCGGTCACCTTCCTACACCTTCCTCTGTTATCTGAACGAGGCGGAAAGATAATTGACAGACCGTTACCTGTAATGTATTATATACGTAACGTAAAGTAATATAAAGTAAGGAGCAACGCCGTGAACGTCCTCGTCCTGGGAGCAGCGGGTAAGACCGGACGCCTGATCGTGGAAATGGCCGTCGCCGCAGGCCACGATGTGACGGCCTTGGTGCGCAACGCCAGCCCGTACAACGCCCCACCTGGAGTACAAATGCTTCGTGGGGACGCCACCGACCCGGCAACGCTGGCCCACGGAATGGCAGGCCAGGATGTTGTGATCGATGCCGTCGGTGGCAAAACGCCGTGGCGGAAAACGGAACTCGAACGAACAGTTGCCCGTGCCCTTGTTTCAGCGGCGCGGCAGCACGGCACGCGCCGCATCATCGCCATCTCATCGCTGGGCGTGGGCGACAGCACGGCGCACGCACCGCTCCTGTTACGGCTGCTGCTCCCCACCTTCTTGCGCGGATCGACGGCGGACAAAGCTGCTATGGAGCGGGAGGTCGAGCGGGCGGGCATCCCGTATGTCCTGGTGCGTCCCGCCGTGTTGAACGACCAGCCCGCCGTCGGCGCGGTGCGCGTGCTCACCGGCACCGAGCAGGGTCGGCAGATCACCCGAGCCGACGTGGCCTCGTTCGTCATCGAGCAACTCACAACGGACACACATCTGAACCGGGCGGTCACGATTGCCAACCGCTAACGATCCGTATTATAAGGGACAGTGCGGGTCGGCAAGGCGTACCGCAAATGGCTGAACGAGGAGTGCCAGCGTCGGTGCAATGCCCAGCAGCATGCGGACGAGCACTACGGGCCACGCGGCAATTCCTGCCAACTGATGTTCCTGGCATACATCGGTGCGCGAGCAGTTAAGATACCGCTGACAAATTCGTCATGGTCAGTCGAGCACTTCACGCATCGCGTCCGTACTACGTTGCGATCGATCGTTTCTGTATCGCGATCGTATAGCGGGGCGCGAGGGCTGGATTCGCCAGCGGTATCATGTTTGTGCTAATGGAGGGGCAACGATGACTGCGACCCTACCACGACTCGGCTTCATCGGCGTGGGCGCGATGGGGCTGCCGATGGCGCACAATCTCCTGAGTGCCGGGTATCCGCTCACCTTCTGCACCCGCCGCGATGCCGCCGCCGAGGCGTTGGAAGGGGCGGGCGGCGAACGCGTCGCCGATGCGGTAGCTGTCGCCGCCGCGTGTGACGTGCTGCTGACCTGCCTCCCCGCCGACGCCGAGATCGCGGCGGCCTTACTCGGTGAGGGCGGTGCGATCTCGGCGTTGCGGCCTGGCGCGACGATCATCGAATTGAGCACCGCCTCGCCGGAGATCGTGCGCGCATTGGCCGAAGTGGGCGCGCCGCGCGGGATCGCGGTCCTCGATGCGCCGGTGAGCGGCGGTGTCGGTGGCGCGGAGGCGGCGTCGCTGTCGATCATGGTTGGCGGCGATGCGGCGATCCTGGAACGCCATCGTCCCATTCTGGCGGCGATGGGGCAGCAGATCTACCACGTCGGTCCGGTCGGGATGGGGAAGATTTTCAAGCTCTGCAATCAGTATCTGAATGGCGCGACGACCGCGCTGGTGGGCGAGGCGCTGACGCTGGGGGCGAAGGCCGGGGCCGATCTGGCGTTGCTGGTCGAGGTCATCGCCAGCAGTTCCGGGGCGTCGCGCGCGCTGACCGGTGCCGCCCCGGCCCTGCTCGCCGCGACCCCGCCCCCGGTCGGCTTCCGGCTCAATCTGATGCGGAAGGATGTGGGGCTGGCCCTCGCGCTCGGGGCCGATGTCGGCGCACCGCTGGCGACTGGCGCGGTGGCGCACCAGCTCTACACGGCGGCGAGCGCCAGTGGCCTGGGCGGGCGCAACCACACCGAACTCGGCAAACTCTTCGCGCGACTCGCCGGGACCGACCTGAGCGCGGGCGATGAGGCGGCGGACGACCGCACGTAGTCGTGTCGCTGTGGTCGCCCGTCGGGCTCAGTGGGCAGAATCCTGCGTGTTTGGCTGTTTGCCGAGTTGTCGCCAGTTATCCTCGGCGATCTCGACCTTGTAGTGCGCCGCCGCCGCCTTGATATTCGCGAAGGCGAGATCGCGGTCGGCGTCGGAGATGCCGTGTACCTGATCGAAGCGTGCGAGGGCGTTCTGGACGTGCCGCGCGTCGGTCAGCGGTTCTTTACGCTGCTCGGGGAAGGCGTAGACACTCGCAGGTAGGGCGTTGCGCTCCTTCGCGTCCAGCGTGCCGTGCTCCGTGTGCGGCTGCCAGGTCGTCTTGGTCGTCATCGTGGCCGCTCCTCTCCGTTCCGATCGGGTCGGTCAGCGGCACGGTGTTGCAGAAACCGTGCCCGGTCTGTGGCGCAAGCGGTGATTCAGAGATCGCGGCGACGGAAGGAGAGGACGGCGAGGCCGACGAGGACGATCATGTAGCCGATCGCGTAGACGATCATCGCGTTGCTCGGCGGAGTCGCGACGGCAAGCGGGATCGGACTGTCGAAGCGGAGGTTGCTGTTCGGCTGGAGGATGCTGCTGGCGAGTTTCCAAATTACATCACTCGGCAGGATCAGGCTGATGATCACGCCGGTATTGACCAGCGAGGTGATGTTGAAGACGCTGCCGAGGGTCTCGAGCAGCCCCCCGAGCAGCGCGCCGCCATAGAGCATGAAGACGACGACGCCGTTCGCCATCGTCTGGAAGATCGTGCTGCCGAAGAGCGTCAGCGCCAGGAGGACCAGCGAGACGAGCATAACCAGGAGAGTACCCACCACGAAGTTCGCTGGCGTGTAATCGGCGACGACCCGCGCGGTGCCGAGGACGGCGGCGGCCATCAGAGCGATATAAATCGCGATCATCCCGGCGAAGCCGAGAAACTTGCCGACGATGATCTCCCAGCGGGCGAGGGGCTTCGGCACGATCGCCTGGAAGGTGCCGCTCTCGATCTCCCCGGCGATCGTGCCGACCGAAGCGAAGATCGTCATCACTCCGGCCAAGAAGTTGATGGTGTAGAAGCCGAGCCCAACCATGACTGTGGCGACGAGGTCGAAGGTCAGAATTTGACCGGTTGTCCCCGCGCGCCGCACAAAATCCGCCCTCACCTGGGTGAAGCCCCAGAAATAGATCACGGCGAAGACGAAGCTGAGGCCGAGGACGAGCCAGATCATCCGGCGGCGTACCGCCTCGCGGAAGGTCAGTTTGGCGATGACCAATACTTTCATAAACCCCTCTGGGAAGTACGAATGACGAAGTACGAACTATAGGCTCGTCACTGGCATTTGATCTCCTGCGCTCGGCTCGTACTTCGTCGTTCGTACTTTGTACTGCACGCTGTCCTTCACTCGGTGCCGCCCTCGACCGCGCCGATGAAGACATCTTCCAGGGTGCGGCGGCGGGGGGTGACACCATAGATCGTGACCCCGGCGCGGGCGAGCGTGGCGACCAGTTGCGGCACGTCGTCCAGGCTGTCGAGGCGAACGCGGAGTTCGCGGCGTTGACCGTCGGGCTCGTCCGCCTCGATCGCGCCGAATTCCTCGATCTGGCGGGTCACGTTCGCGTCGTGTCTGCCGAGGATGAGGGTGACATCGAGCGATTCGCGCAGCAGTTCGTCGAGCGGGCCGTAGCGCACGACGCGTCCGCGATCGACGATCGCGACGCGGTCGCAGACCGTCTCGACCTCGCTGAGGAGATGGGAGTTGAGGAAAACCGTCATGCCGCGCGCCTTGAGGTCGCGGATGATGTCGCGCACCTCGCGTCGCCCGATCGGGTCGAGGGCGGAGGTCGGCTCGTCGAGGAAGACCAGCGCCGGATCGTTGATCAGCGCCTGGGCGAGGCCGATCCGCTGGAGCATCCCCTTCGAGTAGGTGCGGAGGCGGTCCTGCCCGCGTCCGGCGAGGCCGACAACTTCCAGCACCTCCGGGATGCGCCGACGGCGCTCGGTGCGCGACAGGCCGCAGAGCTCGCCGTGAAAGTCGAGGAACTCGACGCCGCGTAGCCACTCGTGGAAGCGGAACTGTTCCGGGAGGAAGCCGATACGTCGTCGCGCCGCGACCGAGCCGAGCGGCTGGCCGAGGAGTTTCGCGGTCCCGGCGGAGGGCGCGGCGAGACCGAGGAGCATCTTCATGGTGGTACTCTTGCCCGCGCCATTCGGGCCGAGGAAGCCGAAGACCTCACCGGTCGGCACGTCGATCGTCACGTCCTCGACCGCGACTTTCTCGCCGTAGACTTTTCGCAAGCCGTGGATTTCGATCGCCAGGGGGCGGGCCGCTGTCGCCGCCGCACTCGCATCGACGGGCGCTGTCAGTGGGTGCATCGTTTTCCCTGCCTTCGCTCTCGGGATGGTAATCGTTCCTCGCATCTACGCAGCGGACGGCGTGTGGTTGCAACCTTGCAAGGATACGGCGCGGGGCGCGCGGTTGACCACCGCGCGCCCCGGAGCGTCTATCGAATTGTCGGGTGGGGCCACTACGGTTGTGTCGCGCCGACATAGACCCGGAAGGGGACCGTCGCCGGTTGCCCGGTCGGGGGATTGGCGAGGGCGACGGTCCCCTCGAAGACATAGAGCGGGATGAGATAGTTCGCGGTGCCGGTCGCGCCGGGTGCCCATCCGAGGCTCGCCTTCGTCACGGTGGCCGCGCCACGGAAGACGGTGTTGGCGGGGAGATCGGTCGGGATCGTCTGGTCGACTTCCAGATAACCGCCGCCGCTCGTGATCTCTGCCCAGGCGACGTTCGGGTCGCGCAGCAGGGTGGGGCGGGCGGTCAGCGCGGTCGGCCAGCGCTCGTAGAAGCTCTTCACAGTGCCATCCTGCGCGAGGACGACGCGCACCATCGGGTCTTGCGGGACCAACGAGCCGGGCTGCGCGGGGTGGAAGGTGACGACCACCTGATCGGCGGTCGGTCGGGCGACACGTCCGGCATCGATACTGGTGGGGAGGAGGCCGTAGCCGGTCATGATTTTCTTCGCCGCCGCGATCGCCGCCTCATCGGTCAACTTGGCCGGGGTCGGTGTGCCGCTCGGCGCGGGCGTGGTGGTGCCGCGTCCTGGTGCCGGACTGTTGCTCGGTGCGGGACTCGCGCTCGGCGCAGGACTCGCGCTCGGCCCGGTCGAGGCGATCGGTGTCGCGGTGACCTCGGTCACCGGGGCGATCGGCGCGCGGGTTGGCGAGGCGAGCGCTTGCAGTTGCGGCTCATTGGCACCGCTCGCGGCGGTATAGGTGAGCGAGCCGGTCGTATTGCTGATGATCAGCGTACCTGGTCCGGTGATGCGGAAGCCGTCGCCCGTTTGTTCGATCAGACCGGACAACCCGAGCGCCGCTTTCAGCGTCGCTGCATCACCCGCCGTGTAGGTCTTATACGTGGCCTCGTAGGCAAAGTCGCTTTGTGGGAGCGCGGTCAGGTCGGCGCTTTGTGTGTAGGTGAGGTTATAGCTGTAGGTCCGCGAGCCGGGTCCGGGCAGGACCGCCGCCGGTAAGGACACTTGCGTCGGGGTTGGAGCCACCGTCGGCTGGACGTAAACGGTCGGCGTCGGCGGCAAGGGCGGCGCGACGTATGGGGGCGGCGTCGGCGGGAGGGGCGGCGCGACGTAGCGGGTCGGGGTCGGCGGCGTGTACGTGCTGCCACTGCCTGACGACGATCCTCCGCCGGTGGAGGAGCCACCACCCGAGGACGAACCGCCGCCGCTCGGGCGCGGTGTCGGCGTCGGGAGGATTGTCTGCGCAACGCTCGGCTGTGTCGGCAGCGGTTGCGGGGCGGCTGGCTGCGGGACGGCTGGCTGCGCGGCGGTCGGTTGCGTGGCGGTCGGCACCGGAACTTCCGCCGGTGGGAGCGTACCGCCGAGGGCGATCGCCATCGACCCGGCGAGGCCGCGCGCCCCGGCGCCCTGGCCGGAGCCGAGGGCTGCGGCGGGAGGTGCGGTACGGGTGACGCGCGCGGTCGGCCCAAGGGTTGGGCTGGCGATGCCCCGTGCGGTGGGGGTCGTGCGGACCGTCGGGGTGACGGGGCTGGTCTGCGGCGTCGGCACCGGGGTCTCGACGATCGCGACGAACGCCGTCGGCGTGGGACCGGGATCGCGCGCCTGCTCCGCGCTGCTGCGGCGGGCGAGGGTCGCGCCGATGATACCGATGCTGGCGAGGAGCAGCATCACCGCCAGCCCGAAGATCAGCATGGTGGAGCGCGATAGTCCACCGAGATTTTCCAGATAGGAATTCCGACTGCGCCGCCTGCGGGTTGCCACGAATCGTCCCCCTTGTCTACCCCAACCGCTGTGGCCGTCACCTCGCCACAGCGCAGCCGACCAGCTCATCCGCCGCTATCTCGCCAGTATCCGTAGTGTTTAGGCGTCGCAAGATGCGGCATCGCGCGTACCGCTGCCGGTAATCGTACGCTATGTCACCCTCCCTGGTCTACCATGCGGATATAGGCTGGTCAAGGGGACTTGTGCCGATTCATGCCATAAGTACCAGACCGATGTGAGGGGCGATTTCCCTTGTCGTGGCGCGGAAGTACGCCTACCCCTATGCTATACTCGCTGGGCCTGCATCGGCTCGATCGTCATGGTCGCTTCGGCCGCCTGGCATGTCAGTGGCGGTGCGCGCAAAGTCGATCGTGATACCGCCTAGTCAGTGGGGTACAGAACGTGATCTTTAAACTCTTCCGACGCGGCCAGCGTGACCAAAAGCTGGAGCAAAGCTTGCAGAAGACGCGACGTGGCGTCTTCAAGCAGGTGATCGAGATCTTCCAGCGCAGCGAGATCGACGACGACTTCTTCGATGATCTCGAAGCGGTCCTGATCGGGGCCGACATCGGGGCCGATACGACCGATCAATTGATGGACGAACTACGCGCCCAGATCCGCGAACGCGGCATCCGCGCCCCAGCCGAAGCGCAAGAGATCCTGCGCGCGGACATGATCCAGTTATTGAAGAAGGCGGTGCGCTATCGCCGGGTCAAGATCTTGCAGCGCGGCGTCCCCTACGTGATCCTGGTCGTCGGTGTCAACGGCGTCGGCAAGACGACGACGATCGCCAAGCTGGCGCACTATCACAAGACACAGTTCGATCGACAGGTGATCATCGCGGCGGGCGATACCTTCCGGGCGGCGGCGATCGATCAGGTGCAGCTCTGGGGCGAACGGGTCGGCGTGCCGGTGATCGCGCACCAGCCGGGTGCCGATCCGGGTGCGGTGGCGTTCGATGCGATGCAGGCGGCGCACAAGCGGGCCGCCGACGTGCTGATCATCGACACCGCCGGGCGACTCCATACCAAGGACAATCTGATGCAGGAACTCGGCAAGATCCGCCGGGTAGTCCAGAAGACGGTCCCCGCTGCGCCGCAGGAGGTGTTGCTCGTCCTCGACGCGAACACCGGGCAGAATGGACTGGCGCAGGCCGCCGCGTTCGCCAAGCTGGTCGAGATCAGCGATGTGGCGCTGACAAAGCTCGACGGTACTTCGAAGGGCGGGATCGCCTTCTCGATCGTCAAGGCCCTGGGTGTGCCGATCTCCTATGTCGGCACCGGCGAGAAGATGGACGACCTGACGCCGTTCAACGAGGAAACGTTCGTCGATGGGCTCTTCTTCGAGGAGCACGAGGGCGATATCCCAGATTAGGAGACGTGGGCCGCAGAGACGCAGAGACACAGAGAAAACGGTGGAACGATCGGCTTAATAGTTTCGTCCTCTCGTCGCTCTGTGTCTCTGCGTCTCTGCGGCCCATATAGAGGAGGTTCCGATGTTCGAGAGTTTGAGCGATCGCCTCCAGGGGGTGTTCAATCGCCTGGGGAATCGCGGGCGACTGACGGAGAAGGACATCGATGAGGCGATGCGCGAGGTGCGCCGCGCCCTGATCGAGGCCGACGTCAACCTCAGCGTAGTCAAGGAATTCATCGCCGCCGTGAAGGAGCGGTCGGTCGGCGCGGAGGTGCTGAAGAGCCTCACGCCCGGCCAGCAGGTGATCAAGATCGTCAACGAGGAGTTGGTGACGCTGCTCGGCACCGAGCAGTCGCCGCTCGCGCGCTCGAGCCAGCCGCCGACGATCATCATGCTCGTGGGCTTGCAAGGGGCCGGGAAGACGACCCATGCGGCGAAGCTGGCGGTCCACCTGCGGAAGAGCGGACAAACACCGCTGCTGATCGCGGCGGACGTTTATCGCCCGGCGGCGGTCAATCAGCTCCAGGCGCTGGGGAAACAGATCAATTTGCCGGTCTACGACGAAGGGACGCAGGCATCGCCGCCGGAGATCGTGGAGCGCGGACTGCGCGTGGCCCGCGACAAGGGTAATGGTACGGTGATCATCGACACGGCGGGGCGTTTGCAGATCAACGAGCAACTGATGCAGGAGCTCGTGGAGATCAAGAAGCGGGTCAAGCCGCACGAGATCCTCTTCGTCGCGGACGCGATGACCGGGCAGGAAGCGGTCAACGTCGCGCGCGAGTTCAACGAACAGGTCGGCCTGACCGGCGTGATCATGACCAAGATGGACGGCGACGCCCGTGGCGGCGCGGCCCTCTCGATCCGCCGCGTCACCGGCGTGCCGATCAAGTTCCTCGGCACCGGCGAGAAGATCGACGCGCTCGAGGCCTACTACCCGGATCGCCTCGCCTCCCGTATCCTCGGCATGGGCGACGTGCTGAGCCTGATCGAGCGGGCGCAATCCCAGTTCAATGAGGATGAGGCGAAGGCGCTGGAGAAGAAAGTTCTCACCGGCAAGTTCGATCTCGATGACTTCCTCAACCAGCTCCAGCAGGTGAAGCAGATGGGGCCGATCAATCAACTGTTGGAGATGATCCCCGGCCTCGGCGCGGCGGCGCGCAAGCAGGACGTGCAGATCAGCGACGACGATCTGAAGCAGATCGAGGCGATCATCCGCTCGATGACCGCCGCCGAACGCCGCAATCCGCAGCTGGTGAAGGGGAGCCGCCGGAAGCGGATCGCGAAGGGCAGCGGTCGCGAGATCCGTGAGGTGAACGAACTGCTGAATCAGTTCAAGCAGATACAGAAGATGATGGCCTCGTTCGGCAAGGGTGGCTTCCCTGGTATGGGCGGCGGTGGCGGCGGTGGGCGAGGCCGGTTCCCCGGATTGCCATTCTAAGGCGCGTTTCGTCGGACGGTATCGAGCGACCAGGAAAGTGGGCAGGATGGTTGGGCATGCACAGGATGCACAGGTCGTCTCCGCACGGGATGAGCGGCTGATCGCCTCGCTCGGGATCGAGAGTTTGTGGTTCCGGCGCGAAGCGGCGGCGCGGCGGCTCCTAATCATCCTGGCTCACCCCGATGACGAGAGTTTCGGCCTCGGCAGCACGATCGCGCGCTACGCCGGTGAAGGGGTGTCCGTCCACTACGCCTGCGCCACGCGCGGCGAGTGCGGCGAGGTTGCGCCCGCACTCCTCGCGGGCTACGAGAACGCCGGGGCGTTGCGGACCGCCGAATTGACCTGTGCCGCGTACGCGCTCAATCTCGCGGCGGTCCACCTCCTAAACTACCGCGATTCGGGGATGACCGGCTCGCCCGAGAATGAGCACCCCAACGCCTTTGTGCGCGCGCCGGTGCCGCAGGTGGCGCGGCAACTGGTGGGCCTGATCCGCACGATCAGGCCGCAGGTGATCATCACGTTCAATGCGTATGGTGGCTACGGCCACCCCGACCACATCCAGGCGCACCACGCCTCGCTGGCCGCGTTCGGCGCGGCGGGCGACCCGGCGCAATATCCCGAGTTACGCGGCGAACTGGCGGCGGCCTGGGAAACGCAGAAGCTCTACTTCACTGTCTTCGGGACCGGATTACTCCGCGTGATGCTGGCATTCTTGCGCCTACGAGGGCAGGATCCGCGTCGGTTCGGGCAGAATAACGACGTCGATCTCCTGGAAGCGTTCGATCGGGCTGGGCGGGTCACCGCTACACTCGATAATCGGGTTTATGGCGCGCAGAAGGATCAGGCGTCGGCCTGTCACCACAGCCAGCTGAACGGTGCCGCACCGCTCCAACGACTGCCAAGCCGTCTGCGCTACGCGCTCACCGCGCGCGAGACGTTCGGGCGCGTCGTACCATCGTTCACGACGGGTGCGACACCGGAAACGGATCTCTTCGCCGATGTGCGCCTCGACTGAGTCCGCGCCCCTGGCCCGATCGATACCTTCCCCGGGCCATTTCGCTTTGTATACGGCGAAAGAGACGACGCTACGTTTTCTTCTCTCTGTGTCATGTATAGCGCGATGCGTTTGGCGTATCGGCGCCGCGTCATCCGATCGCTCACCAGCGTGGAATAGCTGTGGCTAGACGTACGTACTTGCCTGTGCTACCCTGATCGCAGTGTCCGGTCGCTGTGACCGTGCATTATCGATAGGCGGGTCGATGTCGAAAGAACCAAGCTACTATGCCGTTCTCGGTCTGCAACCGCAGGCGGACGCGGCGGCGATCGCCGCCGCTTATCGTGGTCGGTCGCTGAAGTTCCGGGTCAAACAGATCAATGAACGCGGCGCGGAGCAGGCGGGGCCGACACAGGAACAGATCGAGCAGGCCTATGCGGTTCTGGGCGATCCCGATTCGCGCGCCCGCTACGATGCCAAGCACTTCCCGGCCAAGCACTCCACTGTGAAGCGGCGGCGACGAATACCGATCTGGCTGTGGGCGATCATCGGGGTCTGGGCGGTGGCCCTGTCGGGGGTGGTGGTCTTCGGCCTGCGTAGTCGCACGCAGATCGATGGCGGGGCGATCGGCAGGATCGCGGGTCAGACAGCGACGATCGTCGTCGCACGGGAGGCGGGCGGGGCCGCGACCGTTCCCCCGTCCGGTGGTGGCGTATCCGGTGGTTCGCCGACAATCGTTGCTGTAATCCCTCCCGCGACCGCAACGAGCACACCGTTGGGCGCGACCGCGACCGTTGTGGCGGTTTCCACCGCGACAGCTACGGTCGCGCCAACCATTATCCCGAGCGCGACGCAGACCACCGGTCCAACGGCGACGGTGGTGCCGTCGAATACGGCGACAGCACAGCCGCCGACCGCAACCACCGCGCCACCGCCGACCGCCGTACCGCCGACCGCTGTGCCACCCATTGCCGAGCCACCCATTGCCGAGCCACCGACCGCCGAGCCGGAGCCGACCGCGACACCGAGCTTCCGTGCGACCGACCGGATCGGGACAAGCCTCTCGGTCAACCTCCGCAACGGTCCCGGTGCGGCGTATCCTTCGCTTGGCCTGCTCCCGACCGGCACGCTGCTGCAAGCGACCGGGGCCACGGCGACGGCTGGGGGGCAGCTCTGGCGGCGCTTCCTCCTCCAGGATGGCCGAGTCGGCTGGGTGCGCGATCTCGACGTCCTCGCGGCGCGCTGATTCTCCCGGTATGACCCGGCACGATGGGTGGGTGGGGCGGGGCACTTGCCCCGCCCCGCCCACTTTCGCTGCTTCTCTTGCGCCTTAAGGATAGATGCCGCGCACGGTCGCCGCATCGGCGACGAGCGCGATGGCGCTGATCAGCGCCCCGGTGCGGAGGCTCACCTTGTGCTGCTCGGCGGTGGCGACGGTGGTGGCGAACGACTTGTCCATGATGTAGCGCAGGCGCGAGTTCACCTCTTGCTCGGTCCAGGCGAACGCTTGCAGCGCCTGCACCCACTCGAAGTAGGAGACGGTCACGCCGCCCGCGTTGGCGAGGATATCCGGCACCAGGAGGATTCCCTTGTCGTCGAAGATACGGTCGGCCTCGGGTGTCGTCGGCCCGTTCGCCCCTTCCACGATCAGCTTCGCCTTGACCGCATCGGCATTCGCCTCGGTCAATTGCCCTTCGAGCGCCGCCGGGACGAGGATGTCGCAGGGCAGCGCCAGCAACTCGGCGTTGATGACCCGTTGTGCCTCGGGATAGCCTTCCAGCGAGCCATTGCTACGGCTATAGCGGAGAAGCGCCGGGATGTCGAGCCCCTGTGGATTGTAGTAGCCGCCGCTGACGTCGCTGACGCCGATCACTTTCGCGCCGGTCTCGGCGAGCAATTTGGCGGCGATCGAGCCGACGTTGCCGAAACCCTGTACGACGACGCGCTGGTCGGGCAGATTCCAGCCCTCGCGTTTACAGGCCGCCACCGTCATGTACATTGCGCCGCGCCCGGTCGCCTCGGTACGTCCCTCGGAACCACCGAGGTTGATCGGCTTGCCGGTGACGACGCCCGGCACGGAGTAGCCGACCTGCATCGAGTAGGTGTCCATCATCCAGGCCATCACCTGGGCGTTGGTGTTCACGTCGGGCGCGGGAATATCCTTGTGCGGGCCGATCAGCATGCTGATCTCGGAGGTGAAGCGCCGGGTCAGATTCTCCAGTTCGTGGAGCGACAGTTCCTTCGGATCGACCGTGACCCCGCCCTTCGCCCCGCCGAAGGGGATGCCGACGACCGCGCACTTCCAGGTCATCCACATCGCCAACGCCTTGACCTCGTCGAGGGCGACGCTCGGATGGTAGCGGATACCGCCCTTGGCCGGGCCGCGCCCGATGTTGTGCTGGACGCGGTGCCCCTCGAACATGCGGACCGAGCCATCGTCCAGTTGCACCGGGAAATTAACGGTGTATTGGCGCTGACAGACGCTGAGCAGACGACGCAGATTGTCGTGCAGCCCCATCTGGTCCGCCGCGAGCTCGAATTGCTCGACCGCCATGTCGAACAGATTACGCTCGCGTTGCTGTCCGGCGCGGTGGGCTTCGATGGTCATCTCGATCGCTCCTTCGCTCACCTTACTCCCCCTACCCAGCCCACATCGATTCATGCAAGATGCCCTATCGATTAGGCGAGATGCATAAATCCCCTCATCACTATAACCCGTGAAGAAGGGCGGTGTTTCGCCGCGAGACACCGCCCTGAATGGCGTTATTCGCCCCGCAATTCCTCGTCGAGCACCTTGTTGACCACGGCGGCATCGCCACGCCCGGCCAGTGCTTTCATCGTCGCGCCGACCAGTCGACCCTTCGCGGCGGTCTTGCCGCCACGGAAATCGCTCACCGCCTGCGTGTGCTCGGTCATCACCGTGCGGACGATCGCGCGGATCGCTCCTTCGTCGCCGACCTTGCCGAGCCCCTTGCGCTGCACGATCGCCGCCGCCGCCTCATCCGGCGAATCGAACAGCTCCTCGAAGACCTGCACGGCGACCGTGCGGTTGATCTGCCCGCTCTCCAGCAGGTCGAGCAGGCCGCGCAGCCGCATCGGCGTGAGCGGCGAGTTACCAATCGCCTCGCGATCACTTACCGCGCCGAAAAGCGGCCCGGTGACCCAGTTGACCGTCAGGCGCGCGCGATCGGCGCTCGCCGCGCCGCCGAGCGCCGCCTCGAAGTAATCGGCGACCGCGCGCGACTCCGTGAGGAGTCGCGCATCCTCTTCGCGGAGTCCGTAGTCGGCGACGAAGCGGGCACGGCGATGGGCCGGGAGTTCGGCCATCCGCGCGCGGATCGCTGCCACCCAGTCGGTGGCCATCGTCAGCGGCGGCAGATCGGGCTCCGGGAAGTAGCGATAGTCGTTCGCCTCCTCCTTCGTCCGCTGCGGGAGGGTCTTGCCCTGCTCCTCGCTCCAGCCGCGCGTCTCCTGCGCGATCGTGCCGCCCGCGTCGAGGATCGCGCGCTGGCGCTCGACCTCGTAGGTCAGGGCGCGCTCGACGGCGCGGAACGAGTTCATGTTCTTGATCTCGACCTTGGCCCCGAACATCGTGCTGCCGATCGGACGGAGGGAGACGTTGGCGTCGCAACGGAACGCCCCTTCCTCCATGTTGCCGCTGCTGACGCCGAGGTAGCGCAGGACCTGGCGCATCGCGGTCAGGTAGGCGCTCGCCTCGGCGGGGGAGCGCAGGTCCGGCTCGCCGACGATCTCCATCAGCGGCACGCCCGCGCGATTCAGGTCGACGAGGCTATAACCCTCGCCGGTCGAGGGATCGCTAGCGTGCATGTTCTTGCCGGTGTCCTCCTCCATGTGGACGCGCGTGATCCCGGCGCGGCGTTCGACGCCGTCGAGGGTGAAGGTGATCTCGCCGTTGATCGCCAGCGGGAGATCGTACTGCGATATCTGATACCCCTTCGGCAGGTCGGGATAGAAATAGTTCTTGCGGTCGAACTTGTTGGCGGGCGGGATCTCGCACCCGAAGGCGAGTCCGGTCGTGGTCGCCGCCTCGATCGCGACCCGGTTGACGACCGGCAGGACACCAGGAAGCCCCAGGCAGATGGGGCAGACGTGCGTGTTCGGCGGCGCGGAGAAGTACTCCGCGCTGCACCCGCAGAACATCTTGGTCTTGGTGAGGAGTTGGGCGTGAACTTCCAGGCCGATGACCGTTTCATAGCGAGTACTCGTAGTCTGCTCGGTCATGTCGGCCTCCGCGCTGATGCTCATACTACCGGGTCCTATGCTCACAGCGGTCGATGCACGATCGAGACGCCGCACAGATGGTCATCCGGCGCAGTATAGCATCCCCTTTCCCGGCCCTACAATTGGGCGAACGGACACCCCCCGACGCGACTACAGGCCGGTTTCGTAGATCCGTCGCACGACTCCTTCGATGTCCGGCTCTTCGAGGCTGAGATCGCGGATCGGGTAGCGCCCGGCGATCGCGGCGATCAGTTCGGGGGCGCTGATCTCGTCGCGCCGGAAGGTGAGCCAGAGGCGCGAGCCCTCGCGCCGCGCGATCCGCGCCCGTGGGATTATCGGCTCGGCGATATCGGCGTCGAGATCGACGATCAACCGGCGCTCGCCGCCGTAGCGCTCGACCAGCGCCGTCACGCCGCCATCGTAGAGGAGCTTGCCACGATCGATCAGCAGCATCCGCTCGCAGAGGCGCGAGATGTCGGCCATGTCGTGCGTCGTCAGGAGGACCGTCACGCCCGCGCGACGGTTGAGGTCGAGGAGGAAGGCGCGGATGCGCTCCTTCGCCACGACATCGAGGCCGATCGTCGGCTCGTCCAGGTAGAGGATCGCCGGATCGTGGAGGAGCGCCGCCGCGAGATCGCCGCGCATCCGCTGACCGAGCGAGAGTTGGCGTACCGGGCGGTCGAGGAAGGGGCCGAGATCGAGGAGGTCGCTCAGACTGGCGAGCTGCTCGCGATAGCGTCCCTCCGACACGCGGTAGATGTGGCGCAGCAGGCTCAGGCTCTCGATCAGCGGGAGATCCCACCAGAGCTGGGTGCGCTGCCCGAAGACGACGCCGATGCGCCGCGCCAGGCGGGTCCGACCCTCCCACGGCACGATCCCATCGACGACGACGCGCCCGCCGCTCGGGACGAGGATACCGGTCAGCATCTTGATCGTGGTGCTCTTGCCCGCGCCGTTCGGCCCGACGTAGGCGACCATCTCGCCCTGCCCGACCGTGAAGCTGATGTCCTGCACGGCGGTGATCTCGCGGCTATCCCGTGCCAGCGCCCCGCGGAGCGCGCCAAACGGCCCGCTCCGACGACCCGCCACGCGAAAGCGCTTCTGGAACCCGGCGACTTCGATCAACGGCATGGCACCTCCAAAGAAGTCGCCGGTCGGCGGTCGGCAGTCGGCAGTGATGGCGCGGTGCCGCAACAGGCAACGTTCGTCAGCAAACTCTTTACGGACTACGAACTACAAACGCCCTTCTGCCGACTGCCGACTGCCGACCGCCGACTCGCTCAACTGCCCGTACTCTGATAGTGCCGCAACCCCGCGTCCCAGATGCGGAGGCCGATGGCGAGGAAGAGGGCGGCGGCGAAGGGGGCCAGGAACGACGTGAAGGGCGGGAAGCCGAGCGGATCGGCCTTGTCGAGGATGAAGAGGGCGGGGTAGTAGGTGGTCAGGCCGAGCGGGACGATGTAGATGAAGATGCCGCGCATCCACGCATGGTAGATGTGGATCGGGTTGCTGGCGAGTTCCGTCCCGCCGTAGGTGAAGATGTTCTGCACCTCGCTGCTCTCGATCGTCCAGAAGCAGACCGCCGCGCCGATCAGGAACGCGGTGAAGAAGACGAGTGCCGTGCTGAGGAGAGCGACGGGGGCGAGGAGGAGTTTCGGCAGCGTCCAGGCGATCTGTGCCCGGCCCTGCGCGATGACGAGCGCGACGATCCCTTGGGCGATCCGCCCGATCTTGCGGAGTTGGAGGTCGGCGGCGAGCACCTGGATGAAGGGCGGCACCGGGCGGGTCAGGACGCGGTCGAACTCCCCCTCGCGAACCATCTGGCTGACGCCGTCGAAGCCGCCGCCGAAGAGCTCGACGAGGCCGAAAGCGACCGAGGCGATGCCGTAGAGGAAGGCGACCTCGCCGACCGACCAGCCGCCGAGATCGGTGAAGGTGCGGAAGAGGATGAAGACCGCGAGCAATTCCACGAAGGTGCTGGTGAAGCTGCTCGCCACCTGGAGCGCGAACGAGACGCGATACTGCGTCTGAGCGCGCAGCCGTGCGCCCGCGAGCCGGAAGTAGAGGCGCACGTTATCCACCCTGCACCACCAGTTTCCGCGTTGCGCTGTGCAGCAGGAGTTGCGCCGCCGCGATGAAGACGACGACCCAGAGGAGCTGCTGCGCCAGCAGGGCCAGGAGTTCCGTGCCCCGCGCCTGTTGGAGGAAGACCTTGGTAGGGGTGTCGATCATCCCGGCGAACGGGAGGCGGAGGACGATCCCCCTGACCGATGGCGGGAAGAAATCGAGCGGGACGAGAAAACCGGTCAGGAAGTTCACGGCGAGCAGCACCATGCCCATGATGCCGCGCACATCGGTCGTCCAAAAGCCGATCACATTGATCATGAAGCGGAGGCAGAAGCTGAGGATGATGGCAAGGAGGGTGCTGAGCGCGAAGGCGAGCCAGGTGAGAATGGTGTCGGGCAGGCGGGTCTGGAAAAGCACGACGCCGAGCGCGACGGTCGGCACCCACCGGTAGAGCCAGTGGTAGGCCGCGCGCCCGAGATCGCGGCTGAGCCAGAAGCCGAAGAAGCTGATCGGCTTGACCAGATCGCTGGCGATCGCGCCGGTGCGGATGGTGTTGGCGATCTCGAGCCAGCCCCAGAGGTGGAGGGGCATGATCAGTCCCTGCGTCAGCCAGACGTAGGTGAGGGCATCGTTGAGATTGAACCCGGCGGCGACGGGGCGCCGCTGATAGAAAGCGATGAAGACGTAGGAGCGGAGGAGTCCGAAGAAAGCGTTGGTGGCGAGGCCGGCGAGGGTGGCCGCGCCATAGGTGCGATAGCGCCGATACGACATTCGCAGCCCGACCAGATAGACGCGCATCGTCGCTCCTTCGCGTGTGCTATGGGTCGGGAGACAGCATACGCGGCGTGAGCAATAGCGCGCACTGTGCTAACGTACAGTCTGCGGCTGCCCTGCCGCCGGGGGACGGCGACAGCCAGGTGGGTAGATGCGCAGGCCCGCAGTATTCACGACATATCCCAGTCAAATATGAGAGTTGTGAATTGTCGGTATGGGCTGACCAACTGACCGTAATGGAGGGATAGATGGCATCGAAGGGTGAGATCAGCGCGGCGATTTTGCGGGGGAACCGCGACGTGCAACAGGTATTCGGAGGACTCACCGATACGCAACTCGACACGCCGGCTCACCAGGACGGCGGCACCTGGACCGTGGGGGATATTCTGGGGCATCTTGCTGGCCGGGAACAGGTCTACGCGATGATGTTCCAAGCGATGCGGGGCGACAATCCGTTCGCCGCGATCGGCGACTTCAACGTCTGGAATGAGGCGCGCGCGGCCGAGCGACGCGGCGATCCGCGCGACGATCTACTCGCCGAGTTCCGCGCGGTATACGAGGCGCTGCTGGCTCAGATCGAGGCGACCGACGACGCGGAGCTGGAGCAGGTCGTATCGCTCGGGCCGCGCCGGGCGACGCTCGGCGATCTGTTGCGGGGGAGCGGCGGTCAGCACTCCACCATGCACGCCACCGAAGCCGCCTCTGTCCTTGGGGTGGAAGCGCCCGAGGCCTGACCGAACCAGGAGCAGGCAGAAAGCGGAGGCCGCCGGAAAACCTTTCCGGCGACCTCCTGCTGCTTCAGTCGTGGGGTGGTGCGGCTCAGCGGTAGCGCTGGAGGATCGCGGCGAGCGCCCCGGAAAAGGCGACCGAGGCGATGATCGTGACGATCGCCAGGATGACGTAGGCGACCGCGACCGCGATCATGAAGCCACAGCCGAAACGAAAACCGTCACCGACCGAGAGATTCGCGCGCTGCGAGGGGCCGTATGACATGGGGCGCTCCTTCGATTCACTTTTGCCGACCCCGCGACCTTAGTTCCAGGCGCTCGCTGTGTCAAGCCGTTGCAACTCTTCCGGGGTGAGCGTCAGGTCGGCTGCGGCGAGCAGTTCACCCACCTGCTCGACGGTTGTCGCGCTGGCGATAGGGGCGGTGACTGCGGGTCGCGAGAGGGTCCAGGCGAGCGCGACCTGCGTGGGCGTCGCACCGTGCGCGTCGGCGATTTCGGTGACCGCGTCGAGGATATCGAAGCCACGGTCGTTCATGTACTGTTTCTGGACGCCGCCTGCGCGCTGGCTACTCGGCAATTCCCCTCCTCGGCGGTACTTCCCGGTCAGGAAACCGCTCGCCAGCGACGAGTAGGTGATCACGCCGACGCCGAGTTCCGCGCACATCGGCTCCAACTCGCGCTCGAAGGTGGCGCGATTCAGCAGATGATAGGGGGGCTGGATCGTCTCGTAACGCGGGAGATCGTGCTTGTCGCTCTCCCAGAGGGCGCGGGTGAGTCGCCACGCGCTGTAGTTGCTCGCCCCGATGTAGCGCACCTTCCCGGCGCGGATGAGGTCTTCGTAGGCGCGCAACGTCTCGTCCAACGGGGTATCGGCGTCGTCCTGGTGCGACTGGTAGAGGTCGATGTAGTCGGTCTGCAAACGGCGCAACGACGCCTCGACCGCCGCGACGATCCTCCGCCGCGAGAGGCCGCGCATCCGCGGGCCGTCGCCCATCGGGCTCCCGACCTTGGTGGCGATCACCAGCTCGTCGCGGTTCCCGCGCGCCGCCAGCCACTTGCCGAGGACTATTTCCGATTCGCCGCCCTGATTGCCGGGTGCCCAGCTGGAGTAGACATCCGCCGAGTCGATGAAGTCGCCGCCGCCCGCGACGTAGGCATCGAGCACCTTGAACGAGGTCGCCTCGTCGATCGTCCAGCCGAAGACATTGCCGCCGAGGCAGACGGGGGCGACCCGTAGGCCGGTACGCCCGAGCTTCCGTGTTTCCAAATCGGCTATCCTCCGTGTGCGGTCATGGTCACGCGTCGCGCACGAGCCGCTGCCCGACACGCGATGAGACGGCACATTCGCCATCTCGCCACGGCGTCGCATATCGCGAGCCAACAGCTCAGGCGGTTGCACTCGTGCCCAACCCGGCGAGGATCTCCTTGCAGTAGGCCGCGCTGCGGCCGTCGCCCCGGATCTGGTCGCCGTCGCGGCACCCCTCGATCGCGAGCCAGCCGTCGTAGCCTGCGGCGTGCATCGCGGTGATCGCGAAGCGATAGTCGATCTCGCCATCGGGCAGCGGGACGAGCAGGAAGTAGGCGCGCTCGTGCTCCGGGAGTTGCAGGCGCTGGAGTTGCTTGCAGTGCCAGTACTTCGTGTGCGGCGCGAGGGCGACGATCGCATCCTCAGTACTCGTCTCGGGGCGCTCGTAGTGCCAGTAGAGGTTGCCCAGGTCCGGGTTGAGGCCGACGTTGGGGCGATCGATCAGGCCGAGGAGGTGGAGGCAACTCCACGGGCTGTCGGCGATCGAGTGCTGATGCAGCTCCACCGAGAGGGTGACGCCGTGCGCGGCGGCGATGTCGGCGAGGGCGCGCAACTCGCGCGCGGTGGTGTCGTAGTCGGCGATCGTGGCGACCGCGCTGCTCCCGGGCGAGGTGCGTTTGCCCACGCCACCGCCCGGCTCGCCGGGGGCAGCTAGCATGCCGGTCGGCATCGTCACCGTCAGATTCACGATATCCGTGCCGAGCCAGGCGGCCATTGCGATCCCCCCGGTGATCGCGTCGCGACTCCGCTGGGCCACCTGTGGGCGGAGGAAACCGCCACCGGCCCGCACCGCCGCGCAGGAGAGACCCGCCGCCGCGAGTTCCGCGCCGAGCGCGCGGACCGAGGCCTCATCGGTGCCGACCCCCTGGCCGTAGCCGATCTCGATCCCCTCGAAGCCCATCTCGCGCACCGTGCGGAGGTAACGGTCGCGTACTTCGGGCGGAGGGAGTTCCCAGCCGGTGCCGCCGGTATAGGGATAGAAGGCCGTTCGTCGGAACGCATACGCGAGTTTCATCGCTACTCCTCCACTACGCTACGTCGTCCGGCGATCCGGCGGACGCGCGCGTTATCGCCGCTCGAGCACACCGTCCTGTCCCACGCGCGCATCGTAGCAAATTCCGGGCGGCGATGGGGCTGGCCGTGGGGTGGCAAGGGGACGGAGAGGCTACGGGGGCAAGGAGATAGCGAGCGCGAGGAGTTCGGCAGAAAAGCTGCGGCAGTATGGGGGTGCTTCCTACCGTCATCCGCCACGGGCAAGAAGCACCAGGCGTCGATGCGTGGCTGGCTTCTGTCGCAGAACGAATCGCGGTTGACGCAATTGAGGGCGGGTGGCCGACGACTTCGGCCACCCGCCCCCTTCGTTGTGCTGGGCCCGTCAGCGGGCTCAGCGCGGCGTACCTTTGGCCCCCGCGCCGTTGAAGGCGTTCATCGCGGCGATCAGCCCATCGGTCAGCCAGAGTTCGGCGGCGTCTGCGGCCCGCCCCAACACTTCCGGCAGCGCGGCGATCTGATCTTTGCCGAAGCGGGTGAGGACATAGTCTTTCGGCTCGCCCCATTGCGGGCGACCGATACCGATCTTCATGCGCGGGACGGCATTGGTGCGGAGTTGTTCGATGATCGAGCCGATGCCGTTCTGACCGCCCGAGCTCCCTTCGCCGCGCAGGCGCAAGTGGCCGAAAGGGAGGTCGAGATCGTCGTGGACGATCAGGATCTCTTCCAGGGGCACTTTGTACCACTTCACGAGTTGCACGACCGAGATGCCGCTCAGGTTCATGAAGGTCTGCGGCTTTGCCAGCACCACATCGCGCCCGGCGACGGTGCCGCGCGTCTGCTCGGCCTTGAGGCGGGGCTTGTCCCAGCGCAAACCGTGACGCCGCGCCAGTTCATCGACGCAGCGGAAACCGATGTTGTGGCGCGTGTCGGCATATTCCTTGCCGGGGTTCCCCAACCCGACGATCAGCCTTGGCACGATCCTACCATCTCCGCCGACTCCATCGGCTCCTGTTGTCCGAGTGTCTGCCGGTAGACCGCCAGCGTCTCGCGGGCGGCGCGCGCCCAGGAGAATTCCGCCGAGCGCCGCAACCCGGCGACGATCAACGCCTCACGGCGGTCGCGGTGCTCGTTGACCTCGCGGATAGCGGCGACCCACGCCTCCTCGTCATCGGGGGGCAGCAGCAGCCCCGTCGTCCCCAATACCTCTGGCAGGCTGGAGCTATCCGAGGCGAGGACTGGGGTGCCACAGGCCATCGCCTCGATCGCCGTCAGCCCGAAGCCCTCGTAATGCGAGGGGAGGAGGAGTAAAGAGGCGGCGTTGTAGAGGAGGAGCAACTGCTCGTCACTCGGACTATCGAACCAGACCAGCTTGTTGCTGCGGCGCAAACGCTCGATCGTCGTCAACTCCGCTTCCGCCCGCCAACCGGCGACCCCGGCGAGTACCAAGGTCGCCGCACGCCGCCCCACCTGCTCGCGGTAGCGCTCGTAGGCGCGGAAGAGCATCGAAAGATTCTTACGCGGCTCGATCGTGCCGACGAACAGCAGGAACGGCCCGAATTCCCCGCTGACGAGCCGGACCAGATCCGGGCTCAACTGCGTACGTTGCGGATTGCGGAGCGCGGCCATCCGCTCCGCGCGTTTGAGGGGACGATAGCGCTGGTCCGCCGCCTCCGGCACAACGAATATCTTGCCCGCCGCCGCATCGGTCAGCGCGAGCAGGTCGCGCCGGGTGCTCTGCGAGGGGGCGATGATCGCGTCGGCACGGCGCACCGACTCGTGGATCTGGCCGTAATAGCGGCGCGATTGCTCGTCGAGGAGCGCCTGATCGCGCAGGAAGGCGAGATCGTGGACGGTGATGACGGCGCGCGTCCCATGTCGTAGGCGCGGCGAGATAAAATCGGGGCTGTGGAAAACATCGAAGTGGTGCGGGGCGAGTTCGAGCCCGAGCGTCATCCGCTCCAGGCGATGGTGCGGCGGCGTGAGCAGCGTCCGGTGATCGACCCGGCCCTCCGTGCCGCTCTCGTCGATGACCGGGGCACCGTTCCGCGCGACGAGGATCGTGTATTCGTTCTCGCGGTCGTTGCTCGTCAGCGCGTGCAGCAACGAGCGCGCGTAGCGAGCGATCCCTCCCTCACGATATGCCACCAGGCGGGCGTCGAAGCCGATGTGCACCGTTGCTCTGTCCCTTTCACCCCATCGACGCCGACCGCCTCGCGAGCACTGACCGGGCGCGGAGTTGCCCATACGCCGCCCCGGTGCTCCCCGTGCGCGAGGCGTGCCGTAGGCCGATCAAGGACCGAGTATAGCAGAGGCTCCAACGCGCGTGGCGGCGACATGTCGCGTGTGTCGGTGCCAGGATCAGAGCCAATCCTGGCGCTTGAAGAAGAACGCCAGCCCGAATCCGACGCTCGCCATCAGGGCGAGCGCGGCGGGGTAGCCGAAAGCGAGGTGGAGTTCCGGCATGTTATCGAAGTTCATGCCGTAGACGCCGGTCACCAGCGCCATCCCCATCAGGATGATCGAATAGGAGGTCAACTTTTTCATGACGGCGTTGAGGTTGTTGGCGGCGATGGCGAGGTTGTTCGAGTTCATCGAGAGATACGAGTCGAGGACGCCGCTGAGGAGATCGCGGTAGACATCGACCGCATCGGTCACGCGCAGGACGTGCTCGTAGAGGTCCTGGAAGTACACACCCGTCGCCGCACTGACGATCGGCAATTCGCGCCGGGCGAGGACCGCCATCGCGTCGCGCTCCGGGGCGATCTGCCGTCGCAAATGGATCAACTCCCGCTTCAAGCTGAAGATGTCCGCCATGCTAGTCCCACGGTTCGTCCCCTGCTGCTCGATGACTGCCGCGTCCAACTCCTCGATCCGCTCGCCGATCTGGTCGATCACCGGGAAGTAGTGATCGACGATCGTGTCGAGCAGGGAGTAGAGGAGGACGCCGATCCCCCGCTCGATCTCTTTACTGTTGCGTCGGAAACGCGCGGCGACCTCCTCGATCTCCTCGATCGGCTCGCGGTGGAAGGTCAGCAGATAATTCTTGCCGATCACCACGGCCAGTTCGTGCTCATCGATCCGATTGCCATCGTCGATATAGTCGACGTCATAGAAGACGAGGAAGTAATAATTGTCGTAGACATCGATCTTCGGACGTTGGTGGGCCTTGTGAATATCTTCGATCGCCAAGGGATGCAGCGCGAATACGTCGGCGAGGCGGGTGATTTCACCCTCGTCAGGGTTCTCGACATCGAGCCAGATCAAGCTATCGTCACGTTCCAGCAACTGCATGATTCTCGCTTTGTCGGCGTTGCTATAGTCCGTCTCTTTGTCGCTGCACAGCTTCGTGTGGATCATCGTGGCCCCATCAGCGTCGTGTCCAGAGGTTCAGGAGGAGTGTCAGGATGATGCTCAGGAGGAGCGAGGTGGTGAGGGGGACGATGCATGAGGCGGAACCGCGCGTGACGACGAAGTCGCCCGGCAGTCGCCCGCCCGGCGCAACGCGCCCGATCGCGATGAAAAGGATACCGACCAGGATCATGATCCCGCCAATACCGAGTAATACGCGCCCGAACTGCCCCGGATCGTTCATTATCCGCCTCCTCTGCCGGACGGATACCGCCGCCTGACAAAACGCCTACTCTTCGCCTGGCGTGCTTTCGTGGAAGCCGCTGACGAGACTGAAGAGCAAGACGAAGATCAGGGGCGCGACGAGGACCGCAATCCCGGTGCCGATCAGGAGTCCTAGTGCCTTGAGCGCCTCGATCACCCACATCATCGCGCACCTCTGCAACTATTCATCGTTCCCACCGGACAGTATACGCGACCCTGCGATCGGCGGTGGGATCGTGGGTGCCGCGTGCTGTGGTGCGGTTGCGACGGGCAGTGTCGCACCGAAAGCACACCGGGCGGCGAGCATATGCGACACTAGCGGCGCGCTTGGGCCAATGTCGACCCGCGCCGCGCCGGAAGAAGGGGAGAGGATGTCGGACGGAACCTCGGCGGTGTCGCCGGACGAGCAGGTCGCGGCGCAAGCGACGCAGCAGCGGCTCCTGCTGATCCTCGGCGCGGCGATCTTCATGATCAACCTCGACTCGCGCGTCGTCACACCGCTTCTGCCCACGATCGCGGATGATCTGAATACGACGGTCGCCCATGCCGGCTGGTTGGTCACCGCCTATGTCCTGCCCTACGGCCTCTTCCAACTCGTCTACGGCCCCCTCTCCGATCGCTTCGGCAAGGTGAAGGTCGTCGCGGGGGCGATGATCTTCTTCAGCCTCGGCACCGCCTTTTGCGGGCTGCCGCCGTCGCTCAACGCGATCATCGCCCTGCGCTTCCTCACCGGGGTGGCGGCGGCGGCGGTCTTCCCATTGACCCTGGCCTACGTGGGTGACACGGTGCCGTACGCCCAGCGGCAGGCGACGATCGCGATCCTGGCGACCAGTTCGGCGGCGGCGGCGGCGTTCAGCACCGCAGCCGGTGGCTTGATCGCCACGCTGGTGTCATGGCGCTTCGTCTTCCCGATCTTCGGGATCATCTCCGGGCTCGTCACGGTGTCACTGCTGGCGCTGCGCCAGGGGGAGATTCGCCCGCCGCTGCCCGAGCCACGCCCCCGCCCGCGCGCGCAGTTTGCGGCGGCGCTGCGCGCGCCGCTGATGCTGCCCTTGCTGGTGCTCGTCTGCCTGGAAGGGGCGATCTACAACGGCGCCTTCACCTATCTCGGCGGGTTTCTTGACGAGCGGTTCGCGCTCGGCGTGCTGACGATCGGCTTCGTTTTGGCCGGGGCGGGGGTGGCGCAGCTCGGCGCGGCGCGGCTGCTGTCGCGCCTGGTGCGCCGTTTCGGCGAGCGACGGCTGGTGCTGGTCGGCGGGTTGATGATGGGCGCGGCCTACCTGACCGCCGCCGTCGTCCCGTCCTGGCCGCTTTTCGTGCTGCCAATTCTCTGCGGGGGGGCCGGGTTCGTCATCTGCCACTCCACCTTGCAGACGCGCGCGACGGAAACCTTCCCGGCCTCGCGCGGGACGGCGGTCGCGCTGTTCGCCTTCTCTCTCTTCCTCGGGAATGGGGTCGGCACCGCCGTTGTTGGCGTGTTCGTGGACACGCTCGGCTATGTTCCGACGCTGCTCGGCTCGGGCCTGCTGCTCTGCGGCTTCGCCTTCGCCGCCGCGCGCCTCCTCTTCGGGCGACCGCGCGAGGCTAGCGCGCCGTGACGATCGCTGCGATCGTTGCGGTCGTTGGCTTATGAACGTTGACTGGAACGCGACGGCGACGAGTGCCGTACGTGCAGGGTGGGGAGACAGGGATGCAGAGCGCACGCGTGGTGGGCAATCGGCGGTGGATCCTGGTCGCCACCTTGCTCGCCACCTTCCTCACCGCGATGGAGACGACGGTTGTCAGCACCGCGCTACCGACGGTGATCGGTGAGTTGCAGGGGGTACAACTCTACGCCTGGGTCTTCTCCGCCTATCTACTGACCTCCACGGCGACCGGGCCGCTCTACGGACGCCTTGCCGACATTATCGGGCGCAAGCCGATTTTCATCATCGGTGTGGTCATCTTCCTGATCGGCTCGGTCCTCTCCGGTGCAGCCACATCGATGCCGCTGCTGATCCTCTTCCGCGCGGTGCAGGGGCTCGGGGCCGGGGCGGTGCAGCCGATCGTCTTCACGATCGTCGGCGACCTCTTCTCGCTGGAGGAGCGGGCGCGCGTGCAGGGCTTCTTCAGCGCTGTGTGGGGCTCGTCCAGCCTCGCGGGGCCGGCCCTCGGCGCGATCATCACCGAGACGATCGGGTGGCGCTGGATCTTCTACATCAACCTGCCGTTCGGGATCGCCGCCGTCGCGATCCTGATCTGGGCGATGCACGAGGGGCATACGGAGGGCAAACATCGGATCGACTACGCGGGCGCGGCGGCGCTGACGGTCGGCGTGACCGTGACGCTGCTTGGTTTGCTCGGTGGCTTCGACGGCGGCGGCATTAAGTGGTCGTATCTGTTCGGCGGGCTGGCGATCCTGGCGCTCTTCATCTTCATCGAGACGCGCGTGCCGGAGCCGGTCCTGCCGCTAGGGCTCTTCCGCGATCCCTTCATCGCCATCCCCTGCCTGATCGGGCTGGTGATCGGGCTGATGCAGTTCGGCATCCCCTCGTACGTGCCGCTCTTCATGCAGGGGGTGCAATTCGGGACCGCCGGGGACGCGGCGAAGGTGCTGGTGGCGATCTCCGGCTTCTGGACGATCGCGGCGTTCCTCTCGCCGCGCCTCCTGCTCCGTTTCGGCTTTCGCGCCGTGGCGCTCGGCGGGATGCTCCTCAACACCGTGGGCGCGGCGATCCTGCTCGTCTTCCGTCAGGAAACGCCGCTCGTCCTGATCTTCATCAGCCTGGCGATCATCGGCTTCGGGCTCGGTTTCGCCGCGAATTCCACGCTGCTCGCCTCGCAGAACGCGGTCGGCTGGGAGCAACGCGGGGTGGTGACCGCCTCGGTGCAGTTCACGCGCACGATGGGTGGGACGATCGGGGTGGCGGTCCTCGGCGCGATCCTCAACGCGCGCCTCGCCCCGACGCTGCGCGCGGCGGGGACCGCCGACGTGAACGCGTTGCTCGAACCGGCGTCGCGCGCCGGACTGAACGAGGATGTGCTGACGATCCTGCGGGGTGGGCTGGCCTCGGGCCTGCTCGGGGTGTACACGATCATGCTCGTCGTCGCGGTCTTCGGGGTACTCTTCGCCCTTTTCATCCCCGCGAAGATCAGCGCGCGCACCGCACCAGTGGTCGCGCAACCAGAAGCGCAACCGGTCGGGAGCGACGACTAACGTCCCCGACCGGTCGCCGCTCAGCGGCAAAGGTTGGCGATCATCGTGGAATAGACCTCGACCGCCCGCGCCAGTTGCGATAGCTCGATCCACTCGCCATTCGTGTGGGCCTGGGCGATGTCGCCGGGGCCAAGGATTACGACCTCCATTCGATCCTGATAGACGAATGCCTCGGTGCCGTAGGGGACGACGCGCGCCGCCGGTTCGTCGGTGGCGGCGAGGGCGGCGCGGACGATCGCCGCCTCCGGCGAGACGCTGAACGGCGGGAAGCTATTCGTCGTGGTGACGAAGCCGTGGCGTTTCGCGCGCGCGACGATCTCCGCGATCGCCTCCGCGCTGCGGTCGTGCGGCATCGGGCGCATGCTGAGGGTTGCCACGGTGCGCGCCGCCGTGACGTTCTGCTTGCAGCCACCATCGTCCAGTGTCATATTGAAACCGAGGGTGGGCGGATCGAAGAGGGGATTGCCGTAGCTGGCGTCACTTTTCAATCGCCCGGCCAGTTCGGCCATCTCGGCCAGGAACGGGGCGATCAGGAAGTTGGCGGAGATGCCGCGATCGAGGCTCGTGTGGGCTGCGACCCCCTCCGCGATCACCTGAATCCCCGCGCCCCCTTTGTGCGCGTAGACCGGCACCATCCGCGTCGGCTCGGCCACGACACCATAGCGCGGGGCGGTCTCGCGCAAGAGCGCGGACTCGTTGACGACCTGGAACGCGCCCGCGCCGGAGATTTCTTCGTCGGCGGTGGCGACGATGGTGATCGGCTCGCGGAGCTGCGCGGCGTCGAAGGCGTCCGCCGCCGCGAGGGTGGTGACGAGCGGCCCCTTCATGTCGCAGACGCCGAGGCCGATCAGGCGATCCCCTTCCACGACCGGGGACCACGGGTCGCGGTCCCAGCCGATCCCCGGCACGGTATCGAGGTGGGAGAGGAAGGCGAGTCCGCCGGTCCCCTGGCCCTTGCGCGCCACGAGATTCGCCTTGCGGATGCCGTTGGTGTCGGTGTACTCGAGGCGCTCGACGGTGAAGGCGCGCCGCCGCAGTTCCGCTTCGAGACGATCCGCCACGGGCAAATTGCTGTCGGCGCTCACCGAGGGGATGGCGGAGAGTTCCTTGGTCAGGGTGATGACATCGAGCGGCACGATAAGTCCTCCGATCCCGCATGGCGTGTACAACCGATCGTTCCGATAAGCGGCATTCTATCGGAGCGGCTGCCGCACCGCCAACGCGTATAATCTGCTGTCTGGTGCGGGATTGCTGGTAGGTTAGAAAAGCGCATCTCGGACGCTTGATCGCGACCATGCTTGGCGCTGATACTCAGCGGACGCAATAAGGAGAAGTGGTGATGGCCGATGCCAGCGCTGAGAGTCGATGGTATCTGATGCTCTTTCCCGATGAGGTAGAGACGGAAGGGCTCGTATCACGACTGCGCGCGCTCGCGGCCTCTGCTGCTGGCGCCGCGACCACGACCCCGCACGTCACCATCGGCTATTTCCAGGGGACTGCTATACCGGAGGCGGTCGTGCGGCAACTGGGCCTGCTCGCTGAACCGGCCATTCCCATCCGGGCCACTGGATTGTTCAGTTGGTCGGAGAACGCGCACCCGCAATTCGGATACGCCCTGTCGCTTCACGTCGATCGCAGCGATGCGCTACAGCGCTGGCAGCGGGCAGCGCGCACCGCCCTTGCCCCGCTCGCGTTGCGCCCGAACTTCGGCTGGGAGGCGCAGGAGCCGCACATGTATGCGATCGGCCATCTCGCCGAGCCGCCCGCCGCGACCATTGCGCTCCTGACCGATCGGGCATTTCCGCTCACCTTCACCGCGACTCGTCTGGTAGTCTCGCAACAAGTCGGGGTTGGGTTCGTGACGTGGCTCGATCGGCGATTGCACAATGGAGCCTGTAGCGATTAACCGCTGGAACAACGTTGGCAAGGCGGGGTGCGTACCCTTCGCGTCGCTCAACCGCCCGCGCTATGCTCGTGTCCCCATGATCACCCCGACAGCTTGAGGCGACTATATCAGGGGGCGACAGTGACGAGGATCGTCGCGGTTGTTTTCCTTACGCTGGCGGGCGGGATAGGGATCGTGGCGGTGCCGGGGCCAACGGGTGGGGGAGTGAAGGTCGGTTGCGGCTCCAGGCTGACGATTTGGATGACATATCCCTTGTAGGCCATATGTGTCTTGGGATTGTCACCACGTTCGGTCGTGTCCTTGGTGAGTCCGGGCATGGTCAACACTATCGTGTGGCTTTCCGTGCCGCTGGTCGCCTCGAAGCTTACCGTCGCTTCACCGGCCCAGGCGCAGACAACCATCGGGCTGACCGGGCAGCGCGAGTCGTTGGCGACGCCCTTGAAGCGGATCGTCAGGTCGCTATCGGGGATAGTCACGGCTTCGCTGAGCAATAAGGAATAGCGCGGCCCTCGCGCGGTGCGCGTCGCAGTCGCCGAGGCGCGCGGGGTGCCGGGACGATCGGGTGAAGGGGTTGTGGCGGGCGTGCCCGGTGCGGTCGCGCGTGCGGTTGGCGTGCCGCTGCTCGGTCGTGTGGCGGTCGCGGCGATCGGCGTGGTCCCGGCAGGCGCTGTGACAGTAATGCTTGTGGCACCGGGCGCGATGGGCATCACCATGACCGGGACCGACTCGGCGGCCCCGCAAGCGATGAGCAACGGGATGGCCGTGAGGAGCGCCAGGAGGGTGCCGGTGATCGAGCGCTTCATGGAATTGCCCTCGTTTCGTGTGAGCGTGGTGCCTCGTCCGGCGCGGTTGCTTGACGACCGGCACCGCAGGGGTAAGACTGCCCGCAGTATCGCGAACAACGCGCGGCGGTGGCAAAAAGTTTTGCGAGCGTGGTGGGGAGGGGGTAAGGGCGATGGTTGAACGGATCAATCGCGCGATCGAACTGCTGATGCACGATCAGGCGATCTATTACGTGGGCGGGCACACCGGCCACATCCTGACGCGCGAGCAGGGGCGGCGGGACGCGCGCACCTGGGCCGACTACATCAATGTCGGCATGGAACACGGCTCGTTCGATCCAGCGGGGCTCGATGCGTACATGCTGGGGCTGACCGAGGGGGGGCCGACCGCCTCCGGCCATCGGACACCGCCGGTGATCGTCGAGGCACCGGTCAACGGCACCGACGAGACGAACGTGCGCTTCAACGCCTGGCAGTTCCGGCAGATTCTGTCGCGTGGCGTCCACGGCATCCTGCTCTGTCAGGCGGAGACCTCCGCCGCCGTCCGCGCCTTCGTGGAGTCATGCCGCTACCCGCACAACACCGTCGGCCTCGATCCGGCGCTGCCGACGCCGATGGCGCGCATGGCGGGCGCGGAACGGCAGCCGATCGCCGAGGGAAGTTCAGGGTTGGGGGTCGGGACGCGCGGGCGCGGCGGCGAGCCGACCGCCGCCCCGCTCTGGGGGCTCGATGGACCCGACTACATGGCCCGCTGCGATCCGTGGCCCCTGAATCCGGCGGGGGAATTGCTGCTCGGGGTGAAGTTGGAGAGCCCGGAAGGGATCGCGAATTGTGAGGCGATCCTGGCCGTGCCGGGGATCGGCTTCGCCGAACTTGGCCCCGGCGATCTGAGCCTTGCGCTGGGCTATCCGTCGGTATCGCGCGCGGCCTATCCGCCGGAACTGACTGCGGCGCGTGACCGCGTCTTCGCCGCTTGCCGGGCCAACGGCGTGCCGTTCCTCGATACCGGCACGCCGGGGACGGTGGTCGCGCTGATCGATGAGGGGGTGCGGGTCTTCGCAGGGCACGATGAGGAGGCCGCGCGGGTGGGACGAGCGCATCAGCGCCGCACTATGCCGGTGTAGCGTGACAGGGGGGACGTGCCCGGCCCCTATGGCGGGCCGGGCACGTCGTCTCGCCGCAGGATGTAGAGGTAAGTCGGCTCGGGGTTCAGCCAGGTCGAGTATTCGATCTGGCCGATCGACTGGTAGCGATCGGAGAAGTCGTCGCGCGGGGCACCGGCGATGATGTAGTCGGCGGTGTCGGCGGGGGCGAAGAGGCCGATCCACCAGGGGGCCGCGACCGAGGTGGTAATGTTGTTCGCCACCGAGTAGTCGTAGAGCTGATAACCATCCCAGCCCGCCCCCGCGTCGATCATCGTGTTCGGCACCCCCTCGCGGTTCAGTTGCCGCGCGAGATCCCAGACGGCGGTGTGGAAGACGAGGAAGTCGCGCGTCCCGACGATCGAGAAGATGGCCATGCCGAGCGCCAAGATCCAGGCGGCGGGGAGGATCACGCGGACCTCACGGATCGCCCAGAGCAGCAGGATAACCGCCAGGGGCAGGAGGGGCAGCAGGTAGCGATCGAGCGAGGGGGCGTTGTAGCCCCGGAAGGTCCAGTTCTGGAAGGTGAAGGACTGCGGGAGGACGCCGATAATCTGCCAGAAGGCGAGCGCCAGCGTGAGCCCCGCCCCGGCGCGCGCGGTGATCGCTTCATTGTCGCTCCGCTGCTCGATCGCATTCTGTACGGGAAGCGCCCGCCGTCGCCAGAGGGTGCTCAGGCCGACGCAGAGGAGCAGTCCCACCAGCAGTGCGCCGAGCGCGGTGACGATCGTGGCGATGTCCATGCCGCGCTGCTCGATCAGCCACGGGCGCCCGCCGCGCAGATCGTAGGAACCGAGGCCGTAGGGGGCGAGATAGTGCGGGATGTACGGCATCCGGCGTCCGCTCTGCCAGAAGACGATGCCGCTGCCGACGATGAAGGCCGTCCAGAGGGCGAACGCCGCCCACCCGAGGGGCCGCATGGCGCGCAGGAGGTGCGGGAGGGCGAGGGACACCGCGAGCGTTAAGGGGAGCAGGAAAAGCCCGATGTAGGCGACCTCGATCACCGCGAGACGGCCGGCGAGCAGGAGCGCCCCGCCGACGCCGGTATCGATCACCTTCTGGAGGAAGTCGCCCTGCGCCTTGGGGATGCCGTGAATGAAACGGAACCAGAGGTAGTAGAGGATCGTCATCGCGGCGGGCACGGCGACAACCTGCGCGAAGAGATCGAGGCCCGCGCGACTCAAGCGCATACGCCCGCTGAGGAGCAGATAGGTGACGACGGCCAGGGGGATCAGCGCGCCCTGCTGACGTTCCAGAAAAGCCAACCCGGCGACGAACGCACCCAGGAGCGTGAAGGGGATGCTGGGATGGTCGGGGCGCAGGCCGCGCAGGTAGAAGAAGGTGCTGATCGTGAGCAGCCCGACGAAATGGGCATCGCTCATGAACGAGTAACTGATCGAGAAGAGGAGCGGGTTGAAAAGGTAAAGGGCCGCGCCGAGCGCCGCACGCCCCCGGTTCGCGACGATCTGGCGGCACGCACCATAGCAGGCGATCCCCGCGATGCCGGTGATCACGACGGTGGAGAGGCGCATCGCGCCGAAGGTCGGGCCGAGGATGGCGGCGAAGAGTCCGCCCCAGAGGACTTGCCAGACCAGGGTGACCACCGAGAGATCGAGGATGCGGACGCGCCCTTCGTTGATCAGTATCTCGACCGAGCGCGCATAAACCCAGTCGTCGCCGATCGCCACCGGCGTCATCACGGGGATGATCAGCAGCGCGAGGAGATAGAGCACGCCGACGCCGAGCAGCGGCAAACGGCCGCGCAAGCTCGCCGCGAGCGCGGCCGGTTCCGCCTTGGTATTGGCCGCCGGTCTCGTCTCGCCCACGAGGGGCTGCGAAGGATACGCCCGACTCATCGGCGTACCGTCGCGCGCTTTCCTCGCACCAACCTCGAGCTCACCGCTCGGCCCCTTCGAGCGTGCGGTGGAAGGCCGGCTTGCGCGCACGACCGATGGAGGTGAGGCGGAAGCGCAGGATGAAAGCGATCATCGTCATGCCGAGGATGAACGCCTTCTTGATGTCGCCGGTGACCGACGAGTGCCCGACGCGCGGCAGATAGTTGACCGGGATCTCGACGAAGCGCGAGCCGGACGTGATCGCCAGCAGCATCAATTCGGGGCCGAAGTGGCTGCCACCGATGCGGAAGCGATCCCGGACCCGCTCGTAGGCACTGCGCGTGAGGAGCCGGTAGGTGCAGCCGACATCGCTGAGGTGACTTGTGTTGAAGGTGGCCTCGACCATCTTCGCGACGGCCCAGTTCCCCCACTTCAGGAACCAGCCCATGTTCGCGCCGCGCCAGATCAGCTCCCGCGTGGTGCGCGTGCCGAAGACGACGTCGCAGTCGTCGCTATAGACGAGTAGCTTGAAGATGTCGCTCGGCAGGAATGTGCCGTCCGGCTCGGCGATCACCAGCAGTTCACCCTTTGCCTCAGCGAGTCCCCGGCGCGTGGCCCAGCCATAGCCCTGCTTGCGCTCGAAGACCTGGCGCGCAGTTGTCTGCGCGACCTCTTCGGCGGTCCCTTCCTGGGCGTTGTTATTGACGACGATGATCTCGTCGACCACCCCCGTCGCCTCGAACCCTTCGATCACCCGCCGAATCGAATCTTTCTCGGCGTAGGTCATCAGGATGACCGACACCATCCGGCCATTCCACATGCCGCAGTCTCCTCAGCCGTGTCCATCCGCCCGGCGTTATGGGGCTCCGCACGTACAGCGGCGTCGGCACAGGGCCGACACCATGCTCCAGGAGCCATGAACTCACACTAAAGACGCCCGGCGCGGGAGCAATGTTCCGCGCCGCGCGAGGACGGATGGAATTGTCGCACACGGGAGCGCCTTCGTGCCGCCGCCGCTTCTGCCCACGAGAGCATCGACCGGCAAGAGCGCGCCGGTGATCCGGGAAGTCTCGTTTGGAGACGAGGTCGGTCGGCTCGCCTACGGCGCGTGGTGCGATGATAGCGGTGCGTCGTGGGGAAGTACAGCGACGCACGGCGGCATGGGAGAACCGGAGCGACGGCCCTAAACGCGCGTGCCCCCGCGCCATTCGGCGCGGGGGCACGCTTGTATCCGTGTGTCGGGAGTGGTGGTTACTTCTGCAGGGCGGCGATCACCCGTGCGGGGGTCATCGGGGCCTGGGTGAGGCGCGCACCGGTCGCGGCCTTGATCGCGTTCCCGATCGTCGCCGCGCCGGGGATGATCGGTGGCTCGCCGACGATGCGCGCGCCGAACGGGCCATCGACGGTCGGCACCTCGACCATGATCGTCTCGATGTGGGGCATCTGATCGGCGCGCGGGAGGACGTAGTCCATGAACGAGCCGGTCAGCAACTGGCCGTTCTCGTCGTGGATGATCTCCTCGTAGAGGGCGAAGCCGAGCCCCTGCACCGCGCCGCCGAGGATTTGGCCCTCGACGAGCGGCGGATTCAGCGCGTGGCCGACGTCCTGCACCGCCACGTAGTCCAACACTTTCACCTCGCCGGTGTCGGGATCGACGTGGACGCGCGCCATGTGGGCCGCGAAGCCGGCGGCGATCACTTCCTGCGCGCTCGTGCCGCGCGTGTAGATCGGCGCGTATTTGCTGGTGCTGAGGCGATAGACCTGATCCAGCGTGACTTTGCTCTCCGGCGCACCCTTGACCCGGATCTCGCCATCGACGACCTCCATGTCATCGGGGGAGGCTTCCAGGTGGGTCGCGGCGATCCCGATCGCCTGCTTGCGTGCCTCGCGCGCCGCTTCCAGCACCGCCTTGCCGACGGTGTAGGTGATCTGGCTGCCGCCGCTGCCCGGCGAGTGCGGGGCGCTCTCGGTGTCGCCCGCGACGATCCGCACCTTGGACGGGTCCATGCCGAACGCCTCGGCGGCGATCATCGCGAAGGTGGTGGACTGCCCGGTCAGGTCGGCCACGCCGGTCGTGATCGTCAGATCGCCACCGGGATCCATCCGACAGGCGGCGGCGGCGGGGCCACGTCCGCCCGGCCAACCACCGACCCCGACGCCGATCCCCTCGTTCGGGCCGAGGTTGTTGCGCGTCTGCCAGAGGGGGTGCTTATAAAGTTCTTCGAGGCACTCCTTGAGGCCGATGCGCGGCCAGGGATTGCCATCCGGCCAGAGGTCGCCTTCCTGCACCGCGTTCTGGCGGCGAATATCGAGCGGGTCCGCGCCGAGCGCGGCGGCGAGTTCGTCCATCGCCGATTCGATCGCGAACGAGGCCTGCGGCGCGCCTGGCGCGCGATACGCCCCGACGCCAGGCCGATTCGTCATCACCTCGTACCCGTGGATGTCGAGGTTCTGGAAGTTGTAGTAGCCGCCGAAGAGGAGGCAGCCGATCGACAGCGCCGAGCCGGAGTAGGAGCCGGTGTCGAAGATCACACGTCCCTCGAGGGCGGTCAGCGTGCCGTCCTTCTTGCCGCCGAGCTTCACCTCGAAGATCGCCAGCGGCGAGGGATTTGCCGCGTGGAACTCTTCGGAGCGGGTGTAGACCAGCTTGACCGGACGACCCGTCTTGGCGACGAGCGAGGCGACGAAGGTGTCCAGGAGGACGTACTTCGCGCCGAATGCGCCGCCCGGCTGAAGCGGAAGAACCTTCACCTGTGAGGTGGAGAGGCCGAGCGATCGGGCGATCTCATCGCGCACCTGGAAATACGCCTGGGTGCTCGGGTAGACCGTCACGCCGCCGGAGATTGGGTCCGGGATGATGGCGCAGGTCTGCGGCTCGATGTAGCCCTGGTGGACGTAGTTAACCTTGTAGGTGTTCTCGACGATCGCGTCGGCCTCTGCGAAGCCCTTGGCGACATCGCCGCGATGGAGGTGGATCGTGCTGGTGACGTTGTCCGGCAGCTTCTCGGTGCTGGCCTCTTCGCCGCCCGCGACCGCCGCGTGGACATTGGCCTCCTCGGCACCGGAAGCGGGGGTCGCGCGCACCGTCGGTGCGTCGAAGCGCATCCCCATGATCGGGTCCATCACGACCGGCAGTTCCTCGTACTGCACGGTCACGACCTCGGCGGCGTCGGCGGCCTGCTCGATCGTATCGGCCAGGACGACCGCGACCGGCTGCCCATCGAAGACCACGAGGTCGCGTGCCAGGAAGTTGAGGCGGCGCGAGCCGGATTCCATCCCGACCAGGGAGAGATCGGCACCGGTGTAGACCGCGTGGACGCCGGGCAGCTTCGCCGCTGCGGTGGTGTCGATGCCGACGATCCGGGCTGCGGCATAGGGGCTGGTGACGAGACGCGCGTGCAGCATCCCCGGATACTGCGTGTCGCTCGCATACTTCGTCGCGCCGGTAAGCTTCTGAGGCGCATCGCGCCGGGCGATCGGGCCGCCCGCCGTCGGTGTTGCTATGGCCATCCCACGCTCCTTCTTCGCCAATTCGTCGGTAGTCGCTGCCTCGACGGCTCCATAGGAGTCGTTGGGGTACGTCTGGGATTGTATCCCATCGGCCCAGATCGCGCGACCCGATACTGGCGTGATATTCAGTAACCTGATACAGATTGCGGCTCGATCTACCTCGATGGGGCAGATGCCCCATCCTTGACAGTCGCTCACCAATGGCGGACAACAGCCGAAGTAGATGGACGATGAATAGCGCAGAGCACTACAAGGAGGCAACAGCTGTGGCGATCGATGCGGCTGACTTACGGGCGGCGCTGCCCAACCTCACGGGCGATCTCTCGCTGGCGGGCCTCGATGGCCCGGTGGAGATTCTGCGGGACAGCCTCGGTGTGCCGCACATACGGGCCAACTCGACGCACGATGCCTTCTTCGGCCAGGGCTTTGCCCACGCACAGGATCGCCTCTGGCAGATGGATTACGATCGGCGGCGGGCGGCGGGGCGCTGGGCGGAGTGGGCCGGACCGGCCTGGGTCGATATGGACATCCTGATGCGCCGCCTCGGCCTCGCGCCGAGCGCGGAGGTCGACTACGCCGCGTTCGACGACGAGACACGGGCAATGTTCGACGCCTACGCCGCTGGCGTCAACGCCTTCATCGGCAGCACCGCCACCTTGCCGATCGAGTACGGGCTGGTGGGGGCGACGCCGGAACCGTGGCAGCCGTGGGACGGCTGCGCGGTCTATAAGGTGCGCCACGTCCTGATGGGGGCGTTCGGCACGAAGCTCTGGCGCGCGCGGATATTGCAAACGCTCGGGCCAGAGATGGTCGTCAAGCTGCGCGACGGGGGCGGGACGGCGGGGCCGGTGGTAACGCTGCCGGGGGTCGAGTACGCGGCGCTCCCCGACGCGGCGGAGTCGGTCTTCGGGACGGAGGCGCTGGAAGGCACCTGGGATTGGGCCGCCGGGAGCAACAATTGGGCGCTGACCGGCGAGAGGACCGCGTCCGGGTTGCCGCTGCTGGCAGGCGACCCGCACCGTCCGCTCGAAGTGCCGAATGTCTATTATCAGAACCATGTCACCTGCCCGGAATTCGACGTGATCGGCTACTCCTTCGCAGGCGTCCCCGGCTTCCCGCACTTCGGCCACAACGCCGAGGTGGCGTGGTGCATCACCCACGCCGGGGCCGACTACCACGACCTCTTCATCGAGCGCTTCGCGCCGGACGACCCGACCCGCTACGAGTTCCGAGGTGAGTGGCGCGAGGCCGAACGTCGCCGCGAGACGATCGCGGTGCGCGGCGGCGCGGCGCGGGAGATCGACGTCACCGTGACGCACCACGGGCCGATCGTGGTCGGCGACCCGGCGGGCGGCCTCGCGCTGGCGCTGCGCTACAACGCGACCGCCGGGCCGAATCTCGGCTTCACCACGTTCGTGCCGATGCTCCGCTCGCGGACCGTGGCCGAACTCGACGCGACGATGCCGCAGTGGGTCGACCCGGCCAACAACTTCCTGATGGCCGATCGGCAGGGGACGGTCGGATACCTGATGCGCGGCCAAATCCCGCTCCGCGCGCACGCCAACGCCTGGCTGCCGGTGCCGGGCTGGACCGGCGAGCACGAGTGGGAAGGGCAGATCCCGTTCGAGGCGCTGCCGCGCCTGCGCGATCCGCAGAGCGGCTACGTCGTAACCGCCAACAATCGGTTCGTGGCCGACGACTATCCGTATTACGTCGCGCTCGACTGGGCACCGGGGCACCGCGCGGCGCGGATCACCACGCGGCTCACCGCACTGGAAGGGGGCGCGACGGTCGCCGATATGGCCGCGATCCACGCCGAGCGGCAATCGTTGCCGAGCTACCATTTCACCGCGCGCCTGGAAGGGCTAGGTCACGCCTCGCCGCAACTGCATGTGATGCGACATATCCTCGCAGACTGGAACCACGAACTCCAACCAGACAGTAATGGGGCAGTAGTCTACATAATCTGGCGCGAGCAGCTCACGGCACTCCTGATCGAGCGTACGAGCCTCGCGGAACTCGCCGCGATACCGCCCAGCGAAGAGCCGGTGGCCTTGCGCGCGCTCTCGATCGGCAGTCGGCTCCGCAACGCGGTCGTGGCGCTGCTCGCGGCAGACGATACCTCGATCCTCCCGGCGGGGCAGGGGTGGGACGACCTGCTGGCTGAGGCGCTGTCGCGCGCAGTCGACTGGCTCACCGAACGCCTCGGCCCGGATGCAGCTACCTGGACCTGGGCGGCGATCCACCGCACCGCGCCGAAGCACACCCTCTCCGGCACCTTCCCCGAACTCGCCACGCTGCTCGATCCGCCCGCTGTCGGCGTGGGTGGCGATGGCGACACGCCGAACGCGATGGCCTACGCAGGGCTGACCGGGATCGGCTTCGCGGTCACCAATACCTCGGTGGCGCGCTACTGCTTCGATCTGGCCGATTGGGACAATAGCGGCTGGGTCGTGCCGCTCGGCACGTCCGGGCATCCGGGGAGCGCCCACTACGCCGATCAGGTGGCCGACTGGCAGGCGGTGCGGCTGCTGCCGATGACCTATAGCTGGGAGAATCTCGAAGCTGGTGCGGCGACGCGTCAGCGACTTGAACCGCGAACACAGTAGCCAGCCTCAGATATTGGTACGGACATCGGGGGCTTCGCGCTAGCCACTATGTGGCAATAGCAGATGGCGAGCATCAGTGATGCCCGATGGATATGATGGCGCACAAGGAGCGGTGTGGTGCCAGCTGGCACCACACCGCTCCTTGTGCGCCATCTCGTGGCGAAACGAATCTGCTACTTGTCGTTGCGAGCATCCCGCCAGGCGATCAGGCGCTCGACCGGGGCGAAATCGAACGGTGCGCCGAAGCCGTAGATCAGGTGCGTGGCGCCGGCCTCCACGAAGCTATCGAGGTTATCGAGGTCGCCATCGCCGACCGTGACGGTGCGCTCGATCTCGCCGGGGTCGCGCCCGACCTTGGCGCACCACTCGTCGAGGATCGCGTTCTTCGCGGCGAAACGCTCCGGCGGGCCGAAGCCATTCCAAAGTCCCGCATGCTGGGCCACGATCCGCAGCGTGACCTTCTCGCCGCCACCGCCGATCATGATCGGCACGTCGGTGCCATTGACCGGCTTGGGCTCGTCCTTCGCCCAACGCTCCTTGAGGATCTCGACACCGCGCTCCAAATTCTTCAGGCGCGCGCCCGCCGTGCCGAACTCATACCCATACTCCTGATAGTCGCGCTCGAACCATCCCGCACCCAGACCCAGGATCAGCCGACCCTCGGTCACATGATCGAGGGTCTTCGCCATCTGCGAGAGGTGGGCTGGATTGCGATAGCTCATGCAGAGGACGAGGCAGCCGACCGTGGCCCGCTTCGTCTGCGCGCCGAGCGCGATCAGCGTCGTCCAGCCCTCGAAGTGCGCGCCATCGGGATCGCCCGAGAGGGGGAAGAAGTGGTCCCAGTTGAAGATCGAATCCACGCCCAATTCGTCGGCGTGCAGCCACGCCTTCGCATAATCGGCGTAGCTCGTATGCTGCGGCTTAACCTGTACCCCGACTTTGATCGCTGGCATCATCCCTCCATTCGCTATTCGCACGTCGATTCTGCACGATTGCTCGTGCCACGGCATCCGTGTGGCAAGAAACACACCAGCAGCTATCGGCGTAGTGGGAGTGGGGGCGCTAGGAAGCGGCCTCGGGGAGGAAGCGGACCAGCACTTCGTTGGCGACGAGTCGCCCACGCGGTGTCAGACGCAGACGCGCTCCATCGTCGTGCAGGACGCCGAGCGGTGCGAGTCCGGCCAACTGCGGGCCATAGGCCGCGTCGAGGGCTAACCCGTGCCGCTGCTGAAAGGCGTAGCGATCGATCCCCTCGAGGAGGCGCAGGCCGAGCATCATCGTCTCGGCCATCGCGGTCGACGCGTCGATCGTCTCGCTGAACGAGGGGACGACGAGCGCATCTCGCGCGGACCCGATGTAACGCCGTACGAGACGCCCGTTGCCGAAACGCTCCCCCCGATAGTGTGAGTGCGCGCCGACACCGAAGCCGAGATACTCGCCATTGCGCCAGTAGAGGCTGTTGTGGCGCGAACGGTGCAGACCGGACGGATCGCCAGGGGCACGACGCGCCCAGTTGGAGATCTCGTACCCTTCGTAGCCCGCCGCGCCGAGCAGCGCGACCGCGCGCTCGTAGAAGTCGGCCTGCCGGTCGTCGTCCGGTGCCCCCACGCGACCGCGCGCGATGTCCGCCGCGAGTGCGCTCCCATCCTCGATCGTCAGCGCGTAGAGGGAGAGGTGCTGCGGCGTGAGCGCCAGCGCCGCAGCGAGGTCGGCCTGCCAGGCGGCGTCGGTCTGGCCGTCCCAGCCGAAGATCAGGTCGAGGCTGACAGCATCGATCCCGGCAGAGCGCGTCGCGGCGACCGCGCGCGCGATCGTCGCGGCGTCGTGATCGCGATCGAGCGCGCGCAGCCCGGCTTCCTGGAAGCTCTGCACCCCGAGGCTGATCCGATTGACCCCACCCGCGTACACCGTCCGCAGATATGCCTCGTCAACGGTGTCGGGATTCGCCTCGATCGTGATCTCGACCGCCGCGCGCGCGAACTGCCAGCCGAAGGTCCGCTCGATCGCATCGTGAATACGTCCGAACGACTCGGCGGGGAGGAGGGACGGCGTACCGCCCCCCCAGAAGACCGAGCTGACGCGAGGCAGTTCGCCGGGCCAACGACGCGGCGCGGACTCGATATCGGCGATCAGCGCCGCGACGTAGTCAGGTATCAGGGCGTTGCGCCCGGCATAGGTGACAAAATCGCAGTAGCGACACTTGCGAACGCAGAAGGGGACGTGCAGATAGATGCCGAACGGCGCGTCGGGCGCAGCCAGATCGGGGATCGGCGCGAGCAGCGCGGTATCGGTCGTGGACGCGGTGGCGAGGAGGTCACGCTCTCTTATCATCTTGACGTAAGTATAGTGCCGCACGCCGCCCGACGCTACAGCGCCGCCACGACCGTGCCGGCGCGCGCGGCGGCGATCGCGCCCGCGATCGGCAGCACAACCCAGGCGAGCGGCACAGCCCACCAGCCGACCTGGAGCATCAGGAGGATTCCCAGGAGCGCGAGGAGAGGCGTGAGGAAGAATGGTGGGGTGATCCGCTGCGGCACGAGCAATACCGGGACGAGCATGACCGGCAAGAGATAGAGGGGTAGGAGGAATTCCAGCCCACCGGATTGCGGCGTCACCCAGACGAAGCCGATCAACGCGAGGAGGAGGTGCGCCGCCACGACCAGCAGCACCCCGCGCCGCCAGGAGGCGCACAAGGCCCACCCGATCATCGCCGCACCGGGCAAGGTCGCGGCGAGGAGCAGGAAGAACTGGGTACGTGGCGTGGCCGGTTCCGCCGGGGTGATGGGCGGGGGCGAGATCGCTGCCCCGCTGTCGGCCACGACTGTCGCCGTGCTCACCATCGACGGGTCGCTCGACGGATCGATGATCATGGCACCGCCCCCGGTGAGGCTCGGATCGCCCTGGAACGCGCCGAGTTGACCGAATAAGGGCAGGATGACTTGCAGGTAGAAGAGGAAGGCGGCGACGAGAAAGAGGTCGTTCCCCATCACGCGCCGCCCGTCGCCCCCCGTCCGCTACAGGCCATGTCGCCGCAAGAAGCCGTGTACCGCCGCATTCCAGGCGACCGGCTGCTCGCGCGCCGCGCCGTGATAGGCATCGGGCAGGATGGCGTACTCGCTCCCTTTGATCTGCTGGTGCCATTCGTAGGAGAGCTCGATCGTCTTCTGCGGCTCGTGGCCGCCGACGATCACGAGCGTCGGCACGTCCAGGCGGTTCAGTTCGGGATAGCGCGGGCGCATATCCCACGAGGCCAGCACCTTCAGGCCCTGCACCGCCGCCTCCGGCGTGCCGCCGAGTCCCGATTGCAGGGTCGCGGCGAAGGCAGCCGCCGGGGTGCCACGAAAGGCAGGGTCGCTCGTCGGTGGCCCGTCCTCTTCCCATTCGTAGGAACGTGGCTGGCCGACGACCGCCGGTTCGCTGCGCGAGGCGGCGGTGACCTGATCGTCGAGCCAGCTCGCGCCGAGCGGCCAGAGGTAGGGGACGGTGTGCCCGATGATCAGCGCCAGGGCGCGCTCGGGATAATCGAGGCCGAACTGGCAGCTGATCACCCCGCCGAGCGATGCCCCACCGACGATCGCGCGCTCGACCCCGAGGGCATCGAGCAAGTTCTTCGCGTCGCGGGCGCAATCGGCGGCGGTCCACTCGCCCGGTGGCGTGGCCGAGCGCCCGGTACCACGCCGATCGAAGGTGATCACTCGGTAGAACTGCGAGAAGTAGGGGATCTGGTAGGGCATCCAGGCGATGTGGTGGTGCGCTTGCAAGACCAGCACCGGACCAGCACCGACCGACTCGTAGAAGAGTTCGACCCCGCCCGCATCGATCCGTGGCATTCGTCCCGCCTCCTATCAACATCCGTTCGCACGGTCTTCGTGATCTGGCCTGCATCGTGCTCTGTTAGGATAACATGGCGACGCGGGCCGGCGATCTCGCCCAGCGAGCGATACGAAGAGGGAGTAAACAGGTATGGCAAACGAGGTTGAAGCCGAGGTCATCGCAACGGAGGAAGCGTTCTACGCGACTCTCCGGCGTCTGCATCTGGATGAAGCTGCCTTACCAATCCTGCTGGGCCATTGGTCGCAAGGGGCGGACGCGAGCACGATGAACGCCCGTGGCGGCGTCGAACAGGGACCCGAGGCGGTACGCGAGCGCTGGCGCTGGTGGGCCGCGCAGGGAATTGCGATGGAGGCGGCACCGATCGAGCGTCTATCCTGCACGGTGGGCACGGATCTCGCTTGCACCGTCCTCCTCGAATATCACAGCAACCGGACCTTGCGCGTCACGCACCTCTATCGCCGCGAGGGGGAGGCGTGGTTACTCGTCCATCGACACGCCGATCCGCTGGTCGAGCGGCAGGGCTGAGAGCGACGGGGTCGGAATAGGAACGAGCGATGCAGCGACGCGATGAGCGATGAGGAGGCGACGATGACGACGGCACCGGCGGCGGGGTTCACGCGCTATCTCCGCCCGCAGGAGATGGAAGCGGAGTTACAAGCGCTCGTCGCGGCGCATCCCGGCTACGCCACCCTGGAGAGCATCGGTAGCAGTTTCGAGGGGCGACCGCTCTGGGTGATGACGCTGACCGACCGGACGACCGGCGCGCCCGAGACGAAGCCCGCCATCTACATCGATGGCAACCACCATGCCGGGGAAGTGACTGGGGCGATGGTCTGCCTCTACACGATCTGGCACCTGCTGACCGGGCGGGCGGACGATGCGGCGCTAGCCGAGCTGCTGGCGCGCTACACCTTCTATATCCGCCCGATCGTCTCGCCGGATGGCGTCGAGTTCTATCTGACTACGCCGTACACCCTCCGCTCGACCCCGCGCGCCCACCCCACGACGGAACGCTCGCCCGGCTTGTACCCCGAGGACATCGATGGCGACGGCGCGATCGCGCAGATGCGCATCGCCGACCCGTCCGGCGAGTGGCGCGCGAGCGCACAGGATCCGCGCCTGCTGATCCGGCGACGCGAAGACGAGTCAGGCGGCAGCTACTATCGCCTCTACACCGAGGGGTTGGTAACGCACGACCCCGCGACCGGGCCGCTCGATCCGCGCGCGATTACAAATGCGCCCGCCTACTGGGGCCTCGACTTCAATCGCTCCTACCCGCACAACTGGCAACCGGAGCATCGCCAATCGGGCGCGGGGCCATATCCGCTCTACCCGCCGGAGACGCGCGACGGGGTCGACTTCGTCCTGGCGCACCCGAACATCGCCCTGATCGTCAACTATCACACGCACGGCGCCTTCTGCTACGTCCTGCCATCGAGTCGCTCGTTGGGCGACTACCCGCACGACGATCTCGTCGGCGACTACCGCATCCTCTCGCAGGGCTTCATGATGCTGACCGGGCAGCCGCTCCACCAGAGCTTCCACGAGCCGACGAAGACCGCGCGCTTCGGCTCGATGATGGACTGGGGCTATAACCAGCTCGGGATCTACGGCTGGGTGCCGGAACTCTGGAACATGGCGGAGGCGGCAGGGATACGCCGTGGCGACGGCGATCCGGTCCATCCGACCGCCGCCCAGGACGAGGCGGACGGCGTGAAGCTGCTGGCCTGGAACGATCGCGAACTCGGCGGCAGGGGGTTCACCCCGTGGCGCGCGTTCGATCACCCGCAGCTCGGCCCGGTCGAGATCGGCGGCTGGACCTACAAATTCACGATGCAGAATGCCCCGCCCGCCTATCTGCGCGAGATTTGCGAGCGCCACGCCCCCTGGACCTTCTACCTGGCGCGCACGATGCCGCGCCTGATCATCGCGGAGACGCGGGTCGAGTTGATCGCTGGCGAGCCGGGGTTGCGGCGGATCGTCGCGCGCGTCGCCAACGACGGCTTCTTACCGACCAACATCAGCGAGCAGGCGATCGTGACCAAGATCGCGCGCCCGGTCGAGGTGACCTTGCGGCTTTCGGACGGCGCGATCGTGGCGGGGCCGGAGCGACAAACGATCGGGCATCTGTCGGGGCGCAGCGTGCGCGTGACGCCGAGCTGGCAAGCGCCGTCGCCGACGAATGGCAGCCGCGAGGTCGTTTGGGTCGTGCGCCTCACCGCCGCCGACGCACGGGCGACCGTCGTAGCCGCAAGTCCGCGCGCGGGTGTGGCGCGGGCGACGATCGAGTCACTCAAGAGTGACTGATACGCCACGTCGGCTCGCACTCGCATAGGCAGAACCCGGACGAACGTCGGCGCGGGATAGCGCTCGGCGACCCGGCGGCGGCAGCAGCGTCAGGCGTGTCCCGCCCCCTCGGAGAGCGGTTGGTGCAGGCGAGCGTCGAGGGGGAGCAGTTCACCGAGGGCGACGCCGAACGCCGCCCAGCGCACGACCTCGATGGCGACCAGATAGGCACCGTCGCGCGTCGCGAGCGGGACAAGCCCACGCCCGGCCAGCAGTGCCAGGACGAGGGTTATGGCGAGTGGGAACGCCGCCAGTGTGACGCTGCGAACGACCCACGGCAACTGCTCGGTGCCCAGGTGCTCGTCGATGACCCCGAGGATGCTCGCCACGAGCAGGAAAACCGGCCCCCCGAGGAGCAGTCGCAGCCCTGTCCCCACTTCTTCCGCGCCGAGGGGCAAATCGATCCCGAATGGCCGTGCCGCGAAGCCGACGACGCCCACGATGCCATTGGTCGCCAGGAGCGCGATCAACCCGGCGAGCAAGCCGTCGAGGCGGGAGGCCACGGCGGCGGCGTCGCCGCCGCGCGCCAGCGTCGGCAACTCGCGCTTGGCGTTGCGGATGAGGAAAACGATCAGGGCGACGCATACCAGCGACAGGAGGGCACCGGTCGGCAGGGCCACCCGCTCGAAGAGAGTGATCGCTGCGGGTCCCACCGCGAAGCCGAGGAGGTTGAAAGCGAGGATATACAGCAGTGCCCCGACCGCGACGGCGGGAAAGAACTGGCGAAAGGGGACGCCGCAAACCCCCGCCGCGAGGGGGGTAACGATCCGGAGACCCGGCACCAGCCGCCCGAGCAGGATCGCGCGCCAGCCGGAGCGCTGGAGGACCTCTTCGGCGCGCGCCAGACTGGTCGGTCCGAGGTGGAGGAGCCAGCCATACTGCTCCACCGCCGACCGACCGACCCGACGCGTGAAGAGGTAGAGCCCGGTCGTACCGAGCAATGTCGCGGCCTCCTCCGCCAGGAGTACGAGCCAGAAGGGGTACGTGCCCTGTCGGACCCCGATGCCAGCCAGCAGCATCAGCAGATCGCTCGGCACCGGACTGGGAATGCCCAGTTCCTCCACGAACATGATCGTCGCGATTGCCCACAGCGGGTGAGCCGCGAGGAGTTCCCGTACCCCCTGACCGAGCGCTTCCCCGATTCCTCCCATCGCCCCTCTCCGCATGATGTCAATGGCCCGAAGTCCGTGCCAGGGTGTCGATCGAGTAGCTCGACCATTGCCGATCGTAAAGGCGAGGGCGGCATTGTCAAGTCCAGGGCCGACAGGGGCGGCCACAAGATGACGCGCCGGTGTCGGGCACGGTAGCGCGGCCTCAGCGTTGCCCGGCACCGCCGACGATGCGGCCCGGTGTCGCCCCGGTGTGCGTGCCGACGCGCAGGACGCGCGCGCCGTTGACCCAGACGTCGCGCACGCCGACCGAGAGCTGATGGGAATCGGCGAAGGTCGCGCGGTCGCCGATCGTCGCCGGGTCGAAAAGGATCACGTCGGCGTAGTGTCCCTCGCGCAGCACGCCGCGATCGCGAAGGCCGAGCCGGGCCGCCACCGCGCCGGTCATCTTCCGCACGGCATCCTCCAGCGCGAGGACACCTTCCTCGCGCACGTACTTGCCGAGGACGCGTGGGAAGGTGCCGTAGGCGCGCGGATGGGTGGGGCCGACCGCCCAGGCCGGATCGATGCCGCCCGCATCGGTCGCCACCTTGATCCACGGCTGGCGGAGTTGGGTCGCCAGATTCTCCTCGGACATCGAGAAGTACATCGTGCTGATCCGCTGCCTCTCGGCGGCGAGGAGATCGATCGCCGCCTCGTGCCATTCCTGGCCGCGCGCCGCCGCGATCTGCGCGAGGCGCTGCCCGACGTAGCCCTGGTGTTCGGGGAGTTGGAAGCCGACCGGCATGATCTCCGCCGGGTCGCGCCGCAACCCCGGCGCATTGTCGGACCCGGCGGGCGCGACCATCGCCGCCGCGATCCGGGCGCGCATGGCCGGATCGCGCAGATTGTCGAAGAGCTTGCCGTCGGCGGAGGCCCAGGCGGGGAGGACCGCCGAGAGGCCGGTACCGGAGGCGACATAGGGGTACATGTCGGCGGTCACGTCGATGCCCGCCGCGCGTGCGGCGTCGATCCGGGCGATCACCCCGGCCATCTTCGGCCAGTTGTGCCGCCCGGTCGCCTTGAGATGGTAGATCTCCAGTGGGATGTCGGCCCCCTGGCCGATCGCCAACGCCTCCTCGACCGCCTCGGCGAAGCGATCGCCCTCCGAGCGCAGGTGCGTGATGTAGATACCGCCGTAGCGCGCCGCGACCGTGCAGATCTCGACGATCTCCGCCGTCTCGACGTAGGCTTCGGGGGGGTAGATCAGCGCGTAGGAAACGCCGAACGCGCCGTCCACCATCGCCTCGGCGACGACGCGGCGCATCGTCGCCAACTCGTCGGCGTTGGCCGGTCCCATCTCCAGGCCGCGTGCGTACTGTCGTAGCGTGCCGCCGGCCAGGAACGAGCCGATGTTGGGCGACACCCCGGCGGACTGCATCGTCTCCAGCCAGTCGCGGAAGCGCCGCCACTCGCGCGCCTGGGCACGCCACTCGTCCGGCGGCGGGCTGACCGGCGCGCCTTCGAATGGGTCCGTGATCCGCCCGCCGAAGGGTGCCGGGGTCCAGACTTCGCCCATGATCTCCGTGGTGACACCCTGGGTGATCTTCGAGAGGCAGCGACCATCGCGCATCAGCGAGACGATCGAGTGGCTCTGGATGTCGATGATCCCCGGGGCGACGACCAGGCCGGTCGCATCGATGACCTCGGTCGCGGCCTCGGCGGCGAGCCGACCGGGTGGCGCGAGCGCCACGATCCGGTCACCGGCGAGCGCGACATCGCCGTAGCGCCACGGGTCGCCGCTACCATCGACGATCCGCGCGCCACGGATCAGCGTCGTAGACCCGGTCCCCATCACCACTCCCTCATAGTACGGGCGATCGCGCGCCAGCCGCGCCAGTTTTCCGTATCGCCGCATCGCCTTCGCTACCGCGCACCATAGCACACCCCGCCCGATCCGACGCGGCGGATAGCGCCCCAGGTCGGTGTCGCCCGGCAACCCTTCAAGGTACGCCAATCCCTCTTGGTGTGCCTTGAGAAAGCGCCCCCTTGCTCGGCCTGCCCGCTCGTCGCACCAGCCCTCTCAGACCAATGGCTGTCGCGCGCGGGACTCCTTGGTGATGGCGGCACCTGGTGGAGTCGGCAACAATGCAATGAGTATTCGCTAGGTTCATGTGCGGAGTGTGCGACACGCGATGATAGTCACGACCTTGCGACGTTCCCTCAGCTGGTTGGCGGTGGTCGGCTTGCCTGCGCTTGTGCAACTCGCGCTGCTCAATGGCATCGTGCCCGATCTCGTCTTCGGAGCGCCGCGTAGCCATGTCTACGTCGTTGCCACCACCGCCGCGCTGTTGGGCATCCTCGCCGCAGTGATGGCCTACGCCGCGCTCCAGGTGCGGGACACGCGCGTCTTCGCCCTCGCCCTCGCCTTTCTCAGCATCGCCGGTCTCTTCCTCGCGCACGCCCTCACCACACCCGGCATCATCGTCCCCTATCCCAACCCGTGGGTAGGCTTCTCCGCCTCGTTCAGCCTCGCGATCGGGGGCGTTTGTCTCGCGCTCAGTACCTGGGAATGGCCGCAGCGAATCGCCGCGCGCATCATCGCGCGGCAAGGGTACATTTTTGCCGTTGTTGTCTCCGCGCTCCTGTTGTACAACACCCTGGCTATCGTGACTTCCCTTATTCCTCCCATCGCGGCGTCCCGGACGCCCGCACCAGGTGCGGCCTTGCCACACCTCACCCACCTCCCCGGCGCGATACCATCGGCGACGGGTGGTCTGCTCGGCCTGCTCGGCAATCCACTGCTCGCCAAGCTCTACGCCGCCGGCGCGATCGGGCTCTACTGCGCCGCAATCTGGCGGCATGCGCGCCGGTATCGCCTGGCACCCTCGGCCCTCGTCGCCGGACTGTTGGTGGCCAGTATCTTCCTGATCCAGGCGCAGATCATCCAGGTCACCACCATCGCCTGGCACACCAGTTGGTGGGAGTACCATGTGCTGATCCTCGCGGCCTTCTTCGCCGCCGCCATCGCCCTGACGCGTGAATACGCCCGTAGCGGGAGCCTGACCGGAGTGGTCGAGGGGTTACTCTTGCGAGACACGATGCAGCAACTGGAGCACGGGTACACCGAGGTGATCGTCGCGCTTGTCGCTGCGGTGGAGGCGAAGGATCCTTACACCCGCGGCCACACCCAGCGGGTCGCGGAACTCGCGGTGCATCTCGGCGAGGAACTGCGCCTCTCGCCCGAGCGTCTGCGGACCCTGGGGCGGGCGGCGATGCTCCACGACATCGGGAAGATCGGCGTGCCCGATGCGATCCTCAACAAGCCGGGCAAACTGACCTCGGAAGAGTTCGCGGCGATCCAGGAACACCCGGTGCGCGGCTGCCAGATCATCAGCGGCATCCGCTCGTTGCGGCGCGAACTGGGCGGCGTGCGCTCGCACCACGAGCGACTCGATGGCTCCGGCTACCCCGACGGGCTGCGCGGCGACGCCATCCCGCAAGAGGCTCGCATCATCGCCGTGGCCGATGTATACGATGCTCTCACCTCACGACGCGCTTATCGTGACGCATTACCAGCTGCGGTTGCGCTGGCGCTCATCGAGGCCGACGCTGGTCTCGATGCACGATGCGTCGCGGCGCTCTCCGCCGTGCTCGTCCGTGTGGAAGCACTCGCCGACGAGCGACGATTCGACATCGCGCCCATCGCGCGTCCTGTTGCACCCCGAGCGGTGGGCGCCGACTGACGAGTGAACACCGCCGCGCCGGGGTTATAGTAATTTTCGCACAAACGATGCGGCTCGATCGCTACAAAATAGCGCTCTGCACAAAAAACGCCCCGCCGATTAGGCATGATCGCTATGGCTTTTCCGCACAGCAGACGCCTAAAATTGCCTCGCGTCTCGGAGCGGTAATGATGAAACATGCGTGTATTGGGAGGTACCGACGTGAGCGGCAGCCTGCGCGAGTTCCTGGAAATCTCCTATGATGAACTCGAAGAGCTGAATCTGAACGCGAAGACGCAACGCCTCGACCGCGTTGCGCCGGACCAGATTCAGGAAGAGCGGATGCGCTACCTGGCCGACGAGAAGCGCCTCAAGGCGGTCACCGTCTGCTTCACCGATCTCGAAGGCCGCCTGCACATGCTTGACTACGATAAGAAGTTCCTCCTGAAGTCGGCGGACAATCTGACGTTCGACGGCTCCTCGGTGCGCGGCTTCACGGCGCAGTCGGAGTCCGACCTGCGGCTCGCCATCGACTGGTCGGCCTTCTACTGGCTCCCCGCCGATATCTTCACCCCCGGCAAGGTGCTGGTCTTCGGGGAAGTCTTGGAGCGCGACGGCTCCCCCTACCCCGCCGACATGCGCGCGCGCCTGAAAGCGTTCACCAAGCAGAAATTCGAGCAGGAAGGGTTGGTCTGCAACGCCTCGAACGAGATCGAGGGTTTCATCTTCCAGGGTCGCTACGCCGAGCAGGCCTATGCGCAGAAAGGCGCGTTCGACTTCATCGGCACCAGCGGCTACTACCATTCCTTGCCCAGTGACCCGCTGCGAAGCTTCATCGATACCGCCGCCGAGGTGCAGCGCGCGATGGGCTTCGTGAACGAGAAGGACCACCCGGAGGTCGCGCCCGCCCAGTTCGAGATGAACTACTCATACACCGAGGCGACCATCGCCGCCGATCAGATCGCCCTCTACAAACTGATCTGCCGCCAGACGGCCTATCGCCTAGATCAAACCGCCAGCTTCTTGCCGAAGCCGGTGACGGGCATCAATGGCAACGGCATGCACACCAACATGTCGATCGGCAAGGGCGATACGAACATCTTCTTCGAGGAAGCCGGCGAGGAAGGGATCTCCGGCGCGGCATGGAACTACGTCGAGCGGATCCTCAGCAGCGCGCTCGACATCTGCCTGATCCTCAATCCGAGCGTGAACGCCTATCGCCGCCTCGATCCGCACTTCGAAGCCCCAAACCAGATCAAGGCGTCGGCGATCGACCGTGGCTCGATGGTCCGTATCCCGATCGGCAACAGCAAGTCGGCCCGCGTCGAGGTGCGCTCGATCGCGCCGGACGCCAACCCCTACCTCGCGCTGTACACCCTCTTCCGCACCGGCCTGGAAGGCCCGCACGATACCGCGATCCGCACCAACGAGAGCATCCTACCGGACAACATCCAGGATGCCATCGAGTCGTTCCGCGGCAGCAGCTACGTCGCCGATCTGCTCGGAGCAGACATCCGCGACAAGTTCGCCGAACTGAAGCAAGCGGCGGCGGATCGCTCGCCACGCAAGCTCGGCACCTTGATTAAGCCGTCCGAGATCCAGTTCCACCACGAGGTCACGAACCAGTTCCTCTGGAACGAGTTCTAGGCAGCGGTACCAGCACGCCCCGGCTCGCTGTCGCGAGCCGGGGCGCTTTGCGTATCCATTACTTGCGGTCTTTCAGCGCCATCGGGACAAGGGGTGGGGCCGACGCCTGTGCGTCGGCCCCACCCCGGAGCGCTACCGAAAGCGTCTTACTCCGCGTTCTCGCGCAGCCAGCGTAGGGCGCTCTCGACCATCACCTCCACGCCGATACTCAGCGCGCGCTCGTCGATGTCGAAGCGCGGATGGTGGTGACCCCAGACCTTCCCGCTCGCCTCATCGGCGGAGCCGACGTGGAAGAAGACCGAGGGGACGCGCTGGGTGAACTCCGAGAAATCTTCGGAACCCATGATCTGCACCCCCGGCGTCGCGTTCGTCACCCCCTCGATCCCCGCCGCGACCTCGCGTACCAGCGCCGCCATCCCCGGATCATTCACTGTGGGTGGCACCCCGCGAGAGTATTCTACCTCCGCCGTCGCACGCAGCGCCGCCGCGATTCCCTCGATCAGCGCGGGAACCCGCTCGGCGAGCTGATCGCCGACCGCGAGATCGAAGGTCCGTACGGAGCCGGACAGGGTCGCGCTGTCGGCGATGATGTTGCTCGCCGTGCCGCCGGCGTGGAGGGTGGCGGTCGTCACCACCGCCGGCATCAGCGGATCGACCTCGCGGCTGATCAGGCTCTGTAGCGTCGTCACGATCGTCGCGGCGACGAGCACCGCATCGACCGTCCGGTGCGGCGAGGCGGCGTGCCCACCCACCCCTTGCACCTTCACCCGGAAGCCATCGGCGGCGGCCATCCCCGCGCCGGGATAGGCGACGATCGTGCCGAGCGGCGCGTCCTGCGCGAGGTGGAGGCCCATCGCAGCATCGACGTGCGGGTTCTCCAAGACCCCCTCCGCCACCATCCGCTTCGCGCCGCCGCGCCCTTCCTCGGCGGGCTGGAAGCAGAGAACCACGGTGCCCGCGATCTCATCACGCCGACCCATCAGCACGCGCGCGGTCGCCAGGAGCATCGCCGTATGGCCGTCGTGGCCGCACGCATGCATCGTACCGCTCGTCTGGGAGCGATACTCGACTTCGTTCTCTTCCTCGATCGGCAGGGCGTCCATGTCGCCGCGTAGTAACAGGACCCTGCCCGGTCGTTCGCCCCTGATGATCGCCTTGACGCCGGTGACGGCGATCCCTGTCTGAATCTCGGTAATCCCGAGCAATCGCAGCCGCTCGACGACGATGCCGCTGGTCCGAAACTCTTCCAGACCGAGTTCCGGGTGCATATGCAGATCGCGCCGCGTGGCGATCAGTTCCGGCTCCCATTCCCCGACCGCGTCGTGAACCGACATCTTAACCGTCATGCACTCGTTCCTTTCCTGCCCTGTCGCCAGTACTCCACTCTCGCTCGCATCCCTCGGCCACGCTCGAACGAATACAACCCACATGCGGGCCGATTTGTGCCGATAACTGCGCCGCAGCCTGTTGGAACGTGCGCATCATACCATCGCACGGGTCGTCTCAACCGTGGCGAGTCTGTCATCGACTATCTTCGGAAGCCCCCACGGGTCCAGCGTTCATCCGTCACCGACCAGCGCCAGCTCAAAGGAGATACCGCAGGATGGTCTCGGCCACGCACGCCGGGCGCGATTCGCCCTCGATCTCGATGGTGCAGCGCTGTGTCGTCTGCACCGCCGTAGCCTCGATCGCCTCGACCGCGAGGAGTTCCACGCGCAACCGCACACGCGCCCCGACCCGCACCGGCGTGATGAACCGGACCCGGTTCAACCCGTAGTTGATCGTCATCTGTGCCTCGAGCGCGATCGTCGTGTTATCGAGTTCCGCGCTCAGCAACGGGATCAGCGACAGCGTGAGGAACCCGTGGGCGATCGTCCCACCGAACAGGGTCGCCGCCGCGCGACGGGGGGCGACATGGATGTACTGCTGATCCCCGGTTGCCGCCGCGAAGCGATCGACGCGCTCTTGATCGATCCTGAGCCAGGGCGAGTGGCCGAGGGTCGTCCCGACCGCCGCACGGAGCTCGGCCACATCACCGATGGTCTTATGCGCCAGGTGTGGCTTGTCGGCCCGATCGAGTCGAGCCTGCTCTTCGCCCATCGCTCACCGCTCCGTCGTCGTGACCGGCTCGGCCAAAGCCGGGAACGCCGCGTCGCGGACGAGGTCGTTGAAGCGCGGGATCTCGCGGTCGAGTAGCGCGGCGAGCTCCGCCAGTTGTGCATCGACGCGCGCGCCGACCGATGCGAAGACCTCGCGCGCCTGCGTGGTCGGTGCGGCGTCCGCGCCACCGACCACGCCGAGCAACGTGGCGATCTTGACGTTGAGCTTCGAGGGCGCGGTCAGCGCATCGCGCGACGACTTCCAGCGTGTCTGGATGAGCCCCTCTTCCACCGCGCCGAGCGCCTTCTTCAATTCTTCCGCCGCGGCGATGAGCTCCTCGTGGTCCCCTTCCCGTCGCGCCCGCGCTTCCCAGAGACCGACCTGTTCGCGGATCGTCCGCAGGCGCACGATGGCGTCATTCGCCTCCGACAGCTTGTCGCGGATCTCCAATAGGAACGCGAATTGTTCCTGCAGCTCGGCGTCGGTCGCGCTGCTGCGCGGATCTTTCTGCAAGGTGAAGGCCTGTGTCCAGCTCTCCTCGCCGCAGCTGAGTCGCACCCGATACTCGCCGGGAGGGGCGAGCGGTCCCGCAACACCTGACGAGCGGTAGATCGCACCCGGCACATCCCGCGCATCGGGATAGCGCCCCTCCCAGACGAAGCGGTTGAGGCCCCCCTCGGTCGGCAGATAGCGCACCTTCGGCTGTGGCTCTTCGCCCGCCCGCTTGCCGTGGTAGGTGGCGATCTCATCCCCGGCGCTATCGAGGAAGGTGAGCGCCAGATCGTCCGTATGCGCCTCATCGAGTTGGTAGTAGATGATCACGCCATCGGGCGGATTCTTCCCGGCATCGAGGAGGATCGCATCCTTGTCGCCATTGGGAAGGGTCTGCCAGCGCGCCGCGAATCCGGTCGTCCCGGCGAGTTGGTAGGTTTTTCCGGGGCCGGTGCCCCCACCGAAGCCACGCACGGTGCGATAGCGGATGGTGGGGCGCGGCGGGAAGAGCCTCGCCGCCTCGGTCAGCGTCTCCGCGTTGCTCTCGCGTAGCGGCGTCAGATCGTCCAGGATCCAGAAGCCGCGTCCGTGCGTGGCCGCGACGAGATCGCCGTTCTTGACGACAAGATCATGGATCGGCACGACCGGCAGATTGCGGCGCAGCGACTGCCAGGAAGCGCCGTCGTCGCGCGAGACCCACACCCCGGCCTCGGTCCCGGCGTAGAGGAGGCCGGGGCGCATTGGATCTGCGCGGAGCACGCGCGTGAAGTCGTCCCCTGGAAGCCCGGTGACGATCTTCTCCCAACTTTGCCCGTAATCGTGCGTCTTGTAGAGATAAGGGGCGAAGTCGTCGTGGCGGTGCCGCTCGATCGCCAGATAGGCGGTCGCGGGGTCGTGCGGCGACGGATCGATGCTGCTCACCAGCGACCATGTCGGCAGATCGGGCGGGGTCACCGCTGTCCAGTTCGCACCGTCATCGCGCGAGAGGTGGATCAGGCCGTCGTCCGAACCGGCCCAGAGGAGCCCGCGCACGAGCGGCGACTCGGCGAAGGCGAAGATGGTGCAGTAGTAGTCCATGCCGTTGCTATCGACGGTGATCGGGCCGCCGGAAGGGCCGAGTTTGCTCGGATCGTTGCGTGTCAGGTCGGGGCTGACGATCGTCCAGCTCCGCCCTTCGTCCCCCGAGCGGTGGACGAACTGCGAGGTGATGTAGAGGACCGTGGGATCGTGCGGGGAGAGGACGATCGGGAAGGTCCAGTTAAAGCGGTACGTGATATCGACCGCGCCCCACCCGGCCCCCTCCTCCGACCATGCGGCGATATTCTGTCGCTGGCCGCTCCGCCGATCGTAACGGGTGATCACCCCCGCGAAACTCCCGGCGTAGATGATGTTCGGGTCATCCGGGCGCACCGCGATGTAGCCGCTCTCCCCGCCGCCGATCTCGTAGGTGTCCGCCTGAGTGATCACCGAATTGTCGGAGCGGCTCGCCACGCTGATCGTCGTATTGTCCTGCTGCGCGCCGTAGAGGCGATACGGGGTCTGCGTGTCGGTCGTGACGTGGTAGAGCTCGGTCGTCGGCTGGTTGTAGATCGTGGACCAGGATGCGCCGCCGTTAAAGGAGACGCACGCCCCGCCGTCGTTCGCCTCGATCATCCGCTGCGGGTTGCGTGGATCGATCCAGATGTCGTGGTGATCCTCGTGCGGGAAGAAGACCTGGGTGAAGGTACGCCCGCCGTCGATCGAGCGCCAGGCGGCGAGGTTCATCACCCAGACCGTCTCCGGCTCGGTCGGGTGCGCGATGATGTGCATATAGTACCAGGGACGCTGGCGCACCTCGCCCCCCTCGTTGACGCGCTCCCAGGTCTCGCCCCAGTCGTCCGAGCGAATCACCGCTCCAGCGCGCGCCTCCACGATCGCCCAGACGCGGCCCGCTCGCGTCGGCGACGCGCTGATGCCGATCCGCCCGAGCGGTCCGTGGGGGACACCGGGCTTCTCACTCAGCTCGTCCCAGGTATCGCCGCCGTCGAACGAGCGGAAGATGCCACTCCCCGGGCCGCCGCTCACCAGCTCATGCGCACGGTGGACCCCCTCCCAGAAGGCGGCGTAGAGGATCCGGGGGTTCGTCGCATCGATCGAGAGATCGACCGCGCCCGCCTCGTCGCCGCGCCCGAGCAGATGCTCCCAGGTCTTGCCGCCATCGGCGGAGCGGTAGACGCCGCGCTCCGGGTTGGGGCCGTGCGCGTGCCCGAGCGCGGCGACGTAGACGAGGTCGGGGTTCGTGGGGTGGATGCGCACCTTGCCGATGTTCCGTGTTGCAGCCAGCCCGCAATGCGCCCAGGTGCGCCCACCATCGAGCGACTTGTAGACGCCGTCGCCGTGCGAGACACTGCTACGGATCGTCGTCTCGCCCATCCCGACGTAGATGATGTTCGGGTCGCTCTCCGCGATCGCCAGCGCCCCGACCGAGGCCCGCGCGAAGAAGCCGTCGGAGATGTTCTCCCAGTACGTGCCACCATCGGTCGTGCGCCAGATACCCCCGCCGGTCGAGCCCATGTAGAAGGTCGCCTGCTCGGTCGGGTGTCCGGCGACCGCGACGACCCGACCGCCCCGGAATGGGCCGACGTGGCGCCAGGTGAGTCCCCCAAGTATCGGATCGTGTGGTGCAATCATCGTCAGTTCTCCTGGTCATGTTCTGCTGCGGCAGCGGCTTGCGGCCACAGTTGTACTCGATCGTGCTATCCCTATCCTACCGTAGGTTGATTCGCGATGGAATTTCGACTTGCTCTTTCGTGATCGATTTGAGGAAGACCAGCGTATAGACTAAAGGGATATGTCGTGTAACCTGGTCGGCAGTCATGCGTCGCAATGGTATACTCGGTCCTGTCGCGCCAAATAGCTGTCCTCGTCCTCGGTCGCGCGTTGTTGCCCGCCTTGCCAATACGGAGAATGACACTATGTTCGGCATCGGTGCCCAGGAAATCATCATTATCCTCATCGTCGCCCTCATCGTTGTCGGTCCGCAACGACTCCCCGAAGTGGCCGGGCAGGTCGCCAAAGCGATCCGCGATTTCCGCCGCATGTCCGATGATTTGACCGGCGAATTCACGCGCAGCCTCTCGCTCGATGACGACAAGAAGCCGAATCCGCTGCTAACCGACGAGGTGATCACCGCCTCCTCGACGCCGGAGCAGGTCGGCTCGTCGATCGCGCAGTCCCTCCGTATCGAGACGATCCCGAACGAAACCGTCACGCCCGCCCTCGCGGCGCAGAGCGAGTCGACCGCTCCCTCAACTGTGGACGAGCAACCGGCACACAGCGTGCTCAACGAGGATACGGTGATCAGCCTCGCGCCGGTCGCCACGAAGAGCGCACCGCTGATCGGCGTTTCCGCCCTCGACGGTGATGCGACGTACGTCGGCACGACCTATCCGGCGAAAATAGCACCCGCGCCGATAGATTATGTCTACGAGCCAGGCGCACTGCCCGAGCACGCCCCACTGGCGCTCGATGCAGAGCCTGTACCAACCGGCGAGGCCGATGCGGTGCGTGCGCAGAACGGCATCTCCGACGCCTGGGATGCCGTGATCAGTACCGAGGCGACCGTCAGCCCGATCGTCGCCGAAGTGGCCGCTGTGGACGAAAGCGCGCCCGATGTCATCGGGACACTCGCCCACGTCCCCCCTGCCCGTGAGCAAATCAACCCGGAGACCGAGCCGACGATCCGCGAGAAGATCGAGGCGCAGGTGGCGGCGGAAGCCTTCCGCGAACGTCGTCGGCTCGCCAGCTACCAGCGCAGTCGTAAGCGCGCCTGAGCGCGGCACATGGCGGCGCGAGGTCGACGGGCGGCACCAAACCTTCGGCGCTGGATCGCGCTCGTCCTGCTCCCGCTTGCCCTCGGTGGCTGCCTCGCGGGTGCGCCCGAACAGGTGCAGTCCGAGTCGGGCGCGGTCGCGACGGTTCCCGCACGTTTGTTCACCGCCACCGTCGCGGCCCTCCCGCCATCATCGCCGCCGTCGGGGCGCTACACGCTCGGGCCGCTGGCTATCCTCGAACCCGGCGATCCGGCCAGTCTCTATGCAGCCGCTCTCCTCCAACCCGAAACGAAGGGATTAAGCCTGACCTTGCAGGTGGAAGGGTTGAGCACGCCCGCGCCACCGGCGGTGAGCTACGAACTGGTGACGTCAAGTGGTGTTTTCCGTCCGCTGGCCGATGGGGAGTGGGACCGTGCCAAAGCGCAAGGCGGCGGCTGGACCGCGTCCGGCACGCTGATCTTCGTCGTCCCGCGTGATCTGCACACGGGCCAGCTCGCGATCGTCGATTACTACTATCCGCAGTTACGCGCCGAACTCCAGGCGACGCCCAGCCCGCTCGCGCCGCTGATCCGGCGGATACTGGCAACCTTCGCCCTCGATCCGATCCCCTGAGAATACGTGGTTCTGCCAATTGACGCCATTCCCTCCCGCCTGTACCATACATCCAATCAGCGTCGCGCTTGCATGGGCTGGCGATCTGCGTGTACTTGTGGGAAGGGAGAAGCCCATGTCGATCAAACTGTCGCGGCGGCAGTTCGTCAAAGCGAGCGGCGGCACCGCCGCAGGGCTGGCGGCGGCGAGCGTAGTCTCGGTCGCCACACCACACGGCGCGGCGGCGAAGATCACCCAGGATTGGAAGATTCGCGATACCAAGGCCGCGCCGAGCATCTGCCCGTACTGCGCGGTCGGCTGCGGCACCCTGGTCCATTCGCGCGAGCGCACGCCCGGCAAGAAAGACTGGCGAATCATCAATATCGAGGGCAACCCCGATAGTCCGATCAGCGGCGGCACGCTCTGCCCCAAGGGCGCGGCGACCTATCAACTCGCGGTCAACCCCGACCGGCAGACGAAGGTGAAGTACCGCGCGCCGGGTGCGAGCGAATGGCAGGAGATCCCGCTCGATCAGGCGATGAACATGGTCGCCGACCGCGTCAAGAAAACGCGCGACGCGACCTTTAAGGTGCGGGACACCTTCACCATCGGCGGTCAACAAGTCGAGAAGATTGTCAATCGTACGACCGCGATCGGCACCCTCGGCGGCGCGACGATGGATAATGAGTGGAACTACATCCACGCCAAGCTCTTCCGCACCCTCGGCATCGTCTACGTCGAAAATCAAGCCCGGATATGACACTCTAGCACGGTCCCCGGTCTGGGGGTCTCCTACGGTCGCGGCGGCGCAACCAACTTCCTGATGGACTTGCAGCGTACCGACTGCATGGTCGTGATGGGGTCGAACTTTGCCGAGAACCACCCGGTCGGCTTCCGCTTCGTGCTGAAGGCGAAGGAACTGGGCGGCAAGATCATCCATGTCGATCCGCGCTTCACGCGTACGTCGGCGCTCTCCGACATCTACGCACCGCTGCGCGCGGGGTCGGACATCGTCTTCCTCGGCGCGCTGATCAACTACGTCCTCAACTCGCCGCGCTGGCAGAACGAAGCGTTCTTCCAGGAGTATGTCCGCACCTATACCAATGCAGCAACGCTGGTCAACCCCGATTTCCGCAAGAACAATCGCATGGATGAGACTGGCTTCTTCGCCGGCTGGAATGAGCAGACGAAGAGCTACGACACGCGCCTCTGGGCGTACGAGACCGAGGCGGCGGCGGCGGGCGGCTCCGCCCCCGCGCAACCGACAACGGACACGGACGCGCAATCGTTCTCGCAGCGTGTCGGGCAGTTGCTCGGCCCGCAGCCGCGCAGCGATCCGTCGATGCAAGATCCGAATTGTGTCTTACAGCTCCTGAAGGCGCATTACACGCGCTACACCCCGGAGATGGTCGAGCAAGTGTGCGGCACCCCCAAGGAGACGTTCCTGCAAGTCGCCGAGACGATCCTCGCCTCGTCCGGGGCGGATCGCACGACCGCGTTCGCCTACGCCGTCGCCTGGACACAGCACACCACCGGCGTGCAGATGATCCGCACCGCCTCGATCCTGCAATTGTTGCTCGGCAACACCGGCCGACCGGGCGGCGGGATCATGGCGCTGCGCGGCCATGCCACCATCCAGGGCAGCACCGACATCCCGACCCTCTACAACCTCCTCCCCGGCTATCTCAACATGAAGACGGTCGCCGGGGGGAAGAAGCACGACACCCTGACCGATTACATCACCACGGAGACGGCCCCGACCAGTTTCTGGGTCAACGAGCCGAAGTTCATGGTCAGCCTGCTCAAGGCGTGGTACGGCGCGGGCGCGAACAAGGACAACGACTGGGGCTATGGCTACCTCCCCTGGAATAGCGGCGACCATTCGCATCTCCCGATGTTCGTCGACATGTACAACGGTGCCATCAAGGGCTTCTTCGCGATGGGACAGAACCCGGCGGTCGGGGGGCAGAACGCCGGGATGCAACGCCAGGCGTTGGCGAAACTCGATTGGCTCGTCGTCAAGGATCTCTTCTTGACCGAGACGGCGCAGTTCTGGAAAGCCGCGCCGGAGATCGCCGCGGGCACCCTGAAGACGGCGGACATCAAGACCGAGGTCTTCTTCTTCCCCGCCGGGGCGGTGCCAGAGATGGATGGCTCCTTCACGAATACGATGCGCCTGATGCAATGGCACGATAAAGCCGCCGACCCGCCCGACGACGCCCGTTCGGACATCCACTTCACCTACCATCTCGGCGCGCGCCTGAAGCGCCTCTACGCCGATAGCGCCGCCGCGCAAGATGCGGGGATCAAGGCGATGACCTGGGATTATCTGCCGCTCGTGCAGGATGAGAACTTCGCGCTCACCGACGAGCCGTCCGCCGAGCTGATCTTGCAGGAGGTCAACGGCTACAAGATCGGCCAGGACGGGACCGCCCGTTATACCGATCTCGCCGGGAACGCCACCAGCCGCGAGAAAGGGACGCTGGATCTGGTCAACAGTTTCAACGACCTGAAGGACGATGGTACAACCGCCTGCGGCGCGTGGATCTATTCCGGAGTCGCGCCACTGGCCCGCACACCCGACGCCAAGCTGGTCGACGACGGGAGTGGTCGTCCGCAATTCGTGAATCGCGCGCGTAACCGCAAGCCGGACGAGTATGCCTCGCTCGGCTGGGGCTATGCGTGGCCCGCGAATCGCCGTATTCTCTATAATCGCGCATCCGCCAAGCCCGATGGGACCCCCTGGTCGGAGCGGAAGAAATATGTCTGGTGGGATGCCGGGGCGAAGCAGTGGACCGGCTACGATATCCCCGACTTCCCCGCGACCAAGGCACCAACCACGGCGGCGCAGTGGGACAAGGGCGGCCTGGATGCCCATTCGGGAACGGACCCATTCATCATGAAGGGGGATGGCAAGGGCTGGCTCTTCGCGCCGAGCGGCCTGGTAGACGGCCCGCTGCCCGCCCACTACGAGCCATACGAATCGCCGCTCCAGAATCCGGTCTACACGCAGCATGCCAATCCGCTGACCAAGGTCTACAGCGTGAAGTCCGGCGCGAACGAGCTTAACCCATACGCCACCTCCAGCGATCCGCTCAAGGCGGCGGCGGTGGACACGGCGAAGTACCCCTACGTCGTGACGACCTATCGCCTGACCGAGCACCATCTCAGCGGCGCGATGACCCGCTGGCTCCCCTGGCTGGCGGAGTTGCAGCCGGAGATGTTCGTCGAGATCAGCCCCGAACTCGCCGGGGAGCTGGGCATTCAAAACACCGAGATGGTGACCATCGAGAGCCCGCGCGGCAGTATCGAGTGCAAGGCGCTCGTCACCCGCCGTGTCCGACCGCTGACGATGAACGGCAAGACGATGCACCAGATCGGTCTGCCGATCCACTGGGGCTATGAAGGTGTGGTCACCGGGGCGAGCGCCAACGATCTCGCCGCGCTCGTCGCCGAACCCAACGTCACGATCCATGAGGGGAAGGCGTTCGTCTGTAACGTCCGCAAGAAGGCGTAACACAGGAGCCACGGCGGGTACGAAACGCGCGGGCGATGATTCGCTCCCCGATGCGTTTCGGCCCGGCCATGAGGCATTCCCTTGGAGGGTGGCGATGGCACAGGGATTCTTCACCGACTCGACACTCTGCATCGGCTGCAAAGCCTGCGAGGTCGCCTGCAAGCAATGGAACGCCTTGCCAGCCGATGGCTACGCGCTGACCGGCGATAGCTACGACAATACCGTTTCCCTATCGGGGACGACCTGGCGGCATGTGCAATTCATCGAGCAGTTCGACGACACGCAATCGCGCTGGCTGATGAATAGCGATGTCTGTCACCATTGTGTGCAGGCGGCCTGCCTGGAGGTTTGCCCGACCGGCGCGATCATTCGCACCGAGTTCGATTCGGTCTACATCCAACCGGACGTCTGCAACGGCTGCCGCGATTGCATCGCCGCCTGCCCCTTCGGCGTGATCGAGACAAACGGGCAAGGCGTCGCGCAGAAATGCACCCTCTGCTACGACCGGCAACAGAACGGGCTCGAACCGGCCTGCGCCAAGGCCTGCCCCACGAAATCGATCCAATTCGGCGATGTCGATGAATTACTCGCCCGCGCCGAGACCCGTGTGCAGCAGCTCCACGCCAGCGGTGTTAGGGACGCCTACATCTACGGTAAGGCCGGCGACGGCTATACCGACGACATCGGCGGACTCAACGCCTTCCATCTGCTCCTCGACAAACCATCAACCTATGGGCTGCCAGAACGCCCGCAACTCGGTTCGCGCGCCACGGCCCCCTCGCAACTCGGCGGGATACTCACCGGGGCGATCCTCGCACTCGGCGCGGCGCTCACCTTCCGCAACCGTCGCACGAAAGACACCCCCGAAGCTTGAGCGATCATCGCCGGCAACGTACCCGCCCGGTAATGTCCGGTGACACCAAGGAGGCTACCGATGCTACCGCTCGCAGTGATCACCGGGCGCGTCGCCGACCCGCACTGGTACTGGTGGATCATCGCCTACTTCTTCCTCGGCGGGATCGCCGCCGGAGCCTTCCTCATCGCCTCGGTGGTCGATCTCTTCGCCGGGGCGGAGAATCGCCCGGTCGTGCGCGTCGGCTATCTCCTTGCCGCGCCGCTCGCCGCCCTCTGCGGCCTCTTCCTCGCCGTCGATCTCGGTCAGCCGCTCCGCTTCTGGCATATGCTGGTCAACGTCACAACCGCTCAACCGGCCTTCAAGTACTGGTCGCCGATGTCCTATGGCTCGTGGATCTTGACCGGCTTCGGACTCTGCGCCGGTGCGGCGTTCCTGCTGGTCGCCGCCGAGTGGCGCGGTTTCGGGTGGGCGCGGCGACTGAGCAAAATCCCGGCGGCGTTCGGCTTGGCCTTCGCGATCCTCCTCGTCTCCTATACCGGCGTCCTGCTCAACGCGACCAATCAACGCGTGTGGGGCGACAATGTCATCCTCGGTGCCCTCTTCGCGGCATCCGGGACATCCACCGGGATCGCGACGATTGTGCTGATCATCAGCCTCTGGCGCGGGCGCAGCGAGCTGATCCTCAGCCGCCTTGAACGCGCCGATCTTTTCACTATTCTGGTCGAGCTCGTCTTACTGCTCGCTCTCATCACCATCCTCGCCGCCGCCGGAACGGGCGGCGTGCTGATCGCCGGAAAACTCGCGCCGCTCCTCTACGGCGGTGTCCTGGTAGCGGGATTATTGATTCCCCTCGGACTCTATTTCCGCCCACAGTTCCTTGGCCACGCGACGCCGATCGTCGCCTCGCTCCTGGCATTGGTCGGCGGCTTTATCCTCCGCGCCGTGATCGTCTTCTCCGCCCATGCCTGAGCGCGCTACCGAATCGCTCACCGGGGACCGTGCGGACGCGTCATGGTGATCCCCGTGCTGCCGCGCGACGCGCGTGCGCGTGAGAAGCTCCACCGCGAGGCCGATCGCCGCTGGCTGCGGCTCGAACGCCATCACCCGGAACTCGCTGACACGATTCGGTACGGGCGACGGCTCGTCGCGCTCTTCATCGATGAACGCCCCGCGACATCGCCCTTCGTGCTGACAGCGGGCCAGGCGAGTGCGAAGCTCGCCACAGGGCTGCCGCTCCTCGACGACGAGACGCTCGATTTCGATCTGCCGCGCCTCCACCATTTCGCCGCGCTTTTGTGCGATTGGGCGGGCGATCAACCACTCCTGGCCCCCGCCGCAGCGGCGATAGCCCAGGCCCTCTCGGCTGGCACACTCACGATCGAGGGGCTCCTCGCCAGTACCGCCAGCGGTGAAGACGAGGCGGTGCGCGTCCTCGCCACGCGACTGACACTCGATCCGGCGCTACTCCGAACGCTGGCCGAGTTGACGCTGAGCGCGGGATTGATGGATCTGGCACAATTCCTGACGCCACTCCTGCGCGAGGCCGCGATACCCTGGAATGCGCCGCTCTGCCCGATCTGCGGCGGCGAACCACTCCTCGCCGAGTTGCAGGGGTCAGGAGGCGAGCGGATGCTCCGTTGCGCGACCTGTGGCGGTGGCTGGCGGACCCTGGTCAGTCAATGCGCCTATTGCGGCACCGGCGATAGCACGATGCTGCACTACCTGGCTGCCGAGGGCGAGGAAGGAAAGTACCGCATCGACCTCTGCGATCGGTGCCGAGGTGCGATGAAAGGAGTCACAACCTTCGCCGCGACCCCGCCGGAACTCCTGTTGATCGAGGATACCGCTCTCATGCATCTGCTGCATGAGGCGCAGGCACGGGGCTATACGACCAATCCGGCCATCGAGCACACCGGTCCGCTCGACGAGCCAGCGGCTACGTGACCGCTTGAATGATGACTTTGATGCGTTCGGTCCTGCCCGGCTTGGTGAAGCACGCCCTGCACACGCCCCAGGACGCGTCATCACCAGCCTCCGAGCGACCGCGCAGAGACATTATCGCAGAGCGAGCGAACGGTGCTGTGTGGAATGAAGACGTGACTGCCCGGCCCGAGTTCGGAGCACATGCCATCCATCGCGAAGGTAGAGGTGCTTTCGAGGAGGAGGGGCGACTTATGCGCTTCCGGCTGCTGCTAGGCAGGCATCACGCAGTCGGCGAGCATCTGCATCTCGAAGACGATCTTCGTCTCCCCGCCGCCGCCCGCGCGCTTCTTCATCACCACCCGATGCGCGGCGCGGCGATGGGTCAGGCGATCCCCGCTCGTCATGATTCATTGGGTCGCAGTAACGTTCGCCATGCCATAACTCCTACCGGACCGCCTATCCGTATCGCCCGCTGCATCGCTACCCCTATTGTGCGCCGCGACCGATCACCCCACCACTCACAGTAGCCTCACTCGTTATGAGGAGGTCTTTCGTTGAGGCCCGCGCCATCAAGGCGTACACTCTCATTGCACAAGAACCACTGGCACGCGAGGGGGCAACAAACGATGACCGCGACAGAACCATTGTCCGCACCGACCATCGCCACAACGACACGCGCTGATTTGCCAGTCTGCGACGAGTATCCTGTCAGTCTCGACCTGAACGATCAGCGCGTCGTCACCCTCCTCTGTACCCCGCGCGATCTCGGCGAACTCGCCGTCGGCTGGCTCTACTGTGAGGGGCTGATCGAGGGTGTGGGGGAATTGGCGGCGGTCGGTGCGTGCGATGAATTGAGCCGGGTGCGTATATTCACCGACACGACCCGCCCGCTCGTACAATCGGAATGGCGGCGGGTAATCACCAGCGGCTGCGGTTCGGGCCACGCGATCGACCCGGAAGAGCTCGCGACGCTGCCGAAGGTGGAGAGCGCGTTCAGCTTCCCCTTGCCGCGCCTCGAAGCCCTGATGCGCGAGATCGCGCTCGGTGGATCGATCAAGCGCGCGGTCGGCGGCGTCCATTCGGCGGCGTTGATCGACGAGGGCGGCATCCTGGCGCATTACGAGGATGTCGGGCGACACAACGCTGTCGACAAGTGTATCGGTCGCGCGCTGCTCACCGGCCTCGATCTGCGCCAGGTCGTCCTCTGCGCCACCGGACGCGTCTCCTCGGAGATGGCCTTTAAGGCGTCACGTTGCGGCATCCCGATCATCGCCTCACTGAATAGTACGACGAGCCTCGCGGTCGAACTCGCTCGCCACGTCGGCGTCACGATCGTGGCGAAAGCGATCGGGCGCAAGCGCCTGATCTACACGCGCCCAGACCGTATCACCGGAGCCTCGCAGGACGATCGCGCGGGGCTGTAGAGCACCGTAGCGGATAACAACCGCCCGCTTTTCAGGCTATACTCCCGCCAGTCGGGATAAAGCCGACGCAAGGGAGGGAACATGTTGCACAGCATCGACCATATCGTTGTGCTGGTGGACGATCTAGCAGCGGCCTCGGAGGATTGGACCCGCGCTGGCTTCACCGTCACCCCTGGAGGCACACACGCGGCGGGTCTCACGCACAATGCGCTCGTCACCTTCGCGAATGGCAGTTACTTCGAGCTGATCGCCTTCTTCCATCCCGAGGAACGGCAGGAACATCGCTGGTGGCCGCGCGTCGCCGATGGCGAGGGCCTGATCGATTATGCGCTCCTCTCGGACGACCTGACAAACGATGCCAGCACGGCGCGCGGCCACGGCCTGGAGATAACCGGCCCTGAGGACGGCGGACGACAACGTCCCGATGGGCAGCGTGTCGAATGGAAATCGATGATGCTGGGGCGCGGCATCGGGGAGCCAACGCTTCCGTTTGTTATCGAAGACATCACCCCGCGGGAGCTACGCGTACCGGGCGGCGACGCGACGCGACATTCGCTCGGCATCGCCGGCATCGCCGGGCTGACCCTCGTGACCAACAACGTTGAAGAAGCGGCTACAGCCATGACCTCCCTACTCGGAGCACCAGGCGAAGATGTGGTCGTCGATGAAGGGGCGATGCTCCGGTTCACGCTAGGCGAGCAATGGATCGCCCTCCTCCAACCCGGCGACGACCAGAGCGATGCGGGGCAATATCTCCGCAGACGCGGCGAAGGTCCGTATGAAGTGACGATACGCGGATCTACACATGCGGACGAGGCGTCGTCCGACTTGCTCCCTCTCGATCGCATGCATGGGGTACGCTTGCGCGTAGCAGGATAACGCCCCGGCACTACGACACGCGCTGCTATCCGATACAACGAAGAGCGGAAGCCCGCTGAGTATTGTTCGCCGGACCTTTCCTGTTGTCATCGTAGCGCCGCGCAAAGCCGTCTGCTTTCATACCCTCGCCAGACCCCTTGACACACTCTCATATCGGGCGATATACTCCGCAACGTTGTCGCCGACGGGACGCCGCAAGGCGGATCGGGTGGGCCAGGAAACTGGAGCGCGGGGTTGACAGCGCGACGATGAGGCGGTATGCTTCATCGGCCCCGGAGACGGGGCGAACGGTTCGGTCTTTCGGGGCGAATCGCTCACAACGGAGAGATACTAGGCGCGGGCCGCGAGCGGACAATTTGGTTGTCAACGCAAGCTAAGGTTCGTGCGCCGCTCGCGAGGGCGGTGTCGTCATCTCTCCGGTGGTTCTTTGACAAGGTGCAGCGTGGCAGGTGCGCCACCCCTCCGGGGGTGGGCACGGATCGTGCGGCGGGTCGCGGCGGTCGCCCCTCGGGGCGGGGCGTCGGTGGATCGCGTCGCGAAGAAGCGCG
>JAABUN010000418.1_pt1 | contig 111861 bp, 114 predicted proteins | sample 5559311 | NCBI WGS metagenome assembly JAABUN01 (sample SAMN10711877, study PRJNA513370) | rock metagenome | isolation source: Antarctica rocks | place: Antarctica: Victoria Land, Siegfried Peak sud | reverse complement strand
CCCGTCGCTGGCTGCCGTAGCTGAGGCTGGTGGCCGGCTCGTCGGCGGCGTGCGCCATCCCGACGCTCTCGAGCGCGTCCATCGCCGCGCGACGTGACGCGGCCTCCTTGCGGGCGCCCGACGGCAGGCGCAGCACCGCGCTGAGCAGCCCGGTCGGGGCGTGCAGCGCCCGGGGCACCAGCACGTTCTCGAGCACCGAGAGCGAGCCGAAGACCTGGAGGTTCTGGAAGGTTCTCGCGACGCCCAGCCGGGCCATCTGATCGGGCCGGGACCCGGTGACGTCCTCGCCCGAGAGCAGGATGCGACCGGAGGACGGCGGGTTGATGCCGCTCAGCAGGTTGAACAGCGTCGTCTTCCCGGCTCCGTTCGGTCCGATGATGCCGGTGGTGCCTCCTCCCGGGAGCTCGAGGTCGATGCTGTCGACCGCGACGACGCCGCCGAAGCGCCGGGTCAGCTGCTCCGTCCTCAGCAGGGACGTCACGCCGCCACCTCCCCGGACGCCCGCGTGGTGCGGCGGCCCGTCTCCGGCGGCGTACCCGACGGGCGGACCCTCGCCAGCAGGGAGGCGCCGGCCCCGGCGATGCCGCGCGGCAGGAACAGCACGAAGACCACGAGGACGATGCCGTACACCACGATCTCGAACTGGCCGCCGACGTTCGGGGCGACGCGGGGGAGGATCTCTCGGGCGCCCTGGGTGAGGCTGACGATCGCGGCGGCCCCGATCGGCGCACCCCACACGCTCCTCGCGCCACCGACCGTGGCGGTCACGAGCAGCTCCACGGAGAACAGCAGGTCGAGCGTCGTGGGGTCGACGTAGCCGACCCAGTGCGCGTAGAGGCTGCCGGCGATCGACGCGAGGACGGCGGCGATGACGAAGGTCAGCACCTTGCGGCCGGTGACGTCGACCCCGGAGGCGGCAGCGGCGGTCTCGCTGTCGCCCACGGCGCGCAGCGACCGTCCGATGGGCGAGCGCACCAGGTTGTCGGCGACGAGCACGAGCAGGACGAGCACCGTCGCCGCAAGGTAGAAGAAGCTCAGGTCGTCGTCGAAGCGGATCGGCCCGATCGCCAGCTTCGGGATGTCCGGCAAACCGGTCGTGCCGCCCGTGATGGGCAGCTGCCCGGCGACGTAGAACACGACGAGCCCGAAGGACAGCGTCGCGAGAGCCAGGTAGTGACCTCGGACCCGAAGGATCAGGCGGCCGACCAGGAAGGCGATCCCGGCCGACACGACGACGCCGACGACCACGCCGAGCACGGGGGAGACGCCGTACGTCCCCGTCAGGATCGCCGAGCTGTAGGCGCCGGTGCCGTAGAACGCCGCCTGCCCGAGCGAGATCTGGCCGGCGAACCCGAACAGCAGCACGAACCCGAGCGTGGCGATGGCGATGAGGCACATCTGCACGCCCGTGGACATGGTGAAGAAGCTGACCCGGGTAAAGACGGCGGGTACGCACAGCAGCATGGCGATGAAGACGGCGTAGGGCAGCACGCGGCTGCGGCCAGCCACCTGCAGGAGGCGATTCACACGCGTGCCACATCGACGCGGCGCAGCAGGCCGGCAGGCCGGGCGAGCAGCACCACGAGCAGGATCCCGAAGGTCACCGCGTCTTTGTAGCCGGAGGGCAGGTAGCCCACGGACAGGCTCTCGATCACCCCGATGAGCAGTCCACCGGCCACCGCGCCGGCGGGGTTGGCGAGGCCCCCGAGCACGGCGGCCGTGAACCCCTTGAGGCTGAGGGCCAGTCCGATGCCGTAGTCGGCGCTCTGCAGCGGCGCGAGGATGACGCCGGCCACGCCGCCCAGCGCGGCGGCGATGACGAAGGCCAGCAGCGACATCCGTGCCGGCGAGATGCCCATGAGCCTGCTCGCCTCGCGGTTCATCTCGCAGGCCCGCATCGCCTTGCCGGGAAGCGTGCGGAGCAGGAACCACGCCATGGCCAGCACGGCGGCGGTCGTGGCCGCGACCACCCAGAAGTACTGCGGAAGCAGCACGACGCCACCGACCCGCACCGCCCCGTGGTCCGAGAAGGGCGGGGCGAAATGCGGGTTGGTGCCCACCAGCACCAGGGCGATGCCGCGGATCGCGAAGGAGGCGCCGATGGTGAGGATGATCAGCCGCTCGGGCGAGCTCTCACGGGCGGGGGCGATCGCCAGCCGCTCCACCAGCAGCCCGACCACCGTGGCCGCGGCCACGGCGGTCGGGCCTGCGGTCAGCAGGGACCAGTCGCGCTCGCTCAGCAGGGCAAAGGTCAGCGCGCCCACCATGACGAAGTCGCCCTGGGCGAAGTTGATGGCGCCCGTAACTTGGAAGATGAGCACCAGTCCCAGGCCGACCAGGGCGTAGACGGAGCCCACCGCCAGCCCCGTGGCGAGGAACTGGAGGAGCTCGGTCACCTCAGGAGCGCTTGTTGATGACGGAGTCGGCCAGCGTCCACTTGCCGTCCTTCACCGTGAGCAGGCTCAGTGACTCGTCGATGAGGCCGCTGTGGTCCTCTGCCGTCATGACGTACTCGCCGCCCGTCCCGGTGTAGTCGAGCTCCTCAAGAGCGCCGCGGATGGCCGCGGGGTCGCTGCTCCCGGCCTCCTTGATGGCGGCGACCAGCAGGCCCAGCGCGTCGGCGGCGTAGCTCGCGAAGCCGGAGTACGAGCCGTACGCCTCGGTGTAGCGGTCGTAGAACTTCTGCATCTGCTCGCGCCCGGGCGTGCCCTCCGGGGCCTGGTGGGCGACCAGCACCGTCGGGTGCGTCATGAGGACCCCGTCCGCCGCGTCGCCGGCGCCCTCGAGGAACAGCTCGGCACCGGCACCGGCGTCGAAGTACAGCTGTCCGGCGTAGCCGGCGGCCTTGGCGTTCTTGGCCACGATGCCGGCGCCCGGCGGGATCGCCCAGCTGACGATGGCGTCCGGGTTGGCCGACAGCAGGTTGGTCATCTGCCCGGTGTAGTCCTTGTCGGCGGCCCCGAACTTCTGGGTCCCGGTGATCGTGATGCCGGCGGGCGCAGCCGACTTGGTGAAGGCGGCGAGGCCGGACTCGCCGTAGGCGTTGTCCACGCCGATGAAGCCGACTGTGTCGAAGCCGCGGGCCTTCATGTCCTCAACCATGAGGTCGGCGACCTGGGAGTTGTCCGCCGGGGTCTTGAACAGGAACTGGCGCTGGGCGACCGGCGAGACGATCGCGCCGGAGGAGCCCATGGAGACCGTGGGTACGCCGGCCGTCTCGACCGTCTCGGCCAGCGACAGGGTGGTCGGCGTCGACCCGCCCCCGATGATCGCCGCGACGCCGTCACGCTCGATGAAGCCCTTGGCGATCTGCAGCGCCTCGGTCGGGTTGCTCTTGTTGTCTCGAATGATCAGCTTGATCTGGCGCCCGTCGAGGACGCCCTCCTCGTTGACCTGCTTCGCGTACAGCTCGAGCGCGTTCTTGTAGGCCGCCCCCTGTACCGCCGCCGGACCCGACAGCTCGATGTCCGCTCCGATGACGATGGGTCCCTTCGAGGACCCGGTGGTGTCCGGGTTGGCCGAGTCGGCAGTGCCCTCGCCGGCAGCGCAGGCCGTCATCACGAGGGCGAGGGCGGCCGCGGCGCCGATCCTGACGAGTCGAATCCGGGCGAGCTTCGAGCGGCGCATGAGACCTCCAGGGCGAACTGCCATGTCGCGGTGAGCGCACATCGCCGTGCGCTAGGCCGTTCCTACGACGTGTCTCCGGTCACGTCAAGCCTGTGGCACGGAACGTCACCGACTCGAAAGGAAGCGCCGCGGCCGGGTTTGACCAGTGTGACGCACGCCTCTACGCTTCACCCGTTCGTGCGCTCAGCGCACTTTCCTGTGCGGTCAGCGCAATGATGTGCCAGGCACTAGCGCTGGGGCAGCCAGTGCAGGAGGAGGAGCGCTCGTGACCAGTCCGCGTGACCTGGCGCCCGAGCGGGACGGCGCCGGACTCCCGCCCGGCTGCCCCGTGGCCGGAGACGGCGGCGCCTCCCCGACCGGGTGCCCGGTGTCCGCCGAGGCGGCCGCCTTCGACCCGTTCGTTAGCCCCTTCCAGAACGACCCGGCGGCCGCGCTGCGCTGGTCCCGCGACAGGGAGCCGGTCTTCTACAGCCCGGAGATCGGGTACTGGGTGGTGAGCCGCTACGACGACGTCAAGGCGGTCTTCCGCGACAACCACACCTTCTCGCCCTCCATCGCGCTCGAAAAGATCACCCCCACCTCGGACGAGGCCAACGCGGTCCTTGAGGGCTACGGCTACGCGATGTCACGGACGCTGGTCAACGAGGACGAGCCGGCCCACACCCCGCGCCGACGCGCCCTGATGGAGCCGTTCACACCGGCCGCGCTGGCGGAGCACGAGCCGATGGTGCGCCGGCTCACCCGCGAGTACGTCGACCGGATCGTGGACAGGGGTCGCGCCGACCTGGTCGACGAGATGCTGTGGGAGGTCCCGCTCACCGTCGCGCTCCACTTCCTGGGCGTCCCCGAGGAGGACATGGACACCATGCGCGAGTACTCCATCGCGCACACGGTGAACACCTGGGGACGGCCTCGACCAGAGGAGCAGCTGACCGTCGCGCAGGCCGTCGGGAAGTTCTGGCAGTACGCCGGCACCGTGCTCGAGAAGATGCGGTCGGACCCGGAGGCGCCGGGCTGGATGCCCTACGGGCTGCGGGTTCAGCAGGAGCGCCCCGACGTCGTGACCGACTCCTACCTGCACTCGATGATGATGGCCGGCATCGTGGCGGCCCATGAGACCACCGCCAACGCCGCGGCGAACGCCGTCCGGCTGCTGCTGGAGCACCGCCCGGTGTGGGAGGAGCTCTGCCGGGACACCAGCCTCATACCCAACGCGGTGGAGGAGTGCCTGCGCCACGCCGGGTCCGTGGCCTCCTGGCGCCGCCTGGTCACGGAGAACACCACCGTCGGCGGCGTCGAGGTCCCGGCGGGCGCCCGGCTGCTCATCGTCCAGTCCTCCGCCAACCACGACGAGCGGCACTTCGAGAACCCGGACGAGGTCGACGTCCGGCGCGACAACGCCAGCGACCACCTGACCTTCGGCTACGGCAGCCATCAGTGCATGGGCAAGAACCTGGCGCGCATGGAGATCCAGGTGCTGCTGGAGGAGCTCGCGACAAGGCTGCCGCACCTCCAGCTGGTCCCGGACCAGGTGTTCACCTATTTGCCCAACACCTCTTTCCGGGGACCGGACCACGTGTGGGTGCAGTGGGACCCGGCTCGGAACCCCGAGCGGCGCGACCCCTCGGTGCTGCAGCGGCGCCAGCACGTCCGCATGGGAGAGCCGTCGACCCGCACGGTGTCCCGGGTCGTGACCGTGGCGGCCCGGACCCCCGTGGCCGACGGCGTCGTGGAGCTCACCCTCGCCGACCCGGACGGACGCCCGCTCCCGCGGTGGTCGCCCGGCTCCCACATCGACGTGGACTGCGGTGAACTGTCCCGCCAGTACAGCCTGTGCGGTGATCCCGAGGCGGTCGACCGGTACTCCATCGCGGTCCTCGACGAGCCCACAAGCCGCGGCGGTTCGCGTTTCCTCCACGAGCGAGCCCAGCTCGGTGAGTCGCTGCGCATCCGCGGGCCGCGCAACCACTTCGCCCTCGACCCCGACGCCATCCACTGCGTGCTGGTCGCCGGGGGCATCGGCATCACGCCGATCGTGGCGATGGCCGACCGCCTGCGAGCGGACGGGCGGTCCTACGAGCTGCACTACGCCGGCCGGGACCTCGGCACGATGGCGTTCGTCGAGCGGCTCCAGGTCGCCCACGGGGACCGCCTGACGCTCCACTCGACGTCGTCTGGCCAGAGGCTGGACCTCGCGCGGCTGCTGGCCCGACCGACCGCCGGCACGCAGGTGTACGCCTGCGGTCCGCAGCGGCTGCTCGACGGGCTCGCCGCGGCGCTGGCCGACTGGCCCGAGGGCACCCTCCACGTCGAGCACTTCAGCTCGACGCTCGGCGCGCTGGACCCGGAGCAGGAGCACGCCTTCGACGTCGAGCTACAAGACTCGGGCTTCACCGTGCGGGTGGAGCGCAATCAGACCGTGCTCCAGGCGCTGCGGGCCGCCAACGTCGACGTCGAGAGCGACTGCGAGGAGGGCCTTTGCGGCGCCTGCGAGGTCCCTTTGGTCGCTGGCGAGGTCGAGCACCGCGACGTCGTCCTGAGCAAGAGCGAGCGCGCCAGCTCCGGCGTCATGATGTCCTGCTGCTCCCGGGCCTGCGGCGACCGCCTCGTCCTGGGGCTGTGACGTGACCCGGACTGCCCACCGCGACGAGGAGGACCACATGACGATCCATGAGCTGGTCGTCGGCCACGGACCTGTCCGGGTCGTCGCCCTGCACGGCTGGTTCGGCTCCGCCACGGGCTGGGGCCTGCTGCCCGAGCTGGTCGACCGTGAGGCCTGGAGCGTCGCCTTCCTCGACGCTCGCGGCTACGGGTCGCGCAAGGACGTGCCGGGGCCCTTCACTGTCGAGCAGGTCGCCGACGACGCCTTGGCGCTCGTTGACCAGCTGGGCTGGGACCGCTTTGCGGTGCTCGGCCACTCGATGGGGGGGGTGATGGCCTTGCGGGTCTACGCCGACGCCCCCGAGCGCGTCACCGCCGTGCTCGGCGTCAGCCCCGTACCGGCCTCAGGGGTGCCTTTCGACGACGAGGGCAGGACGCTGTTCGAGGCCGCCGCCCAGGACGACGGCGCCCGCGCCACCATCATCGACCTCACGACCGGCGGTCGTCAGTCGGCGACATGGGTCCGCCAGGTGGTGGACCATTCGGTCGAGCACTCCACCCGCGAGGCCTTCGGTGCCTACCTCCCGAGCTGGGCGGGCGCCGACTTCGCTGCCGAGCTGCCCACGCCGTCGGTGCCGGTGTCGGTGGTCGTCGGCGAGCACGACCCGGCTCTGGGGGAGGGCACCGCGCGGGCCACCTGGCTGGAGCAGCTGCCCGGTGCCCGTCTCGACGTGCTAGCCGGCGCGGGGCACTACCCGATGCACGAGACGCCCGTGGCGCTGCTCACCAGCCTCGAGGCGACGCTCGCCGGGCTCCGCTGACTCCTGCCCGACGCCGCCCGCCCGCGCACCCACCCAGCGAGGAGGCCCGCCGTGGCCTCTACCGCCGGTTTGGGAACGTCCCGCGCAAGCGCCACACTCAGCACCGGGACGAGTCGGGGCAGCTCTGCTGCGAGGAGCACATGGGCGAGGATGGCTTCTCCTCCGATTCCTCGCTGCCCTCCCAACGGCACCTGGCATCCGCGGCAGCAGCATGGCCGGACACGCTGCGCCGGTCGGGACCGGTTCAGCGGGCTCAGGGCCACTCCACACGCCACCGCTCCGCGCACGACGCGACGCTGGCTATGGGCGCTCCGGGACGCGCTCGCTGGCCCCGGGACGCCGCACTGCTCTTCGTGGCAGCACGGCGCCACCTCGACGACGGCGGCGTCGAGGAGAGCTGGCTCGACGAGCCCGGTCAGGTCGTCGTCGCGCGCCAAGACCGCGCCAACACCGACCATCCGCCCGAGGTGTTGGAGTCCCGGCCTGGGTACGTGCCACAGTCACGGACCACCGACGGAAAGGGACGCCCATGTCCATGTACGCCGTGACCGACCCCGCCACCGGCGAGACGCTGCGCAGCTACGACACCATCACCGACGACGCGCTCGCCGCGACGATCGGCGCCGCCCACGAGGCACACCGCAGCTGGTCGCGCTCGAGCACCGCCGCTGAGCGGGCTGCGCTGCTGCAGCGGGTGTCCGACCTGCACACCGAGCGCCGGCAGGAGCTGGCCGAGATCATCGTGCGGGAGATGGGCAAGACGCTCGAGGGCTCTCTCGGCGAGGTCGACTTCGCCGCCGACATCTACGCCTACTACGCCGAGAACGCCGAGCAGTTCCTCGCCGACGAGCCGATCACCCTGCGCGAGGGCGACGGCACCGCGGTGCTGCGGCGCAGCTCGCTGGGCGTCCTGCTCGGGATCATGCCGTGGAACTACCCGTACTACCAGGTGGCCCGCTTCGCCGGACCGAACCTCGCGATCGGCAACACGATCCTGCTCAAGCCCGCGCCGCAGTGCCCCGAGTCGGCCGAGGCGATGGCGAAGATCTTCACCGACGCCGGCTTCCCGGACGGTGCCTACACCACCGTGCTCGCCAGCAACGAGCAGGTCGAGACCGTCATCGCCGACCGACGGGTGCAGGGCGTGTCGTTGACCGGTTCCGAGCGGGCCGGCGCCGCCGTGGCCGAGATCGCCGGGCGGAACCTGAAGAAGGTCGTGCTCGAGCTCGGTGGGTCCGACCCGTTCCTGCTGCTGTCGACCGACGACCTGGACGCCACCGTCGAGGCCGCCGTCGGCGCGCGGCTGGAGAACACCGGGCAGGCCTGCAACGCCGGCAAGCGCTTCATCGTGCTCGACGAGCTGTACGAGCCGTTCGTCGAGAAGTTCACCTCGGCCATCACGGGCGCCAAGGTCGGTGACCCGAACGACGCCGACACGGTGGTCGGGCCGATGTCGTCGACGCTCGCGGCCGACCGCCTCGACGAGCAGGTGAGTCGGGCGGTGGCCCAGGGCGCGCAGCTGGCCACGAACGGGGAGCGTTCCGGCACCTACTACCCGGGAGCGGTGCTGACGGGCGTGACGCCCGACAACGACATCCACCACGAGGAGCTGTTCGGCCCGGTGGCTGTCGTGTACAAGGCGGGCTCGGAGGACGAGGCGGTCGAGCTGGCCAACGACACGCCGTTCGGTCTGGGCTCCTACGTCTACACGACCGACGACGAGCAGGCGCTGCGCGTGGCCGACCGGATCCAGGCCGGCATGGTGTTCGTCAACGTCGTCGGGGGCGAGGGCGCCGAGCTGCCCTTCGGCGGCGTCAAGCGCTCTGGCTCCGGCCGCGAGCTCGGGCGGCTCGGCGCCGACGAGTTCGTCAACAAGAAGCTCATCCGCATCGCCGGCTGATCGGGGCGCTGCCCCGCTGCGGGGACGGGGCGGGTACGGTCAGCCGTGCGGCGATCTTGCCGTGTCGCTGGTCCGCCCGTCCCGCCCGTCCCGCCCGCTCGGCAGCACGAGGTCGCAACGTCGGCCTCGCCCGTCGCGCCTGCCGAAACGCACGCCGCCGAACGCCGTCTCGCCGGCGAGGCCGTCCTCAGGAGGTTGCTGTGCCCGAAGTCGTCGTCGTCGGAGTCGACGGGAGCGAAGCCGGCGAGCGCGCCGCGACCTTCGCCGTCTCGCACATGAGCGACCCGGGCAGCACCGTGCTCGTCGCCTACGTGATCCCCTGGTCGCCGTTCACGCTGCAGACGGCGGAGGAGAACGCCCGGCGGGCAACGGAGAAGGATCGCGAGATCAAGGAGGCGCAGGAGCACGTCATCGACCCGCTGCTGGCCAAGCTCGCCGAGCACGGTCCGGCCACGGTGGAAGGCGTCGTGCGGCATGGGCACCCGGCCGAGACGCTGTGCAACATCGCCGAGGAACGCGGAGCCGATCACGTGCTTGTCGGCCGCATCGGGCAGAGCCGGGTACGGGCGCTGCTGTTCGGCTCGACGCCTGGCAACCTCATCCAGATCTCGACGGTGCCGGTGACCGTCGTCCCGTAGGTCCGGGTTGCTTCCCCGGGCTCCGGTCACCTTCTGGGCGTGTCGGAGCGATGTCAGCCTGGGGAAGGCGCGCACCCGGCCGGCCCCGCCGCCCCCCAGGTCCAGCTTCCCCAGGTTCCGGTCACCTTTTCGGCGTGTCGGAGCGACGTCAGCCTGGGGAAGGTGTCGATCGGCTGTGGGGAGCTGCGGCGCGGCGCTAGCGCTGTGCCACCAGCGCCGGGGCGAGCTGCCGGTCACCAGGCCGCAGCCCGGCGATGCCGCGCACCACGCCCGCGCTGCCGCCCCCACGCCGCTCCGGCTCGGCGGCAGCGAGCAGCAGACCGCCCGGTAGGTACTCGATGCCGGTCGCCGCGCCGATCTCCGGCGTCGGGGTGAAGGTGTGACCAAGCCCCTCCAGGGCCGGCCCGTAGGCGGCGAGGAAGGCCGGCTCGGCGCTGACCGAGGTCGTGTTGCGCTGGCTGGCTCGCGGTGCGGCGATCGCCTCGGCCAGGTTGTCGTTGCGGTCGATGCGGTTCACCAGCGTCTGCAGCACCGTCGTGATGATGGTGCTGCCGCCGGGCGAGCCCACCGCCAGCAGCGGCCGGCCGTCGTTCAGCACGATGGTGGGTGCCATGCTGCTGCGGGGCCGCTTGCCCGGAGCCGGCAGGTTCGGCTCGGGCCGGGTGAGGTCGGTGGCCTTGAAGGTGAAGTCGGTCAGCTCGTTGTTGAGCAGGAAGCCGCGACCCGGCACGGTGATGCCGCTGCCGCCGGTCTGCTCGATGGTGAGCGTGTAGCTGGCGATGTTGCCGTCCTTGTCACCGACGGTCAGGTGGGTCGTCGACACGCCCTCGGTGTCGGTCTGCGTCGACACCGCGGCCGCTGTCGGGCACGGGCCGTAGCTGCCGTCCGGGTTGCCGGGGGCGACCGGCTTGGGCAGCGCCCGTGCCGGGTCGATCAGGCAGGCCCGTTCGTCGGCGTAGCCCTGGGAGAGCAGCTCGGCCAGCGGCACCTGGCTGTAGGCGGGGTCGCCCACGTAGACGTTGCGGTCGGCGAAGGCGAGCGCGCTGGCCTCGAGGTAGCGGTGCAGCGCCTGCGTCTCGTCGAGCGAGCTCAGCCGCGAGCCCTCGAGGATGTTGAGGGCTTCCCCGACGGTCGAGCCGCCGCTCGAGGGCGGCGCCATGCCGTAGACCGACAGGCCCCGGTAGTCGACGCTGGTGGCGGCCCGCAGCGGCGCATCGTAGGTGCGCAGGTCGATCTGGCGCAGCAGCCCGCCGCGGACCGGCTCGGCGCCGGGCACCTGCCCGGGACTGCGCGCCGTGCGGACGATCTCCCGGCCCAGCCGGCCGCCGTACACGGTGTCGACACCGTCCCGGCCGAGCTCGCGATAGGTGCGGGCCAGCTCAGGATTGCGGAACGTCGAGCCGACGACCGGCAGCTCGCCACCGGGAAGGAACAGCTTGGCGCTGGCGGGAAAGCGCCGGAACTTCGCCTCGTTCTCGGCGGTCTGCTCGCGGAAGGTCTCGTCGACGACGAAGCCCTGCTGCGCCAGCCGCGTCGCGGGCTGGAGCGCGTCGGACAGGTGCAGCGTGCCGAAGCGCTTGAGCGCCCGGTCCCACGTCAGCGCGGTACCCGGGGTGCCGACCGACAGCCCGCTCTGCACCACGTCCTGGAACGGCAGCGCGTTGCCGCTGGAGTCGAGGAACGCGCCGGCGCCCATCGCTAGCGGCGCCGTCTCGCGGCCGTCGATGGTCGAGACCTTCTTGGTCTTGGCGTCGTAGTAGACGAAGAACCCGCCGCCGCCGATCCCGGCGGAGTACGGCTCGGTGACGCCGAGCGCCGCGGCGGTCGCCACGGCGGCGTCGGCCGCGTTCCCGCCCCTACGCAGCACCTGCAGGCCGACGCGCGTCGCGTCGGCGTCGACCGTCGCGACTGCGCCGCCGGTGCCGACGGCCAGCGCCGCCTTGGCCGGCGGCGACGCGGCGGTGGGCGCCGAGGGCGTCGGGGAGGGGGGTGCGGCAGCGGCCGCTGCCCCGCCCGCAGCGGCGACGGCGCCTGCGGTGAGTACGGCCAAGGCCACGAGCAGAGGGGGGCGATGCGGCATGGGGCGCTCCTCGAGGAGGTACGGGGCGCACATCCAAGACCCGATGCTGACGCAGCGCAAGCATCACTCGACACCGCGTAGGACCAATGGGCACAGAGCGGACAGAGACTGGAGCGGCTTCGTCGACGTGGCCACGGCCGGCGCGGCGGTGATCGTCAGATGGTTCGGTCGCTTCGTGGCCGCGGGAGCGCACCGATGCTTCTGACGATCAAGCACGGGAGCGGTCTCCCCGGCCCAAGGCGTCAGACGCCCACCGGCTCCGACCGGCGCACCGGCGGCTCGTCGGGCGCGTCCGGCGCCCCGCCCTCGACGTCGAGCGTCGGCAGCACCCGGTCGAGCCAGCGGGGCAGGTACCAGTTGGCGTTGTTGAGCAGCAGCATCACCGCGGGCACGAGCACCGAGCGCACGACGACCGCGTCGAGCAGCGCGGCGGCTGCGAGTCCGAAGCCGAACAGCTCGATCGTCAGGTCGGGGCCGAGCACGAACGCAAGGAACAGCATGACCATGATCGCGGCGGCGGCGGTGATGGTGCGACGGGTCGCTGCGAGGCCGTGCAGGACGGCCTGGCGGTTGTCGCCCCGGCGGAGCCACTCCTCGTGGATGCGGCTGAGCAAAAAGACCTCGTAGTCCATCGACAGGCCGAACAGGATCGCGAACAGGATCACCGGCAAAAAGGCCAGGATTGGCCCGGTGCGGTCGATTGCCGAGCAGCGACAGCCCGATGCCGTCCTGGAAGACCGCGACGACGATGCCGAACGCGGCGGCCGCCGACAGCAGGTTCATGCCGGCGGCGACGGCGGCCACCACCACGCTGCGAAAGACCATCGTCAGCAGCAGCGAGCTCAGCAGGACGACGACCCCGAAGAACAGCGGCAGCTTGCCCGCGATGGCGGCCGAGAAGTCCTCCCCGAGCGCTGTGCTGCCGCCCACCAGCAGCCGCTGACCGAAGGGCTGGTCGGCCAGCGCCGCCGGCACCAGGTCGCTGCGGACCCGGCTGACCAGCTCCGAGGTGGCTGCGTCCTGGGGGGCACTGATCGGATACACCGTGGTGATCCCTACGCCGCCCTCGGTCGGGGTGCCGGGCATCCCGTCGCCGAGGTAGGTCGTCGGGGTGACGGCGGCGACGTCGGGGTCCGTCGCCAGGGCGGCACGCAGAGCATCGGTGGCTGCCGGAGAGGGGCGCTCGCCGAGGTCGGTGACGATGAGCAGCGGCCCGTTGAACCCGGCGCCGAAACCCTCAGCCAGCAGGTCGTAGCCCTGCCGGGTCGTGGAGGCGGCCGGGTCGCTGCCCTGGTCGGTGAGCCCGAGCCGCAGGTGCAGGAACGGCGAGGCGAGCGCCAGCATGACGGCCAGCGCGAGCGTCCCGAGCACGACGGGGCGGCGGCTCACCAGGGTGGCCCAGCGCTGCCAGCCACGCGTCTCCTGCTGCAGCTCGGCGGGGTCGGCGGCCGGCCGGTCCCGCAGCCGCTTCGGCAGCACCCGCCGGCCGAAGAAGCCGAGCAGCGCCGGCAGCAGCGTGAGGTTCGCGACGACCGTGATCGCGACGGCGAGCGAGGCCGCGACGGCCACCCCGTAGAGAAAGCTCAGGCCGATCGCGAACAGGCCCAGCAGCGCGATGCACACGGTGATACCCGCGAACAGCACCGCCCGGCCGCTGGTACTGAGCGCCGTGACCGTCGCCTCTTGCGGGCTCTTGCCCTCGAGCAAGCCCTGCCGGTAGCGGGTGACGATGAACAGCGCGTAGTCGACGCCGACCCCGAGCCCGAGCAGGATCGACAGGGTGGGGGCGAAGGTCGCGACGGTGAACACCTGCGTCGCCAGGCCGATCGTCGACGGTGACACGAGGATCGACAGCACCGCCGTGATGATCGGCAGCGACATCGCGACCAGCGAGCCGAACACCACCAGCAGCACGACGGCGGCCGCGGCGAGCCCGACCAGCTCCTCGACGCCGGTCGTCGGCGGCGCGACCGCGGCCGAGCCCGTCACCTCGATCTGCGTGCCGTCGCCGCTCTCGGCCGTGATGGTCTCGAGCACGGTGTCGACCTGGGCGTTCGTGACGTCGTTGGGTACCAGGCCGTCGAGCCGCACGGTAGCGAAGGCGGTACGGCCGTCGCGGGACACCTGCGCCGCGCCGCCGGGGCTGTACGGCGAGACGATCGCGGCGACGGTATCGAGGCGTTGCGCCCGGTCGAGCGCGGCGGTGAGACGTCGCTGCACGGCCGGGTCACGGACCGATCCACGCTCGACGTGCACGACCGCGGTCAGCTGGTCGCCGGCGGCCTGCGGGCTCACCCGCTGCAGCAACGCGAGGGCCTGGGTGCCCTCGCTGTCCGGCAGGGAGAACTGGTCGTCGTAGGCCGACCCGATGGTCGTGGTCGCGATCCCGAGCGCGAGCACCACAGCGACCCAGGCCGCGAGGACCCATCGCCGGCGGCGGAAGCTGAAGCGGGCGAGCGTATGCACGGGGTTCCTCGTGGTCGTCGGGTACGGGGAGGCTGATCGGCGCCCGACCGGCCGTCAAGCCGGGAGGCGGTGGTGTGGCGCAGCGAACAGCGCCGCGCCGCCCGTCGAGCACGTCCCCGTCGCTGTTTCGGGTGGGGCGGTGCGGGCCTTCACCCGGGCGTTGTGGGCTTCACCCTGGCGTTGCGGGCGTCACCGGGGCGTTGCGGGCTTCACTTGGGCGCTGCCGGCGTCACCTGGGCGGGACGAGCAGAGCCAGGCCGACTGCCGAGCCGAGCCGGACTGCGCGCCAGAATCTGCGCTGCCGCCACGGCGGTGCTGCCCAGCGGTGCGGGACCGGGGGATCGTCAGCAGCATCGGTCGCTCTCGACGCCGCGGTTGACCACGGATCCTTCTGACGATCACCGACCGGGCCGGTCACAGATTGCCGCGGCGCTCCTGCTCCCGCTCGATCGCCTCGAACAGCGCCTTGAAGTTGCCCTTGCCGAAGCCCAGCGAGCCGTGCCGCTCGATCAGCTCGAAGAAGACCGTCGGCCGATCCTGCACCGGCTGGGTGAAGATCTGCAGCAGGTAGCCGTCTTCGTCGCGGTCGGCCAGGATCTTCAGCTCGCGCAGCTGCTCGATCGGCACCCGGGTGTCGCCGACCCACTCGCCGAGCGTGTCGTAGTAGCTGTCCGGGGTGTCGAGGAAGGTGATCCCGCGACCGCGCATCTCGCGCACCGAGCGCACGATGTCGCCCGTGGCGAGCGCGACATGCTGCACGCCCGGGCCGCCGTAGAACTCGAGGTACTCGTCGATCTGGCTCTTCTTCTTGCCGACCGCCGGCTCGTTCAGCGGAAACTTGACCTTGAACGAGCCGTCGGACACGACCCGCGACATGAGGGCGGAGTACTCGGTGGCGATGTCGTCGCCGATGAACTCCTTCATGTTCACAAAACCCAGGACGCGGTTGTAGAACTCGACCCAGGTGTTCATCTGGCCCAGCTCGACGTTGCCGACCACGTGGTCGACGGCCTGGAACAGGCGCTTGTCCGGCGGAGCGACCAGCGGTTCACGGGCGACGTAGCCCGGCAGGAACGGCCCGCTGTAGTCGCGGCGCTGCACCAGCGTGTGCCGGGTCTGGCCGTAGGTGGCGATGGCGGCGGTGACGACCTTGCCGTGTTCGTCCTCGCTGACCGTGGGCTCCGCGAGCCCGGTGGCTCCCCGCTCGACGGCGAGCGCGTAGGCCCGCTCGGCGTCGCTGACCCGCAGGGCGACGTCGACGACGCCGTCGCCGTGCGCCGCGTGGTGCGCGCCGTCTTCGGTGCCCGCGACGACCGGAGCGCTCACGAGAAAGCGCGCGCCGCCGGACTCGAGCAGGTACTCCGACGACTCGCGGTGCCCGGTCTCCGGCCCGCGGTAGGCCCGCAGGCGCATACCGAACGCGGTGCTGAAGAAGTGCGCGCTCTGGCGGGCGTTGCCGACGACGAAGCGCAGGTGGTCCCAGCCCTCGAGAGGGAATTCGACGTCGCTCATGAGTCCATAGTGCGCGCCCGGCGGCCCGCTGCACAACCCTGGTCGGGCATGCTGTGCGCCATGGTCAGGTGCTGCGAGCGGGGAGGCCCCTACATGACCGGCGCGGCTGCATGACCGGCTCGGCTGCATGACCGGGCCCGACGGGCTCGCCGCGCTGCGCCGCCAGCTCGACGGCATCGACGCCGGGCTCGTCGAGCTCATCGCACAGCGGTACGACGTCGTGGCCGGCATCGCGGCGGCCAAGGCCGGCAGCGACAGCCCGGTCCGCGACCCCCGGCGCGAGCGCGAGGTGCTCGACGCGGTGGAGGCGATGGCCACCGCCCACGGCGTGTCCGGCGAGCTGGTGCGCCGCATCTTCCGTGAGATCATCGGCCACTCGGTCGACCGCCAGGTGGCCGAGTTGCTCGGTACCAGTGAGCGCGCCGTCGCCGTCGCCTTCCAGGGCGTCGAGCACGCCTATAGCCATCTGGCAGCGCAGAAGCACGTGGGCGGTCGCGGATGGCAAGCCACCTACCGCGGGCTGCCGAGCTTTGCCGCGGTCGTCGACGAGCTGGTTTCCGGCGGCTGCGACGTCGCGGTGCTGCCGGTCGAGAACACCACGGCGGGCAGCATCAACCAGGTCTACGACCTGCTGCAGGCGAGCCCGGTGCATGTCGTGGGGGAGGAGACGTGGCGGGTCGACCATGTGCTCGCGGCTCGCACCGAGGTGCCGCTGGACCGTCTGCGTCGGGTGCTCTCGCACCCGCAGGGGCTCGAGCAGTGCGCAGCCTTTTTGCGCACGCTGCCGCAGGCGGCGCCGACGCATGTGTTCGACACGGCCGAGGCGATGCGCGAGGTGGCCGGGCACGACGGCGACGACTGGGCGGCCATCGGGGCGCAGGAGGCCGCCGACGCCTACGGGCTGGTGGTGCTGCGCCGGCATCTCGCCGACCGGGCCGAGAACTACACCCGCTTTCTCGTGCTGGCCCGCGAGCCGCTCGTCGTCGGCCCGCGGGTGGCGTGCAAGACGAGCGTCGTGCTCGTCACCCGGCACGAGGAGGGGGCGCTGCTGCGCTGCCTGGAGGTACTCGCCCGCGCCGAGCACTCGATGACCAAGCTGGAGTCGCGGCCCCGCCCGGGCCGACCCTTCGAGTACCTGTTCTTCCTCGACTTCGAGGGCAACGCCGCGCAGGAGCGCACCCGCCAGGTGCTCGACGCGCTGCGCCGCTCGGCGCTCTCGCTCAAGGTGCTCGGCAGCTACCCGGCCAAGGTCGTGCGGCCCCCGTCCGACTCGGCCCGGGACATCGACGCGCTCGAGGCGGTCGTCGAGCCGCCGGCGTAGCGCAGGTCAGGCCGGCAGGGCCCCGAGGAAGTCCGTCAGCGCGTCGACGAAACCGTCGGTGTCCTCGATGAACGGCGTGTGGCCGGTATCGAGCTCGACGTGGCGGCCGTCCGGACGGGCGGACAGCAGCGCCTCGCCGGAGGCGGCTGCGACGACCGCGTCGCGTCGGCCGGTGACCACCAGGAGCGGCACGGCCGACCCGGCGAGCGCCGAGCGGCCGTCGATCGAGCGCTGCTGCACGCCCGCGATCGTCGCCGGGCTCGTGCGCACCGCCTCGCCGAGAAGCGCTGCGGTGAGCAACGGCTCGAGCGGCTCGGCGGTGCAGCGCTCGACGAGCGCCTGCTGGGCGGCGACGTACGTCGCGGCGTCCGTCGCGCCGAGCCCGGCGGCCAGCGCGAGAAAGCCCGGGTCGTAAAAGGCGCGCGCGCCGCGGATGCCGCTACCGGCCGGGGCGCAGACCAGCACGAGCGCCCGCCCGCCGCCGCACGTGGCCAGGTGGTCGATCGCCACCAGGCCACCGTAGGACCAGCCGACGACGACGGGTGCCGCCAGGCCGAGCGCGTGGATGACCGCCTGCACGTCACCGCCCCAGACCGCGGGCGCCGTGAGACCGGCCGGGTCGTCCGGCACGCCGCTGCGCCCGTGGCCGCGCAGGTCGGGGCAGACGAGACGGAAGTCCTCGGCGAGCGAGGACCTCCACAGCGGCTCCCACGCCAGCCCGCTCTGGCCGATGCCGTGCAGCAGCAGCAATGCAGGCGCGTCGACCGGTCCGGCGTCCCACACGTGCAGCGGCACGCCGTCAAAGGCTTCGGCGGTGCGCCGGCGCGCGGTCGCTTCGCCTGGGGTCACGCGCTCTCGGGTCCGGTGTCGACCGGCCGTCCGCTCTCCTGCCAGGCGCTGGTCCCGCCGGCCACCGACCGCGCGTCGTAGCCCTGCCGGTCGAGCAGCTGGGCGGCGGTCATGCTGCGGCTGCCGTGCTGGCAGATGACGCTGACCGGTTCGCCCTTCGGCACCTCGTCCAGGCGACCGGGCAGCTCCGAGAGGGGCACGAGCCGGGCGCCGGGCACGTGCGCGGCCTCGTACTCGTCGGGGTCACGCACGTCGAGCACGAGGCCGCCCTCGGCGCGGGCGGCGTCGAGCTGGTCCAGGTCGATCTCGCTCAGCACGGTTCCTCCAGGGTCGGTCCGGCCCGGGCTCGTCCCGGGCACGTGTGCCCACCCATCCAACCCCGCCGTGCCCGCCCGCCCTAGCCCGCCCAGGCCGGCCCGCCCGTCCGACGGGCCATCCAGATGGGGCCCAGCGCCGGCGCGTCCCCTAGTGTCCGGCCGCGTGCGGGTTCCCGGCGACGACCATCGAGCCGGGACGGCCGCCAGCGCCCCGGTCGCCGGGCGCCCGTGACGCTCCTGGACGCCGCGCTCGGCGTCGTGATCGGACTGGTGATCGGGAGCCTCGGCGGCGGCGGGTCGGTGCTGACGGTGCCGCTGCTCGTGTTCGTCGTCGGGCTCGGCGCACAGGCGGCGACGACGGCGAGCCTGGTCATCGTCGGCGTCACCTCCTCGGTGTCGGCCCTCGGGCACGCCCGAGCGGGCGACACCCGGTGGCGTACCGGTGTTCTGATGGCGCTGTGCGGCGTGCCCGGGGCTGTCATCGGCAGCCGCCTGAACGCGCGGCTGGACCAGGACGTGCTGCTGCTGTGCTTCGCGGTCCTGCTGCTCGTGGCCGCCGCGGCGATGCTGCGCGGGAGCGGTTCTCAAGCGCCCTCGCGACAGGGCTCTGCCGCGGTCTCGTCGCCGAAGGTGCTGATCGCCGGGGCGCTCGTCGGGCTGCTGACCGGTCTGCTCGGCGTCGGCGGCGGCTTCGTCGTCGTGCCCGTGCTCGTCGTCGCCCTGCGGCTGTCGATGTCTGCTGCCGTAGGCACGTCGCTGGTGGTGGTGGCGCTGAACTCCTTCGTCGCGCTCGCCGCCCGCCTCGGCGGTTCGGCCCCGGACTGGGCGGTGGTCGTGCCGTTCGCCGTCGCCGCCGTCGCCGCCTCGTTCGTGGGACAGCGCATCGGCGCCCGGGTCGGCTCGCAGACGCTGACCCGGGCCTTTGCGGTGATGCTCGTGCTGGTCGCGGTCTACACCGCCCTGCGCGTCATCGTCGGCTGAGGCTCACCCGGCGATCTTCTCGCCGGCGCCTTTGCCGGCGACACGCCGGCGCGTCACCTGCCGAGGTGCATACCGCATGATCCGCGCCCGAACCTCGGTTCGTCCCTGTGGACAACGTGAGCAGTCGTGGGCGCGAAGGCCCACCATGGCCGCGTGCCTGAACCGACGCGCCCCTCCCTCGACGTGCCGCCCGACCCGACCGCAGCTGGGTCCGCCGGCGCGGCGGCCCATGCGCCGCCCCGCCCTCGTGACAAAGGGGCAGGCCTTCGTGTCGACGGGACAGGCCCTCGTGACGGGACAGGCCTTCGTGTCGACGGGACAGGCGCCGTCGTCTATGTGCCGAGCCAGCGCGTGGCCAAAGGCGACGAGCACATCCAGCTCGAACTGCGGCACATCGACGGCCAGCTGACGCTGCTTGCCTTCAGCTCGCTCGACACGCTGATCGCCGCCTGCGGCGAGGACCAGCCGTGGGCGGGCCTGACCGAGGACGTGGCGCTCGGCATCGCCGCCGAACTCGGGGCCGTCGCGGTGCTCGACCCGCCGCTGGCAGCACAGCCAGCGCCATGAAGATCTTTGTCGACCCCACCCAGCTGCCGATCGCCACGAGCGACCTCTACGAGGCGGCGCACACCGTCCAGGCAGTGCTGGCACTCCTTGGTGGTTCGGGAGTTCCCAGCACAGGTCGCGCGGACACCGTGGGCGTACTCGCCGAGCTGGTCCGGGCCGGCGAGCTCGCCCTCCACGGTCTGTCGGGGCGCCTGATCGAGCAGGCCGACGAGCTCGGGGCGGCCAATGCCTGCTACCGCGAGACCGAGGGCCAGTTGATGTGGACAGAGTCGCCCGCGCCTGCGGGGCGACCGCGATGAGGCTTCCGGGGGACGCCGACGGCTGCGGTCAGCTCGCGACCCGCCTGGCACGAGCGGCGGCAGGGGTCGAGCGGGCTCGCCGGCTGCAGCAACAGGGCCAGAGCGCGGTGGGCGACTGGGAGGGAGCGGCTGCCCGTGCGTTCGCGGACATCGCGCTGGCCTACCAGCAGGCGACATCGCAGCTCGCGGTGGCCCTGCACGCGGCCGGCCAGGCGCTGGCTGCCTTCGCTGCAGAACTGAGGAGAGCCCAGGCATTGGCCGCTCGCGCGGGCCAGGTCGCCATGGAGGCCGGCCTGGTCGTCGGTCCCGCCGGCTCCATCGCGCCCGTCACGCTCTCGCTCGACCTGAGCGCGTCGGACGACCAGACGAGTCAGGCGGCGCTGGCGGACGGCTTGGTGCGCGACCACGCGCGCGACGAGGCGCTGCGCCTGATCAGGCTGGCGCGCGACACCGAGCGCGTCGCCCACGACAGCCTTCGGGCGGCGCTGCAGGCACTGCTCGTCCCACCGCTCGCCGGAGCGTTCCTCGGTTCGACCTCGCGGTGGATAGGGGTCGGTGATCCTGTCCCGGGTCTGCGGACGCTCGGGCCGCCGTCCGAGTCGGTGTTCGGCTGGTCCACCTGGCAGCCTGGCATCACTGACCCGGTCGATGCGCTGGGGCTGGCGGCCCGTGCCCCGGAAAGGATGCAGCTTCGCGCGGACAAGCTGCTCGCGACCGGCGAGGGGAACGTCCGCCGGCTGCACGGCGACAGGGTTACCATCGAGCTCGTCGACAAGGCATGGGGCCGACTTCCTGACGGGTGGGGGATCGGCCGGAGCCTCGGCGTTGTGGGGGCGGCCTTCACCGCGGTTGACGTCTTCGTCGAGAGCCACGACAAGAAGGTCGGCCCCGAGCGCGCCCTCACCAAGGCGGTCCTGACGACCGCGGCGGCCAGCGCCGGCTACGCCACCGGCTTCGCTGCCGCCGGAGCGTTGGGGATGACCGGCGTCGGCGCACCGGTGGCTGTCGCCATCGTGACCGGTATCGCGGTCTCCTGGGGCGTCGGCAAGCTTGTCGACCACTGGCGCGACACGCACCCTCGCACGCCGGCCCGCACGTCGGCGCGGCACTGACCGGCGCGAGACCGACCCGCGTGACACGCGGCGATCAGCGCTGCATCCGTGGGTAGGGACCGACCATGCGCATCACCACCTACGGCCACTCCTGCCTGCACGTCGAAGACGGCGACGCCTCGCTGCTGATCGACCCGGGCTCGTTCTCCAGCGGCTTCGAAGGCCTCACCGGCCTGACGGCCGTGCTGGTCACCCACCAGCACCCCGACCACGTCGTCCCCGACGCGCTCGCCGCGCTGGCGCGCGCGAACCCCGAGGCGGTGCTCGTCGTCGACCCGGGCACGTCCGAGCAGATCGACGGCGACGGCTTCGCGGGACGCCACGTGCTGCGCGATGGGGAGAGCGTCGAGCTGGCCGGCACCACCGTGCTCGGCGTCGGTGACCAGCACGCCACCATCCACCCGGACATCCCCGTCATCCCCAACACCGGGTACCTCGTCGGCGGCAGGCTGCTGCACCCGGGTGATGCCCTGACCCGCCCCGACGCCGAGGTCGAGGTGCTCGCGATCCCTGCCGTCGCCCCGTGGTCGAAGGTCTCGGAGACGGTGGAGTATCTGCGTGCGGTCCGCCCGCGGCTCGCCTTCCCCATCCACGACGGGCTGCTCGTCGAGGCCGCGAAGGGCGTGTTCGACGGGGCGCTCGGCAACCTCAAGGACCCCGCGACGCAGTACCGACGCCTGCAGGAGCCGCTCGAGGTCTAGCGGCCGGTCCGCATCGCCGCCAGGTCGGCCGCGATGGCCGCTAGCGTCCGACCCATGCCTGTCGACAGCGGTGTCGAGCGCGATGCCCACGAGGCGCCGGACGGCGGCCCCGAGCACGCCGCTGTCGAGGCTGCTGTCCGCTGGGCCGAGCTGACCGGCGTCGCTCAGCACGACGTGGCGCTCGTCATGGGCTCGGGGTGGGTGCCCGCGGCCGACGCTCTGGGCGCGCCGGTGACCGAGGTCCAGATGACCGAGCTGCCCGGTTTCCTGCCGCCGACCGTCGCGGGGCACGCGGGTCGCATCCGCTCGGTGCGGGTCGCCGACCGCCGGGTGATGGTGCTGCTCGGGCGCACGCACCTCTACGAGCAGCGCGGGGTCGCGGCCGTCGTGCACGGCGTGCGGGTCGCCGCGGCGGCCGGTTGCCGGGTCGTCGTGCTGACCAACGCCGCCGGCGGCGTGCGGGACGACCTGTCGGTCGGTCAGCCGGTGCTCGTCAGCGACCACCTCAACCTGACGGCCACCTCGCCGCTCGTCGGCGCGCGCTTCGTCGACCTCACCGACCTGTACTCCGCCCGGCTGCGCGACCTCGTGCGCGCCGCCGCACCCGACCTGGTCGAGGGGGTCTACGCGGGCTTTCCCGGACCGCACTACGAGACGCCGGCCGAGGTGCGGATGGCACGGACGCTGGGCGCCGACCTCGTCGGCATGTCGACGGTGCTCGAGGCCATCGCCGCCCGCGCCGAGGGCATGGAGATCCTCGCGCTGTCGCTGGTCACGAACCTGGCTGCCGGCATGACCGCCGCGCCGCTCGACCACGCCGAGGTGCTCGAGGCCGGACGCGCCTCGGCGGCCCGGGTCGGCCGGCTGCTGGCGCACGTGCTGCCGGTTCTGTGACCCAGGCGTCCGCGGCTGGGCTGCGGGCGGCGGCACGCGCCTGGATCGACGACGACCCCGACCCATCGGCGCGCGCCGAGCTCCAAGCGCTGCTCGACGCCGGCGACGAGCGGGAGCTCGTCGATCGCTTCGCCGCGCCGCTGCACTTCGGCACCGCCGGCCTGCGCGGACCGCTGCGCGCCGGACCGAACGGCATGAACCGCAGCGTGGTGCGACGCACCGCCGCGGGTCTGGCCACCCACCTGCTCGCCACTGCCGGTCCGGGTGCGCGCGTCGTGCTGGGTTGCGACGCCCGGCACGGCAGCGAGGCGTTCCTCGCCGACGCCGCCGCGGTGCTCGCCGGGGCCGGCCTGCGCGCCGCCGTGCTTCCGCGCGCGCTGCCGACGCCCGTGCTGGCCTTCGCCGTCCGGCACCTGTCGGCGGACGCCGGCGTGATGATCACAGCCAGCCACAACCCGCCGCGCGACAACGGCATGAAGGTCTACCTGGCTGACGGCGCGCAGCTGTCCTCGCCCGCCGACGCGCAGATCGAGCGGGCGGCCGCCGCCGTACCGAGCGTGCGCGACCTGCCGCTCAGGCAGGCCGAGTTACTCGACGAGGACGTCGTCGAGGCCTACGTGTCGGCCGTCGCCGCGCTGCCCCGCTCGACGGTCCGCGAGGTGCGCGTCGCCTACACACCGATGCACGGCGTCGGTCTCGAGACGCTGCAGGCGGTGTTCGCGCGCGCCGGCTTCCCGCCGCCCACGGTCGTCGACGAGCAGGCCGCGCCGGACCCCGACTTCCCGACCGTCGCCTTCCCGAACCCTGAGGAGCCCGGCGCGCTCGACCTGCTACTGGCCCTGTCGGCCAGTGCCGACGTCGCGATCGCGTCCGACCCCGACGCCGACCGCACCGCCGTCGCGATCGGCGACCGGCTGCTGCGCGGCGACGAGACCGGCGTGCTGCTCGCCGACCACCTGCTGGCGCAGGGGGCTCGCGGACGGCTCGCGACCACCGTCGTCAGCTCGGGGATGCTCGAGCGGGTCGCGGCGGCCTACGGCGTGCCCTTCAGCCGCACGCTGACCGGGTTCAAGCACCTGGCCCGCAGCGGCGACGACGGGCGCGGTGGCTCGGACCTGCTCTACGCCTACGAGGAGGCGCTCGGCGTCGCGGTGGCGCCCGGGCTGGTGCGGGACAAGGACGGCATGTCGGCCGCGCTGCTCGTGGCCGAACTGGCTGCGCTGGAGCGGTCCCGCGGCCGCACGCTGCTGGACCGGCTCGCGGACCTCGAGCGGCAGCACGGCCGGTTCGCGACGAGGCAGCTGGCCTACCGAGTCGAGGACCTGCAGACGATCACCCGGACGGTCGCGCGGCTGCGGACCGACCCGCCGACCGCGTACGGGCGCTGGCGCGTGACGGCTGTCGAGCAGCCGGCCGAGGACGTCCTGCTGCACCGGGTCGCTTCCGAGGCCGTGGCGGGGCGGGTGGTCGCGGGTCGGGTGGTCGCGGGTCGGGTGGTCGCCGGTCGGGTGGTCGTGCGGCCGAGCGGCACCGAGCCCAAGCTCAAGGCGTACCTCGAGCTCGTCGACCCCGGCGTCGACGACCTCGACGACCTGGCCGCCGCTGTCGACGTCGCGCTAGGACTGTCGTGAGCGCCGGCGCTGGATCTTCTGCGTCGACCCCTGCTGCGGCTTCCTCGGGTTCCGGCCGGCGCGCGAACACTCGTCAGAGACCTGGCCCGGGGGAGGGCGCGACCCGTCGCCCTACGGTGAGCCCATGACCCGCACCCGCGCCGAGGTGGCCCGCACCGTCGACCACACGCTGCTCAAGCCGGAGGCGACCGATGCGGCCGTGTCCGAGCTGTGCGCCGAGGCGGCCGAGCTCGGCGTGTACGCCGTCTGCGTCTCGCCGAGCCGCCTGCCGGTCAGCGCGTCTGGCGATCTCGTCGTCTGCGCTGTGGTGGGTTTCCCGTCGGGTGCGCACGACAGCGCGGTGAAGGCCGCCGAGGCGGCGCGCGCGGTGTCGCAGGGCGCCGGCGAGGTCGACATGGTGGTCGACCTCGGCAGCGTGCTGGCGGCGGACTGGGGGGCGGTCGAGGCCGACGTCGCAGCGGTGCGGAAGGCCTGTGACGGCGCCTTGCTCAAGGTCATCCTGGAGACGACGACGCTCACGAGCGAGCAGATTGCCGAGGCTTGCCGGCGCAGCGAGGCCGGTGGTGCGCACTACGTCAAGACCTCCACGGGCTTCCACCCGTCCGGAGGCGCCTCGCTCGAGGCGGTGCGGCTGATGCGCGAGTGCGTCGGCGACCGGCTCGGGGTCAAGGCGAGCGGCGGCATCCGCGACACCGCGACGGCGTTGGCGATGCTCGACGCGGGAGCGACCCGCCTCGGTCTGTCCGGCACGCGGGCCGTCCTGGACGGTCTGGAGCAGATCTCGCCGATGTGATGAGTCCGTGACGCTTGGGCTGGGTGCGTCATCTGCCGAGGGGTAGTCAGCGGCTCATCGAGAGATCGGATGCACCTATGGCGTCGACACTGCTCACCCCCGCAGACCTGACGAGCGCGGACCGCTGCGACCGCTGCGGCGCGCAGGCGTTCTACCGGGCCGTGCTGATAGGTGGCGACCTGCTGTTCTGCGCGCACCACGGCCGCCGGTACGCCGAGAAGCTGGCCGAGGTCGCGCTCGAGGTGCAGGACCGCTCCGGCGAGGTGAACTCCCGGCCGAGTCCTGCCGCGTACTGATCCCACGGCCCACGGCCCACGGCCCACGGCCCACCGCTCGCGGCCTACGGCCCACGGCCCGCGCTCGCGACCCACCGCTTATCGCCCACCGTCAGCCGTCAGCGCAGCCGGCGGCCCGGCAAACGGCAGCCCCGGCGGCCGGTGTCCCGGTCTGCTCGCTGAGCGGTCGCCGGCCGGCCCGCTCAAGTCACCCAGCCCCGGGCGTTGAGCCGCCTGGCGTCCTTGAGCGTGATGACGCGGTCGCCGGAGTGCACGTCGTGGTGGGTCTGCTCGCAGAGCATGACGGTCTCGTCGAGGCTCGTGCTGTGGCCCTGCGCCCAGGGCTCGACGTGGTGCGGGACGAGACGTTGGCCCGGCCGGTTCGCCGGTCCGCAAGGGCAGCCGGCGGCCTGGCAGGTGTGGCCAGTCTCGAGCAGCTTGAGGCGTCGTTCGGTGGCGGTCAGGGTCCGCTCGGTGTGGCTGACGGCGATGACCTTGCGGCCCAAGCCCATGACGTAGCGGGTGACGGCGCTGTCGCACCACCAGTTCTTGACCAGGCTCGTGGGCAGGTCCGTACCGGCGGCGCTGCGCGCAGGTAGCGCGCCGGGTTCGCCGTGCAGCGTGGACAGGTTGACGGTGACGTCCAGATGCGGGGCATGCTTGTCGCGAAATCCGAGGAGGCCGCTGTCGAGCAGGCGGCGAAGGCCGTCGCGCAGGGCGTCGTGGCGGCGTTGCGGTCCGGTGCGCACGGTGGGTGTGGACCAGTCACCGGTCTGCGGTGCGGCCGCGCACTCTTGGGCGGGTCGGTCGCCGGAGCCGGGTCGGTCGTCGGAGCCGGTTCGGTCGTCCGCCGTCCCGTCACCGAAGGAGCCCGTCGCAAGATCCGCCGCGACTCCGACGTAGCTGGCGGCGGCGGCGCTTGCGCCTATGCGGGATTCCTGCGGGTGCTGGTGTCGGTGTCACTGCCCGCCGCTGCTGTCCCGCCTGTGGGGCACGGCTCACCGCTTCCCGCGGGGAGCGGGTCGTCGGCGTGCCAGCCCTGTTGTCGCAGGCGGATGTAGCCGTCGGTATCACTCTGGCGCAGCGGGTCGTCGGTCAGGCCGGCGTGCAGCACAGCATGTAGCAGCTCTCCGCACTCCAGGTCGAGCCGGCCCTGGGTGAGCGTCCAGCCGGAGCCGTCGGGGTTGCGCACGAGCGTGACGGCCCTGCGAGCGTGCCCTGCCGCAGCTCGGCGTTCGAGCTCGCCGGGCAGCACCGCGTCGGTCAGTACCGTGAGGGCGGCACGCAGCTGACAGGGTTCGACGCGGCGCGCCAGCAGCACGAAGGCGCGTTCCAGCCGAGCGAGCTGGCTGATCGGCATGCTGGCGATCTCGTGGAGCACAGCCTGATCGGCCAGCAGCCGCGGGTCGTGGTCGGGCAGGCCACCGGCGGCTTCGGCGAGCAGCTGCAGCACCCCGTCGCGCACCACGGCGGTGACGACCGCCTCGCCCGGCTGGCCGTCGATCAGCCCGTGCGGCCGATCGCAGTGCACTCGCAGCTTGGCCAGCGCCGCTGCGACGTGTCGGGCCGAGGCGATCGCCAGACTACAGCCGGCGCGCCGGGCAGCCGCCTGCGTCCCGCTGCTCTCGTCCTGCTCGGCCGGCTCGCGCTGAGCCGGTACGCCTGTCTGCGCCGGGTGGCCGGGCACGTCAGTTTCGGCAGCCTGCTCACCGGTCACGTCGGCTTCTGCCGCCTGCTCGCCCTCGCCGGTCAGCGCGCTACGTAGGACCGGGAAGGACGCGAGCCGGCGCGCCAGGGTGACCTCGGTGCGATCCAGGCTGGACGCTTGGGCCGCTACCCACGTCGCACTGGACGAAGCCCGGTCCAGCGCGAACAGCTGCCGGCGGTCGACATCGGCCAGCCGGCCCAGAACCGGCCGCATGCAGCTGCTCGAGCGTGGCCAGCAGGGTCCGCGCATCGGCCAGCGCCAACGGTCCTGGCAGGTCTACCGGCACCTCACGTGCGACCTCGCGGACCGCGGCGACGAGCCGCTCGACGGCGACCGTTGTCACGGCGGGCACGGGCTGCGGTGGAGCAAGTGTCTCGGTCATGAAACCCCTCCGGACTGTGAACGTGTGTTCGAAACTACTCTTCTTCGCTATCAATGGCAAGACATTCCTCGATGGCTTCTGGGTATGTGGACAAGACCGACGTCTGTGGATAGCCGACGTGTTCTGTCATAGCGCCGTGCTACGGGGGCTCTCTGCCAGCAACACTGGGTGCCCACCGTTCGTGGCGGAGGATGGTCATGCTCTCGGCACTTATCAACGAATTCGTGGCCAACGGCAGCCGACACAGGGACGTCTGGTCTTCTTTTGGTAGCACCGACCGCTTGTAGGCCAGACATGGCTCTCGCAAGGGGCTTCGTCCTCGTTCTGATCCCGCGTTCTGGTGCTGGCTCTACTGAAGGGGGAGGGCATTCTCGGTCTGTGAGCCGACCGTAGACGTGGTCGCCGCTCTCGTGGCCACAACAAGTCCCAGCCGCGTCGTTCCCCAACCAGCAAGTTCTTCAACACTGTCCGATGGGCACCAATGCTACCGAGGTCAGGTGACGCGCAACCCGCCATTGCGTCGGCCGGATCTCGTGTTGTCAGAGTGCCAATGCGAGCACTGTGGGCGCCGACCCGTCGGCCGCGGATGGCCCGTCCCGGCTGCCAAGGCGACGCGGGGAGGGCAGGCCCGGCTGCCATGCGATCCGCGGATGGCCAGGCCCGGCTGCCAGGACGCGCCCCGGTCGGGCCGACGCGCAGCAGCCCCGCTACCGTCGCTGCCCATGAGCAGCGACCGCGCGGGCAGCGACAGAGACCTCGACGTCGTCGTGTTCGGCGCCACCGGCTTCGTCGGTCGCCTGACCGCGGCCTACCTGGCACGCTCGGCGCCCGCCGGCACCCGCATCGGCCTGGCCGGCCGGTCGCGCGAGCGCCTCGAGTCGGTACGCAAGAACCTGGGCGAGGGAGCGGCCGACTGGCCGCTGCTGGTCGCCGACTCGACCGATGACGCGGCCCTCGCCGAGCTCGCCGCCAAGGCGTCGGTCATCGCGACCACCGTCGGGCCCTACGCGCGGCACGGCCTGCCGCTCGTCAAGGCCTGCGCCGAGGCGGGTACGAACTACGCCGACCTCACCGGCGAGGTGCCCTTCGTGCGGGCGAGCGCCGACGGCTACCACGAGACAGCGCAGCGCACCGGCGCGCGCATCGTGCACGCGTGCGGCTTCGACTCGGTGCCCTCCGACCTCGGCGCGTTGCTCACCGCCGAGGCGGCGCGGGCCGACGACGCCGAGCTGACCGACACCACGATGGTGATGGTGTCGGCCCGCGGCGGGATCAGCGGCGGCACGGTCGACTCGATGCGCCTGCTGGTCGACGAGGCCCGCTCGGACGCCGAGCGCCGCCGGCTGCTGCTCGACCCCTACGCCCTGTCGCCGGACCGCGACGCCGAGCCCGACCTCGGCCGGCAGAGCGACGTCACCGTCGTCGGCCGCGACGAGGGCCGCTGGACCGGCACCTTCGTGATGGGCTCGTTCAACACCCGCATCGTGCGGCGCAGCAACGCGCTCGCCGACTACGCCTACGGCAAGGGCTTTCGCTACCGCGAGGTGATGGCCTTCGGCCGTGGTCCGCTCGGCCCGGCGCTCGCCGCCGGCACGACCGTCGGCACCGGCGGCATGGCGCTTGCGATGGCGCTGCCGGCGACCCGCTTCCTGCTCGACCGGGTGCTGCCCAAGCCCGGCGACGGCCCGTCGCAGGCCACCATGGACCGCGGGCACTTCCGCATCGAGACGACGGGGAAGGCCACCAACGGCGCCCGTTACCGCACCACCATCACGATGAAGGGTGATCCCGGCTACGGGGCCACCTGCGTCATGCTCGGGGAGTCGGCGCTGTCGCTGGCCCTGGACGACGACCTGCCCGGTGGCGGCGGGGTGCTGACCCCGGCGACCGCGATGGGGGACGCCCTGGCGGGCCGCCTGCGCACCGCCGGCGCAGACATCACGACGACCCGCCTCTGAGGCGAGCGCGTCCGGCTCAGCCGGTCGACGACGCCGCGTCGTAGCCCGGCTTGAGCACGTCGTCGATGAGCGCGAGCCGCTCGTCGAAGGGCAGGAAAGCACTCTTCATCGCGTTGATCGTCAGCCAGCGCAGGTCGGCCCAGTCGTAGCCGAACGCCTCGACCAGCGCCGCTATCTCGCTGGAGAGCGTCACGCCGCTCATCAACCGGTTGTCGGTGTTGACCGTCACCCGGAACTTCAGGGCGCGCAGCAAGCCGATCGGGTGCTCGGCGATCGAGGGCGCCGCGCCGGTCTGCACGTTGGAGCTGGGGCACAGCTCGAGCGGGATACGGCAGTCGCGCACGTACTGCGCGAGGGGGCCGAGCGTCGCGCGTCCGTCGGTGTCGAGGGCGATGTCGTCGACGATGCGCACCCCGTGGCCGAGTCGGTCGGCGTGGCACTCCTGCAGCGCCTCCCAGATCGAGGGCAGGCCGAACGCCTCGCCGGCGTGGATCGTGAAGTGGCCGTTCGCCCGTTGCATGTGTTGAAAGGCCGCCAGGTGTCGCGACGGAGGGAAGCCTGCCTCGGCGCCCGCGATGTCGAAGCCGACGACGCCGGCGTGCCGGTAGCGCACGGCCAGCTCGGCGATCTCGAGCGAGCGGGCGGCGTGCCGCATCGCCGTCAGCAGCGACACCACCCGGATCGGCCGACCCGCGCAGCCCTGCCGATAACCCTCCTGCACCGCTTCGACCACCTCGGGCAGGCTGAGGCCGCCGTCGATGTGCAGCTCGCGGGCGAAGCGCACCTCGGCGTAGACGACGCCGTCGGCGGCGAGGTCCTCGGCGCACTCGCGCGCCACCCGCACCAGCGCCTCGCGGCTCTGCAGCACCCCGACGGTGTGCGCGAACGTCGACAGGTAGCGGGGGAGCGACCCGGCGTCGGCGTTGTCACGAAACCACGCGCCGAGCGCGTCGGGGTCGGTGGTCGGCAGTGCGTGGCCCACGGCCTCGGCCAGCTCGACGACGGTGGCCGCGCGCACCCCACCGTCGAGGTGGTCGTGCAGCAGCACTTTCGGAGCAGTGCGGATCTGTGCCAGCGTTGGCCCGGCGGAAGCCCTCATGCCTCGGCGAACCCGTGGGCCGGCAGGTGCGCCGGGCGCTGCAGCCAGTTGTCGGCGGGGTAGCGGGCGCTGCGCTCGACGACGTGCAGGGAGTACGCCGCCCGCGAGCGCTCGCTGGTGTTCGGCGAGCTGCGGTGCGGCAGCAGCCCGTGCAGCACGACGACGGTGCCCGCAGTCGCCTCCAGCGGCACCCAGCCTTCGTCCGGCACCTGCACGTCGGGGCGGAGGACCTCGAACGCGGTGCCGCCGGCGTCGTCGGCGCCCGCCCGCACGAAGCGCTTCTCGAGCGGCACCGTGCGGTGCCCGCCGGGCAGCGCCCACAGGCAGCCGTTGTCGACGGTGGCGTCCTCGAGCGCGAGCCACATCCCGGTGACGGTGACCGGGTCGGTCCACAGGAACGTGGCGTCCTGGTGGCTGCCGACCTCACCGCCCGAGCGGGCCGCCTTGCACAGGTACATCGACTGCAGCAGCAGCGGGTCGCGCATGCCGACGTCGGTCAGCACCTCGGCGAGCTCCGGGCGCCGCGACAGCGCCGCGAACACCGGGTCGAGGTCGTGCAGCGCGTGGCCGATCTTCGCCAGCGTGACGCCGTCGGGCTCGGTGAAGCAGGTGATGCTCGGGCCGCTGGCCAGGAAGCGCTCGTCGGAGACGCGCTCCTGCTCGCGGGTGGTGAAGACCGACTTGTCGGTGGGCGCCTCGGCGGCGATCTCGGCGGCGCGGTCGACCAGAGCCGCGCAGGCGGCGGGGTCGACCAGGCCCGGCAGGACGAGGAAGCCGTCGCGGTCGTAGTCGGCGCGCTGGGTCTCGGTGAGCACGTCAGGCCTCTCGGGGGCAGGGACGGGGCACGGTCAGTCCTCGCGGTGCACGAGGGCGGGGCCGAAGGCCGGCAGGCACACCGCGACGTACTCGGCGCCGGTCGGGGTGGTGTAGCGCACCCGCTCGCCGCTGCGGGTGAGCACGGCCTGCCCGGCAGCGACGACGAGCAGGCCGTCGTCGTGCTCGACGTGCACCTCGCCGCCGAGCACCAGCGTCACCTCGTCGAACTCCGGGCGCTGGGCAGGCTCCTCCCAGCCGGCGGGGGAGCGCATGTGGGCGACCGACAACCCTTGGTTGCCGGTGCTCTCCCGCCCGACGAACTCCTCGATCTGCTTGCCTCCCGGGACGGGGACGCGCACGGGTGCCGCGATCAGGTCGGGCATGGCTTCAGCTCACCTTCGACAGGACGACGGGGACGGGCTCTGCAGCAGTGTCGCCGATCGCGAACGCGCAGGTGAGGGCCGCGCGGCCGGCGGCCAGGTGCGCGTCGTCGGCGGCGTGCAGCGTGCACAGCGGCGCTCCGGCGCGCACGGTGTCGCCGACACCGAGGGCCAGCACGACGCCGGCGGCCGGATCGACGTCGTCGTGCTGCTGCGCGCGCCCGGCCCCGAGCGCCCAGGCGGCGTTGCCCACCGCGAGCGCGTCGATACCGGTGACGACGCCGCCCCGCGGAGCGGGCACGACCTCGGTGCGGGCGGCCTGGGGCAGCGGCGCGTCCGGGTCGCCGCCCTGCGCGCGGACCATCCGGTCCCAGACCTCGAGCGCCCGGCCGTCGTCCAGCGCGGCGGCCGCGTCGGCGTGGATCCCCGCGAGGGCGAGCATCTCGCCCGCGACGGCCAGGCACACCGCGTGCCTGTCCGGCGGGGCCCCCGCCGGACAGGCACGCGACGGCCTCGTCGACCTCGAGCGCGTTGCCCGCCGCCCGGCCGAGCGGCGCCGACATGGACGTGAGCAGGCAGACGGTGCGCAGCCCCGCGTCGCGGCCGAGCCGCACCATCGTCTCGGCCAGCTGCTCGGCCGGCGCCAGCTCGGTCATAAAGGCGCCCACGCCCACCTTGACGTCGAGCAGCACCGCCTCGGCGCCACCGGCGATCTTCTTGCTCATGATGCTGCTGGCGATCAGCGGGATCGAGGCGACGGTGCCGGTGACATCGCGCAGCGCGTAGAGCCGCTTGTCGGCCGGGGCGAGCGAGGTGCCCGCCGCCGCGATGACCGCGCCGACCTCGCGCAGCTGGGTGCGGAAGCGCTCGGGGCTCAGCTGGCCCTGCCAGCCGGGGATCGCCTCGAGCTTGTCGAGCGTGCCGCCGGTGTGCCCGAGGCCGCGCCCCGACAGCTTCGGCACCGCGACGCCGAGCGCGGCGACGAGCGGCGCCACCACGAGCGAGACCTTGTCGCCGACGCCGCCGGAGGAGTGCTTGTCGACAACCGGCCGCCCGATGTCCGACAGGTCGAGCCGTTCGCCGCTCGCCACCATCGCGGCGGTCCACGTCGACAGCTCGCGGGCGGACATGCCGCGCAGCACGATCGCCATGAGCAGCGCGCTCATCTGCTCGTCGGCGACCTCGCGGGCCAGGTAGCGCTCGAGTACCCAGCGGATCTGGGCGTCGGTGAGCTCGTGGCCGTCGCGCTTGACGCCGATCACCTCGACGGCGTTGATCACGGGCCCGGCACCAGGTCGTCGGGGCCGAACGCATCGGGCAGCACCTCGGTCATGGCGAGCACGCCGCGGGGCGTGTCGACGAGCAGCCTGGCGCCTCCGTGCTCCCACAGCAGCTGCCGGCAGCGCCCGCACGGCATGAGCAGCGCCCCCTCGGAGGAGCGGCAGGCCAGCGCCACCAGGCGCCCGCCCCCGGACGCCGCGAGGGCCGAGACCAGGCCGCACTCGGCGCACAGCGTGAGCCCGTAGGAGGCGTTCTCGACGTTGCAGCCGGTGAGCAGTCGGCCGTCGTGGACCAGGGCCGCCGCCCCGACGGAGAGGCCCGAGTAGGGCGCGTAGGCGGCGGTGGCCGCCTCGACGGCTGCCGCGCGCAGCGATGGCCAGTCGACCCCGTTCCCGTCGTCGCCTGGTTTGTCGTCGGCGGATCCGTCGCCGCCGGGTCCGTCGGCCATCAACCGCCCGATCACGGCTGGCACCCGATCACGCGTTCCTCCTGCTCATGTCTGCTGCCTTCTCACGTCTGCTGGCCGCGCCGATAGGGATGCCGTCGGCCGCGGGTGGACGCAGCCGCTGCGAGGCGACCGCCAGCACCAGCAGCGTGACCAGGTGCGGGGTGAAGCCGACGAGCTGCGAGGGCACCGTGTCGACCACGGCATACCACAGGAAGAATGCCGCCCCGATGCCGAGCGCGGCGAGCGCGACGGGGACGCGCCGCCGCACCAGCTGCACGACGGCGACGACGACGAGCAGCAGCGCCACGAACAGCAGCAGCGCCCGCACGGCGCTGCTCGCCCGCAGCTGCACCGCGTCGGCGTAGCCGAACAGGCTCGCTCCGGCAGCGAGGCCGCCGGGGCGCCAGTTGCCGAAGATCACCGCGGCGAGACCGATGAAGCCGCGCCCGGCGGTCTGGCCCTCGCGGTAGATCGAGCCGATGACGAGCGAGGCGCCGCCGGGGCCCGCGAGCGCCCCGGACAGCGTGACCGCGGCGTACTTGAGCCGGTACACCGGCACCCCGAGCGAGTCGGCGGCCACTGGGTTCTCCCCGACCGAACGCACCCGCAGCCCGAACGGGGTGCGCCACAGCACGTAGAACGACAGTGGGACGAGCAGCACCGCGACGATCGTCAGCAGCGACAGGTTCACGGTCAGCCCGCGCACGATGCCGGCGAGGTCGGACAGCAGGAACCAGTGCCGGCTCTCCAGGGACCCGAGCAGATCCGGGCCGCTGGACAGCACCGGCAGCGACACCCGGGGCAGCGGCTGCGTCGTCGGCGACTGCGTCTGACCCGAGCCGGCCGGGGCGCCCTCGCCGGTGTAGGCGATCAGCGACAGGTAGCGGGCGATACCTGCGCCGAGCAGGTTGATGGCGACGCCGGACACGACGTGGTCGACGCCGAAGGTGACCGTGGCGAGGGCGTGCAGCAGGCCACCGGCGGCGCCGGCGAGCAGTCCGGCCAGCACCCCCGACGTAGGGCCCGTGATAGTAGGCGGCCCAGGCGCCGAACCAGGTGCCGAGGATGAGCATGCCCTCCAGGCCGATGTTGACCACGCCGGCCCGCTCGGCCCACAGCCCGCCGAGCGCCGCCAGCCCGATGGGCCCGGCCAGGCGCAGCGCCGCCCCGAAGGTGCCGCTGCTCGTCAGGTCGTCGGCGCCGCTGAGCACCCGGGCCGCTGACAGCAGCAGCACCAGGCCGAGCAGGCCCAGCCCCAGCTTCGCCGGTCGCGACAGCCCCCCGCCCCGGCGCCGGGGCTCAGTGACGGGGCCGGACGAGGTGTTGGCGGCCTCGTGCTCACTGCGCCCCGTCTTTCGGTGTCGGGCCTTCCGGTGCCGGGGTTTGCAGTGCCGGGGCTTGCAGTGCCCGGGCTTCCGGTGCCGGGGCTTCCGGTGCCCGGGTCATCCGGCGTCCTCATCGACGGCGCGGCGCACCGCGCGTTCGGCCTGCGCGACGCCGATCCGGCGCACCGCCTCGTAGGCCACCACGACCGACAGCACGATGGTGCCCTGCATGATCACGTAGATCTCGGTGGGCACGTCGATGCGCTGCAGCGTCGCGGACGAGCGCTCCAGGAACGCGAACAGCAGCGCCGCGAAGCCGATGCCGACCGGCGAGCCGCGTCCGAGCAGCGCCACGCCGATGCCGGTGGAGCCCAGGCCGGTCTGGAAGTCGAGCCCGTAGCTGTAGGACTCACCGAGCAGCTGCGGCAGCCCCACCAGCCCCGCGATGGCCCCGGACAGCAGCATGGTCACGAGCGTCATGCGCTTGGCGTCCACCCCGCTCGCGACCGCCGCCGTCGGGTTCAGGCCGGTGGCGCGCAGGTCGAAGCCGAACCGGCTGCGTGACACCACCACCGCGTAGAGCACGCCGACGGCGATCGCGACGAGCACGAACCCGCCCAGCTGCGTGCCCTGCGGCGCGTCGATGCCGATGGCGGCAAGCACGCCGTCGAGGTCGGGCACGTGGGCGCTGTCCGGCAGTGCCGGGGTGCTGCTGTTCAGGCTGCCCGCCGTGCGCTCGCTGAGGTAGGTCGACAGCAGGTAGGCCGCGACCCCGCCGGCGATCACGTTGAGCATGATCGTCGAGATGACCTCGCTGACGCCGCGTCGTCTTGAGCAGTCCGGCCACGCCGGACCAGGCGGCTCCGACGACCATCGCCACCACGACGATGAAGGCGACGTGCAGCACCGACGGCAGCTGCACGGCCGCGCCGGCGCCCGCCGCGAGCAGGGCGGCGAGCTGGTACTGGCCCTGCACCCCGATGTTGAACAGGCCCATCCGGAAGCCGAGCGCCACCGCGAGCGCCGACAGGTACAGCGGCACCGCGTTGTTGACCGTGATGAGCAGCGAGCGCAGCGTCGTGCCGTCGGACAGCATCCGGGCGTAGACGGTGAGCGGGTTGCTGCCGCTCGCCACCAGCGCGATCGAGGACACCAGCAGCGCCACGAGCGCGGCGAGCGTCGGCGCCGCGACGATCAGCAGCAGCCGGCGCAGATCGGGACGCCATCGGGGCGCGCGGGGCGTCGGCTCCGGCGGGACCGGCTCGGCGCGCTCCGCGGCCAGCAGGCTCATGCCGCTCCTGCGGCCCGGATCGCCCTCGGCACCGCCCGGACCAGGCAACCTGAGCTGTCACCCGTCACGCCGCGGCCCCCGTCATGGCGCTTCCCAGGCTCTCCGGCGTCGCCTCGCCCGGGTCGATCGTCGCGACCAGCCGGCCGCGCAGCATGACGACCAGCGTGTCGGACAGCCCGATCAGCTCCTCCAGGTCGGCCGAGACGAGCAGCACGGCCAGGCCGCCGCGGCGCGCCTCGCGCAGCTGCTCCCAGATGGCGGCCTGCGCCCCGACGTCGACCCTCCGGGTGGGGTGCGAGGCGACGAGCAGCGACGGGGACCCGCTCATCTCCCATCCGACGACGAGCTTTTGCTGGTTGCCGCCCGACAGGGCGAAGGCCGGCACGTCGACGCCCGGGGTGCGGACGCCGTACTCGCGCACGATGCGCTCGGTGTCGGCGCGGGCGGCGCGCCGGTCGATGAAGAGCCCCTTTCGGGCCGGCGCACGGCCCTGGTGGCCCAGCACCCGGTTCTCCCAGAGCGTCGCCGACAGCAGCAGGCCCTGCCGGTGCCGGTCCTCCGGGATGTAACCGATGCCGCCGTCGCGGCGCTCGCGGGTGGACCAGCCGCCGATGTCCTGGCCGCCGAGCTCGATCGTGCCGGTGGACGGCCGCAGCCCGAGCAGCGCCTCGACGAGCTCGACCTGCCCGTTGCCCTCGACCCCGGCAATGCCGACCACCGCGCCGCGCCGCACCGACAGCGACACGTCGTCCACCAGGGTCCGGCCGCCCGGGCTGCGCACGCTCAGGTGCCGGGCGGCGAGCTGCACGGTGTCGGTGACGGTGGAGCGCTCACCGCCGGGGCTCGGCAGGTCGCTGCCGACCATCAGCTCGGCCAGCTGGTGCGGGGTGACGTCCTTGGGGTCGACCGTGCCGACAGTCGTCCCGCCCCGCAGCACGGTGACGGCGTCGGCGACGCGCAGCACCTCGTCGAGCTTGTGGCTGATGAAGATCACCGCGACACCCTCGGAGCGCAGGCCCGCGAGCGAGGCGAACAGCTCGTCGACCTCCTGCGGCACCAGCACCGCGGTCGGCTCGTCGAGGATCAGCACGGTGGCGCCGCGGTAGAGCACTTTGAGGATCTCGACGCGCTGCCGGTCGCCCACCCCCAGCTCCTCGACCAGCGCGTCCGGGTCGACACCGAGCCCGTAGCGCTCGGACAGCTCGCGGATGCGCGCGCGCCCGGCGCCGACGTCCAGGCCGAGTCCCTTGCGCGGCTCGGCGCCGAGCACGACGTTCTCGAGAACGGTCAGGTTGTCGGCCAGCATGAAGTGCTGGTGCACCATCCCGATGCCGGCGGCGATGGCCGCGCCCGGGTCACCGAACCGCACCAGCTCGCCGCGCACCCGGATGGTCCCCTCGTCCGGGCGCTGCATCCCGTACAAGATCTTCATCAGGGTCGACTTGCCGGCGCCGTTCTCGCCGACGACGGCGTGCACCTGCCCGGCGTCGACCGACAACCGCACGTCACGGTTGGCGACGACGCCGGGGAAGCGCTTGGTGATGCCCTCGAGCTCGACGACCGGCGTGCCCATCAGGGAGTCGTCGGCACCGTGATCTTGCCGTCGATGATCTTCTGCTTGTACTCGTCGAGCTGCGGGACGATGTCGTCGATCTGGCCGCCCGAGGTGGAGTAGCCCACGCCGTCGCTCTTGAGGTCGAAGACCGTGTTCGCCGGGATCTCCTTGTCGTTGGCAAACATCTCCAGCGACTCGAAGACCGCGACGTCGACGCGCTTGAGCATGGAGGTGAGAATCACCTTCTGCAGTGCCGGGTCGCCGACCGACTCGTACTGGTCGGAGTCGACGCCGATGGCGAGCGTGCCCTTGGCGGCGGCAGACTGGAACACGCCCACGCCCGAGCCGCCGGCGGCGGCGGCGTAGATGATGTCGGCGCCGGCGTCGTACATGCCGTTGGCGGTCTCCTTGCCCTTGTCCGGGCCCCGAAGCCGCTGAAGTCCGGCGGCTGCGACAGGTACTTCACCTGCGTCTTGATGTCGGGCTTGGCCGCCTTGGCGCCGGCGACGAAGCCGGCTTCGAACTTCTGCAACGGCGGGGTCTGGACGCCGCCGATGAAGCCGACGTTGCCGGTCTTGCTCTTGAGCGCCGCTGCGACGCCGACGAGGAACGAGCCCTGCTCCTCGGCGAAGGTCAGCGACTTGACGTTCGGCTCCTTGACGGAGGCGTCGTCGATGATGAAGAACGTGGTGTCCGGGAAGTCCTTGGCGATCTTCGGCAGCGACTCGGCGTAGGCGAAGCCGACGGCGATGACCGGGTTGTCGCCGTCCTCGGCCAGCTGGCGCAGGTTGTCGCCGCGGTCGCTGCCGCTGGCGTTCGGACTGAGCTCCTCCTTGGTGGCGCCCAGCTCCTTGACGGCGCGGTCCAGGCCTGCGGCCGCCGAGTCGTTGAAGGAACGGTCACCACGGCCGCCGACGTCGTAGGCGAGTCCGACCTTCAGCTCCTTGCCGCCGGCCGAGGCCGACGGGGCGGCTGATCCGCCCGACCCGACCGTGTCGGTGTCGTCGCCACCGCACGCCGCCAGCCCGAGGGCCGCGACGGCGAGGACGGCCAGCAGGCGCAGTCGCCGCCCGGACGAGCGCATACCGGACGATCGCGAGCCAGGTGAGCGCAGGCCACCTGAGCGCACGCCAGATGACAGCAAGCCAGATGAGAGCAACAGAGCCTCCAGGGTGTCTGGGCCCATAGGTCGAGGCTCGCATCGATCAGCACGCTAGTGGCAGCATGTGTCGGTGAGTGCGCTGACGGGCTACGGGTCGCTGCTCGGCACGCACGGTGCCCGCGCGTTCACGGCTGCGGCCCTCGTCGGCCGGATGCCGATCGCGATGCTCGGCATCGGCACGGTGCTGCTCGTCGAGGACCGGCGCGGCTCGTACGCCCTTGCCGGAGCGGTCAGCGCGGCCTATGCCCTCGGCCTCGCGCTGCTCGGTCCGGGGGTGTCCCGGCTGGTCGACCGTCTCGGCCAGCGCCGGGTGCTGCCGTGGTCGGTGCTGCTGACCGCGGTGGGCATCGTCGCCGTGGTGCTGCTGGCCGGCGCCGACGTCCCCGCCTGGACGCTGCTGCCTGCCGCCGCGGTGATGAGCGCCTCGGCCAGCCAGCTCGGCGCCTGCGCGCGGGCGCGCTGGAGCGTCCTGCTCGCGCGCCGCCCGGCCGAGCTCGAGCGGGCCTTCGCCTGGGAGGCCGTCGTCGACGAGGTCGTCTTCGTGCTCGGGCCGCTGCTCGTCGTGCTCTGCGCGCTCTACGACCCCGCCCTGGGGCTGCTGCTCGCGCTCGTGCTGACGAGCGCCGGCACCGCGTGGTTCGTCGCCCAGCGCAGCACCGAGCCACCCGTCGTGGTGCGGCACGAGAGCCACCCGCCGGCAATGCGCAGCCCCGGGCTGCGGGTGGTCGTGGCGGCGATGGTCTTCGTCGGGGTGCTGTTCGGCACCGTCGAGGTCTCGATGGTCGCCTTCGCCGAGCAGCGGGGCTCGACCTCGGGTTCCGGCATGCTCCTCGCGCTGGTCGCCCTGGGCAGCGCGGTGGCGGGGCTCGTCTACGGCGCGCTGCACCTGCGCACCCCGCTTCCTCGCCGGTTCCGCCTGGCGCTCGCGGTGCTCGCGCTCGGGATGGTGCCTGTTCTGCTCGCCCCGACCGTCGCGCTCATGGCGCCGGCCGCGCTGCTGGCCGGCATCGCCGTCTCGCCCACGCTCATTTGCGCCTACGGGCTCACCGAGACTCTCGTACCGGCTCCGTCGCGTACCGAGGGCTTCAGCTGGATCAACACCGGGCTCGGCGTCGGTGTCGCCCTGGGATTCGCGGGCTCGGGCGCGGTGGCCGAGCAGGCCGGTGCCCGCGTCGCGCTCTTCGGCGCGCTGGGCGGGGCGCTGGTGGCCGGTGCGGTCGCCGTCGCCGGACGGCGCGCGCTGGCGGTCCCCGTCGCGGTCACAGCCCGGACCGACCAGCCGCCGACGGCCGGCGCAGGCGAGGCCGTCGAGCCCCGGCGTGTGCACCCGGCCGTTCCGGGCACGTGCATGCCGTATCCCTCGCACACCGAGCAGGCACCCGCGGATCAGGACGCCGGGGCCGGATCGGTCGAGGGTGCTCCGTACGCCGCCACGAGACAGGACCAGTGAGCCCCGACCAGTGAGCCCCGACCAGTGAGCCCCGACCAGTGAGCCCCGACCAGTGAGCCCCGACCAGTGAGCCCCGACCAGTGAGCCCCGACCAGTGAGCCCCGACCAGTGAGCCAGGAGAAGGCCTTGACCGAGCCGCAGGACGACGCCGCGCGGGCCACCGCGCCGGAGACCGACACGGGTACAGCCGATGCGGCGAGCGAGCAGGAGACCGACGAGCTGGCCGAGCAGATGCCACCGACGCCGGTTCCCTCGCCGGGCGGCCCACGTAGCAGCGCCGCACCCGGCACGGCAGCTGCCGCGGCCGCTGGCGTCGACGAGGGCGCGGACGCCTCGCCGGGCGGCTGGACGGCCATCGCGGTCCCGGGCAGCCCCGACGGCGAGGTCGACACCCGCGCCTGAGCACCGCCGCGCGTGGAAGGATGGCGCGCCGTCGCCGACGTGGGGACGGCCGAGACTCAGGCAGGAGACGGCCGTGCAGTGGTGGGGTTGGCTGATCGTCGCTGTGGCGGTGCTGCTGGTGCTGCTCGTCGCGTTCCTGGCCGTGCAGGCCAGGCGTCGCAGCGGCGGTGTCATCACCGTCTCGGCCGACCGCAAGACCGGCCGGGCGAGCAGGCGGCGCCGGTGAGCGTGCTCATGCGCGGCACCGAGATCCACAAGCGGCCCGTCGTCACGCTGGCCGGCGAGGACCTCGCCGAGATCAAGGACATCGTCTACCTCGGTGATCGAGGGCGCGTCGCCGGCTTCACCTTGAACCGCCGCGGACTGTTCGCCGGGCCGAGCAAGCAGGCCCTGCCGTGGGCCGCGGTGCACGGCCTCGGCCGCGCGGCCGTGATGGTGCGCGACGAGAGCGCGCTCACCGACCGTGAGGCGGTGCTCGACCGTGGCCGCGGCGGCGGGGGGAGCGCCGGCTCGGGCGACGTTCTCGGCTCGCGCGTCATCACCGACACCGGCGTCGACCTGGGCCAGGTCGTCGAGGTGATCTTGCAGGTGGCGGACACCGCCGACGTCGTCGGTTACGAGATCGACTCGAGCGACGCGCTGGGCAAGGACGGCCGGCGGGTCCTGATCCCGCTGCCCGACTCGATCGCGGTGTCGGTCGAGGCCCTGGTCGTGCCGGCGGCGGCCGTCGAGTACGTCACCGACGACCTGTCCGGTTTCGGCGCGGCGGTCGAGGCGTTCCGTGAGCGGCTGCACGGCGCGGGGAGCGGGGCGTGAGGTTCTCCGAGGCCGAGGGCCACCGGGTGCTGTCGACGTCCACCGCCACCACCGTCGGCAAGGTCGGCGCGCTGCTCGTCGACCCGGTCGAGCGGGCCGTGGTCGCGCTGCACCTGAAGAAGACACCCGGCGATGCCGACACGCTGCTGTGGCCGGCGATGACCGCCTTCGGCCGCGATGCGGTCACCGTGTCCGGTGACGAGGTTCTCACGACCGCGCAGGGGCGGGTGGCCGAGCTCGGGGGCAAGGCCGCGACCCTCGTCGGCAAGCGGGTCCTCGACGAGGGCGGCGACGAGCTCGGCAAGGTGCAGGACGTCGAGTTCGACGCCGGGTCCGGTGCGATCACCGGCCTGCTGACCGCCGACGACGAGCTCGACGGCGCGCGGCTGCTCGGCGTCGGCTCGTACGCAGTGGTCGTCCGCCGCGCCTGAGGCAGCCCGGCCCTCCGCCCGTAGGCTGGTGTCGTGACGGCCGTGCTGGGTAGTGATGCTGGCTCGATGCCGGTGTCTTCCACGGCGCGGGAGCAGGCCGCCCGGCGCCGCACCTTCGCCGTCATCAGCCACCCCGACGCCGGCAAGTCGACCCTCACCGAGGCGCTCGCCCTGCACGCCAGGGTGATCCAGGAGGCAGGCGCCATCCACGGCAAGGCGGGGCGCAAGTCCACCGTCTCGGACTGGATGGACATGGAGAAGGCTCGCGGCATCTCGATCAGCTCGGCGGCGCTGCAGTTCGGCTACGGCGACGCGGTGATCAACCTGGTCGACACCCCGGGCCACGCCGACTTCTCCGAGGACACCTACCGGGTGCTGGCCGCCGTCGACTCCGCCGTCATGCTGCTCGACGCTGCCAAGGGCCTCGAACCACAGACCATGAAGCTGTTCGACGTCTGCCGGCACCGCGGCATCCCGGTGATCACAGTCGTCAACAAGTGGGACCGGCCGGGGCTCGAGCCGCTCGAGCTGATGGACGAGATCCGCGACCGCACCGGGCTCGAGCCCACGCCGCTGACCTGGCCGGTGGGCATCGCCGGCGACTTCCGGGGGGTGCTCGACCGGGCGAGCGGGCAGTTCGTCCGCTTCACCCGCACCGCCGGCGGCGCGCACATCGCGCCGGAGGAGCTGCTGCCCGCCGAGGCCGCCGTCGATCGCGAGGGCGAGGCGTGGACCACCGCCGTCGAGGAGAGCGAGTTGCTCACCGCGATGGGGCAGGTGCACGACCAGGGCAGCTTCCTGGCCGGCATCAGCACGCCGGTGCTGTTCGGGTCGGCCGTGCTCAACTTCGGCGTGCGCCAGCTGCTCGACACGCTGCTGGCGCTGGCGCCGGCGCCGACGGCGCGCGAGGACGCCAAGGGCGCCCCGCGTGAGCTCGACGAGCCGTTCAGCGCCTTTGTGTTCAAGATCCAGGCCGGCATGGACAGCGCGCACCGCGACCGGCTGGCCTACGTGCGCGTGTGCAGCGGCGTGTTCGAGCGGGGCGAGGTCGTCACGCACAGCGCCACCGGGCGTCCCTTCGCTACCAAGTACGCCCAGCAGGTGTTCGGCCGCGAGCGCGAGACGGTCGACCTCGCCTACCCCGGCGACGTCGTGGGGTTGGTCAACGCCGCTGCGCTACGGGTCGGCGACAGCCTTTACCGCGATGTCCCGGTGACCTTCCCGCCGATCCCGAGCTTCGCGCCCGAGCACTTCGCGGTCTGCCGCGCGGTCGACTCGGGCCGCTACAAGCAGTTCCGTCGCGGCATCGAGCAGCTGGAGCAGGAGGGCACCGTGCAGGTGCTGCGCTCGCCGCTGCGCGGCGACCAGGCGCCGGTGCTGGCCGCGGTCGGCCCGATGCAGTTCGAGGTCGCCGAGCACCGCATGGCGGGGGAGTTCTCCGCGCCGGTGCGGCTCGACCGGCTCGAGTACACGATGGCCCGCCTCACCGACCGCGAGTGGGCGCCGGTGCTCGACCGCGAGAGCGGCGTGGAGGTTCTCGAGCGCTCCAGCGACGGTGAGTTGTTGGTGCTGCTGGCCGGTCAGTGGCGCCTCACCCGGGTGCAGCGCGACTTCCCGGAGGCCGTGCTGGAGCCGCTCGTCGCTGCGAGCAGCGTGTGAGTGACGGCTGCGAGCAGCGTGTGAGTGACGGCTGCGAGCAGCGTGTGAGTGACGGCTGCGAGCAGCGTAAGAGTGACGGCTGCGAGCAGCGTGTGAGTGACGGCTGCGGGCAGCGCATGAGGCCTGTTCAGTCGCGCCTGCTGCTGGTGCTGCTCGCCGTGCTCGCGAGCGTCGGCGCCGGCACCACCGCGGCGGCAGTCTCGGTGGCGAGCCGGGCACTGACCGCGGCTTCCGACGCATCGGCCATGACAGCCTCCGCCCGTCCGGCGGGTGGCTCCGCGCAGGCCGGCGCGCTCGGCGTCGTGCCGGTGGTCGCCGCCGGCCGCGCCGGCTCGGCCTCGGTCGGCGGCCCAGGGACCAGCGGCGGGGCGCCCGGCCTCGACGCGCTCGCGAGCGACCGCACCGACCCGGCACTTGCCTTCGGCAGCGATCGTGCCGACAACGCTCGACGAGTGGGCAGCGCCGTCCTCTGCGGCGCGGCCAGCCGGGCTCCGCCACGGACGGCAGGCACCTGAGCCTTTCTGTCCTCTGCGGCCGCCACGGACGTGGCCGCTTCCCGTCCGGAGACCCCTGTTGACCCGACCTCCCGTCATCCGCGCGCTCGTCGCGCTCGTCGTGCTCGCCCTGTCCGGCTTCTTCGTCGCCACCGAGCAGCCCCGGCTGGGTCTGGACCTGCGCGGTGGCACCTCCATCACGCTGCAGGCCGAGGACTCGCCGACTCAGAAGGCCGACGCCCAGGCCACCGACCGCGCGCTCGAGGTGCTGCGTCGCCGCGTCGACGCCCTCGGCGTGTCCGAGCCGACGCTCGCCCGCTCGGGTGAGAACCGGATCATCGTCGAGCTGCCGGGGGTGCAGAACGCCGCCGAGGCTGCGGCCGCGATCGGCAAGACCGCGCAGCTGACGTTCCACCCGGTCATCACCCAGGTGGCCCCGCCGACCCAGCCCCAGATCCTCCCCAGCGGCCCGCCGGGGTCACCCGTGCCCGACGGTCCGGCCGTCGCCCCCGTACCGCAGACCAGTGCGCCCGCGGACGCTCCGGCGCCCGCCCCCACGTCGACGACGAACAACCGGGTCGTGCCGCAGGGCCTCGACGCGCAGGCGGCGCCGCCGGCAGCCGCGACCGCGCCGTCGCCTGCCGCCGTCCCGCCCGCTGCCGCGACACCCGTCCCGCCCGCTGCCGCGACGCCCGCCCCGGTCGTCACGCCCGTGCCGGCCACGGGGGACACGCCCGCCCGGCCCTTCGACCCCACCAAGGAGCAGACCCTTCGCGACGACAACGGCGCGCCGATCGTGATCGGCCCGGCCGCGCTGACCGGTGAGGGCGTCGGTGACGCGAGCGTGCAGGTCAACCCGCAGAGCGGTGCCCGCTCGGTCGTCGTCGACTTCAAGGGCGACGGCGGGCGCAAGTGGGAGGCGCTGACGGCCGCGGCCGCGTGCAACCCGGACGGCGACCCCAAGCGCCGGGTGGCCATCGTGCTCGACTCGCAGATCATCAGCTCGCCCCAGGTCGACCCCAGCGTGCAGTGCAACGTCGGCATCCAGGGCGGCTCGACGAACATCACCGGCCAGTTCACCCAGGCCGAGGCCGACAACCTGGCGGTGCTCATCAAGGGCGGCGCCCTGCCCGTACCCGTCAAGGTCATCTCGCGCAGCCAGGTGGGTCCGACGCTCGGCCAGGACGCCATCGACGCCAGCTTCAAGGCCGGCATCATCGGCGTCAGCCTGACCATGCTGTTCCTGATCTTCGTCTACCGCTTCGTCGGCTTCCTGGCCTCGGTCGCGCTGCTGTCGTACGGCCTGATCTCCTACGGCGCGTTGATCGCGCTCGGCGCGACGCTGACGCTGCCGGGCCTGGCCGGCCTGCTGCTGTCGGTCGGCCTAGCCATCGACGCGAACGTGCTCGTGTTCGAACGGGCGAAGGAGGAGTACGCCGCCTCGCGGGGCAAGCGGCTGCTGCCCGCGCTCGACAACGGCTTCGCCAAGGCCTTCAGCGCCATCGCCGACTCTAACGTCACCACCATCTTGGCGGCGGTACTGCTGTTCCTGCTCGCTTCCGGGACGGTGCGCGGCTTCGGTGTGACGCTCGTGATCGGTGTGCTCGCCTCGATCATCTCGGCGCTGGTGGTCACCCGCGTGCTCACCGAGTTCGCACTTCAGCGCGGCTGGATCCAGGCGCACCCGGGCTTCACCGGCCTGTCGACGCTCGGCAAGGTCCGCCCCTGGCTCGAGCGCAAGAAGCCCGACCTGATGAAGTACCGCAACACCTACCTGTGGCTGACCGCCGCCCTGCTCATCGTCGCCGTGCTCGGCATGGTCGTGCGCGGCTTCAACTTCGGCGTCGAGTTCACCGGCGGCCGGGTCATCGAGTTCGCCACCAGCCAGGACCTCTCGGTGGCGCAGGCCCGCACGCAGGTGGAGAACGCCGGCTTCCCGACCGCGGTGGTCCAGGAGAGCAACCAGCAGGACATCACGGTCCGCACGTCGAACATCACCGACGCCGAGGTCACCCGCATCCGCAACTCGCTGGCGCAGATCGGCGGTACGGTCACGGTCAACAGCGACGACATCGTCGGGCCCACCCTGGGGTCCGAGCTCCGGCGCAACGCGATCCTCGCGCTCGGAGCGGCCCTGCTGCTGCAGCTGGCGTACCTGGCGGTCCGGTTCCGTCCGTCGTTCGCGCTCAGCACGGTGCTGGCGATGCTGCACGACGTGCTGCTCGTGCTCGGGCTGTTCGCCTGGCTCGGCAAGCCGATCGACGGGTTGTTCCTCGCCGCGACGCTGACGATCATCGGTGTGTCGGTGAACGACTCGGTCGTGACGATGGACCGCATCCGCGAGACCTGGGCGGCGCACCGCACCAGACCGCTCAGCGAGATCGTCAACTCCGCGATCATCGCGACCGCGCCGCGGACGTTCAACACCGGTGTCGGCGCCTTCTTCATCCTCGCGGCGCTCACCCTGCTCGGCGGCCGGTCGCTGACCGACTTCGCGCTGGCGCTGCTCGTCGGTCTGCTGATCGGGCTGTACTCCTCGTCGTTCGTCGCCTCGCCGCTGCTGCTCGTGTTCGAGAGGTACAGCAAGACGCCGCCGCCGATGCCCAAGCGCAAGCAGGGCGCCACGTCCCGGCGCCGGCCGGCAACCAGCAAGCGTCGCCCGCCGGTCAAGCGGCCGGTGGCAGTCACCCGGCAGGGCAGCTCGCCGGCGTAGCCCGTCGTCACACCCGCCTTCTAGCCTGACCCGCACGGTCGAGCGGGAGGGCGGGGTGTGGCGGACTTCAACGCGATTCTGCTGATCAGCTCGGCCCTGCTGCTCGTGGCGGTCGTGTCGGTGCGCCTCGCCGACCGCACCGGGCTGCCCTCACTGCTGATCTACCTCGCGGTGGGGGTGGCTGTCGGCGAGGCCGGGCTGGGGGTGCGGTTCTCCGACTACGAGATCACCGCCGAGCTCGGTCTGCTCGCGCTCGCCCTGATCCTCGCCGAGGGCGGGCTCACCACGCGCTGGGCCGTCGTGCGACCGGTGCTTCCCTTCGCGACCCTGCTGGCGACGTTGGGCGTGGCGGTGAGCGTCGCGGTCGTGGCGGGACTGGCGTACGCCGTCTTCGACGTCGACCTGCGCACGGCGGTCATCCTCGGCAGCATCGTGGCCTCGACCGACGCCGCCGCGGTGTTCTCGGTGCTGCGCAAGCTCCCGCTCCGGGAGCGGGTCAGAGCCACCCTCGAGGCCGAGTCGGGCCTCAACGACGCGCCCGTGGTCGTGCTGGTGGTGCTCGCGGCGTCGGACGCCTGGGGGAGCACCAGCATCCTGGCCGGGGTCGGCACCGTCGTGCTCGAGCTGGCGGGCGGCCTGCTGCTGGGTCTGCTGCTCGGAATGCTCGGACGTCAGCTGCTGGCAAGGGCGGCGCTGCCCGTGGCGGGGCTCTACCCGCTCGCGACGGTCGCGCTGTGCCTGGTGGCGTTCGCCGCGGCGCAGGAGGTGCACGTCAGTGGGTTCCTCGCCGTGTACGTCGCCGCGCTTGTGCTCGGCAACAGCGACCTGCCCCACCGCCGGGCGGTGCTCGGCTTCGCCGGCTCGACGGCGCTGCTGGCCGAGGCGGGGCTGTTCGTCCTGCTCGGTCTGCTGGCCTCGCCGGACCGCCTGCTGCCAGCGGTGCCCGGAGCGCTGCTCGTCGGTGCGGGGGCGACCTTCCTGGCCCGGCCGCTCGCCGTGGCGCTGTGCGCGTTGCCGTTCCGCCTGCCGTGGCGTGAGCAGGTCTTCCTGTCCTGGGCAGGATTGCGCGGGGCGGTGCCGATCGTCATCGCCACCATCCCGGTCACCCAGGGGCTCGACGGCGCCGAGCGGGTGCTCGACGTGGTCTTCGTGCTCGTCGTGGTCTACACGCTCATCCAGGCGCCGACCCTGCCGTGGGTCGGCCGCCGTCTCGGCGTGGTCGACCCCGGGCAGCCGCTCGAGCTCGAGCTGGAGGTCGCCCCGCTCGACGAGGTGCACGCCGACGTGCTGCAGCTGCGGGTCGGACCCGACTCGCTGCTGCACGGCGTCTACATCGAGGAGCTCCGCCTGCCCACAGGTGCGCACGTGACGCTGATCGTGCGCGAGGGCACGAGCATCGTGCCGGGTCAGCACACCCACCTCGTGCGGGGAGACCAGGTGCTCGTCGTCGCCACCAGCAGCGTGCGCGCGCAGGCCGAGGCACGGCTGCGGGCGGTGGCCCGCGGCGGGCGGCTGGCCCGCTGGAACGGCGAGACAGGTGAGTGACCGGCGCACGAGAGCCGGCGGGAAGCCCTGCCCGCCGTCCACCGTTGACCTCGGTAGTCGAACGAAGGAGAAACCGGCCATGTGGCTGCGCAAGAGCACCCCCGTCACCGCCGACACCGCCCTGGAAGGCAGCTCGCGATCGATCCCCGTCGCCGGCCGTCACGCAGTGCTGGGCACCTCGATGACGCCGCCGTGGCCCCCGAACGCCCAGGTGCTGTACGTGGCGATGGGGTGCTTCTGGGGCGCCGAACGCATCTTCTGGCAGCTCCCCGGCGTCATCACGACCGCCGCCGGCTACACCGGCGGCCACACCCCCAACCCCAGCTACGAGCAGACGTGCACCGGCCGTACCGGCCACACTGAGGCGGTGCTCGTCGTCTACGACCCCGACCAGGTCGACCTCGCCGTGCTGCTCAAGGCGTTCTGGGAGAATCACGACCCGACACAGGTCGACGGGCAGGGCAACGACCACGGCACGCAGTACCGCTCGGCGCTGTACCCGACCACCCGCGAGCAGATGACGACGGCAAAGGCCTCGCTCGAGCGCTACCAGGCGGCGCTGACCGACGCCGGCTACGGCACGATCGCGACCGAGCTGAAGAGCTTCGACGAGGCCGGGCCCTGGTACTACGCCGAGGACTACCACCAGCAGTACTTGCACAAGAACCCGCGCGGCTATTGCAACCACGGCTTCTGCCAGGTGGCCTATGAGGGTCAGGAGCCCACGAAGGTCGAGCTTCCCTCGGCCTGACGTCGCCCATGAGATCGGCCCGCTCACCCTGAGGGTGAGCGGGCCGATCCGCGTTCGGAGCCTCGCGGCGTCGATCAGCTCAGGTCAATGGTCCGGTCGTCGTCGTCCTTGCGCGGCCACATCTTGATGCCGATCAGCGCGCCGAGCACGGCCGCGCCGAGCAGGACCGCGAGCGTGAGCAGGCCGTTGGCGGCGGTGCTCTGGAAGGCGTCGAGCTGGGTGGTCACGTCGGCGCCCTGGCTGGCCGCGGACGTGATGCTGCTGATCAGGGCGAGCGCCCGGGTGAACGGGCCGAACAGCGCCCCGCCGCCGAGGATCGTCAGCACGGTCATGCTGCTGACGACCAGGCCCCAGACGGTGAGGCCGTGCAGCAGGCCTGCCTGCACGCCGCGGTGCCGCGAGGAGGCTCCGGCCGTGAGGCCGCCGAGCAGGAGCGCCACCAGGCCGGCCAAGCCGCTCATCAGCAGGGTGCTGGTCGAGGTGTCGTCGCCGAGCGTGAGCCACCCGAGCGACAGGAACGCCATCTCGAGCAGCAGGAAGGTGGCAAAGGCGACCACCGTGCCGGCCCAGACCGGGCCCCAGGTGATGTGGTCGCCGCGACCGGTCCGGACGTTCACCTCGCGCGAGACCGAGTCCGGTCCGGGCTGGCTCATGGGGCGGTCGAGGTTCGGGGTCCTCGAGGTCTCGTGTCGCTCTGTGATCGTCGCGCGGTCGCGCACGTCTGTGCCGGACGTGCCGGTCGTGCGCACGGGCTCGTCCTGTACGCGAACCGAGGGGTTTTGGGGGTCGTTCGTCGGTGTCGTCATGGGGAGCCCTTTCCCCCTCTTTGACCCAACGACCCGTCGGCCCAGCCTTTTCCATCGAATGGAGCAGTGGCTGCGGGCCGGCGCACGGGCTCAGCCGGCGACGTCCGCCCCGGGTGTCCCCCACCACTTTATGAGCAGCAGCGCTGCGTCGTCGCGCAGCTCTCCGCCCTGCCAGGCATGCACCTCGGCCACCAGGCGGCGCAGCACCTCGTTGCGCGGATAGCCCGAGGCGGCGTGCTTGAGGAACAGCTCGGTCAGCTGCGGCAGGCCGAAGTGGAAGCCCTCGGCGTTGCGGCCCTCGACGACGCCGTCGGTGTACATGAGCACCTGATCGCCCGCCTCGAGCGTCATGGTGCTGGCCTCGGCGACCGGGTCGGAACCGTCGACGCGCAGCCCGAGCGGTAGGGCGAACCGTTCGGGCGGTCCGTCCAGCACCATGCCGTCCCGCAGCACCAGCGGGTACGGGTGGCCGGCGCTGTGCCAGACGAGTTCGCCGCTGGCGACGTCGAGCTGGGCCAGCAGCGCGGTGACGAAGGTGTCCTCAAACTGCTCAGCGATCACCGCGTCGACGCGGGAGCGCAGCGCCAGCAGGTCGTCGCCCGACCGTCGGCCGTGCCGGTAGGCGCCGATCGCGAGGTGTGCGAGCACGGCTGAGGACAGGCCGTGACCCATGGCGTCGAACATCGCGACCGAGAGCGTGTCGCCGTCGAGCGAGTAGTCGAGGCAGTCGCCCCCGATGTCGTAGGCCGGTTCGAGCATGCCCGTCACCTCGAGCCCGGGGCAGCAGAACGACAGCGGCGGCAGCAGGGCCCACTGCATCTCGGCCGGCAGCTCGAGCGAGTGGCTGCGGCGCTGGCCCTGGTAGGAGTCGCAGTAGGCGGAAGCGGTCGACAGCAGCAGGGCGGCGAGGTCGCCGAGGTGCTGGAGCGACCGCATGGCGTCGTCGTCGACGGTGTCGGACGCCAGGTGGACGGCCAGCACGCCGAGGCGCTGCGAGCGCTCGGTGACGGGCACCCAGACCCGCAGCCCCGAGGGCTCGGACTCGGTGAGCACCCGCTGGGTGACGAAGCAGCTGCCGGCGGTGGTGCCGTCGACCGACGCGGGCGACAGCGAGCTGTCTGCCGGTGGCATCAGCTGCGCCTGGCTGTAGTCGAGAAGCAGGAGGGTGACCTCGTGGGCGCCGATGGAGCGGGCATGGTGCGCCAGCAGGGCGGTGAGGTGGTCGGGCCGCTGAGCCTGTGCCTGGCGCAGCAGCGCCGGCACGTCCAGACCCAGGCTCATCCTGCTCCCGTCGTCGCGTGGCCGTGCGGGAAGGTCCCCCCGGGCCGTCAGCCGAGCGTAGCCCCGCACCGCGTGGCACCCTGGATCGTGCCACGCTCGCGCGACGCCCGGATCGTCTGCGGTGTCCTCGTCTGGGTGGCTGTGGTCCTCGGCCTGGACACCGGCGCCTCACTGGCGCAGCAGCGGTGGTTGGGCCTGCTCACATGGGCCCTGCTGGGGCTCGCGCTGCTCGGGGAGAGCAGGGTCGTACGGGCGCAGGTCGGCGTCGTGGTCGCGTACGCGACCGTCATCGAGTACGTGTTCGCCGGGCAGCTCGAGGTGTACATCTACCGGCTGGAGAACGTGCCGTCCTTCGTGCCGCCCGGGCACGGCCTGGTGTACCTCGCGGCGCTGGCGTTCGGGCGCAGCGCGTGGGTGCGCGCTCGCGCCCGACCTGTGGTCACCGTGACGTTGCTGGCCGGCGGTGCGTGGGCGCTGTGGGGGGTCACACTCGCCGAGCGACCGGACGTGCTGGGCGCGTTCTGGTTCTGCTGCCTGCTCGCGTTCGCGTGGAAGGGCCGCAGCCCACTGCTGTACGCCGGGGCGTTCCTGGTCGTCAGCTACCTCGAGCTGATCGGCACCGGCCTCGGCACCTGGGCGTGGCAGGCGCACGACCCCACCGGCCTGTTCAGCATCAGCAACCCGCCGAGCGGTATCGCCGGCGGCTACGCCTTCTTCGACGCGGCGGCGCTATGGCTCGCCCCCCGGCTGCTGGCCCGGTGGGACCGTCGCCTAGAACCAGTCGAGTCGGGTGTCGAGGGTGGTGGTGTCGAGCGCGTCGAGCAGGTCGAGCTGGGGTCCGGTGCGCGGTAGCTCGAAGCGGTAGAAGAAACGCCCGGCCTGGCGCTTGCCGTCGTAGAAGCTTCCCTCGCGGCCGTCGCAGGCCAGCAGCTGCTCGAGCCAGATCCAGGCAAGAACCAGGTGGCCGACGACCTCGAGGTAGACCGAGCTGTTGGCCAGCGCCACCTCGAGATCACCGGTGCTGTAGAGCCGGGCGGTCGTCGTCGGCAGCCGGCCGGCGACCTCCTGCAGCTGGGCTCCCAGACCGGCGAGCTCGCCGCCCACCGCGTCGGCGCGCTTCGCGGTGGCGGTGATCGTGTCGAGCAGCAGCGCCAGGCCCGCGCCGTCCTGCATGACCACCTTGCGGCCGAGCAGGTCGATGCCCTGCACGCCGTGGGTGCCCTCGTGGATCGGGTTGAGCCGGTTGTCGCGGTAGAACTGCTCGACGGGATACTCGCGGGTGTAGCCGTAGCCGCCGAGCACCTGGATCGCGAGGCTGTTGGCTTCCAGGCACCACTGAGACGGCCAGCTCTTGGCGATCGGGGTAAGCACCTCGAGCAGCAGGTGGGCGCTCGCGCGCGACGCCTCGTCCTCACCGGTGGCCTGTTCGTCGAGCAGCCGGCCGCAGTAGAAGTTGAGCGCGAGAGCGCCCTCGACGTAGGCCTTCTGGGCCAGCAGCATCCGCTTGACGTCGCTGTGCTCGATGATCGGCACCTGCGGGCCGGCCGGGTCCTTGGCGCTGACCGGCCGACCCTGCGGGCGACTCTTGGCGTAGTCGAGCGAGTGCAGATAGCCGGTGTAGCCGAGGCAGGTGGCGCCGAGCCCGACGCCCACCCGGGCGTCGTTCATCATGTGGAACATGTAGCGCAGGCCCTGGTGCGCCTCGCCGACGAGGTGGCCGACCGCGCCGGCCGCGTCGCCCGGCCGGTGCACGCCCTCGCCGAAGTTCAGCAGCGTGTTGACCGTTCCGCGAAAGCCCATCTTGTGGTTGAGCCCGGCGAGCACGACGTCGTTGCGCTCACCGGTCTCGACGACGACCTTCGGGACGATGAACAGCGAGATGCCCTTGACCCCGGCCGGTCCGCCCGGGATCTTCGCGAGCACCAGGTGGACGATGTTCTCGGTGAGGTCGTGGTCGCCGGCCGAGATCCACATCTTGTTGCCGAACAGGCGGTAGGTGCCGTCGTCCTGCGGCTCGGCGCGGGTGGTGACGTCGGACAGCGACGAGCCGGCCTGCGGCTCTGACAGGCACATGGTGCCGAAGAAGCGGCCGTCGAGCATCGGGCGCACGTAGGTGTCGACCTGCTCGGGCGAGCCGTGCTCGATGAGCAGGTGGGCGTTGCCGATTGTCAGGAACGGGTAGCTGCTGGTGCCGACGTTGGCCGCCTGGAACCAGGCGAACACCGCGTTGCCCACCACGGTGGGCAGCTGCAGCCCGCCGAGCTCCTCGTCGAAGGTGCCGCCCATGAGTCCTGCCTCGCGGAACACCTCCAGCGCCGAGGCGACCTCCGGGATCAGGTGCACGCGTTCGCCGTCGAAGGTCGGCTCGTTGGCGTCGGCCTTGCGGTTGTGCGGGGCGAAGTGGTCGGTGGCGATGCGCTCGGCCAGCGCGAGCACGTCGTCGAAGCTCTCGCGCGAGTGCTCGGCGTGCCGCGGGCGCTTGGTCAGGCTCTCGACGTCGAGCCACTCGTAGAGCAGGAACTCAAGGTCACGACGGTTGAGCAGCAGGCTGGCCATGCCCCGATGGTAGGTCGGGGGGTGGGGCCGGCGATACCGGGCCGCGACCGAGCACGGCAACACGCGACCGTGCGTTGAGGGGCCCGAACGTGCCGCAGATGTCTCGGATGTCGGGCTGACAAGGCCGGTCTTGTGCTCCGGTGCCCGCCCGCCCTTGTTGCGGGCAGCCTTGCCGACCCGGGCGACCGCCACGCAGCGCCGTCGCCCCGACGATCAACCCCTTGTCGGGGTCTGCACCGGCGTGTCGCACCCGACAAGCGGTAGATCGTTTCAAGGTCCCGCTATTCGGCCTCGCGTCGCGCCAGCTCGGCGTCGAGGCGACCGAGGTCGTCCCGCAGCCCGGCGGCGTCCTCGAAGCGCAGCTCGGCCGCGGCCCGCTCCATCCGGGCCACGACCTGCGCGCGCCGGGCGGCCAGCTGGGCGCGGGTCAGCGTCGCCAGCTGCACGGCGGAGGTGCTGATGCGCGATGCGCCGTCCTCGCCCAGCACCGGCTGCGTGTCGGGCGCGGCGCCGATGTGGTGGTGCCGGCCGGTCTCGTCGCGGGCGTAGCTGCGGCTGCGCCGGCGGACCAGGTCGCGGGCCGAGGGGCGGGCCGGCTCTGGTGCTGCCGCGGGGTCGTCGCCGCTCATGAGCGGGCGGCGAGGCCGGTCAGCAGCTGCTCGTGCAGCAGGCCGTTGCTGCACACGACACTGCCGCCGTCCGCGCGGTCGGCTCCGGACAGGTCGCTCAGCCGTCCGCCGGCCTGCTCCACGATCGGCTGCAGCGCCGCGACGTCCCACAGCGACACCTCCGGCTCGAACGAGGCGTCGACGGCGCCCTCGGCGACGAGCACGTGCGACCAGAAGTCGCCGTAGGCGCGGGTGCGCCAGGCCGCGGCCGACAGCTCGAGCAGCCCCGGCAAGCGGCCCCTCGCGGCCCAGCCCCCGTGCGAGGAGTATGACAGCGAGGCGTCGGCCAGCGTGTCGACGGCGCTGACCCGCAGCTGCCGGGTGGCGGCCAGCGACCCGCCGGTGTGCGCGCCGAGCCCGGCGGCCCCCCACCAGCGCCGGCCGAGCGCGGGGGCGCTGACGACCCCGACGACGCCGTGGCCGTCCTGCTGCAGCGCGATGAGCGTTGCCCACACCGGCACGCCGCGCACGAAACTCTTCGTGCCGTCGATCGGGTCGACGATCCAGCGCCGGCTCGACGCTTGGCGCTCGCCGCCGACCTCGCCGTCCTCCTCACCGAGCACCGCGTCGCCGGGACGGCGGGAGCGCACCACCGCACGGATCGCCCGCTCGGCGGCGAGGTCCGCGTCCGAGACCGGCGTCGCGTCCGGCTTGCTGCTGACTGTGAGGTCGTCGGCGAGGAAGCGGCCCAGCGTGATGGCGTCGGCGGCGTCGGCCAGCTCGTGGGCGAGCGCCAGGTCGGCCGAGATCGCGTCGGCGCTCATGAACGGGCGCTCATGCCGGCGCTCATGAACGGGCGCTCATGCCGGCGCGAGCACCAGGGAGCCGTTGTGGCCGCCGAAGCCGAAGCTGTTGCTGATCGTCGGGCCCGGTTCCCAGGCGCGCGGCTCGCCCACCAGGTCGATGGCCAGCGAGGGATCGAGCTCGGTCGTGCCCATCGTCGGCGGCAGCTCGCGGTGCGCGAACGACAGCAGCACGCTGGCGGCCTCGAGCGCACCGGCGGCGCCGAGGCCATGGCCGGTGACGCCCTTGATGCTCGACACCGGCACGGCGCGCTCGCCGAACACGGTCGTGACGGCCTGCGCCTCAGCCGCGTCGTTGAGCGGGGTGGACGTTCCGTGCGCGTTGACGGCACGGATGTCAGACGGCTCGAGCTCGGCGTCGGCCAGCGCGAGGCGCATGCAGGCGACCGCGCCGCGTCCGCCCGGCGCCGGAGCGGTGATGTGGTGGGCGTCGCAGGTGCTGCCCGCGCCGAGCACCTCGCCGTAGACGCGGGCGCCCCGGTCGAGCGCGGCCTCGCGTTCCTCGAGCACGAGCACCGCGGCGCCCTCGGCGATGCAGAAGCCGTCGCGCCGGGCGTCGAAGGGCCGCGACACCCCGGTCTTCGACAGCGCCGTCATGATCGTGAAGGCCGCCACCGTGGTGGGGGTCATCGACGACTCCGCGCCGCCGGCGAGGACGACGTCGCACCGTCCGTCGGCGACCATCCGGGCGCCCGCCGCCACCGAGTGCGTGCCGGCGGCGCAGGCCGTGGTGATCGTCTCGCTCGGCCCCTGCAGGCCGTGCTGCATCGACAGCGCTGCCGCGCCGGCGTTCGCCATCACCATCGGGATGGTGAACGGCGACACCCGGTTCGGCCCACGGACCGCCAGCACCCCTACCTGCGTCTCGAGCGTGCCGACGCCGCCGATGCCGGTGCCGAGCTGCACGCCGCAGCGGATCGGGTCGACGTCCGGCACGCCGCCGGCGTCGTCGAGCGCCAACTGTCCGGCGGCGAGCGCCAGCTGTGTGAACCGGTCGAGGTGGCGGGCCTGCTTGGAAGTGATCCAGCGGGTCGCGTCGAAGCCCTCGACAGTGCGCTCACGGCGGTCGGCGGGCGGGGTCTGCAGACCCGTCCAGAACGCCTCGTTGCCGATGCCCGCCGGCGAGAGGACGCCGACGCCGGTGACCACGACACGCCGCATCGCCTCGGGGGTGCGCATGCTCGCCTCCTCCGGGACGGGACTGCTCGGCCTCCGGGACGGGGACGCTCGGCCGCCGCCACCCTAGCCACCGCCGGAGCCCCGTACGCTTGCCTGCCATGGAGCGCTCCGAAGTTCTGCAGGTCCTTCGGGACAAGGCCGTCGAGATGCTGGAGGTGAACGCCGACGACGTCCAGGAGGACAAGTCCTTCGTCGAGGACCTCGACGTCGACTCGCTGTCGCTGGTCGAGTTCACGATGGAGCTCGAAGACACCTTCGGTGTCGAGCTGCCGGAGGAGGAGCTGACCGACGTGACGACGATCGGCGCCTTCGTCGACGTCATCTCGGGCAAGCTCGACGCGAAGAGCGCCGCCTCCGCCTAGCGCGGGTGCCCCCGCTTGCGGGCGTGCGAAAGGCTCGCTCGCTTCGGTGCGCCTGGCTCGCGCAGCGAGTACCGCAGGCCCCGCTCCGGTAGTGGCGGGGAGTGCTGCGCCTTGCCGCGACGACGGTCGGTCCGGCATCAGGATCGGTGAGCGGTCCAGGGGTTGACAACGGTGACCCCGGTGTCCTGGAAGTCGCTGATGTTGCGGGTGGCGAGCGTTGCCTTGTGCGCCCGGCAGATCGACGCGATCTGCGCATCGAATCCCTCGATGGGTGCGCCCGCGGCCTCGCGGTGGCTGACGATGGGCCCGTAGTAGAGCGCCGCGGCGGCGTCGAAGGGGAGCACCTGCTCGGTGAAGCCGGCGAAGATGCCCAGCGCGGCAGCCGTCAGCCTGTCTCGGCGCCGACCCTGGGCTGCGCGCTCGATGCCATAGCTGACTTCGGCCAGCGTGATGGCCGTCGTATGCAGCTCGCCAGCGCCCTGGCCACGCACCCAGTCCACGACCACGGGTGCGGGTTGCGGCCTCATGAGCTCCGACACGATGGTGGTGTCGACAACGATCACGCCGTCAGGTCAGCGGCTCGCGGATGGGCCGAGCGTGGAGGAAGGTCTAGCTCTGTGCCGCCGAGCGGCTGGAACTGGTCGAGCAGACTGGAGAACAGGTCCGTCGTCGGACGCGTGCTGAAGGTGAACAGGTGCCCGGTCGCGAACGGGCGTGGCGCCGTCACGACGCCCGACCCCACGGACCACGATGGCCGGCCGACCTGCCCGCGCACGAACGCGGTCTCGCGCACGCCGGCGCCGGTGAGCCACTGGCGCAGCTGGCCGGTGAGATCGGGCTCGTAGGTGTGCCGGGTCCACAGCACGCTCCCTCCGGCGGCGCACAGCGTCGCCACAGCCTCGACCGTCCGCCGCACGTCTTCGTCGCTGACGTTGCCGAAGACGCCGCACAGCAGCAGCACGTCCACAGGCACGACGTCGGCGAGGTGCTCGGTGCTGCCGGCGTCGCCGCAGACGACCTCGACCGAGCCGGTAGAGGTGTCGATCGCTTCGCAGTTGCGTTCGTCGGCCTCGATCAGCGTCGCCCGCACGTCGGCGCCGCGCGGGTGCTCGGCCAGCACGGGCGTGACGTCGAGGCCCTGGCCGGCGCACAGGCTGACGAGGGTGAGCGGTCCGGCGGGCGCCCGGTCCAGCGCATCCCCCAGCTGGCGTCGCACCTCGCGCAGGCGGGCGGTCAGGGTGCTCGCCGGATCCGCGTAGGGCGCGTGCCAGGCGTACCAGTCCTGCGGCCGAGCTTCTTTGCTCACACGAGGACTGTGCCAGGGCGGCCGACCTAGGCTCGACCGCGTGACGGCGGTGTCGGGCGTGCATCTGGAGCGGGCTCCTGCGGTGCTGCGGGCGCGTGCGCTGGCCGACGAGCTGCTGCGGCCGGCGGCCGAGCAGGTGGACACCTCCGTCGTGCCGCGCGCGCACGTCACGGCGTGGGGCGACGCGGGTCTGCTGGGGCTGAGCGGTCCGCGAGCGTACGGCGGCGGCGGAGCGCCGGCTGAGGTGCAGCGCGAGGTGACCGAGGTGCTCGCCGGCGCCTGCGGGGCGACGTGGTTCGTCATCACGCAGCACGCGAGCCCCCTGGGCGCGCTGGTCCAGACCGACAACGAGACGCTGCGCGAGCGGCTGCTGCCGGCGCTGTGCGACGGCAGCATGCTGGCCGGCATCGCGGTGGCGCACCTCCGCCGGCCGGACCCGCCGCCGGTCACTGCCACCCGCACGGCAGACGGCTGGCGCTTCGATGGCCGGGTCGGCTGGATGACCAGCTGGGGCCTGTGCGAGGTCTTCCTGCTGTGGGGCGTCACGGCGCAGGGCGACGCGGTGGCCGCCTTTGTGCCCGCCCACGAGTCGCCGGGGCTCACCGCGTCGGCGCCGATGGCCCTAGCCGCCATGCAGGCCACCCGCACCGTCACGCTCGAGCTGTCGGGCCTGCAGGTCGACGACGCCGACGTCGCCCGCGTCGTCCCGCTGGAGCAGTGGCGGGCCGCCGACCGGCTCAAGACGGCGAACGCGAGCGCGCACACCTTCGGGCTGCAGCGCGAGTGCGTGCGCCGGCTGCAGGAGGTCGCTGCGCGGCGCGACGATGGCACCGCCGCCGCGCTGGCGCACCAGCTCGGCCGCGAGGGCGAACGGCTGCGGCGGGTCGCGTACACGCTGCTCGACGCCATGCCCGAGGCCGAGCACCTCGACGACCGGCTGGCGGTGCGCGCCTCGGCGCTCGAGCTGACCGTGCGCACGGCGACGGCCCTGGTCGCCGCCGCCGGGGGCGGGGGGATGGCGAGCGCGGCCGCGCCGCAGCGGCTCGCCCGCGAGGCGCTGTTCGGCCTGGTGCAGGCGCAGACCCCGGCCGGGCGCGAGTCGACCCTGCAGCTGCTGCGCGAGGCGTCATGAGCACCGCCGTCAAGGGGCCGGCATGAGGCGCTGGCGTCTGGTGGACGCCGACTGGAACTCCTGGCCCGACGGCCTGTCGATCGCCGAAACCTTCTCGCAGGCTGCCGGTCTCGAGCTCGCCGGCATCGAGCTCGGTGTCTACGACGCGGCGGTCGAGCTCGCCCCCGGCCGGCTCGCCGAGCTGACCCGGTGCGCCGCGGACAGCGGCGTCGCGGTCACCGACGTGCTGCTGTCGCTGCCGACCGAGCGGTGGCCGCAGGGCGCGCTGTCGGGCGAGCCCGAGCGGCTGCTCGCGCAGGTGCGGGCGTGCGCCGAGATGTGCCGCGACCTGGGACTGCCGGTGCTCGGGCTGTGGCCCGGCGCCGACCCGCCTGGAGCAGAGGTCGTCGCGCCGCTGCGCCGCTGCGTCGAGGCGGCCGGCGAGGTGCGGATCGCGCTCGAGTACAAGCCCGGGACCGTCGTCGCGGACGCCGCCGAGGCCCTCGCGCTGTGCGAGCAGGTCGAGGGCCTGGGCGTGCTGCTCGACACCGGGCACGCCTACGCGGCCGGCGAGGATCCGGCCGAGGTCGTCGAGCGGCTCGGCGACTCGCTGCTCCACGTGCATCTCGGCGACGCCGGCCCGGGCGGCAGCGACGACGACCTGCCGTGCGGTCGCCTGCACGACTTCGCCTCGCTCCTCGCAGCGCTGGAAGCCTCCTACCGCGGGACGGCCGCGTTCGACCTGTACGGCGCGGTCAGCGCGGGCCTGCTCACCGGCGCCGATGCGGTCCGCGAGAGCCGCGACCACCTGCTGTCGCGGGCCGTGTGATGCGGGCCGTCCTCGCGCGCGGGCCCGGTGAGTTCGGCGTCGAGCAGGTCGACGAGCCAGTGGCCGAGCCGGGCGGGCTCGTCGTCGAGGTCGAGGCGGCCGGGGTCTGCGCCGCCGACCGGATGCTGTTCACCGGTCGGCACCCGTGGGGCGAGCTGCCCTGGCCGTTCACGCCGGGGCACGAGCTGCTCGGCCGGGTCGTTGGCGGCGACGCTCTCGTGGGCACGCGCGTCACGGCCGAGGTGAAGGTCGCGTGCGGGCGGTGCGGCGACTGCGCCGCCGGCCGCTCGAACCTGTGCCCGCACGGCCGGCACCTCGGCAGTGACCTGCCCGGCGCCTTCGCCGAACGGCTGGCCCTGCCGGCCGGTGCACGCGTGCACCCGGTGCCGGGCGCGCTCACGACCCGGCAGGCGGTCCTCGCCGAGCCGATGGCCTGCGCGCTGCACGCCGTGCGCCGCGCCGGCGTGAGACCGGGCGACCGGGTGGCCGTCGCCGGGCTAGGCGGGCTCGGGGCCCTGGCCGTGCACGCCGCCCGGCACGAGGGCGCGGTGCACGTCACCGCGGTGGTCCGCTCGGCTGAGAAGGCCTCCATGGCAGTGCAGCTCGGCTACGACGCGGCGACGCTCGACCCCGACGACGGCGCCTACGACGTCGGCCTCGACGTCAGCGGCGCGACCGACGCCGTGCACGTGCTGCTGAGGGCCGTGCGCGCCGGCGGGCGGATCGGCGTCTACGGCGTGTACGACGCCCCGCTGCCGCTCGACCTGAACCGGCTCGCCGAGTTCGGCGAGCTGACCGTCTCCGGCGGACACCTGGCGCCCGGCTGCTTCCCCGAGGCGATCGCCCTGCTCGCCGGCGTCGACGGCGACGCGGTCGTCACCGGCGAACACCCGCTCGAGCGCCTGACCGACGCGCTCGGACCGGCCCGTGGTCCCCGGCTCAAGGACGTGGTGCGGCCGTGAACGACGCTCAGCGCGCGCTCGTCGACGCACTCGTCCTCGCCGGTCGAAAGGCCGTGGCTGCGGGGCTGGTCATCGGCTCGGGTGGCAACCTGTCGGCCCGGCTGCCGGGCGAGGACGCCTGCGTCGTCACCTGCTCCGGCTCGCTGCTCGACGAGCTGACGCCCGAGCAGTTCTCGCTCGTCGCGATCGCCGACGGCGCCGTGCTGTCCGGGCATCCGCGATCGAGCAGCGAGACAGCGCTGCACCTCGCGAGCTACCGGGCGCGGCCGGACGCCAACGCCCTGATCCACCTGCACCCGCAGACGAGCGTGCTGCTCGACGCGCTCGGCCACCGGATCCGGCTGCTGACGATCGACCACGCCTACTACGTGCGCGAGGTGCGCTCCACGCCCTTCCTCCAGAGCGGGACGCCAGAGCTCGCCCAGGCAGGCGCCGACGCGCTCGACGGCGGCTGCAACTGCGTGATCCTCGGCCACCACGGCTGTTCCGTCGTCGCCGACAGCGTCGAGCTCGCGCTCAAGCGGGCGTTCAACCTCGAGGAGGCGGCCCGCGCCACCCTGACGATGCTGCAGCTCGGCGACACGACGACCGAGTGCCCGCCGTCCTACCTCGCGACCGTACGGGCCGCCGAGGCCGCGGCCGGCGGCTGAGGTGCTCGTCGCGGGGCTCGACGTCGGCGGCTCGTCGATCAAGGCGTGGCTGCGCTCAGGCCCGGACGGGCCCCAGTTTGTCAAGGCGCTCTCTCGTCACCCCTTGCCGGTACGCCGCCCCGCGCCCGGCCGCGTCGAGCTGGATGCGGGTGAGCTCGAGATGCTGTGCCGCTCCGCGCTCGACGACATCGCCGGGGCCGGCGAGCGCGCGGGCATGGACTACCTGGGCCTAACCGTATCGACACTGCGGCAGGGCTTCGTGCTGCTCGACGGCGCCGGCGAGCCGCTCGGTCCGATCGTGCTCAACAGTGACGGGCGCGGCGCCCCGTACGCCTCCGTGCTCGCCGGCTCCTACGCCACGACCGGCCACTGGCCGGCGGGCGAGCTGACCCTGCCGAAGCTGATCGCCGTCCAGCGGGACGAGCCGGAGCGTTGGGCCGCCACCCGTCGCGTGCTCTTCCTGCACGACTGGCTGGTGTGGCGCCTCACCGGCCGGCAGGTCACCGAGGCCTCCTACGCCTGCGCCGGCGGCATGGCCGACGTCGCCGCGCGTACCTGGGCTTTCGACCTGCTGGCCGAGCACGGCATCGACCGCGCGCTGCTGGCGCCGGTCGTGCAGGCTGGCACGGTCGTCGGCGAGCTGGCCGCCGGCTGGTCGCTGCCGGCCACGCTGCCCGTCGTCGCGGGCTGCGGCGACACCCAGCTCGCGGCGATGGGCGTCGGCGGCCTGGCCGACGGGGTGATCACCGTCGTCGCCGGCTCGTCCACGCCGGTGCAGGCGGCGACCGCGCAGCCGCTCGCCGACCCGTTGCAGCGGCCGTGGGTGTCGACGCACGCCGCGCCGCACCTGTGGGCCGCCGAAGGGAACGCCGGCTACCCCGGCACCTTCAGCGACTGGTGGCAGGACTTCGTCGGCGTCGCGGGCAAGGCCGAGCGGCAACCGGGCCTGCTCGCGCTGACCGCCACGCCCTACTGGTCGCAGCAGACGTGGGATCACCGCCCGCCCGCGAGCCTGGTCGGTCTGCAGCCGGACACGACGTATGACGACGTGCGGATCGCCCTGCTCGACGCGCACGCTTACGCCGTGCGGGGCAACGTCGAGGACCTCGAGCGGGCGCTCGGTCGACGCGCGTCCGCCGTCGTCATGTGCGGTGGCGCCGCGGCCGACGGGCAGCTACCGAACCGCGTCGCCGAGGTGCTGGGACGCCAGGTGCACTGGGGTGCGGACGTGGACAGCGCGGTGGCGCAAGCAGGCTGGGCGCTGGTGGCGCGCGCCGTCGGAGCGCACGCGCACCTGCCCGGCCTCCCGGAGGTCATCGTGCCGGCCGGCGATCCGGCGCCGCACGACGAGCCGTACGCGCGTTGGTGCGCCGTGCACGAGGCCGTCCGCACGGCGCTGGCGCCGTCGTGAAGGCCCTGGTGACAGCCGAGCTGACCGATGACGGCGTGCGACGGCTCGAGTCGCTGGGCTACGAGGTGCACCGCGCCGGGTGGGGGGTGACGCGGCACGCCCTCGACGCACCGGCGCTGCGTGCGGCCGCTGCCGGTTGCGCGCTGGTGGTCACCGAGATCGAGACGGTCGACGTCGCGCTGCTCGACGCGGTGCCCGAGCTGCGGCTCGTCGCGACGGCGCGCGGCGGGCCGGTCAACATCGACCTGCAGGCCTGCGCCGCCCGCGGCATCCCCGTCGTGTCCACGCCGGGGCGCAACGCCGACTCGGTCGCCGACTTCACGATCGGCGTGCTGCTCTCGCTGGTGCGCGGCATCGGCGCCGGGGAGCGGCACCTGCGTTGTGAGGGCTGGCTCGTCGGCGACGAGCTGCCGTACCTGCACTTTCGCGGACCCGAGCTGGCCGGCCTGCGGCTCGGCCTGGTCGGCTACGGGGCGATCGGCCGGCGGGTCGAACAGCGCGGGCGGGACGGCTTCGGCATGCGGGTGCAGCACACCGACCCGGCCTCGCCCGCGTCCGTGCCGCTCGAGTCACTCCTGGCGGACTCCGACGTGGTGTCGCTGCACTGCCCACGCTCCGACGCGACGCGCGGGCTGATGGACGCCGCGGCGCTCGCGAGGATGAAGCCGGGGAGCTTCCTGCTCAACACGGCCGGTGGCGGGATCGTCGACGAGGGGGCGCTGGTGGCCGCGTTGGAGAGCGGCCGTCTCGCCGGCGCGGCGCTCGACGTCTTCGCCACCGAGCCGCTGCCCCGTGGCTCGCCGCTGCTCACCGCGCCGAACCTGCTGCTGACCCCGCACCTGGCCGGTGCGGCGCTCGACGTGGTGCGGCACCACACCGACATGATCTGCAGGGCCGTCGAGCGCTGGCACGCCGACCAAGACTCCCGGTGACCGTCGGCTGACCGCTTGACCAACCCGGGTCGTGGCTGTCGTGAGCGGTCGCCAAGATCATCAGGTCCACCGCGCTGCTAGGGCGCCGGGGCGTAGACGACGTCATGGCGGCGCACGCGGGTGCCGACCTGCTCGTGGAACGGCGTCGTGTCGAAGAAGACGTCGACGGGGGTGCGGTCCCACCACAGCCGTGCCTGGCCGTCCCTCCTCAGCAGGTCTTGATCGGCCTGCACGAGCGGGACTTCGCTGGGCAGCGCCGCCTGGAGACGACCGACCTCTCCGGCATCGAGGAAGATGTTGACGTCGATCGTCCCCCGCGCGGCGGCGGTACACCATGCCAGCGCCAGCGCGCCACCGAAGGCATGGGGCACGTGGCCGGCGTCGAGCGCCTCGTGCAGGCGCACGATCTTTGCGGGGAGCCCGGTCATCGTCCAGAGAAGGGCGGGTACGCCAGCCGGGCGGCCGGTCGGGACGGGAACATGTCGGCCAGCTCCAGTACCTCGCGCGGCTCTGCTGCAGGTGTGCGGATCAGGACGTGCGCTCGAGCACCAGCACCGGGATGACGCGAGGCGCGGCCTTGGTCTCGTACTCGGCGAATCCGGGCGCGTCGCGCTTCTGCGCGGTCCAGACCTCCTCGCGCTCCTGGCCGGCCGCCTCCCGCACCGAGACCTGCACCGTCTCGGTGCCGACCTCGACGCTCGTCCGCGGGTGAGCCAACAGGTTGCGGTACCAGTCGGGGTCGGTGGGGGCGCCGGCCTTGCTGGCGAAGACGGCCTAGCCGGTGTCGACGGGCCGGTAGACCATCGGCGTGACGCGCTCGGTGCCGGACGTACGCCCGTAGTGGTGGACGAGGATCATCGGCGCGCCCTCGAACGGACCGCCGACCTTGCCGTCGTTGGCTCTGAACTCTTCGATGACCTTGGCGTTCCAGTCGTGCATGGCATTCGGCTCGGGCTCAGTCATGAGGGTCTCCTCGTCGCTACGCGTGCGGCCGGCAGGGGCGCGGTCAGAGCTGGGTGGCGTCCTCGAAGCCCGAGTCGCGATCCGCGACGCGGCGGTTGAGCCACCACGTGATCGCCCAGAGCGCGACGCCGATGGCGAGCAGCCCCAGCGCGATCCGGTATTGGACGTAGTCCTCGGAGTTGCGCGCCCACGGCCCCACGAGCGCGGCCGACAGCAGCGCGCCCAGCACCGGGATGACGGTGGGCGCCCGAAAGCCCCGGCCGGTGTCCTCGCGGCGCAGCACCAGGCAGGTCACGTTGACCACCGCGAACACCGCCAGGAGCAGCAGTCCGGTGGTTCCCGACAGCGCCGAGACGATGTTCGACTCGGACTGGGTGCGCACGTAGGTGATCAGGCCCAGGGCCAGCAGCGTGGTGAACGCGATCGCGGCCCAGGGGGACCGTCGACCCGGCAGGATCTTGCCGAGGACCGGTGGCAGCACACCCTGCTTCGCCATGCCGTAGACGAGGCGGCTGGCCATCAGCATGTTGATCAGCGCGGTGTTGCCGACCGCGAAGACGGTGAGGAACGGGAAGATGTTGTCGATGGGGATGCCCGGTGCGCCCACCTTGACGACGTCCAGCAGGATGCCGGCTTCGGGGTTCGAGGGGTTGGTGAGGTCGCCGGTCGGGATGACCATGATGACCGAGACGGCGACCAGCATGTACAGCAGCGCGCAGACGCCCAGGGCGCTGAGCATCATCTTGGGGAAGTTGCGCTCGGGGTCCTTTGTCTCCTCCACCATGTTGACCGAGTCCTCGAAGCCGACCATCGCGAAGAAGGCGATGGTGGTCGCGACGGTCACCGAGGCGAACAGGTTCTTCTCACCCGGCGTCTCAAAGGCCACGAGGCGCGAGACGTCGCCGTCCCCGGTGCCGATCGCCCAGAAGCCGATCAGGATCACCATCGTCAACGCCAGCAGGGAGATCGAGGTCAGCACGACGTTGAACTTCACGCTCTCGCCGACGCCCCGCAGGTTCACCGCCGCCAGCAGCAGCATGAAGCCCAGGGCAACCGCGAGCGAGGCCATGTCACCGGTGGGCACGCTCGGGACGATCTCGTTCAACCCGATCAGCAGGTTGGAGGCGAGCAGCCCCGACGACGTAGACGCGCTGGTGATGCCCGAGCAGGCGACGGTGAAGGCGACCAGGAAGGTGACGAAGTGGATGCCGAACGCCTTGTGCACGTAGAGGGCAGCGCCGGCGGCCTTCGGGTACTTGGTGACCAGCTCGAGATAGGAGAAGGCCGTCAGGGTCGCGATGGCGAAGGCCAGCAGGAAGGGCAGCCACGCGAGGCCACCGACCTCACCGGCAATCTTGCCGGTGACGGCGAAGATCCCGGCGCCGATGATGTCGCCGATGATGAACAAGAGCAGCAGGAAGGGGCCCAGCACGCGCTTGAGCTCGGTGTCCTCACCTGCCTGCTCGCCTGTTGCCGTGCTTTCCGCCATCTGGGTCACTCCTGACCGAGGATCACTCCACACGACGTGTGATCGTTGCGACACTCTGGGCCCCTCGGCGGCCGTTGGCAAGCCCCGAAACGCGCGGGCAACGCAGCGTGGCTCGCCCGGTACGGCGGTGTCTGCGACGACGAGCGGCCAGGACGAAGGCCTGCGGTGCCGTCTCCTGGTGTCGGCCGACCGCAGCAGGCTGGCGCGGACCCCGAACGCCGGGTCCTGGGAGAGCTCTGATGGCGGCCGGTCGGGGGAGGGCGTCATCTTCAGCGTCGACGTCGGTCAGCGGGGTCGACGGGCGCAGCCGTGAGCCCGGCGTGATGGGCGATGACGGCGGCCTCCACGCGGTTGCGGACGTCGAGCCTGGCGAACAGCTCGCGCAGGTATCCCTTGACCGTGCCTTCGCTGAGGTGCAGCTCGCCCGCGATCTCGGCGTTGGTCCGGCCGTGCGCGAGCAGGACGAGGAGCTCGCGCTGACGCCTGGTCAGGGCGGCCGCCGCGCCCGCCTGCCTGGACGAGCGGGCGGTCCTGGCGGTGCGCAGGTCGGCGAGCACGTGCCGGGCTACGGCGGGTGAAAGGCAGGAGCCGCCGTGGGCGGCGGCGCGCGTACCGGCGAGCAGGTCGTGCGGGTCACCCGACTTGAGCAGGAAGCCGGCGACGCCGACCGAGACGGCGGCGTCGACGTAGGCGTCGTCGCCGAAGGTCGTCACCATGACCACTGCCGTGTCGGGCGCGATCCGGAGAATCTGCTCGGCGGCGGCCAGCCCGTCCAGCACCGGCATGCGGATGTCGAGCAGCGCCACCTGCGGGCGGTAGCGGCGGCTGAGCTCGACGGCCTCCCGTCCGTCGTCGGCCTCGGCGACGACCCGCCGACCCGGGTCGGACTCGAGGATCTCGCGCAGCCCGGCCCGCACCTGCGGGTCGTCGTCGGCCAGCAGGACTCGGCACATGCGCACCTCCGGGGTGTCTCAGTCACGTCAGCGCAGGTCGTCCACCGAGCGCACCGCGCCGTCCCCGAAGCAGACCCGCCAGGCGGCGTAGCCGACCGGGAAGTTGCCGTCGGTGTAGTAACGGCAGTGCTGCGCGCTCGCGGGCCGCGGAGGTTCCGAGAGCCGCACCGGTGCCTCGCGACCCGGCAGGAGGTCTTGTGCCGAGCGCTCGGTCATGCCGGCGGTCACCCGTGTCATGGTCAGGGTCGTCCGTCGTGGCGTCGTGGACCGCCCAGGCGTAGTAGCCGAGCAGCCCCGCGAACAGTGTGCGACCACCGGGATGACGACGCTGCCGACCACGGCTCGGCTCGGTCGGCCGAGGGAGGGTTCCGGCGGCGCGGTCGAGGCGAGCGCAGGGTCGGTCGGCACGGTTGCCTGCAGGACGAACGCGCCCGCCCGAACGGTCGTGTCCACCGTGCCGCCGAGCAGTGCCAGGCGGCGGCGCAGACCGCCCAGGCCGTTGCCGTCGACGATCCGGGTGGTGCCGGCGGCGTCGATGACGTCGTTGCGGATCTCGACGGCGACGTGCTCGCCGCGCCGGTGCACCCGCACCGTCGTCGCAGCGCCGGCAGCATGACGACCGGCTTTCGTGACTGCCTCGCGGACCAGTCGCGTCAGCGTGTCCCGGACGACGGGCGGAAGCCCGTCGAGATCGTCGACGGCGGAGTCGATGGTCATCCCGGCCTCCCGCGCGCGGGACAGGACCGGCTCGAGCGGGCCGCAACCGGGCTCGCGCGTGCCCTGCAGGTCGCTGGTGGGCAAGACCGAGACGATCTCGCGCAGCGTGAGTACGGCGTGCTCGGCGCCGACCCGGATGGCAGCCGACCGGTCCGCCGTGTCGGGGTGCGACAGCTGCAGCGCGCCTGCCTGCACCGCGATCAGGCTGAGCTCGTGACCCAGCAGGTCGTGCATGTCCTCGGCAAGCCGACTGCGCTCCAGCACCACCGCACGGGCCGCCACCTGGTCGAGGTGCCGGGCACGAAGCCAGGCGTAACGCGCGAGCAGCTCCGTCACGACCAGGACCGCGACGACGAAGAGCTGCGCGAGGACGACGACCACCCCGCTGCCCGTGGTGCGCCAGGCGAGCAGCACGCAGCCCTCGCCGACCGCGGCAGCGAGGGCGAGGGCGAGGCCGAACCAGCGCACGCCGGTCACCGTAGAACCTCCTCACGCATCGCGGCGCTGGAGCACGAGCAGGCCGGCGACCCAGCTGACCGTCGCCCAGCCAGCGGTCACCAGCAGCCCGACGACCGCGGGGTAGCTCGTCGCGTCGTCGGTGAGGTAGGCCGCCGACGCATCGGCCGGCGCCCACGCCGCCACGCCCGACGGCAGCGCCAGGGTCAGCACGAGCAGCAGGAAGGAGCACGCCAGTGTCCCGACCGAGTGACGGATCATGGCGGCGAGCCCCATGACGAGGACCGCGTCCACCAGCACGAGCAGAGCGGCGCGCGTGGCGGTGCTGGCCCCGGACGCCGCCCCGGCTGCCGCGTGCTCGCCGAGCGTGAGCCGGGCGACCTGGCCGGCGGCGGCCACCACCGCGAGGGCGACGAGAGCCGCGCCGGGTGCGCTGACGAGGGTCTTGGCCAGCAGCACGAGCCAGCGGCGGGGCTCGCCCTGAAGGGTCGAACGGATGCTGCCGCTGGCGTACTCCGAGGTCACCGTCAGCATCACGAACGCGACGATCAGCAGCAGCCCTGACTGAAGGGCCGGGGCCACCGCCTCGACCGGGGCCATCGTGGCGCCTGGGCTCTTACGGCCCTGCGCCAGGTCGTAGACGAAGTCGTTGGCCAGCGTCCACGCGGTCACGCAGACGACGACCGACGCGCCGGCCAGGCACAGGAAGGTCGAGCGCAGCGACCAGGTCTTCCCCCACTCGGCTCGTACCGCATCCACGATCATGGCTGCGCCGCCTCGAACTCGACGTGGCCCAAGACCAGCTGCAGGTAGCCCTCCTCGAGCGTGCGGATCTCTCGGCTCAGCAGGTGCAACCGGATGCCTTCTGCGTGTGCGCAGTCGCCGACAAGGGCGGTGTCGTCGGTCGCGGCCCTCAGCACGCCGGGCTCCGCGCGCACGGCGATGCCCCGGGCGGCGAGCGCCGCGCACAGCCGCCGTTGTCCGTCCGGCTCCGGGACCCGGGCGACCACAGCTCGCGCGCCCGCCCCGGCCAACTCCGCGGTCGAGCAGTCGGCCAGCAACCGCCCTCGGCCGAGGACGACGACGTGGTCGGCGCTCTGCGCCATCTCCGCCAGCAGGTGGCTGGAGACGAGCACGGTGCGGCCCTGCTCGGCCAAGCGCCGCAGCAGGGCCCGCACCCATCGCACGCCGTCGGCGTCCAGGCCGTTGAACGGCTCGTCCAGCAGCACCACGGCGGGGTCACCGAGCAGCGCCGCCGCGATGCCGAGCCGCTGGCTCATGCCGAGGGAGAAGCGGCCCACCCTGGTCCGGGCCACCGCGGTGATACCCGCGAGCTCACACACCTGATCGACGCGCTCGGTCTGGATCCGGTTGTAGCGGGCGAGCCCGAGCAGGTGCGCGCGTGCGGTCCGCCCCGGGTGCACGGCCCGGCCGTCCAGGTGGGCACCGACCACGTGCAGCGGACGGCGCAGGTCCCGGTAGGGCGTCCCGCAGACGCGCGCCGTACCGCGATCGGGATGGTCGAGGCCGAGAAGCAGCCTCAGCGTCGTCGACTTGCCGGCGCCGTTCGGGCCGAGAAAGCCCGTCACCAGCCCCGGCCGGACGTCCACCGTCAGGTCGTCCACGGCCAACCGGTCGCCGTAGGTCTTCACCAGCCCGCGCAGCTCGATCACTCAGCCAGGATCACCTGCGATCGGGTGCGCGCACCACTGTCGAAGGTGAGCAACTCAGCCCGGCCGCGGCTCGGCCGGCACGGCGTAGGCGTCGGCCAGAGCTGGGTGGTACTCGTCCAAGTCGGCGGGCACCTGCTCGCCGGTCAGAACGGCGCCCAGGCGGTCGAGGTAGTACTGCCAACCTGGTCCGATGCTCGAGGCGTCGTACGGCTCCGCCAGGTGGTGGACGAACGTGAGCAACGTGCCCGCGCCCTGTTCGACGAGCGTGACCTCGAGCGGCCACGGACCGTCGGCGCTGCCCGTGGTGACGGCGAGGCGGTGCGGTGGCTCGCAGGCCTCGATCCGCACCTGTTGGGGGCCGGCGTCTTCCTCGTCGGCCATGACCAGCTGCACGGTGGCGGGGTCGCCGGACCAGCGGCCGATCCAGCGCGCGCAGCGGTCGGGGTCGGTCAGGGCCGACCAGACGTCGTCGACCCCGGCCGCGTAGGTGCGCTCGAAGCGCAGGCGGACGCCATCGGCGTCGCGCAGCAGGCGGCCCAGGGCGGTGGTGGCGGTCATGGCGTTCTCCTGTCCCGGCGTCCGCGCCGGATCTCGGTGTCGAGGGCATCCAGGCGGTGCGCCCAGAGCCGTCGGTAGGGGTCGAGCCAGGCGTCGACCTCGGCCAGCGGAGCGGGGTCGAGGGCGTACAGGCGCCGGGTGCCGGCCGCGCGCACGGTGACGAAGCCGTTCTCGCGCAGGACGCGCAGGTGTTGCGAGACCGCCGGGGCGGTGATCGTGAACTCGGCGGTGATGTGCGCGGCGATGCGCCCGGACGTCTGCTCGCCGTCGGCGATGAGCTCGACGACGCGGCGGCGCACCGGGTCGGCAAGAACGTCGAAGGCGTGCATGGCGCCCATCCTTTAGCGCTAACTTGGATAAGTCAAAACTATAAGATCGGAGCTCACGGGCGGGCGGTCCGCAGCGACGGGCTGGCAAGGACGACAGCGCCCGCGAGCGCACCCGCGCCGCCCGCCGCGACGATCGCCGTGGTGGGGCCGAGATGGCCGGCGAGCAGCCCCAGGCCGTTGGTCGCGGCGAGCACCGCGATCGCCTGCGCCAACCCCAGCAAGGCTTGGAAGCGGGCGAGCATGCCCGGGGGAGTGCGGTGCACGAGCAGCGGGATCGCGTGGCTGGTGAACACCGCGGTGCCGATGCCCAGAACGACGGCACCTCCGAGCGCGACGACCGGGCTGGCCGCCCACGCGAGCACCGCCGTGCCCGCAGCGGTGATCGCCGGGCCGCCGACGAGCGGGCCGCGGGGCGACGGCCACGTCCCCAGGCGAGCGACGACGACGCTGACCGCCAGGGTGCCGACCAACCAGGCCGCCTCGACCAGCGCGGTCTGGCCGGCCGTCCAGGTACGCGCGCGGGCGGCGAGCGGGAGCAGCAGGCTGAGCACCGGAAAAACGCTCCCCGCGAGCAGGCCGACCGCCAGGAGCAGCGGCAGCACGCCCGGAGTCCGGCGTGCGAGGGCCAGGCTGCGCTGCGGCGGGCCTGTCCGGTCGGAGGCACACGATGGCGGCACCCGGACGCCCCAGACCAGCAGCAGCACCGCGAGGTAGCCGACGACGGCGACGAGGACCACGCCTTGCAGCGCGAGCAGCGCTACGGCGAGGCCGCCGAGCGCCGTGCCGGCCAGGCGGGCGGTGGTGAGCACGGTGCCCGTCAGCGCCATCGCGCGAGCGAGCTGCGGGCCTTCGGCCAGCAGCCGGGGAAACGCACCGGCCGCCGGCAGGCGAAACGCGCTGACCACCCCCAGCGTGCCGGCGAGCAGGGCCAGCAGGGGCAGGCTGGACCCGGCGGCGCGAAGAGCCAGCAGCAGCGCGACGAGCAGGACGCACAGCACCGCGTCGGAGCAGAGCACCGTGCGCCGCAGCCCCCAGCGGTCGGCGGCCGTCCCGCCGGTGAGCAGGAGCAGCATCCTCGGCAGCGTGACGAACGTGAGCACCACGGCGGCGCTTCGTCCGCCGAACCGGGACGCCTCCCAGCCGAGCGCGAAGTACAGCAGGCCGTCCGCGAGCATCGCCAGCGTCGCCGCGGTCAGCCACGTCGTGAGCGCCCGCGTCATGAGCGGCGGCCGGAGCCGCGCGAGCTCGGGCGTTGTCCCGGTCGCGGGCTGGCTCACGGCTCGAGCCGGGTCGGCATGACGAGCACGAGCGGCTCGCCGTGCTCGGGGGCGCGCACGCGCACGGCCTCGTCGGGCGCGCTCCACGCCAGCACGACGCGCTCAGCTGTCATTCGCTGCAGCACCTCGGCCAGCAGCGGGGCCGCGAAGCCCAGCGTCACGTCGGTCCCGACCACGACGGCGGGCAGCGCGCCGAGCTCGCGCTCGTGCGTGGCGACGACGAGCCGCTCGGGACAGGTGCCCAGCCGCACCGTCTGCCCGGCCGCCTGCTCCAGCGAGGCGAGCAGCGCGTCGCGGTGCACGGTGACCCGCCCGACCCGGTTCGGCAGCGCCGCCAGCACCGTTCGGTAGGCGGGGAACCGGTCGTCGGCCGCCTCGACCGGCAGCAGCTCGCTGCCGTCCGTCAGCACCACCGAGGAGTCGAGCGTGAGCCGCACGTCGCCACGGCGTTCCAGCCACGTCGCCAGCTCGGACACCAGCGTCACCGGCACCGCCGCCCGCCGCTCGCCCTGCACGGTCGATCCGGTCGCGCGCACCTGCCACCGCAACAGGCGGTAGCGGTCGGTCGCGACGACGTGCACGGCGGCGTCCCGGACGTCGAGCAGGACCACGGCGAGCCCCGGCGTCTCGTGCGAGGCGTAGCCGGCTGCGGCGCGCACGGCCGCGGCGAGCTCGGGACCGTCGACGTCGATCGTGACCCGCGCGTCACACTGTCCGGCTCGGAGCATGGCGACGAGCTCGGCGACGACCCGTTCGGTCCGGGCGGCGCTCGTCCGCAGGGCGGCCGCGTGCGCCTCGAGCAGCGGCACGGCGCGGTCGGCCGGGCCGGCCAGCACCTGTCGCATGGTCTCTATCGGCACCCCGACGGCGCGCAGCCGGGACAGCAACACGGCCCGTCGCTCCTGCTCGCGGGTGTAGTAGCGGTAGCCCGTCTGCGGGTCGACCTCGGTCGGCGGCAGGAGGCCGGCCTCGTGGTAGTAGCGCAGCGCGCTCGGTGCCAGGTCGACGGCGCGGGCGAACTCGCTGATCGTCAGCAGGGGGCGGGTCACGGCGGCGAGTGTGTGCCTTGGAGCCGCTCGAAGGTCAAGGCGGCGCGGCCAGTCACGCTCGCCGGTAGGGGACCATGCCACCTTGTGCGGGCGGGCGCGCGCGGCTGGCCGGTGGGGTGTCCGATCCGGTGGGGCCCCGCCGGGAGGCTAAGATCGACCGATGACGCAGGCCGTGCCGCTGCAGGACATCGACTTCGAGGACTACCTCGAGCTCGATACCGGCGAGGGCCGGCTGGAGTGGATCAGCGGGCACGTCTACGCGATGTCCGGCGGGACTCAGCGGCACAACCTCATGACCGGGCTGGTCTACAGCCTGCTGCGGGAAGGCGCCGTGGCGGAGGGCTGCTCGCCGTACGTGGAGAACAGGCGCTTGCGCACCGAGTTCACGGCGTACTACCCGGACGTCATGGTCACCTGCGGGCCGCCGGCTCACGAGCAGTACGAGACCGATGCGAATCTGCTGGTGGAGGTGCTCAGCCCGAGCACGCAGGACGTCGACCGGCGCGAGAAGCCGCTGGCGTACGCAGGCCTGACGAGCTTCGAGCTGTACCTGCTGGTCGACCCAGACCGGGTCCGCATCGAGGTCGGGCGGATGCGAGCCGGGCGCCTGCGCTGGGCCTACTACGGAGCGGGGGACACCCTCGAGACCCCCTACGGCCCGCTCGTGCTCGACGAGGTGTACAGCAGCGTCGACCGGGTTGCGGCGCGCAAGACCCAGCCGTGATCCGGCGGCAGCGCAGGCCGAGGCGCCGGCGCAGAGCGGGCAGGACCCGACCGGCTACGTTGCGGCCTGCCCCGGCGCGTAGGCCGAGCATGTCGTCGTGTGGCTGGCTGCGTTCTGGGCGCGAAGCTGCGGGCGCTGATCGGCGGCGACGCCGAACGGCGGGTGCTGGGCTGCCGACCCGCCAGGGCCGCACGTCCGCGAAACAGAGGCCCTACACCAGCTCGGGCGGCTGCAGCAGGTCATCGCCAAACGTGTCGCCCGCCAGCGCCGGCCGGCGACACGTGAAATGGATCATCCAAACCCGCTACGACAGCCGGCGCCCTCTCGACCGCGACGTCGTTGAGCTGCTCAACGAACAGCACTCCGACCGCGTAACCCCGCCGGTCCGGGAGGCCGTCGCCGGCGTCGCCTACACCGCCGGGATGCCCGTCGGCATCTATCTGCGGGTCGACCTCGGTCGGCGGCAGGAGGCCGGCCTCGCGGTAGTAGCGCAGCGCGCTCGGTGCCAGCTCGACGGCGCGGGCGAACTCGCTGATCGTCAGCAGGGGGCGGGTCACGGCGGCGAGTGTGTGCCTTGGAGCCGCTCGAAGGTCAAGCGTCGAGCGTCATGCCGATGGTGTCGCTTCCGGGCCGGAGGTGGGCCCTTGCGTGTCGCCGTCGCCTGCGCCACGTGGCCGGTTCCGGATGGCGAGGACGACAGCTTGTGGCGACTTCTCCTGGCCCTCGGCCGATCGCAGCAGGCGTGCGTGGATCATGAAGCCGCTGGTTGTCAGCAGCGCGCTCAGGTGGTCGGGGTCGTGGCGGTAGCTGGAAAAGGCGACCTCGTGGCCGTAGCCGCTGTGGCGGTCGAGGCGCTCGCCCCCGCCGGCCTGGAACGCAGTGAGGAGGAGGCCGCCCGGTCTCAGGACCCGTGCGAGCTCGTCCAGTGCAGCGTCGAGCTCGGACGGTGGCGTGTGGATCAGGCTGTACCAGGCCAGCAGCCCATCGAAGCTCGCGTCGTCGGCGGGCAGCGCCTGCACGGCCGCCACCTCGAAGCGCACCTGCGGATGCGTGCGGCGGGCGACCTCGATCATCCCGGGCGAGAGGTCGAAGCCACGCACATCGAGACCCCGTTCGGACAGGTATGCGCTGACGCGTCCGGCCCCGCAGCCCACGTCGGCGACCGGGCCGGTGGGTCCGGCCAGGCACCGGGCGGTGAAGTCGTCGATCATGGCCACGTCCAACCGGGTCTCCGCATCGAGACCGGGCAGCAGGGCGGCGTAGTCCTCGGCGACCGCGTCGTAGCCACGCCTGGTCTGCGCCTGGTGCGCGGGTCCGCTCATGCCCAGGACCGTAGGTCGCGTGTCTGCCGAAACGTCGATGGGCTGCCCCGACGCGTCCCCGAGCAGAGCCCGTCCAGGCACCTGAAGCTGGTGGAGGACGCCGCCACCGGCTGCTCTGTCGCGCTCAGCCTCGACCTGTGGGCGGGCTCGACGGCCGCTTCCGCACCCCGTCGAGCACCTCGTGAAGGGCGTCGGCGGTCTCCTCGGCCGTGCCCTGCGCAACGGCGATCCCGTTGGCCCGCAGCAGGTCGTGGGCCTTCCAGACGTCGACCGCGAGAGCGTCCGCGAGCTCGCGCAGGGTGAGCCGACTGGTGCGGTAGGCCTCGAGAGCCTCCCGCAATGCCATCTCGCGCAGCGCGAAATCGGCAAGCTGGCGCAGGGCGGTGGAGCGGTCCTCGAGGCGACTGTCGGCGAAGGCGTCGATACGGGCCAGCAGACGCTCGTCGAGGGTGGCGTTGATGCGGACCGTGCGGGTCACCTCAGGACCTCCAAGTACTCGTCTCGTAGGCGCTCGGTCAGGCGCCCGGCGCCGTGCAGAGCGAGCACGGCCGACCGGGCGCTCTGAGCCGAGAGGCGCTCGGTGTGGAAGCCGATCAGGACCAGATCTGCCGTGCGCAGCCAGCGTGCGCCGCAACTTGCGGCTCGGCGACCAAGGGCCTGATCGTTGGCGACGACGGTTCCGACCTGCTCGGCCGCCCGGACGACGCGGGCATCGACGGACCCGACCGGCTCGTCGTGAATCCGCTCGAGGTCGACGAGAGCCGACTCGATGGCGGCGGCATCGGCGTGCCCCCGCGTGCGGCCCTGCGTGACGGCCTCCGTGAACACCGAGTCGAGGATGACCGGCTCCACGGGCAAGAGGGACAGCAGAGGAAGCCGACCTGCCCACGCCAACGAGATCAGGCTCGAGGTGTCCAGAACCATGCGCACTCTGCGAGCGTACACACTACGTAAGCGCTCAGCACATCTTGGAGACGTGTATCTCTCACCGATGTGCGGCGACGTCGTCGCTCATCGCGGTCGGCCGGCATCGAGGAGGTAAGCGTGGACCACGTCTTGCCTGCCGGAACGTTGACGTGCGGGCCCCGCACAGATCGGCTGTGGGGACAGAGGGGCGCCGCGCTACGCCAGGCGGCTCACGACGTGCTTGAGGCGGGTGTAGTCGCGCAGCGAGTACGCCGACAGGTCGCTGCCGAAGCCCGAGGAGGCGTACCCGCCGTGCGGCATCTCGGTGGCCAGCACCGAGTGGCAGTTGATCCACACCGCTCCGAAGTCGAGGGCCGCCGCCGCCCGTAGCGCCCGCCCGTGGTCGGTGGTCCAGACGCTCGCGGCCAGGCCGTACTCGGTGTCGTTCGCGCAGGCGAGCGCGTCCGCCTCGTCGGCCACCCGCTGCACCGTCACCACCGGGCCGAACACCTCGGTCGTCGCCAGCTCGTCGCCCTGGCGCACCCCGGCGACCACGGTCGGCGGGAACCAGAAGCCGTCGCGGGCCAGCGGCGTGCCGCCCGTGACCAGCTCGGTGTGCGGCGCGCGGCGCTCGACGAGCCCGGCGACCCGGGCGAGCTGATCGGCATTGTTCAGCGCTCCGTAGTAGCCGTCCGGGCCGACCGGCAGCGCGGCCGCACCGGCGCCGAGCCGGGCGACGAGCGCGTCGTGCACACCCGGCGTGGCGAGCACCCGCGTCGCGGCGGTGCACGACTGACCGGCGTTGTAGTAGCCGACGTCGAGGATCCCCTGCGCCGTGACGTCGAGGTCGCCGTCGTCGAAGACGAGCACCGGCGCCTTGCCGCCCAGCTCGAGGTGCAGCCGCTTGAGCGTCGGCGCGGCGGCGGCCATCACCTCGCGCCCGGCCCGCACCGAGCCGGTGATCGCCACCATGGCCGGCGTCGGGTGCTCGACCATGAGCCGACCGGTGCCGCGGTCGCCGCAGACGACGTTCAGCACCCCCGCCGGCAGCACCTCGGCCGCGAGCTCGGCGAGCATCAGTGGCGTGACCGGGCTCGTCTCGGCCGACTTCAGCACGACGGTGTTGCCGGCCGCGACGGCCGGCGCCCACTTCCAGGTGGCCATCATCAGCGGGTAGTTCCACGGCGTGACTTGTGCGACGACCCCGAGCGGCTCGCGCCTCAGCATGCTCGTGTGGCCCGGCACGTACTCACCGGCGGGCATGCCCTCGGGCTGGCGGCAGGCGCCGGCGCTGAAGCGGATCACGTCGAGCACGTGCGGGATCTCGGCGCGCATGGCGGCGACCGGCTTGCCGGTGTTGCGGCACTCGGCCGCGACGAACGACTCCGCCCGCTCCTCCAGCAGGTCGGCGAGCCGGAGCAGCGCCCGCGACCGCACCGCCGGCGTCGCGTCGCGCCAGCGCGGGAAGGCCGCCCGAGCCGCCGCAAAGGCGGCGTCGAGATCGGCGCGTCCGGCGACCGGCGCCTGCTCGTAGGCGGTCCCGGTCGCCGGGTCGAGCACCTCGGTGACCGAGGCAGCGTCGTGGTCCGGCAGCGCGTTCTGCCGAGCGCCGTCGTAGAAGTGGTGCAGCACGCTCGCACGCTAACGGCGTGCGGACCGAGCGGCGCGGCCACCGGCCATGCCGACGCGTGTGCAGGCGGCTGCTACCGCATGCCAGCAGGCCGACACGCCGAGTGATGTTGGGACCGTCGGACATCGAAGGGCGGCGGCTGTAGCGTGCTGCCACACCTCATCAACCGGAGTGCATGTGCTTCCCATCCGGCGGGTCACCGCCGCGGCCACCCTGACCCTGGCCGCACTCGTCCTGGCCGCCTGCGGCACCGACACCACGACCACGAGCAGCGCCAGCCCGTCGCCGCCCTCGGCGAGCGCCGCGCAGGGCTTCGACCAGGTGCTGCAGGAGGCCAAGGGCCAGACCGTGAACTGGTACATGTACGGCGGCGACGACCGGCTCAACGCCTACGTCAACGGCTACGTGAAGGACCAGCTCGCCACGCTCGGCATCACGCTGAACCAGGTGAAGATCAACGACACCGCCGAGGCCGTCAACAAGGTGCTCGGCGAGAAGCAGGCCGGCAAGGACTCCGGCGGCAGCGTCGACCTGATCTGGATCAACGGCGAGAACTTCGCGACGCTCAAGCAGGCCGACGCGCTGCGGTGCGGCTACGTGGAGCAGCTGCCGAGCACCGACAACGTCGATCTGACCAAGCCGGGCATCGCCACCGACTTCGGCACCCCAACTGAGGGCTGCGAGGTGCCGTGGCAGCAGGCCACCAGCGCCCTCGTCTACGACTCCACCGCGCTGCAGAAGAAAGACACCGTGAGCGTGCAGGCGCTGTTCGACTGGGCGAAGGCGCACCCCGGCCGCTTCACCTATCCCGCGCCGCCGGACTTCACCGGCTCGATGGCCGTGCGCACGTTCTTCTTCGACACCGCAGGTGGCGCCGAGCAGTTTCTCGGGCCCTTCGACGAGCAGAAGTTCGACGCCGCGGCGCCGGCGCTGTACACGCGCCTGAACGCACTCGAACCGTCGCTGTGGCGGGGCGGCAACACCTACCCGGCCGGTCAGCCGCAGGTCGAGAAGCTGTTCGCCGGCGGAGAGATCGACGCCTACCTCACCTACGGCTCCAGCGCGATCGCGGGCCTGGTCGAGAAGGGCACACTGCCGAAGACGACGCGTAGCGCGGTCTTCGACAAGGGCAACATCGGCAACTACAGCTTCACGGCGATCCCGTACAACGCCGCGCACCCGGCCGCCGCGCAGGTGCTCGCGAACCTGCTGCTGTCTCCGCGGGCGGCGCTGGTCAACGCCGGCCCCGACGGCGCGGGCTTCACCTCGGCCATCGACCTGGCGAAGCTGCCGGCCGAGCAGCGGGCGGAGTTCGTCGCGCTGCAGAGCTCGCCCTACCAGGTGCCGCCGGAAAAGCTCGCGGCGAAGACGCTGCCCGAGGTCAGCAGCAGCTACGTCGACGCGCTCGAGAAGGGCTGGAAGCGCGAGGTCCTGCAGAAGTAGCCGGCAGCCACCGAGCCCATGACGACGACCAGCGCACCGCCCCGGTCCGCCGCCGGTGCGCCTGTCCGGACCGGCGCGCCGGCGCGGCGGTCCGGCGTGCCGCCGGGGCTGCGCACCGCCCTGCTGCTCGCCCCGGCCCTCGTCGTGGTTGGCGGGCTGTTCCTCGGCGGCCTGGTGCTCGGCGTCCTTCAGTCGCTCGGCTACCAGCCCTACCTCGGCTCGAGCGGGCTGACGCTGGCGGCCTACCGCGGCCTGCTCACCGACGTCGAGGTGCGGGCGTCGCTGCTGCTCACGTTCCGCCTGGCGCTGCTCGCGACGGTGCTCTCCTCGGTGCTCGGCGTCGCTGCAGCGCTCATGCTGCGCCGCACCGGGCGGGGGCGGCGCCTGGCCACCGCGCTGTTCCAGGCGAACCTGCCCGTCCCGCACCTCGTCGGCGCCGCGGCGATGCTGCTGCTGCTCGGCCAGAGCGGCCTGCTGTCGCGGGTGCTGTTCGCCTTCGGGCTGGTCGACGCACCAGCCCAGGCGCCCGCCCTGACGGGCGACGCCTTTGGCTGGGCGATCCTCGCCGAGTACGTCTGGAAGGAGACGCCGTTCATCGGCGTGGTGGTGCTGGCGGCGCTCTCCGGTGGCGTCGCGGAGCTCGAGAGCGCGGCCCGCACGCTGGGCGCCGGCGCGTGGCAGCGCTTCCGCTTCGTCACGCTGCCGCTGATCACCCCGGCCGTGCTGACCACGTCGATCATCGTGTTCGCCTTCAGCTTCGGCTCCTACGAGGTGCCGCTGCTGCTCGGTCAGCCGTTCCCGGCGACGCTGCCTGTCGTCGCCTACCAGGCCTACGCCGACACCGACCTGGCGAGCCGGCCGCGGGCGATGGCCATCGCGGTGCTCATCGCCGTGCTCGTCACCCTCGTCGTTCTCGTCTACAGCGTGCTCGTCGAGCGGGTGCTGCGGCCCGCCGACCGGCGCCGGCAAGGGCTGCCACGGTGAACGCCCCGACCGGTGTGCGGCCCGCGAGCGGAGCCGGCGCGGCGACCGGTGCGGACGACGGCCCTCCCGTCGGGACGAGCCTGGCCGAAGGTGCGCAGGTGGCGGGCGGCTCGGGGGCGGGCCGAGCGGTGCACGTGGTCGGCCTGCCCCTGCTGCTGCTCGGCCTGCTGCTGCCCTTCCTGCCGCTGCTGCTGTGGTCGGTGGCCGAGCGCTACCCGTATCCCGCGCTGGTACCGACGACGTTCAGCAGCCGGCCGGTGCGCCTGCTGGCCGACCCGTCGTCGCAGGTGCTCGACGGCCTGGTGAACAGCACCGTCATCGCCCTGTCGGTCGCCGCCATCTCCGCAGCGATCGCCCTGTCGGCCGGCCGCGCCCTCGGGCTGCACCGCTTCCGCGGCAAGCGCGCGGTGCAGCTGCTGCTGCTCGCGCCCGTGCTCGTGCCGGGTCTGGCGGTGACCCTCGGCATCCAGGTGGTGCTCATCCGGCTGGGCCTGTCCGACACCCTGCGCGGCGTGGTGTTCGTGCACCTGCTGGCCGCGGTGCCCTACGCCTCGCTGGTCATGGCGAGCGTCTACGCCAACCTCGACCTGCGCCTGGAGGACCAGGCGCGCACCCTGGGCGCCGGACCCGTGCAGGTGCTGCTGCGCGTGACGCTGCCGGCGGTCGCGCCCGGGCTCGCGGTCGCGGCCTCCTTCGCCTTCCTGCTCTCGTGGGGCGAGTACGTGCTGACGCTGCTGGTGGGTGGCGGCACGGTCCAGACGCTGCCGCTGCTGCTCTACGCCTACCTCGGCAGCACCGACCTGCCGGTGGCCGCGGCGCTCGGGCTCGCGCTGGTGGTGCCGCCGGTACTGCTGCTCGGGCTCACCTCTCGTTTCTTGACCGGTGCCCGCACGCCGCTCGCCGGCTTCGGCAGGGCCTGAGCGTGGCGACGCGGGTCGAGCTGCGCGCGCTCACCGTCGACTACGGCGGCGAGCCGGTCGTCGCGGGTCTGGACCTCGACGTCGAGCCCGGCAGCCTCGTGGCGCTGCTCGGCCCGAGCGGGTGTGGCAAGAGCACGACGCTGCGCGCGGTCGCCGGGCTGCTGCGCCCCCGGGAGGGGCAGGTGCGCTTCGGCGACCGCAGCGTCGACCACCTGGCTCCCGAACGGCGCCCCGTCGCGATGGTCTTCCAGACGCCGCTGCTGTTCCCCCACATGAGCATCGGCGACAACGTGGCCTTCGGGTTGCGGATGCAGGGCGTCGGGCGCACCGAGCGGCGTCGTCGGGCGCAGGAGGCGCTCGAGCGGGTGCGCCTGCCGGACTCGGCAGGCCGCCGGCCCGGCGAGCTGTCGGGCGGGCAGGAGCAGCGCGTCTCGCTCGCGCGCGCGCTGGTCGCCCAGCCCGAGGTGCTGCTGCTCGACGAGCCGTTCAGCGCCCTCGACGCGGCCCTGCGGGTCGAGGTGCGCACGCTGGTGGCCGAGCTGCAGCGCGAGTCGGGCATCACGACGCTGTTCGTCACGCACGACCAGGAGGAGGCCACGGTGCTCGCCGACCGGGTCGGGCTGATGCTCGACGGGCGGCTGCAGCAGCTCGGCTCGCCGCGCGAGTTCTACGAGCGGCCGGCCTCGCTCGCCGTCGCCCGCTTCTTCGGCACCGCCAACACCTTCGCCGGACGGGTGGTCGACGGTCGTTGGCGCGGGGCGCTCGGCGAGCTGGCCCTCGGCGGGCCGGACGGGCCGGCGACGCTCGTCGTGCGGCAGGAGGCGGTGCGCCTGGTCGGGCCGCAGGCGCCGGGGCTCGACGCGCGCATCGTGACGACGACCTACACCGGTACCGCGGTGCAGGCCAGCGCCGAGCTGCCCGCCGGCGACCGGGTCGCCCTCGTGCTCGCCGCCACCGACCGGGTCGTGGCCGGCGACCGGGTACGGATCTGCGTGCCCGCCGAGCACTGTGCGCTTGTGCGATGAGGGCGCTTGTGCAATGAGGCACCCGTCCGGCGCAGGGCCCACGTCTGGACGGGGCCTTGCTGTCACCAGGGCGCTGCGGTGAGCGACGCCGAGCGAGACCGCCGCAGCGTCGGCGCGCTCGACCCGCACAGCGCGACATTCGTGGCCGACCGCGACGCGCTGTTCGCCCGCCTGCGCGCGAGCGTGCCGGTGGCGCACAGCAGCGCCTACGGCGGCTTCTGGCTCGCCACCCGCTACGCCGACGTGCGCCGGGTGCTGCTGGACCCGCAGACCTACTCCTCGGCCTTCCCCGGCCGGGTCGCGGTGCCGCCGACCAGCAGCAGCCGCTCGGCGCTGGCACCGCTGGAGGTGGACCCACCCCGGCACGACGCCCAGACCGCCCTGCTCGCAGCCTGGTTCGGTGCGACGGCGGTGGAGCCGCTGGCCGGCGACGTCGACGCCCTGGTCGGCGCGCGCCTCGCGGCGGCGGGCGGGCGGCTAGAGGTCGTCGGCGGGCTCGCGCAACCGGTGACGTCGGCAGCGGTGACCCGTCACCTGCGCCTTCCCGCGTCCGACGCGGAGCGCTGGGTCGGCTGGGCCGAGCGCGTCTTCGCCACGCGGGTCGCCGAGCCCCAGCTGGCCGAGCAGGCGGCGCGCGAGCTCGCCGCGTACGTCGCCGGCCTGCTCGCCGAGCGCCGTGCCCGACCGTGCGACGACCCGTGGACGCTGCTCGCCACCGGTCAGGTGCAGGGCGCGCCGATGCCGGATGAGGAGGCGGTCGGCTACGGCACGATGCTGCTGCTCGCCGGTCGCGACGCCACTGTCGACGCGCTGACCAACGCGCTCGTGCACCTCGCGACCCGTCCCGCCGACCAGGCCGCGCTGCGCGCCGACCCGGCCGCGGTGCCGCGGGCGGTCGAGGAGCTGCTGCGGGTCTACACGCCCATCGGTCATCTGGCGCGGGTGACGACCTGCCCGGTGCGTCTCGGCGGGGCGCAGCTCGACGCCGGGGAGACCGTCGCGGTCGTCTACGGCTCGGCGAACCGGGACGACAGCGTCTTCCCCCAGGCCGACGAGGTACGGCTCGACCGGCGCCGCAACGCCCACCTCGCCTTTGGGGCCGGGGTGCACCGGTGCCTCGGCGCGCAGCTGGCCCGCCTCGTGCTGACCACGACCCTGCGCCGCGTGCTGGCTGACCTGCCCCCGTTCCACCTGGCCGCGGGCGAGCCGCTGACCGCCAAGCCGAACGGCGACACCCGGGGTCATCTGGCGGTCCACCTGCGCTGGTGAGCTGGCGCGGCCGAGCGGAGATCGCGGCAACCGTGCTGCCCGGGCAGCACGGCTGCCGCGGAACCGGTGGTCGGACCGGTGGTGCAGGCGCGACCCGCCCTGAGGGGGTGGCAGACCCCTGACCCCCTCGACGCGGGTGATCGTCAGAAGAATCGGTGCGAAACGCGGCGGCGGAAGCGACCGAAACTTCTGACGATCACCGCACAGCTGATGTCAGCCGAGCAGCGCGAGCGCCGCGACGCGGTCGGGTTTGCCGTTGCGCCCGCGCGGCAGCGCGTCGACGACCCGCACCGGCCGCGGTACGGCGTGCGCGCCGAGCGCGTCGCGGACGGCCCGCCGCAGCACGGCCGGGTCGACCTCGGCGTCCGGACGGGCCACCACCAGCGCCGCCACGCCCTGCCCGGCGACGCTCGACGGGACGCCGACCGCGAGCGCGTCGGCCAGCAGGCCGGTACCCAGCAGGGCCCGCTCGACCTCGGCCGGGTAGATGTTCACGCCGCCGCGCACGATCAGGTCGACCGCCCGCCCGGCGATGGTCAAGAATCCCTCGTCGTCGAGCCGGCCCAGGTCGCCGGTGGCCAGCCAGCCGTCGGCGGTCAGGGGTCCCGGCTCGTGGTCACCGGATCGGCAGGGCCTCCAGTACCCGGGGGTCACCGCCGGCGAGCGCACCTGCACCTCGCCGGCCGCGCCCCGCGGCACCGGCGCGCCGGCGACGTCGACCAGCCGGAGCTCGACGTAGGGCGCCGGCCGGCCGACGGTGCCGGGGCGGCGCAGCGCCTCGACGTCGGACAGGCACGTCACCGGGGCGCAGGTCTCGGACAGCGCGTACACGTCGACCAGCCGCAGCTGCGGCAGCCGCTCGCGCACCCGCTCGAGCGTGCCGGGCGGCGCCGGTGCGCCGCCGAACACCGCCAGCCGCACGCCGGACAGCGCCGGCAGGGCGAACCGGGTCGAGCGCAGCAGCAGCTCGAAGATGCTGGGCACCACGTCGAGCCAGGTGACGTCGTGCTCCTGCGCCACCGCACACAGCCCGCCGGCCGAGAAGGTCGCCATGGTCACGGCCGACCCGCCGGAGAGCATCGCGGGGGCCAGCTGGGTGATGTGGCCCGACACCCAGGCGAACGGCAGGTGGATCGCCGTGCGGTCGCGCGAGGTCAGCCCCAGCGCGCGCGTGTAAAAGGCGGCCGCGTGGCCGGTCATCCGGCCGGTGACCCGCACCGCCTTGGCTCTACCGGTGGTGCCGCTCGTGGCGATCAGGGCGTAGGTGGCGTCCTGGTCCGGCAGCGGCGTGGCCGGGTCCCAGTCGCGCTGCTCGGCCAGCAGCAGAGCGCAGTCGCGCACCGGCGTCTCGAGGCCGGCGGGCACGAGCGCGGGCTGGGCCAGCAGGAGCCGGGTGCCGGTCAGCGCCAACAGCTCGCGCACCCGGGCCGGTGGGGCGTCGACGGGGATGCCGACGTGCACCAGGCCGGCGCGGGCGCAGGCCCACAGGGCGACGGCCGCCTCCAACCCGTTGCGGGCTAGCACCGCCACCCGGTCGCCGGCGGCGAGCAGCGTCCCCAGCGTGGCCGCCGCGCCCTCGACGAGCGAGGCGAACTCGCCGTAACGGCAGGCGCGTCCGAGCGCCGGGTCGACGAGCAGGACGTCGTCGCGGTGCGCCGCAAGGGCGTCCTGCAAGATCGCCACGATGCTCGTCGGCCGGTCGGCGTAGCAGCGCACCGGCACGCCGCGCACGAGCTCGGTGACGAGTGCGTCCGTACCGGCCTGCGCCGAGAGGCCGCTCACGCCGCAAGGGCGTCCAGCGTGGCCGCGCGCACGTGCGGCGCCTGCGAGTGCACGATCTGGAAGGCCGCGCCGCGCAGCAGGTGCTGGGCCGGCGACGACAGGTCCATGCCCTTGCCGCCGCTCGCGGTGAGCAGGGCCGTGCAGCACGAGGTGGCCAGCAGCAGCGCCTCGGCGCGCAGGGCCAGCCGCTGGTCGGTCTGCTCGCCGGGGTGCACCTCGTCGAGCAGGCGGTAGGCGGCCGCGCGCACGTCGAGCACCCGCGCGCGCAGGTCCGCGGCGAGCTCGGGAGCGCGGTCGCCGAGCAGGTCGAGGGCGGCGAGCGCGACGCCGAAGGTGGAGGGCTGCACGTTGGCGTTCGCTGCCGCGTCGCGCTCCGCCCACGGACCGCGGCCGGTGCGCAGCACGACGTCCGCGTCGGGCACGAACAGCCCGTCCAGCTGCAGGGCGTGGGTCGACGTGCCGCCCATCGCGGCGAGCGCCAGCGCACCGGTGCTGCGCAGGTGCCGGCTCTCCCGCGCGGGGACCAGGCCGAACACGACCTCATCGCTCACCGGCACGAGGGCGCCGGCGAGCACGACGTCGACCAGCCCCCAGCCGGTGCACCAGGGCTGGGTGCCCGACAGCGACCAGCCGCCATCGACGCGGGTGGCCTGCACGGACGGGCGGGGCGTGCGCAGGTGGCTCCAGGCGACGCCGCCGAGCTCGGTCCCGGCGCACAGCGCGGGCAGGTGCGCCTCGGCGAGCGCGGTGTTCTCGCTCGCGGCGAGCATCTTCACGACCGGGCCGTGCTGGAACCAGCAGAACCAGGCGTCGTTGCTGGCTCCGGCGAGCAGCTCGGACACCCGGCGCTGGTCGGCGGCGCCGGCCCCGCCGAGCTCGGGCGGGCCATGGACGGCCAGCAGACCGGCGGCGGCCATCGACGCGAGCACGGCCCGGTCGACGCCGTCGCGCTCGAGGCGGGCCGCGCCGTGCCGAAGCTCGCCGGCCAGCTCGGTGGTCGCCTCGACCACGGGTGAGGTAGGGGAGATGTACGGACGTGCAAGGGTTGTCACGCCCATGACGGTAGTCGCCGTGGATCAGCTGGGGGCGCCTTCGGCAGCGCCGACCGCGTGCGCCCCGCCGTCGACGTGCACCACCGAGCCGGTGGTCGCCGGCAGCCAGTCGGACAGCAGCGCCACCGCGGCGCGCGCGACGGCGATGCGCTCGCCCGGGTCCCAGCCGAGCTGCGCCCGCTGCGCCCAGCCGGCCTCGAGCGCCGCCCGGGCGGGCAACGCCCGGCTGAGCAGGGTGCGTTGCGGGCCGGCCGACACGACGTTGACGCGCACGCCGTGCTCGCCCAGCTCGCGAGCGAGGTAGCGGGCGGTCGCCTCCAGCGCCGCGTGGCCCACCCCGAGCCAGTCCAGCGACGGCCAGGCGCGCGTCGGATCCAGCTCGAGCGCCACGACCGAAGCCCCGCGGGGCAGCAGGGGCCGCACCGCACGGGTCACCCCCGCCAGCGACCAGGCGGTCGTCTGAAGCGTCTCGCCGACGAGCGACCACGGCTGGGCGGCGAAGCCGTCGCCGCGCTCGCCCTCGGGCAGGTAGGCGATGGCGTGCAGCACGCCGTCGACGCGGTCCCAGCCGGCGGCGCGCACCGCACCGTCGAGGGCGTCGAGGTCGGCGGGCAGCGTCACGTCGAGCTCGAGCACCGGGGCGTCGATGCCGAGCCGGGGCGCGACCCGCGAGGTGACCGGCCAGGCCCGGCACAGCGGCGAGGTGAGCATTACCTGCGCGCCCTGCGCGAGCGCGGTGCGGGCCACCGCGGCCGCGATCGACTGCTCGGTGAGCACGCCGGTGACCAGCACGTTCTTGCCCGCGAGCAACTGCGTCATGGGTGTGACGATGCCGCACCGGCCCGCCATCAGGCCAGCGCGAGCGCGATCTCGAACATGGTCCGGCTCGCGCGGTCCTGCGCCGCCCGCTCCTCGGGCGTGAACGGGTCGGCGAAGGTGCGGCCCGGCAGCTCGTCCCACACGAACAGCAGCGAGGCGGCCCGCATCCCGAACGCGGACGCGGCCGAGAACACCGCGGAGGTCTCCATGTCGACCGCGAGGTGCCCGGCCGCGCGCCAACGTGCCACCAGCTCGGGTGGCTGCGCGAGCAGCGCGTCGGTCGTGACGATGCGCCCGCGGTGGCAGAACACGTCGCGCCCGGCCAGCAGCGAGGACGCCCGCACCACGCGGCCCATGTTGGCCGACGCCACGCCGTGCCCGCCGTAGTACTGCGAGGCGCCCTCGCCGATGGTGGCCGTCTCGGCCAGCACGAGCTCACCGGTGCGCACGTAGGGCTGCAGGCCTCCGCACGAGCCGATCTGCACCACGACGCGGGTGCCGAGGGTGCCGAGCGCGTGCACCGGCTCGACGGCCCGCGCCGCGCCGTAGGCCGGGCAGTAGGCGACCGGCACGCCGTCGTGCCAGCCGTGCCACAGGTCGGGCATGCCGAGCTCGCGCACGCCGTCGAGCAGCGGCAGCCGGTCGGCGAGCGCCCGCTCGCGCCACCAGGTGCCCTCGAGCACGAGCAGCCGCGGTACCTCGTGCGGCGCGAGCCCGAGCAGGTTCGTCCACGCGGCCCGGTCCACGTCGTCAGCCGGCTCGCGCGGTGGCGGCGGCGCGCTCGCGTAGCGCCTGCTTGTCGGTCTTGCCGACGGCGTTGCGGGGCAGCGCGTCGAGCACCTCCACCCGCCGCGGGACGGCGTAGGCGGCGAGCCCGCCCCGGACCCAGGCCCGGACCGCGGCCGGCTCGACCGGCGCCGCGCAGACGAGGAAGGCCGCGACCGCCTCGCCGGCGAGCGCGTCGGGCACGCCGACGACCGCCGCGTCCTCGATCGACGGGTGGCGGCGCAGCAGCTCCTCGAGCTCGGCCGAGTAGATCTTGTTGCCGCCGCGGTTGATCATGTCCTTGGTGCGGTCGAGGATGTACAGGCAGCCCTGCTCGTCGGCGCGGGCGACGTCGCCGGTGCGGAACCAGCCGTCGACGATCGCCCCGGCCGTCGCCGCCGGGTCGCCGGCGTAGCCGGTGGTCACCAGCGAGCCGCGCAGCCACAGCTCACCGGGCCGGCCGGCGGGCAGCACGTCGCCGTCGTCGCCGCGCACCTGCGCCTGCATGCAGTCGAGCGGGCGACCGACGCTGCCCGGCCGCGCGCGCAGCACCTCGTCGGTGGCGATGCAGGCGGGGGAGTGGGTCTCGCTGAGCCCGTAGACGTCGAGCAGCCGCACCTGCGGCAGCCGCTCGCGCAGCGCGGCGACCAGGTCGTCGCCGAACGGCGCCCCACCGGCGGCCAGCCGCGCCAGCGCGGGTAGTCCCTCGAAGTCTCGAACGCGCAGGCACAGCCGCCACCACGACGGCACCGCGTAGGCCCAGCTCACCCGGTGCCGGGCGAGCAGCTCGACGTAGGTGGCGGGCGAGGTGCTGTCGACGAGCACCGACGAGGCTCCCGCCAGCATCGCCGGCAGCAGGTGGGCGTGCATCGCCGAGATGTAGTGCAGCGGGAACAGCACGGCGGTGACGTCGCCAGGGGAGAGGGCCAGCATCCGCTGGTAGCTCATCGCCGAGTGCACCGAGCAGCGGTGCACCACCTGCGAGGCCTTGGGCCGGCCGGTGGTGCCGGAGGTGTAGACGACGGCGTAGCTCGCGTCCTGGCGTGGCTGCTCCTCGACCCGAAAGGCCCACGGGCGGGGTGCGGCCTCGCGCAGCACGTCGGCCAGCGGCTCGGCGTCCCGTCCGCCCGCGGCGCCGCGCAGGGCGGCCATGTGCGGGGCGCTCGCGAGCGCGAGCGCGGCGCCGCTGTGCGCGAGCACGTACGCCCACTGGCCCGGCGCCAGGCGGACGTTCAGACCGACCAGCACCAGTCCTGCGCGGGCGCAGGCGAAGACCGCGACCGCCATGTCGACGGCGTTGCCCGAGGCGACCGCGACCGACTGCCCGGGGGCGAGTCCCCGCGCGGCAAGGCTAGCCGCGGCCGTCTCGACCCGCCCGGCGAAGCCCGCGTAGCTCACCGTCGTGCCGTCGACGTCGACCAGGCACGGACGGTCGGGCCAGCGCCGCACCGCCCGGTCGAGCACGTCGAGGACGGTCGCGGGCCGGCGGGCGTAGGACAGGGCCGGCGCGCCGAGCCAGCGCTCGACGACGACGGGGTCGCCGGCGTGGTCGTCGAGGTCGTGCCCGCTCATCTAGCGTGGGCCGTCGTGGAGCGCACGCGGGTGCTCGAGCGGGTGCGGACCGCGGCCGTGCAGCTGCTCGACGCGCCGCCCGGTCTGCCGGAGAGCACCCGTTTTGCCGAGGACCTCGCGCTCGACTCGCTGCTGCTCGTCGAGTGGACGATGGCGCTCGAGGACGTCTTCGACGTCGAGCTGCCCGAGGAGGACGTCACCGCTACCGCGACGCTCGGTGAGCTGGTCGGGCTGTTGGTGCACCTGCTCGACGTCGATCGCGCGCTCGAGCGATGAGTCCGGCTCAGCACGGGGCGACGCACGAGGTGGCCGCGGCCCGCTCGGCCATCGCCGCGAGCCGCTCGCTCAGCACGTGCAGCGTGCCGGCCCGCACCCGGTAGACCCGCAGGTTCGCGCAGACGGTGCTGTCGACGAGCAGCGTCTGGCGCAGCACCCGCAGGTGGTGCGACACGAGTGGCTGCGCCATGCCGGTGGCCTCCACGAGGTCCCGGGTGCACAGCTGCTGGTCGGTGAGCAGGCGCAGCAGCTCGATGCGGCGCGGCTCGGCAAGCGCGTGCAGCACCGCCAGATTGTCCACGTCCACGTCGGCGACCATGGCCATGGTGAGCAGTCCACCACAGGGTCCACCAGGGCGGCGGACGCCGGGCGCGCTCGGCCGTACAGTCTGCTGCGTGCCGGCGGGGACATCGTGAGGCGGCTGCTTACGAGCGACTCCAGCCGCACCAAGAGCGTCACCTGGTCGATCGTCCTGCCGCAGCCCGAGATCGGGCCGGTCAAGGCCGTCGCCACCCGGCTCGCCATCGCGCTGTCGCTGCTGCTGGCGGTGTCGCTGTTCGTCTGGCTCGATCGCGACGCGTACCGGGACATCGAACCGGGGCCGCTGTCCTACCTCGACGCGCTCTACTACGCCACGGTGACCCTGTCGACGACCGGCTACGGCGACATAACACCGGTCACCGACCAGTCGCGGCTGGTGAACATCTTCGTCATCACGCCGCTGCGGGTGCTGTTCCTCATCATCTTGGTCGGCACCACCCTCGAGGTGCTGACGCAGCGCACCCGCGAGCAGCTGCGGCAGAACCGCTGGAGGAAGACCTTGCGTGACCACACTGTCGTCGTCGGCTACGGCACCAAGGGACGCAGCGCGGTGCGCGCGCTGCTCGACGACGGCGGCGACGCCGCGCGGATCGTCGCCGTCGACAACGACCCCGACCACATCAGCGACGCCAGCGACGACGGGATCGCCGCCGTCGTGGGTGACGGCACGCGGGCCGACGTGCTGCGGCGGGCAGACATCGAGCACGCCAGCCGGGTCATCGTGGCCGTCCCGCGCGACGACGCCGCCGTGCTCGTCACGCTGACGGTGCGCCGGCACAACCCGACCGCCTACGTCGTCGCGGCGGTGCGCGAGAGCGAGAACGCGCCGCTGCTGCGCGACGGCGGGGCCAACGGCGTCGTCGTGTCGTCCGAGGCGGCCGGCCGGCTGCTCGGCACCGCCGCCTCGAGCCCGTCGACGGGGGCGGTGTTCGAGGACCTGCTCGTGCCGGGCAAGGGCATCGAGCTCGTCGAGCGCGCCGTGCTGCCGGAGGAGACCGGGCTGCCGCCGCGCGCCTGCCACGACCTGGTCGTCGCCATCATCCGCGACGGCCAGACGCAGCTGTTCTCCGAGGGACGCGATGTCAAGCTGCGCCGCTCGGACCGGGTCGTCGTCGTGCGCGAGGCCGCCTCGGCCCGGCTGGCCAAGCCGCCGAGGGCGGTCTGAGGCGCGCTACACCGCTGCCGCTGGTGTCTTGACACCGCCGTCTGGTGTGTCAATGTGACCGGGTGCACACGGTCGCCCGGGACTCCCGCGCCGCGCTCCTGGACGCAGCGACCGACGCGGTGCGGCACGGGGCCGACTGGGACCGCCTGCGCATGGTCGACGTCGCGCGGGCGGCCGGGGTCAGCCGGCAGACGCTGTACTACGAGTTCGGCTCACGCGACGCACTGGGGCAGGCGGTGGCCCTACGGGAGGGTGAGCGGCACGCTGACGCGGCGCTGCATCGCAGCCGGCTGGCTGCGGTGGGCGGCGCGAGCCCGGGTGCGGCTGTCGCAGCCGCCGTCGCCCTCACCCTGTCCGCCGCCGGCGCGGACCCGCTGCTCAAGGCCGTGCTCACCGACGACGCCGGCGGCCTGCTGCCCTACCTCACCACCCGGTCCGAGGCACTGCTCAGCGCGGTCGGGGACCGCCTGTCCGCTCTGCTCGGCGAGCAGTGGCCGCAACTCGACCCGGTGCGGGTGCGCCTGGTCGTCGACCTCGTCGACCGGCTGACGCTGTCGCACCTGGTGTCCCCGGCCGGCGCAGCCGAGCAGGTGGCTGCCGAGATCGCCCTGGTCGTCGACGCGGTGCTCACCCCTGTTCCTGCCCACCCGTCCGCCCCGCCCCACGGAGGTCCGCCATGAGCACCCACGAGCTGTACCGCCGGGCACCGCACCTGGGACGTCGAGATGGCGGGCGCCGCGCGCTTCACCTGGGAGTACGACGACGGTCGTGACCGGCTGCTCTCGCTGTACCAGAAGGGCAAGGACAAGCAGTGGGACCAGACGACGCGCATCGACTGGTCGCAGGACATCGACCCCGGCAACCCGCTCGGCATGCCCGTCGAGGCGATCAGCATCTACGGCACCGACGAGTGGCGCAAGATCGAGAACGACCCCAAGGCGATCGAGGAGCTGCAGCACCACGCCGCCGCCTGGCAGTTCAGCCAGTTCCTGCACGGCGAGCAGGGGGCGATGATCTGCTCGGCGCGCATCGTCGAGTCGGTGCCCGACCTCGATGCGAAGTTCTACGCGGCCACCCAGACGATGGACGAGGCGCGGCATGCCGAGACCTACTCGCGTTTTTTGCAGGAGAAGGTCGGCACGCTCTACCCGATCAACGAGAACCTCAAGTCGCTGCTCGACGACACGCTGACCGACAGCCGCTGGGACATGCCCTACCTCGGCATGCAGGTGCTCATCGAAGGCCTCGCGCTCGCCGCGTTCGGGGTGCTGCGCGACCTGACCACCGGTCCGCTGCCCAAGCAGATCCTGGCCTACGTCATGCAGGACGAGGCGCGGCACGTCGCCTTTGGCCGGATGGCGCTGAAAGACTTCTACAGCCAGCTGACCAGCGCCGAGCGCGGGGAGCGCGAGGAGTTCGTCGTCGAGGGCTGCTACCTGATGCGCGACCGCTTCACGATGGACGAGGTATGGGAGAATCTCGGCTTCGACGTCGCGGCGTGCAAGCAGGCGGTCGAGCACGCGCCGTTCTACCGGGCCTACCAGTCGCTGCTGTTCAGCCGGATCGTGCCCTGCGTCAAGGACATCGGGCTGTGGGGCGAGAAGGTGCAGAAGGCCTACGCCGACATGGGGGTGCTCGACATGGCGGGCATCGACCTCAACGCGATGATGCGCCAGGACGAGGACATCGCCGAGCAGGTCGACCGCGAGAAGGCCGAGATGGCAGCGTCCTCGGTGGCGGTCGAGAAGACGATCGCGGTGGGCGAGACCGCCTGAGCTCTCGGCGGGTCGGCTCCGGGGTGGTGGCGTGCCGGGGACGTCCGCGGCCGATCCGTTCAGTCGTCGGTGGCCAGACCGGCGAGCAGCCGGCGCAGGGACCCCAGCCGCTCCGGGCTCGCCCCGCCCTCGGTCACCCAGCCGTCCAGGCCGCACGAGGGGTCGCCGGCCAGGTGGCTGCAGCCCGGTGGGCAGCGCTCCGCGGCTCCCTCGGCCAGATCGGGGAAGGCGGCCAGCACCCGGTCCGGCCGCACCGCGCCGAGCCCGAACGAGCGCACGCCCGGGGTGTCGATCACCGTCCCGCCGCCCGGCAGCGCGAGCGCGACGGCCGAGGACGACGTGTGCCGGCCCTTGCCGATCCCGGTGACCTCGCCGACGGCCCGCATCGCGTCGGGCACCAGCAGGTTCACCAGCGTCGACTTGCCGACGCCCGACTGGCCGAACAGCACCGACGTGCGGCCGGCCAGCCGTGCACGCAGCGCCGCGAGCCCGGCGTCGTCCGCGCCTGGGCCGGTGACGACGGTGTCGATGCCGAGCGGGGCGTAGTCGGCGAGCAGCGGCGCCGCGCTCGCGAGGTCGGCCTTGGTCAGGCACAGCAGCGGAGTGAGCCCGCCGTCGTAGGCGGCCACCAGGCACCGGTCGATCAGCCGGGGCCGCGGCGAGGGGTCGGCCAGCGCGGTGACGATGACGAGCAGCTCGGCGTTCGCGACGACGGCCCGCTCGACCGGGTCGGTGTCGTCGGGGGTGCGGCGCAGCAGCGAGGTGCGCGGCTGCAGCCGCACGATGCGGGCCAGCGCGTCCGGTCCGCCCGACAGGTCACCGACGACGTCGACCCGGTCGCCGACCACGACCGCGCGCCGCCCCATCTCGCGGGCGCGCACCGCCGACACGAGCGTGCCGGGCGCGGTCCGCAGCCGGAAGCGGCCCCGGTCGACCGACAGCACGATGGCCGGCTCGGCATCCTGGTGGGCAGGGCGGGTGCGGGTGCGCGGACGCGAGCCGGGGCGCGGACGCACGCGCACGTCGTCCTCGTCGAGCTCGCGGCGGCTCACGCGCTCCCGGCGAGCATGCGCGTCCACGACCCGACGAAGTCCGGCACGGTCTTGCGCGTGGTCGCGACATCGACGACCTGCACGCCGTCGACCGCGAGCCCGAGCACCGCCCAGGCCATCGCGACGCGGTGGTCGTCGTAGGACTCGAGCACCCCGCCCCTCAGTGGGCGCGGGCGCACCTCGACGCCGTCCGGCAGCTCGCGCACGTCGCCGCCGAGCGCGTTGAGGCCGGTGGCGAGGGCCGCCAGCCGGTCGGTCTCCTGCAGGCGGATGTGGGCGACGCCGGTGAAGCGGCTGGGGCTGTCGGCGAGCGCGGCCAGCGCGGTGAGCACCAGCGTCAGCTCGGGCGCGTCGCGCAGGTCGGCGGTGATGCCGGACAGGCGGGGGCCGGCGGCCACGGTGAGCCGTCCGCCGGTCTGCTCGACGCGGGCCCCCATCCGGCGCAGCAGCTCGGGCAGCGCGGCGCCCGGCTGCGCCGTTTCCCTCGGCCAGCCGGGCACGCTCACCTGTCCGCCGGCCGCCAGCGGCGCGGCGAGGTAGGCCGCGGCCGTCGACAGGTCGGGTTCGACGTCGGTCTCGCGCGGCGTCAGCCCACCCGGCTCGACGCGCCACGCGCCGAGGGTCGAGTCGTCGACGACGGCGCCGGCCGCGCGCAGCGCCTCGACCGTCATGGCCAGGTGCGGCGCGCTCGGCACCGCGCCGAGCGCGCGGACGGTGACGCCGCGGTCGTAGGCGTGCCCGGCCAGCAGCAGCGCGCTGATCAGCTGTGACGACGCGCCCGCGTCGAGCGAGACCTCGCCGCCGCGCAGGCCGTCGTGCCCCGTCACCGTGACGGGCAGCGCCTCGACGCCATCGAGGTCGGCGCCGAGCGCGCGCAGCGCCCCGAGCAGCGGGCCGACGGGGCGCTCGCGCACCCGGGGGTCACCGTCCAGGTGCGCCCGCGCCCGCACCAGCGGTGCGACGGCCGGCAGGAAGCGGGCCACCGTCCCGGCGTTGCCGACGTCGACGCGCACCAGACCGTCGGCCTGCAGCGGACCGGAGACGGCCCAGTCAGGGCGGCTCGGGACGTCGAGCACCGAGGCGCCGAGCCGGCGCAGCCCTTCGGCCATCAGCTCGGTGTCGCGCGAGCGCAACGGGCGCCGCAGCACGCTGCGGCCGGGCGTCAGCGCCGCGAGCACCAGCGCGCGGTTGGTCAGGCTCTTCGACCCGGGCAGCTCGACCACCGCGTCGAGGGGGCCGCGCGCGAGCGGAGCGAGCCAGTGCACGCTCGGCGCGTCGGCGAGGGTCACCCCCCCAGTATCGCCTGCGGGCAGCCCTCCTCCGCGACCCCAGGACACGGTTGACTGGGCACATGTGCGGTCGCTACGCCAGCAGCCGGCCGGCCGGCGAGCTGGCCTCATGGTTCGAGGTGGAGGAGCAGCCCGAGCAGGTGCTGCCCCCCAACTACAACGTGGCGCCGACCGACCCCGTCTACGCCGTGCTCGAGCGCGACGGCACCCGCCTGCTGCGCGTCTTGCGGTGGGGGCTGGTGCCGTCGTGGGCCAAGGACGCCAAGGGCGCGGCGCGGCTGATCAACGCCCGGCGCGAGAGCGTCGCCGACAAGCCCGCCTTCCGGGCCGCCTACCAGCGTCGGCGATGCCTGCTGCCCGCCGACGGCTACTTCGAGTGGCAGCAACGGGACGACGCCACCAAGCAGCCCTGGTTCCTGTCGGCCCGGGACGGCGCACCGCTCGCGATGGCCGGGCTGTACGAGGTGTGGACCCCGCCGGAGGGTGAGCGGCTGTGGACGGCCACCGTCCTCACCACGCAGGCGGCCGACGAGCTGGGGCACGTCCACGACCGCACCCCGCTGCTGGTCGAGCGCGCGCACTGGGCCCGCTGGCTCGACCCGGACTCGGGCGACCCCGGCGCCGACCTGCTGCACCCGGGCACGCCGGGCACGCTCGACTCCTGGCCCGTGTCGGCTGCCGTGGGCAACGTCCGCAACGACGGGCCCGAGCTGGTCCGCCCCGTTTCGACCGAGCCGCACGAGCCCCGGCTGCTCTGAGCCGCCGCGCCGGCCCCGGCGCGCTCGTCCGTAGGCTGGCCCGCGGTCCGGCAGACCGCACCGCTCCCGATCCCGGGGCGGGCACCCGAGATGCCGAGGAGCACCACCGTGGACACGCAGGAGGCACACCAGCAGCTCGAGCAGATGCTGCGGGAGCTCGACAGCTCCTCCCAGACGCTCGAGAACGAGGGCGCGGGCGACTCGAGCGAGATCAGCAGCCTCGACCAGCACCCGGCCGACACCGCCGGCGAGCTCACCGACGCCGACTCGCAGACCGCGCTGCTCGAGAACAACGCCGGCCAGCGCGAGCAGGTGGTGGCGGCGCTGGCGCGGATCGACGACGGCACCTACGGCGCCTGCATCGTCTGCGGCAAGCAGATCCCCGAGGCGCGCCTCGAGGTCCGGCCGGAGGCCGCCCGCTGCCTCGAGGACCAGCAGGCCTTCGAGGCCGCCGAGCGGTAGCCGGCGATCGCGTCGGCTGACCGGCCCGCCGGCGGCTCAGCGCGGTCGGCGGGCGCTCGCGACGAGGTGCAGCCCCTGCTCGCCCTGGTGCTCGGCCGCGAGCGTCAGCTCGGTCTTCACGAGCGTGCGCAGCGCCGCGCGCCCGCCCTGCTCGACGGCCCGCTCGACCGTGGCCGGGGTGATGACCGAGCGGGGGCGGATCCAGTCGACCTCCAGGCCCCCGTCGACCAGGACGTCGACGAGCTCGTCGGACCGGAAGCAGCGGGTGATGTGGCCGCTCTCGTCAGGCACCAGCACGACGTCGGCGTGCGAGACGTCGGCCAGCTCGGCCCACCGGCCCTGGTCGGCCAGGCGGGCCAGGCCGAGCACGAGCGAGTCGACGACGAGCAGCAGCCGGCCCCCCGGCCGCAGGACGTCGTGCACCTGGCGCACCGTCACCTCGCTCGCGAGGCAGGTGGACAGCGCCCCGGAAGGCGCGATGACGACATCGACGCTCTGCGACCGCAGGAACGCCAGGTCGCGCACGTCGGCCCGCACCTGCGGCACGCGTGGACCGGCCTCGAGCGGCCCCTCGCCGGCGCGCCGCACCGACACGACGCGGTGGCCCCCGGCGAGCACGGCCGGCAGCAGGGCGGGCGCGCCCGCCAGGTCGAGGACCAGCGCCGGGCTCTGCGGCAACCAGGCGGTCATCTGCTGCAGCGCCACCTCGTCGTAAAACTGCCAGTACGGCGAGCAGTCCGGCGGCACCGGCCGCCCGTGAGAGCGATGCAGGGCCGACTGCTCGACGGACATGCCTGGTTCCCTACCCGCGCAGGCGGGCGGACACCCCGGTGACTGGTCCGGCTGTCCTCGTGACGGTGGTCGACACGCCGTCCGGTCCGGCCGTGGTCCACCGGACGGGTCCCGCGGGCGCGCCCCTGCTCGTGCTCGGGCACGGGGCCGGTGGCGGTCCGGGGGCGCTGACCACGCCGGACCTGCGGTCGGCCGCCGCGGCTGCCGAGGAGCTCGGCTGGGCGTGGGCGCTCGTGCAGCAGCCGTGGCACGTGGCGGGCCGGCGCGTCGCCGAGGCGCCCGGGCGGCTCGACGCGGCATGGCTGGCCGTGCTCGCACGCCTGGAGCGAACGGTGGTCGTCGGCGGCCGCAGCGCCGGTGCCCGCGTCGCCTGCCGGACGTCGACCGCGAGCGGGGCGGCCGGCGTGCTGGCCCTGGCCTTCCCGCTGACCCCCCGTGGCCGGCCCGGACGCAGCCGCGCCGACGAGCTCGCGCTGCCGCGGGCGCCCGTGCAGGTCGTGCAGGGCTCCCGCGACGCCTTTGGCGTCCCCGAGCCGGCGACGGGACGGCGCGTGCACGTCGTCGCCGGCGCCGACCACGGCTTTCGCGTCCGCGTCCGCGACGGCCGCAGCCCCGCCGAGGTCGAGCGGGAGCTGCAGGCCGTCGTGCGCGGCTTCCTCTGCGGCGTCGACCCGCGAGGACCCGGGAAGAAACCTGCGCCGGGGTGACGTTCTTGGACCTGTGCTGACCGACCCGACAACTGCAGGATGGGCGCCGTGGGGTAGTTCCCCGGTAGCCTCGCCGCCGCAGGTGGTGGTCCGTCCCGTGACCTCCCGCCGCATCGACGAGCGGGGTGGTGACATGGCCGACAGCGAGACCAGCGAGCAGCGCACCGCGCGCTTCGAGCGCGACGCGATGCCCTTCCTCGACCAGCTCTACTCGGCTGCCCTGCGCATGACCCGCAACCCGGCCGACGCCGAGGACCTGGTGCAGGAGACGTTCGTCAAGGCCTTCGCCGCCTTCCATCAGTTCCAGGAGGGCACGAACCTCAAGGCGTGGCTCTACCGCATCCTCACCAACACGTTCATCAACACCTACCGCAAGAAGCAGCGTCAACCCCTGCAGAGCCCGACCGACGAGATCACCGACTGGCAGCTGGTCGCCGCCGAGGCGCACACCAGCACGGGTCTGCGCAGCGCCGAGACCGAGGCGCTGGACCACCTGCCCGACTCCGACGTCAAGGACGCCCTGCAGAAGCTGCCCGAGGACTTCCGCATGGCGGTCTACCTCGCCGATGTCGAGGGGTTCGCCTACAAGGAGATCGCCGAGATCATGGGGACGCCGATAGGCACCGTGATGAGCCGGCTGCACCGCGGCCGGCGTGGCTTGCGCACCCTGCTGGCCGACTACGCCGTCGAGCGCGGCCTGGTCAAGGCGGGCACGGGAGCAGGCACGGCAGCGGTCGAGGGGGCGGAGCAGGCATGAGCTGCGGCCAGCCGCACCAGACGCCGTGCAGCGACGTGCTGGCTGCGGTCTACCTCTACCTCGACGGTGAGCAGGACGCCGCCCACCACGACGTCGTGCGGCTGCACCTCGACGAGTGCGCCCCGTGCCTGCGGCAGTACGGCCTCGAGCAGGAGGTGAAGACGCTGGTGGCGCGCTGCTGCGGCAGCGACCCGGCGCCGATCGATCTGCGCGAGCGGGTGCTCGTGCGCATCCAGCAGGTCCGCATAGAGATCGACACGCAGGAGTATCGGGCCGACTGAGCTCCGGCCGCGGCGGCCCGAGCCCGCGTGGCAGGCTCGCACCGTGCCGCTGCGGGTGGGGCTCGACCTGGTGTCGGTCCGCGACGTCCAGCAGGCGCTCGCCGAGCACGGCGAGCACTACCTGCGTCGGGTGTACACCCCCGCTGAGGTGGCCGACTGTCGCAGCGGCGCGGGGCTCGCCGCCGAGCGCCTGGCGGGGCGCTTCGCCGCCAAGGAAGCCGCTATCAAGGTGCTGCGCGACGGTGTCCCGTGGCCTCTCGTGGAGGTGGTGCGCGACCCCTCCGGCTGGGTCGGCCTCGCCCTGCACGGCGTCGCCCGAGAGCGGGCGCAGCAGTGCGGTATCACCTCGGTCACCCTGAGCCTCACCCATGAGTCCGGCTTCGCCGCCGCCGTGGTGGTGGCCGAGCTCATCGATGCGGGCGGCACCCGAGCGCCGTGGTGACCTGCCCCGAACGTGGGAGAGGGGAGCCCTGCCATGCCCGAGCCGCTGCGGCCTGTCCAGCAGGTACGCCAGGTGCTGGAGGACTCGGCCCGGCTGAGCGTGCCGGTCGAGGAGCTGGCCGACGACGCCGACCTGTACGCCGCAGGACTGTCCTCGCACGCCAGCGTCAGCGTGATGCTCAGCCTGGAGGACGCCTTTGACATCGAGTTCCCCGACCGCATGCTCACCCGCTCGGTGTTCGCGAGCATCGCCTCGATGGCTGCGGCGGTGCATGAGCTGCTCGACCTGACGCCCGCAATGCCGACCGGGACAGCGGTCGCGGTGCCGGTCGCATGACGCTGACCGCTCCGCCCGCGGCCCGTCCGGCCCAGGAGACGCCTCGGCCCGACCCGACACCCGGGCCGAGCCGGCCCGAGCCGCTGACGGCGCCCGACGGCATCCTCGCGGCGGCCGTGGCACGTGCCGCCGAGGTCGCCGGCGAGCACGCGGCCGAGGTTGACCGGCAGGCGCGCTTTCCGGCCGAGGCGCTGCAGGCGCTGCGGGCCACCGGCGCGCTGTCGGCGCTCGTGCCGGCCGAGCTGGGCGGGGGCGGCGCCTCGTTCGCTGCGGTGGCGCGGGCGTGCGGCACGCTCGGCCGCAGCTGCAGCGCCACCGGCATGATCTTCGCGATGCACCAGATCCAGGTCGCCTGCCTGGTGCGGCACGCCCGGCACACCCCCTTCTTCGAGGACTACCTGACCGAGCTGGGCCGGGAGTCCCGCCTGATCGGCTCGGTGACCTCCGAGGCGAGCACCGGCGGCGACATGGGTCGATCGAGCGCCGCCGTCGAGCAGCGCGACGGCGCGGCCTGCCTCGACAAGCAGGCACCGACGGTGAGCTACGGCGCCCACGCCGACGACCTGCTGACCACGGCCCGCCGCGACCCCGGCGCCGATGCCGGTGACCAGGTGCTCGTGCTCACCCGCGCCGACCAGCACCGGCTCGAGCCCGTCAGCCGGTGGGACCCGATGGGGATGCGCGGCACCAGCTCGCCCGGCTTCGTGCTGCGTGCCCGCTTCGCACCCGAGCAGGTGCTGCCGGTGCCCTTCGCGCAGGTGTCCAGCGAGTCGATGGTTCCGATCTCGCACCTGCTGTGGGCGCACCTGTGGAGCGGCATCGCCGCCGACGCCCACGACCGGGCCCGCGCCTTCGTCCGGGCGTCGGCCGTGCGCACGGGCAGCCCCGGCGCACCCGGGCGGCGGCTGTCCGGCCTGGCCGGCCAGCTGAGCCTGCTGCAGAGCGAGATCGCCTCCTGCCTGGACCACTTCGAGCGCGAGAGCGCCCAGCCGGGGCGGGCAGGCCTGACCACCATGGCCGCGGCGCTGCGCTACAACAACCTCAAGATCACGGCGTCCGAGACCGCGGTGTCGATCGCCCTCGGCGCGCTGTCGGTCACCGGCTTCATGGGCTACAAGAACGACTCGCCGTACAGCGTCGGGCGCCACGTGCGCGACCTGCTGTCGGCCCCGGTGATGGTCAGCAACGACCGGCTGCACGAGAGCAACGCCGGTCTGCTGCTCGTCGTCAAGGAGAGCTCGTGAGCTCCCTGACCGCCGGTGCCACCCTCGCGCCGCCCCTGCAGCAGGGCGAGCTGCACGACGCCCTGGTGGCCGCCGGCATCTACCTGGAGACCGGCGTTCCCGGCCTGGTCGGGCACGGCCAGGTCATGGTCCGGTTGTTCCGGGCCGTCGACGACCTCGTCACCCGCGCCGCGGCGGTCGAGGGCGCCGAGGCGATGGCCTTCCCGCCGGTGCTGCCGCGCCGGCTGCTCGAGCTCGGCGGCTACGTGGGCTCGTTCCCGCACCTCACCGGCACCGTCTGGGCCTTTCAGGGCGACGAGGCCGCCGCCCGCCGGCAGAGCTCGCTGGTGGCCGCGGGGGACGACTGGTCGGGCTCGCAGGCGATGACCGACCTGGCCCTGGTGCCGGCAGCCTGCCACCCGGTGTACCCGGTGCTCGCCGCCCGCGGGCCGCTGCCGACAGCCGGCCTCACCATCGACGCGGGGGCGGCCAACGTCTTCCGGCACGAACCGTCCGGCGACCCGGCGCGCCTGCAGTGCTTCCACACCCGCGAGATCGTGCGGCTCGGGGCAGCGGCGGCAGTGGTCGCCTGGCGCGACACCTGGCGCGACCGCGCCGGCGCGCTGCTCACCTGCCTGGGCCTCGACGTGCGCACCGAGCGGGCCAGCGACCCCTTCTTCGGTCGCGCCGGTCAGATGCTGGCCACGAGCCAGCGCGAGCAGGCGCTGAAGTTCGAGCTGCTGGTTCCCGTCACCGCGCCGGAGCGCACTGCGGTGGCTTCCTTCAACGCCCACGGCCAGCACTTCAGCGAGGTCTACGGCCTCGTGCTCGACGACGGCACGCCGGCGCACACCGCCTGCCTGGGCTTCGGGCTGGAGCGCATCTGCGTCGCGCTGCTCGCCCGGCACGGCCTGTCGCCCGCGCAGTGGCCCGCCGACGTCCGCGCGGTGCTGTGGCCCGGCAGCGGCCGATGACGACGCTGGACCGGCCCCGTGCACCGGACCAGCCGGACCAGCTGGAGTACAGCCTTTTCGGCCTGTCCCCGCACACGCATCGCCCGCACCCGCTGCACGACCCGGGCCGGACCTACGCCGAGACGAACTGCTACAGCGACGTGCTCGTCGAGCTGGTGCATGCCCGGGGTGACGAGCCCCTCGCCTGCCTCGTGTGCGTGCTCGAGCTCGACTTCGAGGGCGACCAGCTCACCTTCTTCAAGCCCGAGCCCCACCTCCTGCGCGCGCTGTACGGGCTCGACGTGCACGAGATGCAGTCCTACCGCTCGCTCGTCGCGCACGCGGTCGAGCAGCTGCAGCGGGGGGCGAGCCTGCTCGTCGAGGTCGACGGGTGGTTCCTGCCCGACACCGCCGCGACCAGCTATGGCCGCGAGCACGTCAAGACGACGATCGCCCTCGAGGCCGTCGACGAGGCGCGGCAGCGCGCGCACTACTTTCACAACGGTGGGCTGCACCTGCTCGCCGGAGCCGACTTCCGGGGGGCGCTGCGGGTCGACGTCGAGCCCGGTTCGGTGCTGCTGCCCCCGTACACCGAGCTCGCCCGCTGGTCCGGCGTCGCCCTGACCGGCAACGCGCTGCGCCGTGCCTCGGCCGCCGCTGCCCGCCAGGTCCTGGCGCGCCGGCCCGTCGTGAACCCCTTCCTGGCCCTCGGCGAGCGACTGCCGCGCGAGCTGGAGTGGCTGGCAGCGGGCAGCCCGGATCGCGCGTCGGCCTACGCGTTCGCCACGGCGCGCATGGGTGGCTCCGCGGCCGGTGTCGCCGCCGCCTACGCCGCCTGGCTGCTCGGCGAGAGGGGCGATGCAGCGCAGCAGGCCTTCGACCGGGTCGGTGCCGCCTGCAAGACGCTGTCGTTCCGGCTCGCGCGCCGGCGCCCCTTCGATGCGGCCCCGCTGATCGGGGCTGCGGCCCGCGACTGGGACGAGGCCCTTCGCGCGCTCGCCTCGGCCCTGCCGGTGGACTGAGCGCTCGTGCTACCGCCGACACCCGCGGGCGGAACGACGCGCACGCCGCTGGGGGAGATGGAGGTGGCCGGCGCAGCGCCGACGGGTGACGACGCCGCGCCACCGCTGACGGGCTGGATCCCCGCGCGCGTGCCCGGCGGCGTCGCGGACGCCCTGCGGGCGGCGGGCCGAAGCACCGACGACCTCGACGAGCAGGACTGGTGGTTTCGCGCCGACCTGTCGGTGCCTGCCGGGACGGGCCGGCTGCTCCTGCGGCTCGACGGCCTGACGCCCCCGGCGCAGGTGCTGCTCGACGGGCGCCTGGTCGCCGAGGCAGCCTCGATGCACTTGCCGGTCGTGGTGCCGCTACTCGGACCGTGCCGGCTGCACGTGCGCTTCCCGGCCCTCGCACCGCTGCTCGCCGCGCCGCGCCGGCCGCGCGCCCGCTGGCGCACCCGGGTCGCCGACGGCGGCCTGCGCTTCGTGCGCACCGCCCTGCTCGGCCGGGCACCCGGGTTCGCGCCCGGCCCGCCGCTCATCGGGCCCTTCCGGGCGATCCACGTCGAGCGCCTGGCCGGCGCCACCGTCGAGGACGTGGCGCTGCGGCCCACGCTGGACGGCGACGACGGGATGCTCTCCGTGCGGGTGCGCGTCGACGGAGCGGTGGACGCGGTGCAGGTGCTGCTGACCGGGCCGTCCGGCCGGTACGAGGCTGCGCTCGAACGGCAGGACGACGGCTTCGCCGGCGAGGTAGGCGTGCCGTCGGTGTCGCGGTGGTGGCCGCACACCCACGGCGAGCCGGTGCTGCACCGCGTGCAGCTGGTGCTGAAGCAGGACGGCGTGCACCAGCACGTCGAGGCCGGCCGGGTCGGCTTCCGGTCGCTGGCCGCCGGCTGCGAGAGCAGGGTCGACGACGAGCGCGACGGGCTCGACCTGCACGTCAACGGCGTGCGGGTGTTCGCGCGCGGCGTGGTGTGGACGCGTCCGGGTGGGCCGAGCGCGCCGGTCGACCTGCGCGCACTGCTGCAGCAGGTGCGTCGGGCCGGCATGAACATGGTCCGGCTCCCCGGCACCGGCCCGGCCGAGACGGCCGGGCTCGCCGACCTGTGCGACGAGCTGGGCGTCCTGCTGTGGCACGACGCGCCGCTCGCGAACTTCGACTACCCGAGCTCGGACCGGGCCTTCACCGCCCTGGTCGAGCAGGAGGCGCACCACCTGCTGGCCGGCCTTGCCGGTCGAGCGTCGTTCGCCGTGTACTGCGGCGGCAGCGAGGTCGAGCAGCAGGCGGTGATGTTCGGCGTGCCGGCGTGCGAGGCGCGCTCGACCCTCACCACCGAGGTGCTGCCCCGCGCTCTCGCGGCGAGCGGCGCCGACGCGGTGTGGGTGCCCGGGTCGCCGTGCGGCGGGGATCTGCCGTTTCGCACCTCGGTCGGCATCGCCCACTACTTCGGGGTCGGCGGCTACCGGCGCCCGCTGACCGACGTGCGACGGGCTGCGGTGCGCTTCGCGAGCGAGTGCCTGGCCATGGCGAACCTGCCGGGCGAGCGGCCCGAGGAGGCCGGCGCCGACGAGGCGCTGCTGGCCGGCCTCGGGGTGCCCTGCGACGTGGGGGCCGACTGGAACTTCGCCGACGTGCGTGACCACTACCTGCGCGAGCTGTACAGGCTCGACCCGCAGGCGCTGCGCGACACCGACCCGGCGCGCTATCTGCAGCTGTCGCGGGAGGTGTCCGGCCAGCTCGCCGCCGAGGTGTTCGGCGAGTGGCGGCGCGCCGGCTCGCCCTGCGCAGGCGGGCTGGTGCTCTGGCTCGCCGACCAGGTGCCGGGCGCCGGCTGGGGGCTGCTGGACGTGCACGGGCAGCCCAAGCCGGTGCTGGCCCCGCTGGCCCGGGTGCTGGCGCCCGTCGCGGTCTGGACCACCGACGAGGGGCTCGACGGCGTAGGGCTGCACGTCGCGAACGACCGGGCCGACCCGCTGGCCGCGCGCCTGCAGGTGCGCCTCTACCGCGGCGAGCGCTGTACCGAGTCGGGGGAGCACCGGCTCGACCTCGGGCCCCACGAGGCATGGAGCGGCGGCGTCGAGCAGGTGCTCGGCCGGTTCGTCGACGCCTCGCTGGCTTACGGCTTCGGCCCGGCGGGGCACGATCTGGTGGTCGCCACGCTCACCGACTCGGCGTCGGACCAGCCGGTCGGGCAGGCGTTCCGGCACCCGCTCGGCCGGCCGACCGGCGCCGCGGACGCGGGCGCGCTCGGCGCCTGGCTGGAGCTCACGGCCGGTGACGCCCGGGGACCGGCCCGCCTACGGGTCGGTGCCCGGGCACACCTGCACGCCGTCCGGGTCCGCGTCCCCGGTCACGAGCCGGACGACGACGGCTTCGACGTCGAGCCCGGAGGTTCGCGCACCGTGCTGCTGCGACCCGGGGCGGGCGCCGCGCCCGCCGGCCCGCCTGCGGTCTGCGTCACCGCCGCCAACCTCACCGGTGCCCTGAGCAGCGCGGGCCGGGCGTGAGCACCTCGCTGTGGCTGCACGGACGGGTGCACGTCGAGCTGCACCCGGCAGTCGGCACGGGCGGGGTCCCACGGGGCGGGGTCGTGCTGGTGCCGCCGTTCGGCTGGGAGGCACAGGCCTCGCACCGGGTGCGCCGGATCTGGGCCGAGTCGATCGCGGCGACCGGCTTCGCGGCGCTGCGGGTCGACCTGCCCGGCGGCGGTGACAGCGCGGACGACGACCCGCAGCAGGACGCGCTCACCGGCTGGCGCGACGCGGTGGGCGAGGCGTGCCGGCTGCTGCGGGCGCGTACCGGCGGCGGATCGGTCACCGTGCTCGGGCTCGGCCTGGGCGGGGTGCCCGCGCTGCTGGCAGCCGCCGACGGTGCTGCGGACGGCGTCGTGCTGTGGGCGACGCCGACACGCAGACGCTCCGCCGTCCGCGCGCTGCGGGCCTTCGCCGCGGTGCAGGGCGATCCGGACCGGAGCGCCACCGACGGCGCCCTGTGGGTCAACGGCTTCAGGTTGTCGGCGGGCACGCTGGCGGCCCTCACCGCGGTCGACCTGGCGGGGGTCGACGTCGCGGGCAGTCCGACGGCGCGCTGCCGCCGGGTGCTGCTGCTCGGCCGGGACGGCGCCGCCCCCGATGCCCGGCTCGCGGACGCGCTGGCCGGGCGCGGCGTCGCCGTCGAGACGGCCCCCGGACCGGGCTGGACCACCTTCGTCGGGCACCCGATGACCGCCGAGCTGCCCGTGCCGGTCCGTGAGCGCGTCGGGACCTGGCTCGACGCGGACCCCGTCCCGAGCGGTCCTCGCTCGCCCGGGCCCGGCATCGCGGCGACGCCGGCAGCCGGGACCGTCGGGCTCGTGCGTCCCGGCGTCAGCGAGCGGGTCGTGCGGCTGCGGACGCCGTCCGGGGCGCTGTACGCGGTGGTGACGGAACCGGACGTCGTGCGTGACCCCCGCACGCTGGTGCTGCTCAACGCCGGCGCCGTGCCGTGCTCGGGACCCAACCGGCTGTGGGCCCGCGCGGCGCGCGACGCCGCCGCGGCGGGTCTGACGGCGGTGCGCCTGGACCTGCCCGGCATCGGCGACTCGGCCGTGCCCGGCGAGGGCGCGAGCGTGGACGCCGACTTCTACACCCCCGAGCGCACCCGGCAGGTCGGGCAGGCGCTCGACGCGATCGAAGGCGCCGGGCTGCCGGCCCGCTTCCTGCTGTCCGGCCTGTGCTCGGGCGCCTACTGGTCGTTCCAGCTCGGCCAGCTCGACCGACGGGTGGAAGCGGTGCTGCTGCTCAACCCGATGGCGCTGCTGTGGCACCAGAGCCTTCCCGGCGTCAGCTTCGGCCGCGACCTGCTGCGCCTGCGGCAGTGGTCGAGCTGGCGCAGGCTGCTGACCGGCCACGCCTTCCGCGACGGCTACCGTGCCCGGGTGGCCGTCCTCCTTCGCTGCCTGTCCGGAGCGAAAGCGGCCCGTAGGGCCGCCCGGCGGGCGCGGCAGGGCTCGTCGCGCGACCTGGTGGCGGAGGGCTTCGCCGCCCTGTCGGCACGGGGCGTCCGCGCCATGCTCGCCTACAGCGACGACGAGCCGATGCTGCTCGAGATGCAGCGCGGCGGCCGGCTCGAGCGCCTGGCGCGCGAGCAAGGCGTGTGCGTGCGGCGCCTGGGTGGGCCGCGTGCCTCGCACACGCTCGCCCCGCCGCGGCTGCAGTCGGCGGCGCTCGCGCTGTTCGGCGAGCTCACGCGGCGACCGGCCACGCAGGTCGCGGTCGTGCAGGCGCCGGTATGAGCTGGCTCGTCACCGGCGGAGCGGGCTACATCGGGGCCCACGTCGTGCGCTCGCTCGTGCAGGACGGCGCTCGGGTCGTGGTGCTCGACGACCTGTCCACCGGGTCGGCCGACCGCGTCGACCCCGGGGCGGGGTTCGAGCAGGGAAGCGTGCTCGACCGTGGCCTGGTGCGCCGGGTGCTCCGCGAGCACGACGTCAGCGGCGTGGTGCACATCGCGGCCAAGAAGCAGGTCGGCGAGTCGGTCGCCGACCCGCTGCTCTACTACCGCGAGAACGTCGAAGGGCTCGTCGCGCTGCTGGAGTCGTGCCAGGCCACGGGCGTCGAGCGCTTCGTGTTCTCCTCGAGCGCCGCCACCTATGGGCTGCCGGGCGTCGAGCTGGTCGACGAGGACACGCCCGCGGCCCCGCTCTCGCCCTACGGCGAGAGCAAGCTCGTGGGCGAGTGGCTGCTGCGCGACTGCGCGACGGCGTACGGCATGCAGGTCATGGCCCTGCGCTACTTCAACGTCGCCGGCGCCGCGACGCCCGAGCTGGGTGACACCGGCGTGTTCAACCTGATCCCGATGGTCCTCGAGCGACTCCAGGCCGGCGAGCGACCGCGGGTCTTCGGCGCCGACTACCCGACGCCCGACGGCACGTGCGTGCGCGACTACGTGCACGTGGTCGACATCGCCGACGCCCATCGAGCAGCCGCCCGTGCTCTCGCGGCGGGGGAGGGCGGCGGTACCTACAACGTCGGGCGCGGCGAGGGCAGCTCGGTGCTCGACGTACTGCGCGTCGTCGAGCAGGTGACCGGCCAGGACACCACCCCTGAGGTGGCCCCGCGCCGGGCGGGCGACCCGGCTCGCATCGTCGCCTCGGTGGAGCGGATCCGCGCCGAGCTCGGCTTCACCGCCCGGCACGACCTGACGCAGATGGTGCAGAGCGCGTGGGACGGCTGGCGGCTGCGCCACCCCGGCTGAGCGGTCTGGCCAGGGGGCAACGGATCAGGCGTTGGGGCGCTTGCCGTGGTTGGCGGCGTTCTTCTTGCGGGCGCGGCGCTTACGACCTCGCTTGGCCATGACTACCTCCTGGTCGACGGGGGGCTCCCGGGCGGGAGCCGGACCCTCAAGGGTGGCACACGGCGGGCCGGCCGCCCTCGCATGGCGACGACGACGAGCTGCGCGAGTCCCGCCCCGACCAGCACGTCGCCCGGGCTGACCACTTCACCGCGCCCGGGCAGCGCGACCGGCACGACGTCGCCGAGCCAGGGCAGCCGGGTCGAGGCGTCCCGCAGCTCGTGGCGGGGGTCCTGCCCGGTGGCGAGCGCCTCCAGCTGCGCCGGCGGCGTCCCGGCTCGCGCGCTCGCCGTCTGCGAGACGGGCATCGCGCCGTTGAGCGTGACCACCAGGGCGTTGGCCAGCAGGCCGAGCGCTACCAGCCCGAGGCCGCGCACGCCGCGGCTGCGGGCGAGAAAGGCCATAACCAGCGCGGCGGACAGCACGAGCGCCACCGGGTGCACCGGCCCGCCCACGACCGCCCCGACGAGCTGTAGGGCCAGCGCCCCGGCCACGAGGGCCACGCCGGAAAGGCGCAGCCGGCCGAGGGCCTCGAGCGTCCCACCGACAAGCAGCCCGACCGGCACCGCGGCGAGCAGGCAGAGCAGCGCGAGCAGCACCGGCCCAGTCTCCTACGCTCGCGGGGTGACGACGCCCGAGGAGAAGCCCGAGTCCACCGTGTCGCCCGCCGCCGACGACGGTTCGCAGTCGCACGACCCGGACCGGCCCGAGGCGCTGCTGGCGTTCATGGCGACCGGCTGGGCCGAGCGCACCGAGGAGCTGCCGCCGCAGGACGCCGGCGCGCCCTACCGCCGGGTGCGCCGCGAGGCGCTGGCCCGGCGCTTCCCCGGTGAACGGCTGGTCGTACCCACCGGGCGGTACAGCCGGCGCAGCAACGACACCGACTATCCCTTCCGCCCGGGCACCGAGTTCGCCCACCTCGTCGGCGGCCACGAGCCCGACGCGGTGCTCGTCGTCGAGCCGGGCGGCGGCAGCACGCTCTACGAGGCACCGGTGCTGGACCGCTCCACCCCGGCCTTCTTCACCGACCGCGTCTACGGCGAGCTGTGGGTCGGGACGCGCCCGTCGCTGGCGGCCGAGAGCAGCCGCCTCGGCATCGAGGTGCGACCGCTCGAGGAGCTCGAGCGGCTGTCGGGGCGGGCTCGGGTGCTGCAGGGTCTCGACGACCGGGTCGCCGGCCGCTTCGCCACGGACACCGAGGCCGACGCCGAGTTGCGGCAGTTCCTGGCCGAGCTGCGCCTGGTCAAGGACGAGCACGAGGTGGCTCAGCTGCAGCAGGCCGTCGACGCCACGATCCGCGGCTTCGAGGACGTCGTGCGCCAGCTCGACGCCGCCCGCGCGACGAGCGAGCGCTGGATCGAGGGGGTCTTCGGGCTGCGGGCCCGCGTCGAGGGCAACGACGTCGGCTACGGCTCGATCTGCGCCGCAGGCGCGCACGCCTGCATCCTGCACTGGACCGACAACGACGGCCCGGTGCGCGACGGTCAGCTCGTGCTGCTCGACATGGGCGTCGAGGGCCCCGAGCTCTACACCGCCGACGTCACCCGCACGCTGCCGGTGAGCGGCACCTTCACCCCCCGCCAGCGCGAGGTGTACCAGCTGGTGCGCGCCGCGCAGCAGGCCGGCGTCGAGGCGGTCAAGCCGGGCGCGGACTTCCTCGACCCGCACCGGGCCGCCATGCAGGTGCTGGCCCACGGCCTCGAGCGCCTCGGCGTGCTCGAGGACGCCGAGGCGGCGCTGGAGGAGGACGCCCAACTCTACCGGCGCTACACCCTGCACGGCAGCAGCCACATGCTCGGGATCGACGTGCACGACTGTGCGGCCGCGCGCGAGGAGCACTACAAGAAGGGGCCGCTCGAGGTGGGCCACGTGCTCACCGTCGAGCCGGGGCTGTACTTCCAGCCCGACGACCTGACCGTGCCGGCCGACCTGCGGGGCCTCGGGGTGCGCATCGAGGATGACGTGCTGGTCACCGCCGACGGTCACCGCAACCTGTCCGCCGCGCTGCCCCGGGACCCGCACGAGATCGAGGAGTGGATGGCCCGGCTGACCGCCGCGAGCTGAGATCACGGCGGGAGCCGTGGTGCTGATGCGTCCGGCCCCCGGGCGCCTGACGGCCTGCCGCGAACGTCAAGACGGCCGAACGCGGGACCGACACAGCAGGGGTGACGTCCATCATCGAGCCCTTCCTGCGCGCGCTCGTCGACTGCGGGGGCTCCGACCTGCACTGCAAGGTCGGCTCGCCGCCCCGGGTGCGCATCGACGGCCGGCTGCGCAAGCTGCAGACCCGCGACCTCAGCAGCGCCGACACCGAGCAGATGGTCCGCGAGGTGCTGCGACCGGACCTCGCTGAGCAGTTCCTGCGCACCAACGAGGCCGACTTCGCCTACTCGCTGCCGGGCGTCGGGCGCTTTCGCGTCAACGCGTTCCGCAGCCGCGGCTCGGCCGGGCTCGTCTTCCGCCGGGTCAGCATCGGGGCGATCCCGCTCACCGACCTGGGGCTGCCCGCGGTGCTCGCCTCGCTCGCGATGGAGCCGCGGGGGCTGGTGCTCGTCACCGGCCCGACCGGTTCGGGCAAGACCACGACGCTCGCCGGGATGATCGACCACATCAACGCCCACAGGGAGTGCCACGTCGTCACGATCGAGGACCCGATCGAGGTGCTGCACTTCGACAAGCTCGCGATGGTCAACCAGCGCGAGGTGCGCGTCGACACCGAGGACTTCGTCACCGCGATGCGCGCGGCGATGCGGCAGGACCCGGACGTGATCCTGGTCGGGGAGATGCGCGACCACGAGACGGTCAAGGCGGGTCTGGCCGCCGCCGAGACCGGGCACTTCGTGCTGTCGACGCTGCACACCACCGACGCGGCCGAGACGATAAACCGGGTGATCGACTTCTTCCCCCCGCACGAGCAGAAGCAGGTGCGCCTGGCGCTCGCCGGTGCGCTGCGTGGGATCATCTGCCAGCGCCTGGTCCCACGGGCCGACGGCGAGGGCCGCTGCGTGGTCATGGAGATCGCGGTCAACACCGGCCGCATCGCCGACGCCATCGCCGACCCGGACAAGACGTCGACCATCTCGCAGCTGGTCGCCGAGGGCACCTACTACGGCATGCAGACCTTCGACCAGCACCTCGTGGCGCTGCTGCGCGACGGGATGGTGACGCTCGAAGACGCCATGTCGGCCGCGACGAGCCCGCACGACCTGACCGTCGAGCTGCGCCGCCTGGGCCTGGTCGCCTAGATGACCGATTCCAAGGGTTGGTGCGGCGTGTTGCGCTGAGGAACGCGTGGAGGGTGCCCAGGATCGGCGTTGGAACCCGACGCCGAACAGGAGGTTCGCGTGGACGCCGA